>Ga0335072_10005847_pt1 | contig 18076 bp, 12 predicted proteins | sample Lox_Sample_21_FD_206725 | JGI IMG/M metagenome (GOLD analysis project Ga0335072, IMG submission 206725) | Soil microbial communities from Loxahatchee National Wildlife Refuge, Florida, United States - Lox_Sample_2.1 | ecosystem: Environmental > Terrestrial > Soil > Wetlands | place: USA... | reverse complement strand
TTTCCATATAGGCGCGCAACCAGCCTTCCGGCTGCACGGCTCCTGGCGCCAACGAGTGCAACACCGCGAAATTCTTCGTCTTTGCACCGGTCTCTTCCGCTTCGAGCAGCCCGCCCCCGCCGGCAAGTAACGCCGAACTCATCAGTGCAAGCCGGATGAACTCGCGGCGATTCATTTCGTCCGCACCAGAATTCCGCACACGCCTAATCACAACTCCATTTTCCGATCCCATGTGATTGCGATTCTCCTTGTTTGTCCTGTTCAGTGCGACGCACTACTGCCTCTTCAGCAGCAGCGCCCAATCTTGCACTCCCGGCCAACCGGTGTCTTCCGGCGGTCCGGCAGATGACCACGTCGAGCCGCTCATGGTTTCCGCTACTGGAATCCACTGGCCGCTCGATGCATTGAACCATACACCCCGATAGGTTCCAGGGCTCAGTTCGACCGTTAGTTTGCCTCCGTGCGGCAGATAGATTGCGTACACACTTCCCGGTTCAGCAAGACACCAGTTCCCTGTATTCACCAGTTCGTCGTGCGGGTTCGCTTTCCACCATGCGAAGCTTGCGAAAAAGTCCACGATATGCCGGTAGCTTGCAAACATAGTCTGCGTATCGTCGCCGCGTCCGTTCATCCAGCCGCCGCCGGTATCGGGCCAGATGTTTGTCCCGCGCCGGGCGCTTTCTCCGGCAGTCTGAAATCCCCCAGCCATGTAAATGGCCCACGCGGTCCGGCGCAATACATCGGCAGAGTCCGAGCCTGCTGCGGCCCATTCCGGATAATGATCCTCGTATCCGTATTCCTCATTGGTCTGCGGAATGACCCGACCGGCCTTCTCCTGCAGTTTGCGCGATTCCAGCATCAACGCATGCTGGTCGCGCGACCAGTCTTGATACGAGGTAAAGCCAAACCAGCTTGAGGCGCGATCCTGGTGAATCGTCTTGACAGGATGGCTTGTTGCCAGGTGATGATACGGATCCAGTTGCTCGATCAAGGTGCCCGTCGTGTGGGTCCATTCTTCGTTGCGGAAGCTGTCAAGATCGTCGCCGAGATCCCACGTGATGTTGGAAAAAGCGCCAAGGCGGGCGACGGCATAGCGAAGATACCGGTGTTCGTCTTCGCTGCCCGGCGCCGGATGATCATGTTCGTCATTCATCCCCAGCACGACCGAGATAATCATGTTCTTTTCGCGCGCGAATCGCAGCATCCGTTCGAACTTTTGCCAGTAGGAAACGTTGAAGCGGGAATAGTCGAAACCGGGGTGCGAATAGTCGCGAATATCCTTTGCAGGCCAGGGTTCGATATTCACGCTCCATCGATCGCCATTCATCACCGGTTCGCCGTAGAAAGTGTTGGTCCGCCCGGCGAGCGTTACACGCAAGCGATTCACTTTCAGGCGTGCCAGACGATCGATGCTGTAGTCGATCGTGTGCTCGTCACGCCAGCCCATCAGCCAGTAAGCCGTCGTCCCATTGAAGAAATAATGTTCGCCGGTGCCCTGCCAGATAAAACTCCACGGATACGCCGGATCGTCGCGGATTGGACCATTGCGGTGTTCATCGACTGCGGTAAATTCTCCTTCGAATGTCCTCTCCGCGCCGCCGATCTTCAAGACGACGTGAAACGTGAAGTCTCCCGCCTTCGAAGGCATGAATCGGATGCGAAAGACGCTTCCGTCGGCCGAATCGCAAAATCCTGCAACCGCCACTTTGTCGCCCGACCCGGCAGATCCGAAATCCCCTGCAAACGACGTCTCGGTAAATGGATTCTGCACCGGCGGCGACTTCACAGCAGCCGTCACTTCGACAAAATCAAAAGTGGCAATCCTCGACGCAGACTGGCTGAACGCGACTTCTGGAGCTGTTTCTCCCGAAAGGCACGGCATAGCGTCAAGCCCAGCCCAAATGAAAAAGACCGTCAACAGCACTCCAGCGATTCTCAGGCGGAGCCACCTCGTTGTTCTCAGGCGCTCGCAATCTGTAGCGGAACCTCTTTTCTGCCAAGGTGCTGCCCTATTCCAAGACGCGTTCCGGCCGCGCCCGTTCCAGGAACTCATCAGACCGGATCTCCTTTGTTTGGACACCTGATTCTACGCCCGGCTGCTGAAGTGCTGCCTGCCGCCACCCCTTGGGTTATCATTGCGTCTATAGAGTATGCGGCCTGTTCCCCTGGGCCGCGCCGGTGGTGTGAGTGTCTCGATTCTTTCAACGTCTCTTTTTCGTATTGGCCGTGGCTGTGTTTGCCGCCCTCGGCCTCGGATTCGCGCTTGGACAATTCGGCTTTTTCGGCGTTCATGCCGGCGGCGAGCAGGATGGGGCCTATCACCAGATGCATGTCTACGCCGAAGTTCTGAAGCGGATTCAGAGTGACTACGTCACCGAGCCCAACATCAACAACGTCACCACTGGGGCCTTGCACGGCCTTCTCGAGTCGCTCGATCCTGATTCCAGCTACCTCACCGCCTCGGAATACAAGATTTACAAGGAGCGGCCGTCTTCAGGTGTTGCGCAGATCGGCATCACGGTATCCAAACGGTTTGGCTACGCCGATATCGTGACAGTCGAGCCCGGTTCGCCAGCCGACAAGGTTCACCTGACCGATGGTGATGTGATCGAATCAATCGGCGACCAGTCCACACGCGACTTGTCCCTGGCGGTCATCCGTCTCATGCTTGAAGGCAAAGCCGGAACACCAGTCGAGATATCGGTGGTTCGGCGGCGCAAGCCCGATCCTGACAAGCTAACTCTGATGCGCACTCTCAGCGACCCGCCTGCCCTCAACGAGCAGCAGTACGACAATTCAACCATCCTGTATCTCAAACCCGGCGTTCTGACAGCGGAACGAGTCGACCAGATTGCCGCCAAGCTCAAAGCAGCTCCCAAGACCGAGAAAGTGCTGCTCGACCTTCGTGACTGTTCCGACGGTCCGGCGGCACAAGGAATTCGGCTGGCAAATTTCTTCATCAACCAGGGCACCCTGGCCACCCTGGAAGGACAGAAGTTTCCTGAGCAGACTTTCACAGCAGACCCGTCAAAATTCATCACCTCTGCCCCGCTTGCAGTGCTCGTCAATCGCGGCACCTACGGTGCGGCGGAATTAACCGCGGATGCCGTGGAAGGCGCCAAGCGAGGCGATGTTGTGGGCGAACGCACCTTCGGTGAAGGGTCGGTGCAGAAGACCATCGAGCTACCCGATGGAGGCGCCCTTTTGCTCACCGTCGCCAAATACGAGGGACCGGATGGCAAGAAGATTCAGGATGATGCGGTCACGCCGAACGTTATCGCGGGCGAAAACCCCGAGGACGATTTCGACATTGAGACGCAGGCGCCCAAGAGTGACCTGATCCTTGATAAGGGGCTCTCGATCCTTAAATCCAAAAACGGATAAGGCGGCCCGGTTTTCCCGCTCTTGCATTGCATGGTTCCAAAAAAGCTGCGCTGGCCGTTCGTTCGATCAAACCCATGCTAGCCTTAGGCTGAGGCACTCCTACGCGGCTCGTCGGCAGGATGTCTGCGAGGCCTGAGGCTCTTGGCTGCCAATCCCAATTCAACTTACCAGCAGCGCGGCTTGGGCCGCACGCACCTTCGCGAGCGCGTTCCGGTTCCCCCACCCCGCCAGCGCAAAGTGGCCGGTAAAGTAGCTCTCACTGCGCTGCTGCTTCTTTCCGTCACAACGGGAACGCTGGCCGGTCTCGTCCTCGTCTACTCCGCCGATCTGCCCCAGATTCACGACCTCGAACGCTACCGTCCCTCAACCACGACCGACCTCTATGACCGCAAGGGCCGCATCATCGGGTCATTCGCTCTTCAGCGGCGGGTGGTCGTCAACTACGACGACTTTGCGCCAGTTCTGCGCGAGGCGGTGATCTCGATCGAGGACAAAAGCTTCGAGTCGCATTGGGGCGTAAACGTGATGCGAATCGCCGGTGCGCTGGTTCACGATCTGCGCAGCCATGGTCGCTCTCAGGGCGCATCGACCCTCACCATGCAGCTGGCGCGCGACCTCTTTCTCTCTCCCGAGCGCACGGTGACGCGGAAGTTGCAGGAAGCCTATCTCGCCATCCAGATTGAACGCGTATTCACCAAGCAGCAGATCTTTACGCTTTACGGCAACCAGATCTATCTCGGCAGCGGCATGTACGGATTTGAAGCCGCATCGGAGTATTACTTCGGCAAGCACGCCAAAGATCTCAATCTGACCGAGGCCGCGCTGCTTGCCGGGCTGCCCAAGGGGCCGGTGGCGTATTCACCCATTCTCAATCCTGAAAGATCGCTTCGCCGTCGCAACCTTGTACTCAGCGAGATGGAATCCGACGGCGTGATCACGCATGCAGAGGCCGAAAAGGCGCGCCAGGCCCCCCTTGGCTTGCACATTACGCAGCCCGACCAATCCATTGCGCCGTGGTTCGAGGACGAGGTGCGCCGCGAGCTTGAGAAGCGCTTTGGCACCGAAGAGGTCCACGAAGACGGACTGCGCATCGAGACCACGCTCGATCTCGACCTGCAGCAGACCGCGAACCGGGCCGTACAAGACGGCCTGGCCGTCTACGAACGCCGCAAAGGCTGGAGAGGCCGTCTCGAAAATGTTCTGGCCGAGGGCTACACGCTCGGCAATTACAGGCACCCTGACTGGGGAGTGGCCAGCGGTCCCGGCGATTATGTCCATGCCCTCGTCACCCGGGTTCTGCCGCTTGAGATTCATGCCCGTGTCGGCGCAGGCGACGTGGTCCTCTTGCCCGCCGACTGGCAATGGACGGGCCAGCGCGAGGCGGATGCCCTGGTGAAACCGGGCGATATCATCTACATCCACCTGGACCAGGGAACTCTGGATGGCGGAAACCGCGCCACGCTGGAGCAGGACTCAGGCGCGCAGGGCGCCTTGATGGCCATGGATAACACCACCGGCGATGTGCTTGCCATGGTCGGTGGCCGCGACTTCGCCCTTTCGCAATTCAATCGTGCTACACAGGCCGAGCGGCAGGTCGGCTCGAGCTTCAAACCTTACGTCTACGCCACCGCGATGGAAGATGGCGCCAAACCGTCCGACATCGTTGTCGATTCGCCGGTCAACTTCGGCGGCTACGCGCCTCACGACTACGAGAATGATTTCAAAGGCGCCATGACGCTCACCAACGCCTTTGCCGAATCGCGCAACGTACCCGCGGTCAAGCTCGCCGCGCGCGTGGGCATCCGCAAAGTCATCGAGATGGCGCGCCGCTTCGGTGTTACGTCTGATATTCCGCCCTATCTGCCCGTCGCACTCGGCGCGGCCGGCATCACTCTGCAGGAACAGGTGGACTCCTACTCGGTTTTCCCTAACGACGGAATTCGCGTCACTCCGCGGCTAATCCGCAGGGTGGAGAACTACGACGGCATCACCCTCTGGCAGGATCGTCCCGCAGTGAATGAGGTGATCAGCCAGCAGACCGCGCGCGAGATGATGGTGCTCCTGCGCGCCGTCACCGCCCATGGCACCGCGGCCGCCGTTGCCCAACTCAATCACCCGCTCGGCGGAAAAACCGGCACCACCAGCGATTTCACCGACGCATGGTTCCTGGGCTTTTCGCCCTCGATCACCTGTGGCGTGTGGGTCGGCTACGACAACGAGGAGTCGCTAGGCAACAAGGAGACCGGAGCCCGCGCCGCCTTGCCCATCTGGATCAATTTCATGAAGGCCGCCATAGTGGGAACCCCAGATGAGGAGTTTCCCGGCGATGAGGAAGACAGCACGCTTCTGCAGGCGAGGAATTCGCAAAGTGTGACTCCGGAAATCCCGTCGCGCCCGATGCCGGGCAGGCCATCTGCGCCTTCGGTGCAAGGCGCCCCCGGCAAATCGCGGCCCATTCCCGCCCCAGCCTTCCGACGGACCTCCGCCCGCCCGGGTGGGTAGGTAGCGTCCTTGGTGGCTGCCAATTTAAATTCCGTGATCGTCCCCCCCGGTACCTTTATGCGTAAATTATTCTTTCCAAGAGAGTTACCGACTTCTACTACGCTAAATTACTCTCAGCACTACACTTAGCCGCAAATTACTCTAGGAAAAGGAGATATGGGTGCGGAGAGAAATCAGCGATCAGGTGGCCCTTAGTTCAGTGTGGACCATGAAGGGGATATTGCCGGCAACGCAGGGGAGAGATTTTGGAGAGTGACATGAAGGAGTTAGGAAAAAAGTTGGGCAGGAGGGGTTGACATGATCGAAAACTGATCTTGCCCTTGGTCTTCTGCTGCCGGTCAAAGCTATCGGGTTCGAAGTCTGTTTGGTGGATGTGTCGTTATCGTGCCAGCGATGACTCCTTGCCGGCGGGCTGCCACATGGTTTGCATCTGTTCGAGCGAACGCCCTTTGGTTTCCGGCACAACTCTAGCCATAAACACGGCGGCAAAGATGCTCATGACGCCGTAAATCCAATAGGCGAAGCCATGGTTGAAGTGCTCCACCAGATACGGGTTCTTATCGAGAATGGGGAACGTCCAGCTAACGAGATAATTGGCTATCCATTGCATGGCAACCGCGACCGCCATGGCCTTGCCTCGAATCTGGTTGGGGAAGATTTCGCTCAAAAGAACCCAGGTTACCGGCCCCCAGGAGACGGCAAATCCGGCCGTATAAACCAGCATACAAATCAGCCCGATCATGCCCTTGCCGCCGAGCCAGAAGTCCGTTCCCAGGCTGAACATGCTGACCGCCATGACCAGCGCCCCGATGATCTGCAGCGGCCTGCGCCCAAATCGATCCACGGTGAGAATCGCAACCACGGTGAAAGCCAGGTTGACGGCACCGACAATGATGGTCTGGAAGAGGGAGACATTGGTGGTGAGGCCCATGCCTTTGAAGATATCGGTCGCGTAATAGAGCACGACGTTGATGCCGACGAATTGCTGGAAGACCGACAGCATGACTCCAATGAAGACAACGAGCACGCCGAAGGAGAACAACTTGCCGGAGTGATGCTCGCTCAATGAAGCGCGGATTTCGGATATTTCCTTTTCGCCTTCCTCCGGCGTCACTAGTTTGGCCAGCACGGCGCGCGCGGCTTTCTCATTGCCCTTCAGCATGAGGTAGCGCGGAGTTTCAGGCACAAAAAACAGCAGGATCAGAAAAAGACCCGCGGGAATGGTTCCGGAAAGGAACATATAACGCCAGCCGATAGAGTTCAGCCAGGCGTCGCCGCTCCCCGATTTTGAAATTCCAAAGTTGACAAAATAAATCACCAGCATTCCGAAGATGATGGCGAACTGGTTCCACGCCACGAGGTTTCCCCGAACTTTGGGCGGCGCGATTTCCGCGATGTACATGGGCGACAACATGGAAGCCAACCCTACGCCAATGCCACCGAGGATGCGATAAAAGACGAAATTTGCCATGTACCCCGCTCCTCCGTGGCCGATGGGAGCGAAAGGAAACTCTGGCGCGGAGGCGCCAAGGGCTGAGATCAGGAAGAACAGCGCGGCGATCACCAATCCGCGTTTGCGGCCGATGTGAGTACTGACCCAGCCGCCAACGAGCCCGCCGATGATGCAGCCGATCAGTGCGCTCGAAACCACGAAGCCAAGCAGCGAATTCGCCGCATTCGCCTGGGCAGCGTTGCTCAGATTCGAAAAGCGCGGATCAATGAAATAGGCCTTCAGGCTGTCTACCGCACCGTTGATGACGGCTGTGTCATATCCAAACAGCAATCCGCCCAGCGTAGCGATGAGGGTCAGCAAAACGACATATGGGTTCAATCTCGACATGACGTTCCTTAAGGGTACGCGGTGACTGGAAGCGAAATCCGCGGATCATTCTTTCTGCGCATACGCGAAGGAAGAAACGTCCTGCGCATGGACTGCCCGTTCTATCGCTCACATTGGATCAGTGAAACGATAGCACATGCGATCGATGGCCTGACTCGGGCTCGCCTGGCAACAGAACGCCACTCGGCTTCCCGCCTGATGCTGATTACGGTGAGGTCATCATCTTGCCCGTATTTCTGGGCGGCGCCGCCAAGAAGGCCCCCAGGCAGCGCAGTTTTGCGCAGCATGGGCTCGATGCGAGAAATCCGAAAAGCACTCCCTGTTGATCCTGGGCTTCCGGGACGCCGTACCCATTTGCCGGCGTAACCCTCTAACTATCCATTTTTTGCCGTTTCGGTTGGATTGTATTCCGAGGGATTTCGGCTTCGAATTAACCGATGATCTCGCTCATTCAGGCTCCAATGCAAAAGGCCCGGAGCATGGCTCCGAGCCTTTGATTTGCTGTCCAGCGCGCCTGGGTCACTCGCCGGCGGATTCAGCAGCCTTTGTCTGGGCCACGGTCCAGTCGGGAGCACCCACCTTGAAACGCGCGAAGCGGCGCACCGTGATGTTCTCGCCCAGCTTGCCGACTTTCTGCGCGATCAGTTCCTTGATGCTGACGGCCTGGTCCTTGATGAAGGGCTGTTCCAAGAGGCAGACCTCTTCGTAGAACTTCGCCATCTTGCCGTCAACGATCTTCTCAATCACGTTCGCCGGCTTGCCCGTTGCGGCAGCCTGCGCGCGATAGATTTCCTTTTCGCGTTCGAGGTCTTCCGTTGTCACGTCTTCGGGTTTGACGTAACGCGGATCGCTGGCCGCGATGTGCATGGCGATATCCTTGAGCAGTTCCTGGAAATCCTCGGTGCGGGCCACGAAGTCGCTCTCGCAGTTGACCTCAACGATTACGCCAATTTTGCCGCCGGCATGGATGTAGTAGCCCACCGAGCCCTCGTTGGTGGAGCGAGCCGCTTTTTTCTGCGCCGATGCCATACCGCGCTTCCTTAGGACAACGAACGCATCTTCGATGTTTCCCTTTGTTTCCTGCAAAGCCTTGAGGCAATCGCCCATGGGGGCGCCGGATTTCTCCCGCAGTTCCTTTACCAACTTTGCATCGATCTTTTCGCTCACAGTCGTCATCTCGCTTCTTTGTTCTCCCTGTTCGGCCGGGAATCTCCCGGCATGAAAAAAGCGTGAACCGTAACTTGCGGCCACGCTCCTCTCAGTATGCGCACATTTGTGCGCAAGAATGATTAAAAGCCTTCCGCTACTTCGGCCTCTTCGAGAGTTTCAACCGCGGCAGGAGCCTTGCGGATTCCGCTGCCAAGGGCCGCATCAAGGTCGATCTCTTCCGTGGAGGACGCATCAACGGGTACCTCGGCGCTCTCACCCTCCGCCGGCGCCGGCTGCTCCTCTGCAAAAGCCTTGTCGCCCACCAGGTTCACGCCTTCAGCCGCCGAATCGGCGATCTTGGACGTAAACAGACGAATGGCGCGCAGGGCGTCGTCATTGCCGGGGATTACATAGTCAACAACCGTCGGGTCGCAGTTGGTATCGACCACGGCAACAACCGGAATGCCGAGCTTGCGGGCCTCTTTGACGGCGATGGCTTCGTTGTTCGAATCGACCACGAAGATCGCGTCGGGCAGGCGCTTCATGTTCTTGATGCCGGCCAGGTTCGCCTGCAGGTGCTTGCGCTCCCGTTCGAGGCGAATCACTTCTTTCTTGGTCAGCAATTCATAGCGGCCGTCCGTGGCCATGTCGTCCAGTTCCTGAAGGCGCTTCACTGACTTCTGCACCGTGACCCAGTTAGTGAGCAGCCCACCCAGCCAGCGCTGGTTGATGTAGGGCATGCCCGCGCGGTTCGCCTCTTCAGAGATGGCGTCCTGTGCCTGGCGCTTGGTGCCGACGAAGAGAATCGTCTTGCCGCTGGAGCACAGCTCAGTCACGAATTTCGACGCATCCTTGAACAGCTTGAGGGTCTTTTGCAGGTCGATGATATAGATTCCGTTGCGCTCGCCGAAGATGTATTCCTTCATCTTGGGGTTCCAGCGCTTGGTCTGATGCCCGAAGTGGACACCCGCTTCGAGCAGCTCCTTCATTGTGATCGTGGCCATTGGCCTCCTTCGTGGATTGCATCCGGACGTATGATTCCGTGGCCCGGATTGAACCCGCTTAAGCGGGAGATTGAAAAACGGCTTTCAGCTATGAGCCGCCAGCTCTCAGCTTTTGTTGGAGTAACACCAAAGAAACTGAGAGTTGAAAGCTGATAGCTCGCAAGCACCTAACGCTTGCTGAACTGGAACCTCTTGCGGGCGCCCTTCTGGCCGTACTTCTTGCGCTCCTTGACACGCGCGTCGCGGGTCAGGAGGCCTTCGGCCTTGAGCACCTTGCGCAGCTCCGGATTGAACTCAATCAACGCGCGAGCCACGCCCATCTTCACGGCGTCGGCCTGGGCGGTCACGCCTCCGCTCGAAACCGTGGTAATAACATCGAAACTCGAAGCCAGCTCCGCTACCACCAGAGTGCGCTTGGCGGCTACGCGCTGCTGCTCGGTGACGAAGTACTCGTCATACGCCTTGCCGTTGACTTTCCATTCGCCCGTGCCGGGACGCAGAAAAACGCGGGCGATTGCCGACTTGCGCCGTCCCGTCCCGTAATACTGAACCAGATCTGCCATTCTCTACTTAGCTCCTAGCCTCTAGCTTCTAGCCTCTAGCTAAAAGCCGAAAAACCTGAATCCGTCGACAATCGAATCTAGCAGCTAGAAGCTAGCGGCTAGCGGCTGCTCCTACGCCACTTCCATTGCCACCGGCTGCTGCGACTGGTGGGGGTGCTTGTCGCCCCGATACACCTTCAGCTTGCTTGCCATCTGTCGGCCCAGCTTGCTCTTTGGCAGCATGCCCTTGATCGCCTCTTCGAGAATCTTTTCCGGTTTGCGATTCAGCAGGCGGGTAAACGACTCCTCGCGCAGCCCGCCGGGAAATCCCGTATAGCGGCGATACAGCTTCTTCTGACTCTTCAATCCCGTGAGGCGAACCTTCTCAGCGTTGATCACGATCACGTGATCGCCTACGTCGATATACGGCACATACCGGGGATTCAGCTTGCCGCTCAACACACTGGCGGCCTTGGTTGCCAGCCGGCCCAGCGTCTGGCCGCTTGCATCCATCACAAACCATTTGCGGTCAATATTCTTGCCGCTAGGAACAAAGGTCGACATCTCACTCCCGCCTTATCGATCTCAATCGCCGCAAGGAGGTGAATCCTCGCGCAAAACGCATCTGCCCGCGCAAAACGCAGGACAAAATTTCCACCCACTTCCAAACAAATCCTGTTCGGGTGAGGATTGCGGGGGCTGACCCTATCTGGTCGTTGGCTCCTCTGGACCTACTTCTGACAATCCCGTCCAGCAGCCTTGGCCTGTTCCAGCCGATCCCTTTCGGGAGCCGGCCAGCCGAGTCCGAGTGACTGCAATCACCCCAACGGCGAAAAATCTGCCGCTGGAGGCCCCGACACACAGACCCCAGGCGCAACACCGCGCAAGGACTTTAGGATACTCGATTTGCAATGGGGAGTCAACGAAATCAGCGATCAGATAGGGAGGCAATTTGAGGGTTTTCTGCTATTTCGCCCACCGGACACCGGCGAAACGAAAGCTGTCGGATCGAGCGTGCGGGCCCGCTCCATGGTGATGAAAGAGCAGCGATTGCCCCCGACGGCCGCACGAACCATGCCCCCAGGGCGCGTCGTCGAGCGTGTCGCACAGCCTTCCCTCTGCGCTTAAAAACGTCGCAGATCACAATTCTTGCCGGTGGTTGGAGGTGCCTCCTGCGGGCGGTTGGTGAGCCGACCTGATCGGCTTGCAGGGATCACCAGAATCACTGCGCCAGCTCACGGCGTGCGCCCTCAAGCACTACGTCTTTGCCTTTGCTCAGATCGTTTACGGTTGGACTGATCGCCACATCGGGCTTGATGCCCACACCTTCGAACTGCGCTCCGTCGGGGAACGCTTCGCGTTTGGCCCCGATAAAAACCAGCATTCCATTGCCAAGATCAAGCTGGAAGGGCTGACCGCTGCTGCCTGAGGTCGTCCCGCCGAAGAGCGTGGCGCGATGATTGTCCTTGAACGGCATGGCGAAGTCTTCGCAGGCAGACATGCAGCCGGCGTCGACAAGAATGGCCAGTTTTCCGGCGAAGTGATCCTTCGCGGGCTGCTGCGGAGTGCTCGCCCAGGTGATCTGCGCGCGATCGAAGAGGCGATAATCTTCGTGCCCTCCCTGCGACGCGCGGAAGCGGAAGAACGGCACGTTCATCGGAACTGCTTCGGTCCACCATCGATACGGCCGGTCCATGAGAAACGCGGTAAGTTGCGATGGCGTCGAGCCCCCCGAATTACCGCGCACATCCACAATCAGCAGAGACGCACCGCGATACTCCTGTGCAAGTTCGAGCGCGCGTTTTTCGAGATCCGGTCCCATGAAGGATGGAATGCGGATGTAGGCGACCTTTCCCGGATCGAGCCAGCGTCCTTCTGTCTGCAATGGCGCGACCGGCTCGAGGGCGTGGCGATCGACCGGCACGCTGCGGCCGTCGGCAAGGGTAACCACAAACTTTCCCGGAAACAGATGCCCATAAGGAACCAGCGGTCCGAGGCGCGAGAACAACAACCGTCGCTGGCCCGCATCTGTTGAACCCGACACCATGCGAAGGCAATCGTTCACAAACTCGTCAAAGGGCCTTCCATCGAGATCTTCAATCACGTCTCCCGGTTTGAGCCCCGAGACCCAGCTCTCGGTCACAACCCACTTTCCGCCGATGGATTCTGCCAGAAAAGGGAGTGGCCCAGACTGTTGCATCAACGCCATGTCGACCAACACCGAGTGTGAGTTGTGAAGCGTGGCCAGAAATTCCATGGTGGCGCGGTCAAATGCCTCGCGATCCTGCGCGCCCAAGGCCTTGTCGAGATAGCTGCGATAGGCGGCGTCGACATTCAGATCGGGCACATTTTGCCATTGAGCAAAGCTATCGAGGGCAGCATAGATGCGGCTCGCGACGAAGACACGATCCGTCACGGTCAACGTACCCGCTGGCGGTCCCTGGGCACATGCGGCTGTAATTGAAAGAACAAAAACTGCGCACCAACAAGCTGGGCGCGCGATCGAGCTGGTTTTCACAGAATTTCCCTCTATTCCTGCATACGTGAAACCCGAAAGCGTGGTTTCCGGTGTCACACCCACCTGTGACACTGGGCATAAGCGAGGAAAACAGGCGCTCCTTGCATGGAGCTCTACCCGCGCCCCTCGAGCCGCGACACCACTTCATCAACAACCCGGTCGATCTCCCCATTCTCGGCTGCGTCGGGCAGCGGAGGTTCGGGCAAGCGCGAGATACGCGCATCCGGAAGCCCGGCGCGGCGCTTCAGGGCGAGGATTTCCTGGATTTTGTCATCGGGAATGAACGTGAGCGGCCGGCCGATCTGCTGTGCGATCACGCAGGTCTTGCAGTAGTTTTCGAGGATCTCCACAAGCCACTCGGCATGCATTACGGTGTCGGACCAGCAGACGACTCCATGATTCGCGAGCAGAATCGTGTTGTGATCCTGCACGAAAGGCAGGACAGTTTCGGCAAAGGCCTGGGTGCCTGGTGTCTCATAACGCGCGATGGCAGCGGGGCCGATGAAGAACTCGTACTCCGAGATCAGCCCCACGGGCGGGGCCGAACCGGAGATGGCAAAGGCCGTTGCATAGGGAGGATGGCAATGCACCACGGCACGCGCCCGGGAATTGGCGTTGTAGATCTGGAGATGCAAGAGCAGTTCGCTGGTGCGGGCCCGGCCTCCGGCGAGGATGTTGCCTTCAAGATCGGACAGGCAGATGTCACCCGCCTCGAGGTCGCGTTTGCTCATCATGGTGGGCGTGCAGAGGACGTACTTTTCGCCGAGTCGCACGCTGATGTTCCCGCCATTGCCGTCGACATATTGGCGCTCCCACAGCTTGCGCCCCACAGCGATAATCTCGGCGCGGAAAGCATCGGCCTCAAGCGAGTGGGCGGCTTCAGCGGGCGTCATTCCGTGTGGAGTCACGCGCATGGCATCCATGACGGCCTGCACGACTTCTCGACCCTGCTCTGCGATGGGGACGGACTGCGGTTCCATGGCGAATCTCCTGCAGGTATGGGGCTCACTCAGCACCCATCAACGAGCCACGCCCTGCAAGATAGGTATAGGACGGGAAGCGGTTCACAGCCCGTGATTTGGGTCACGGATGAACGCCGGACAACGACAAAGCCAGCTGGTTTGGAACGAAGCCTCGAGACGGCCTTAGTCCCCCGCCGCCACCAGCTTGCGCTGCAACTGTTCCAGCGTCTGCCCCTTGGTTTCGGGGTAGAAGAACAGCACCGTGAGGAACTGGATGACCGTCATCACCGCGAAGAACACAAACGGCGCGCCGCGGCCAATGGCTCCGGCGATCACTGGAAACGACAAAGCGATGATGGTGTTCATGGTCCAGTGGCTGGCGTTGCCCACGCCCTGGCCCTTGGAGCGAACGTGATTGGGAAAGACTTCGCCGATGTAAACCCAGATGACGGCACCCTGCGAGAGCGCAAAGAAACCTATATAGACGATCAGCAGCCACACCAGCATGCCCTGGTGCGAGTTCGATGAGAAGACCCACGCGACACCGGCGAGGCAGCTTGCGGTTCCCGCCGCGCCTATCAGCAGCAGCGTCTTGCGGCCCAGCCTGTCGATCACGCTCATGCCCACAATGGTGAATACAAGGTTGGTGAACCCAATGGAGATGGCCTGCTGATCGCCTGAAAGCTGGCTGAAGCCCGCAGCCGAAAAAATGTCGTTCAGGTAATAGAGGATGGCGTTGATGCCGGCAAGCTGGTTGAACGCGCCGATGGAGATGGCCAGAAACAGTGGGTAGCGATACTTCCAGCGGAAAACCGGCTCGCGCGCCGTCGCATGTTCCTCTGCCAGCGCGGCGCGGATATCAGCCAGCTCGCCCTCTGGATTTGGCTCGCCCATCAATTTCAGCACTTCCAGGGCCTCGTCGATGCGGTCGCGCGACGCCGACCAGCGAGGACTGCGCGGGATTCCGAACAGCAGCGCCAGGAAGATTGCGGCTGGAACCGCGGCCACGCCCACCTGCCAGCGCCATTCCGTCGCGCCCAGGTGCATGGTGCGAATCACGTAGTTCGAGGTGTAGGCTACGAGGATTCCGAAGACAACATTGAACTGGAATGCGCCCACAAGGCGGCCGCGCCACTTGGCCGGGGCAAGTTCAGCGATGTACACCGGGCCGAGCACTGACGATGCGCCGATGCCGAGCCCGCCGATAAAGCGAAAGACCATCAGTGCCGGCCAGTTCCACGCCAGTGCGCTGCCGATGGCCGAAATGACATAGAGAATCGCCGTGAGCCGCAGGGTCTCGCGGCTGCCGAGCTTGTGTCCCACAACACCCGCGCCAAATGATCCTACGACTGTTCCGATGAGCGCGATTGCGACCGTCCATCCCTTGCCAAAATCGCTCAGTCCGTAAAGGCGAACGACGGCATCGATGATGCCCGAGATGACCACGGTGTCAAAGCCAAAGAGCAGGCCGCCGAGCGCCCCGGTCAGGGTCGCCTTCATCAGGTTCACATTAGGTCGCATAGTCTCGGGTCCAATGAATTCCCCATCATCCTACAGACCGGGCCCAATCCCCGCAAACCCAAAGCGTCTTAAATTCAGATCCACAACGGGATACAATCCAGAGAGGGCCGGGCGCCGGGCCATCGTTTCGCGCTTCGGATCCGCACAATTCAACAAAAGGATCATTCCCTCATGACCCTGCCGGCTTCTTTATCCCTAGCCCTGTTTCGCGTTCGAATCAGCTACATCCTCAAATACGCAGTGGCTCCAATCGCCATTGCAGCTGCCGTCACCTCGTCAACCTGCTTTGCCCAGAACAAGCCTGCCGCTGCTGCACCCGATGTGCTGGTGCTGAGCAACGGCGATACGCTGCACGGCAAGTTTGTCAACGCGGTGAGCGGAAAGGTCAACTTCCACTCCGATATTCTGGGCGATATTTCTCTCGACTGGGACAAGGTCAAGGAACTGCACACCGGCCAGCAGGTGGCGGTGCTCAAGAGCAATACGAAGGTGCGCGGAAAAGGAAGCGTGAAGCAGGTTCCCATGGGAACCGTTGATGTGGCCGACAAGACCGTCACGGTGCATCCAGCCAATGGGGCAAACGAGGAGACCATTCCGCTAAAGGACGCTGAATATGTGGTGGACAAGACCACGCTGAATAAGGAGCTGTTTCACCATCCCGGCATTACAGAAGGATGGAACGGAGCCGCAACCGCTGGCGCGACACTGGTGACCGCAACGGAAAACCAGTACACGTTCTCGGGAGGCATCGGGCTGGTGCGCGTTGTGCCCACGGTGAGCTGGCTTTCGCCGCGCGACCGGACTTCGCTTGACTTTACGGGGTCATTTGGAAAAATCACCCAGCCCAGCTACACCATCCCCGCTACGGGAACGACACCGGCCATCTTCGTGGCGGCTGTTTCCACCAAGTCGGCCATCTATCACGCGGACGCAGAACGCGACGAGTACTTCTCTCCGCGCTTTTTCGCGCTGGCCCAAACGGCTTTCGATCACAACTACGGCCAGGATCTCGACCTGCAACAGATCTATGGCGGCGGCGGCGGCTGGACTGCGCTGAAGACTCCGAAGCAGGAAGCGGATCTGAAAGCCACGATGCAGTACGAAAAGCAGGGATTCATCAGCGGCGCATCGGCCAACCAGAATCTGGTCGGCTCGACGTTCAGTGCGAGCTACCTGCTGCACATGAAGCTGGTGACGTACACGCAGGGACTCGCCTTCATTCCGGCCTACAACAACTTTCACGCCTACTCCACGAATGAGACGAACACGCTGGCGTTCCCCGCGTACAAACGACTGAGCTTTTCCGTGGGAACGCTGGACAGCTATTTGAACGATCCACCGGTGTCTCTGCCGCCGACCAAGAGAAACTCGTTCCAATTCACCATGGGCCTGACCTACGCCATCAAGTCTTCGTATTGAAACAGGCTCAGTAAACCGATAAACCTAGCCAAATGCAACCCCGGCAGGGTAGAGTTCTTGGCGGTTGCCGATTCCTTCAAGGCGCTTCGTCTCTCGCAAATCAAGGCGCAGCGTGCGTCAGAAGGAACGGCATGTACCTGGAGGAAAGCTCCCATGCCGTTTCACCGCCTTTGTGCTTCAATTCCTGCTTTAGCTTTGATGGTTCCGTTTGCATTCGCGCAACAACCTGCCTATCTGAACACGAAGCTTTCGCCTCAAGAGCGCGCACACGATCTTGTCGGCCGTATGACGCTGGATGAAAAGGCGGACCAGCTTGAGGACTGGGCAACGTCCATTCCGCGGCTGGGAGTTCCCGATTACCAGACCTGGAACGAAGCGCTGCACGGAGTTGCCCGCGCTGGATATGCAACCGTTTTTCCGCAGGCCATCGGCATGGCGGCCACGTGGGATCCCGCGATGGTGCATGCGATGGGCAACGTCATCTCCACTGAGGCGCGCGCGAAATACAACCAGGCACAGCGCGAAGACAATCACCGCATCTTTTTCGGGCTCACCTTCTGGTCCCCGAACATCAACATCTTCCGCGATCCGCGGTGGGGCCGCGGCCAGGAGACCTACGGCGAGGATCCGTTTCTGACCAGCAAAATGGGCGTTGCCTTTGTCGAGGGCGTGCAGGGTGACGATCCTGAACATCCTCGCGCCATCGCAACAAGCAAACATTTCGCCGTGCATAACGGTCCCGAGCCGTTGCGCCACGGATTCAATGTCGATCCTTCGCCCCGCGATCTCGAAGAAACCTATCTGCCGGCCTTTCGCGCGACCGTAACCCAGGGTCATGTCGATTCCGTGATGTGTGCCTACAACTCGATCGACAACTGGCCGGCCTGCACCAACACCATGCTGCTGAAGGATCACCTACGCGACGCGTGGGGGTTCAAGGGGTTTGTGGTTTCGGATTGCGGCGCGATTGTGGACGTCTACGAGGGCCACAAGAAGGCTCCAGACATCATGCATGCCGCAGCGATGGCGTTAAAAGCGGGCACCGATCTTTCGTGCAGTATCTGGACTCCCGGCTTCAATACGCTTGCAGACGCCGTTCGCCAAGGGCTCGTCTCAGAGGACCTTGTCACTCAGGCAGCGGAGCGTCTCTACACCGCGCGCATGATGCTTGGCATGTTTGATCCACAGGGATCAAGCCCGCTGGACAAAATTCCCTACTCCGCCGACGCGTCGCC
>Ga0335072_10005846_pt1 | contig 18078 bp, 14 predicted proteins | sample Lox_Sample_21_FD_206725 | JGI IMG/M metagenome (GOLD analysis project Ga0335072, IMG submission 206725) | Soil microbial communities from Loxahatchee National Wildlife Refuge, Florida, United States - Lox_Sample_2.1 | ecosystem: Environmental > Terrestrial > Soil > Wetlands | place: USA... | reverse complement strand
GTGCGCGGGGTCGGCGTCGGGGAACACGATGAACGGGGCGTGCCCGCCGAGCTCCAGGGAAACGCGCTTGACCTGGCCCGCCGCGCCGGCCGCCAGCCGCTTGCCGACTTCCGTCGACCCGGTGAACGTCAGCTTGCGCACGGCCGGGTTGGCCAGGAACTCATCACCGACGATCCTGGCCTGCGCCGCGGTGACCAGGTTGACCACGCCGGCCGGGATGCCGGCGTCGTGCAGGATGCGGAACACCTCCACCGCGCACAGCGGCGTCTGCTGAGCCGGCTTGAGCACGACCGTGCAGCCGGCCGCGAGCGCGGGCCCTATCTTCCTGGTCAGCATGGAGACCGGGTAGTTCCACGGGGTGACCGCCCCCACCACCCCCACCGGCTGGCGCAGCACCATGAAACGCTGGCCGGCCCTGGCCGACGGGATCGTCTGCCCGTAGACGCGCTTGGCCTCCTCGGCGAACCAGATCAGGAAATCCGCCGCGTACTGCACCTCGATCCTGGCCGTCCGCAGCGGCTTGCCCTGCTCGGTCGTCATCAGCCAGGCCAGCTCATCGGCGCGCTCCAGCATCAGCCGGTGCGCCTCATACAGGTAGCCGGACCGCTCGTAGGCGGTCCGGGCCGACCACGCAGGGAACGCGGACTCCGCGGCCGCCACGGCCTCGCGCACGTCCTCTGTGCCCGCCGCGCTGATCTGCGCCAGCACCTCTGACGTAGCCGGGTTGGTCACCGCAAACGTTTGGCCTGAAACGGCGTGACGCCACTTGCCGTCTATGTAGAGAGTCCCCGAATCTACCTCCGGTATTGCCATCTGGGCCTCCCGCTTTGTCAGACCATCGTTCGGTAGTTGTACAAGTATAGAGTAGAAAAATCTATCCGTATTGCAATCGTCTGCATCCTGGGCGGAGCGGCCGCCAGATCCGAGGCGGACGCGACAGCGACGGCGTACCCGCCGTCGCTGTCGAGGCTCGTCGCTGTGCGTGACCCATCTGACCTCCGGGGTCAAGTTTCGCCGTCCGCGTTGTCATAGTACGACGAATGTATAAGTATTGCACTATCTGCTGACCGGCGTCCGGCTTCGCGCCGGGCCGCCCGGCGCGAAGGAGCGGAACCAATGGCCGCAGGTGCAGGGCCCGAATTCTGGCTTTACCTCCCGCAGATGCGGATGTCGTTCGGCACCATCACTGAGCGGGCCAGGGCCGCCGAGCAGGCAGGCTTCGACGGCATCGCGCTGATGGACCACTTCGCCCCGCCCGGGTTGCCGTCCGCCGAGTCCTTCGACGCGATGACCACGGCCGCCGCGATCGCCGCGCGCACCGACCAGTTGAAGGTCGGCCACCTGGTGCTGTGCTCCGCCTTCCGCCACCCGTCCGTCCTGGCCAAGGAGATGGTCAGCCTCGACCACCTGTCCGGGGGCCGGTTCGAGCTGGGCATCGGCTGGGGCTCGGTGCCCGGCGAGCTCAGCCGGTTCGGCCTGCCGGTCGAGGACGCGGCCCGTCGCTCGGCCAGGCTAGAGGAGTACCTGCGGGTCTTCGCCGCCCTGTTCACCGGGCAGCCGGTCGATTTTGACGGCGAGTTCGTCACGCTGCGCGGCGCGCAGCTCAGCCCGGTCCCGCTGGCCGGCCGCATTCCCGTCGTCATCGGCGGCGGTGGCGCCCGGCTGACCATGCCGCTGGTGGCCAGGTACGCCGACTGGTGGAACTGCCCCGGCTACGCGTTTGACCGGTTCGATGAGCTGCGAAAGCTGGCAGGTTCCGCCCGGATCTCCACCCAGCACCCGGTGGGCCTGGCCGGCACCGCGGCCGACGTGCCGGCCGTCACTGCTCTCACGCAGCGCCGCTTCGGCGGCTGGGGCGGCCTGATCGCCGGCACGGCCGCCGACGTCGCGGACGCGCTCGCGGACCTGCAGGCCCGCGGGGTGGAACGCTTCTACCTCCAGTTCTCCGACTTCGGGCACCCAGGCACGCTGGCCCGCTTCGGCGCGCAGGTGATCCCGCGCGTACGAGCCGCCGCGAGGCCAGCAGGGGCTGGCATGCGGTGACACATCCTTTTAAAGTTCTATAGGTAACGAACAAAAGAGAAAGGCGCTTGCCATGTCCGAGCCTTATCCGATCCTGAACTCGCTGATCCTGGAGCAGACCGGCGAGTCCTCCTTCCGCGGGCCGAGTGTCCCATCCGAGGTCAGGCCGGTGGTCTTCGGCGGGCAGCTGATGGGCCAGATGATCATGGCGGCCACCGCGAGCCTGCCCGGCAAGACGGTTCGGTCGCTGCACGCCATCTTTGCCAGGGCCGGCACGGTCACCCTGCCGGTCGACCTCGAGGTCGACGTCATGCACTCCGGCCGCGCACTCGGCAGCCTCAGCGTTACCGCCAGGCAAGGTGACCGGCTGCTCAGCCGCGGGCTGCTGCTGCTCGATGCGGGCGAGCCCGACCTGATCAGGCACAGTGAGTCCAAGCCCGCCGTGGCCGGGCCCGCGGAGACCGAGCCGCCCAAACACCAGGAAGAGGGCGCCGAGGTGCGCATCGTCGACAGCGTCGACCTGATGACGCCCGAGGTCACCGGGCCGCCGGAGCTGCACATCTGGACCCGGTTCAGCCACGCGCCCGATGACCAGGCCGTGCACCAGGCCCTGCTGTCCTGGTACACCGACCCGTTCCTGATCGCCTCGGCCATGCGTCCCCACGACGGCATCGGCCAGGCCATGTCTCACGACACCATCTCCACCGGGGTCATCACGCACACGCTGTCATTCCACGAGCCGGTCGACGCGACCAAGTGGAACCTCATGTCGAACCGGAGCATTTACGCCGGGCACGGGCGGACCTACGGCATGGGCCAGGTCTTCACAGAAGACGGCCAGCAGGTCGCGTCCTACGTCCAGGACAACCTCGTCCGCTCCTTCCGCGACGAGCCCGGCGCGCGCGGCAAGGGAACGCTGGCGATGTAGCCAGCTCGATAAGACTCGATAAGAGGAGGGATCATATCCGTGCCCGACTACCGCTACATCAGGTACGAGCTGCTCGACGACGGCCTCATCGCCAGGATCACCCTGGACCGGCCCCGGACGAGGAACGCGCAGAACCGCGGCCTCCTCGTCGAGCTCAACGACGCTTTCCTGCAGGCCGAAGCCGACGACACCGTGCGGGTGGTCATCTTGTGCGGGGCCGGTCCGCTGTTCTCCTCCGGGCATGACATGGGCTCGCGGGAAGCGCGGGAGGAGTACCAGCCAGGGCCCGGCCAGCACCCGTCAGTCACGGTGAACGGCGGCACCAGGCTCGGCGCCGAGTCCCGGATGCTGCAGGAGTGGCATCACTTCTTCGAGAACACCCGACGCTGGCGCAACCTGCGCAAGATCACCATCGCTCAGGTGCAGGGCACGGTGTTCGCGGCCGGCCTGATGCTGATGTGGGCCTGCGACTTGATCGTGGCCGCCGACGACGCCAGCTTCGCCGACGTGGTGGGGACCCGGCTGGGCATGTGCGGCGTGGAGTACTTCGCCCACCCGTGGGAGTTCGGCCCCCGCAAGGCGAAGGAGCTGCTGCTGACCGGCGACTCCATCGACGTCCACGAGGCACACCAGCTGGGCATGGTCAGCAAGGTGTTCCCGGCCGACGAGCTGACCGAGCAGACCCTGGCCTTCGCCCGCCGGATCGCCAAGACCACCACCATGGCCGCACTGCTGATCAAGGAGTCGGTCAACCAGAGCGTCGACAACATGGGCTTCTACAACGCTCTCAACGCGTGCTTCACGATCCACCAGCTGAACCACTCGCACTGGGCCGAGCTCAACGAGAACCACTACCCGGTGGGCACGCCCGAGTTCGGCGTCGTGCCCTGGAATGAGGCACCGCCGGTCAAGCCCGCGTTGAAGGACGCCGCCGAAGCACCGGTCGGCTGACCGTGGCCACTGACGGCGGCCGGAGCCGGGCAACCACCACAGAAGCGACGCCGGAGATGCCGGCCAGGATCAGCAGCGGCAGGCGATAGCTGCCGAACCCGCTGTGCAGCCAGGCCAGCATCGCCGGACCGCCTGCGGTCCCGACGCTGGCGCCGAACTGACTGAGCGCGTAGATGCGCGGGTAGTCGGTCAAGCCGAACAGCTCCACCACCACGAGCGGGATCAATACGGTCAGGTTCCCGATCGTGATGCCGAACAGCACCGTCCCGGCGGCCAGCCCGGCCAGCCCGGGCACCAGCGCGAGGACACAGAAGGCCGCGCCCTGGAGCACGCCCATGATCGCGGCGAACCCGACCACCGGCACGCGGTTCAGCGCGAACGCACCGATCAGCCTGCCGACCACAGTGGCCGAGGCCATGATGCTGACCGCGATGCCCGCGGCGCCCACGCCCATGGCCGAGCCGATGGCCACGATCTGGACCTGGGTACCGACCTGGTCGGCCATCAGGACGCCGAACGCGACGGTGACCAGGATGAACGCTGGCGTCCTGATCGCCACGTCATAACTGACGCCCGGCGCGGCCCTGGTCGGCGCTGCCTCGGTCGGCTCGGACTCCTCGGCCGTCGCGGGCCCGGCATCCGCGGGCTCCTCGGCGGGGGACGGTGCCCCGGCCAGGTGCCCGCGGATGACCAAGACGACCGGCAGTCCGGCCAGGACCAGGTAAGCGAGGCCCAGCCACGGGGCCGTCGCGCTCAGGCCGTGGGCAGCCACGACCCGGGCCAGCAGCGGCGCTACCACCACTCCGCCCACCGAACCGCCGGTCAGCGCCAGCGCCAGCGCCCGCGCCCGGTCCTGGTCGAACAATCCCACGATCACGGCCGTGCCCGGCAGGTAGCTGGACGCGGAGAAGCCGCAGCCGAAGACCGTGAAGTCCAGGTACAGCTGCCAGACCGCGTCCACCCGGCCGAGCATGAAGAGGCTGAGCCCGGACAGCACCGATCCGCCCAGCATGACCCAGCGTGGCTCGACCCGGCGGATCAGCCGCCCGAGCGGCACGTTGACTATCGCACTCACCAGGAAGAACGCACTGACCGCGTAGGAGACCGTGGTGAGCGCGAAGCCCCGGCTGTGGACCAGGGCGTTCAGGTACACCGGCAGCGAGTAGAACCCCAGCCCGGTAGCGACGGTGAACGTCCAGCCGATGACGACGACCACCAGCCAGGCCCGCCGCCGGCTCAGGGCGCCCGGCTCCAGGCAACCCGGCTGCGCTACGCGAGCCGGACTCACCGCGGCTCGTCAGTGATCCGCGACGGGTTCGGCCGCGCTGGCCGAGCCCACCGCGATGAACGACCTGGTGGCCTTCGCGATCCGCCGCTCCCGGTCGCCGGCCATCGCCGTGCCCAGCGCGCTGGTGACGGCCTCCCGCAGGCAGTCGATCCGATCCGCGGCCAGTTCGGGGAGCATGCCGTCGGCGATGCCCAGGCCGATCAGCTCGGCGCTGGTCAGCTTCAGCGGGCCAGCCAGCTCGCCCGCCCTGGCCGGGTCGCGGAACAGGATCGCGGCAGCGCCCTCCGGGCTGATGACCGAGAAGATCGAGCCAGGCAGCATGAACAGCCGGTCGGCGTGACCGAGGGCCATGGCGCCACCGCTGCCGCCCTCGCCCACGCAGACGCACACGCTCGGCATGCGCAGCCGGGACATGGCCGCGATGGTGGCGGCGATCTCGCCCGCGATGCCGTCAGTTTCCGCGGCCGGCCCTGGCTCGGCGCCCGGTGTGTCGACCAGGGTCAGCAGGGGCAGCCCGATCCGGTCGGCGAGCCCGATCGCCCGCCTGGCCAGCCGGTAGGCGGCCGGGCCTGGCCTGGCCGCCCCCGCGCCATCGGCGTACCGGTCCATCGCGACCACGACGACGCGCTCGCCGAGGATCCTGGCAAGGCCGGCCCGGATAGCCGGGTCCGCGCCCTTGAGCTCGACCCAGGATGAGCAGAGCGCCGCGGCCCACTCCAGCCCGGACGGCCGCGACGTGCTGCGTGCCCGTGCGACGGCCCGCTGCGCGGATGACGGCAGCCCGGTCGGCCCGGTCTCGGGTATCCGGCCGGGATCGGCGTCGGCCAGCGGCCAGTCGGCCGCGCCGAGCACGGCGTTGACCCAGGCCACCTGGTCGGCCTGGCCGACCAGCGCGTCGACGAGGCCGGCGGCGTAGGCGTTCTCGGCTGTGTGCGACCAGGCTGGCGGCGTCTCACCGGTGAACGCGCGCACTACCCGCGGGCCGGCGAAGCCCATCGTGGCGTGCGGTTCCGCGGCCCGCACGTCGAGCCGCGAAGCCCACGAGGCGAACACCCCGCCGGTCGTCGGTGACCGGTACACGATCGCCGACAGCAGCCCTGACCTGGCGTGCTCCTCAACGGCGGTCACGGTACGCGGCATCTGAATGAGGGCGGCCATGCCTTCCTGCATCCGCGCTCCGCCGGTCCTGGTGACGGCGACGACCGGCAGTCGCTGGTCGACGGCACGTCGGAACGAGCGGACTATCTTCTCGCCCGCGACGACGCCCATCGTGCCGCCGAAGATCTCGAAGTCACTCTGGATGAGCACGGAGCGGACGCCACGGAACGCGACAAGGCCGGTGCGGATCGACTCGCCAGGAGCCGCCGCCAGCGCCTCGGCGTAGTGCGGGAACCCCAGCGGGTCGGCTGAGGCCAGTTCCCTGTCCCACTCCTCAGTCAGAGGTAGCAGCAGTTCAGCGTCGTGCACGACCGCCCTCTCACGGCCGGCCGCGCGCGGGATCATCGTCACCGCTCGCACGGTTACCCGGCCCTGCCTGCGCGGCCACCGGACGCCTCAACCAGCCTGACCCATAGCGAATTATTCGATATAAGTCTAAGCGTCGAATTACTCGTGCGTCAACTTTCATAGCTTTCTAACTGAGTGCACTCAGTCCAGCTGCTCGACGAACGTCCTGAGCTGGCGCAGGTTGCGGCATTCCACGACCAGGTCGCAGCCCGGCGCGTACTCGCGCATGATCGAGTCGCCGGTATCCCAGGCAGCGGTCGGTTCCGGGTTGAGCCAGTACAGGTGCCGGGCTCGCTGCCGGATTGCCGCCAGCACCCAGGCGCGCGACGCGTGGTAGTTGTTCCGCGCGTCGCCCAGGATGATGACGCTGGTCCTGCTCCGCACCTGGCTGCCCCAGCGGTCCCAGAACGCCTCCAGCGCGAGGCCGTAGTCCGAGTGGCCGTCCAGCCGTACCGCGCTCGTCCCCAGGTTGAGGCGGTGGGTCGCCGACGTTATATCCGCGGCCGCTTCGAGAATGTCGGTGACTTCCTCCACCGCGTCCACGAAGACGAAGCTGCGGACCCGGGAAAACTCCGACCTGATGGCGTAGGCCAGTTGCATGGTGAAGCCGGCGAAGGCGGACACCGACCCGGAGATGTCGGCCACCAGCATGATCTCCGGTTTCGCCGGGCGCGGCTTCCGGAACGCCAGGTCCACGGGAACCCCGCCGCTGGCCAGCGACTTGCGGACCGTGCGCCGGAAGTCGAGTGACGCCTGCCGTCGATGGCGCCGTTTCTGTGCCATCCGGGCCGCCATCTTCCTGGCCAGCGGCCGGACCGTCTGCCGCAGCTCGCCAAGCTGCGCCCGCGAGGCGTTGAGGAACTCGACGTCTTCTGGCAGCGGGCGGCGTAGCGTGGCCGCGACCGCCTGCGCGTCCCTGTCGGCGATGAGCCGGCGCCGGATTTCCGCCTCGACCTCGGCGCGAGCGGCATCCACGCGGGCGTCGTGGTCCTCATCCGCCAGCCGCCGGCCGAGGTCGCTCAGGCCGTCGGCTGCTGCCGCCTCCTGGAGCCGCCGCCGCAGTGCATCCAGGTCAAGCCTGGTCAGCGTGCGGTACAGGTAGAACGTCCCGGCCGCGACCCGGCCGGGGTCGATTCCTGCCCACCGGTCGACCGCCTCGGCGGCCACCGCTTTCAACAGCATGGCGTCTCGGTCGGCCACGGCCCGGAACAACAGGTCGTTCAGCTCGTCCTCGGTGAGCTGGCGCAGCACGGTGCCGCCGCCGAAGCTGGCCGGTTCCTGCCCGCCGCTGCCGTTCGGCGCGCCGTCGGCCAGCCTGCCGAGCTGGCGACCGCTGAAGAACACCTCAAAGGCCAGCTCGAAAGCACCGTAGTGATCGTGGTTCTTCACCAGCGTGGCGGCCAGCGCGCTCTTCACCTGGTCGCGGCCGGTCAGCGTGATGGCCCGCAGCGCCGCGGCCGCGTCCACGTTCTCCGACAACGAAACCGGCAGGCCGATGGCGCGCAGCTCGGCGACGAACGCGGCCAGGACCTTCTCCATCGCCGCTGGCCGCTCAGCGTGCCGAGGCGAACTCGGCCGTGGCCTTCTCGATGTCCGACTGATGCTTCAGCAGGACGTGCAGCGTGTCCACGACAAGCTCGCTGCTGACCTGCTCGGCGCCCAGCAGGTAGAGCGTCTGGGCCCAGTCGATGGTCTCCGATACCGACGGCTTCTTCTTCAGGTCCAGCTGCCGCAGGGACCGCACCACGCCGGTGATCTGGCTGGACAGGGTCCTGCTGACGCCTGGTACCCGGCTGAGCACGATCTCCTGTTCACGCTCCACCGACGGGTAATCGATATACAGGTACAGGCACCGCCGTTTGAGCGCTTCGGACAGCTCACGCGAGTTGTTCGAGGTGAGGAACACCAGCGGCGTCTGAACGCTGGTGACCGTGCCGAGCTCCGGAACGGACACCTGGTAGTCCGACAGCACCTCGAGCAGCAGCGCCTCTGTCTCGACATCCAGCCGGTCCACCTCGTCGATGAGCAGGACGACGGGATCCGGCGCCCGGATCGCGGCCAGCAGCGGCCTGGCGAGCAGGAATTCCTCGCTGAAGATGTCCGCCTCCAGCTCGGTCCATTCGACCATCTCGCCGCTGCCGGTCCGCTCGGCCTGGATGCGCAGCAGTTGCTTCTTGTAGTTCCACTCGTACAGGGCCTTGGCCTCATCGAGGCCCTCGTAGCACTGCAGCCGGATCAGCCGCATGCCGGTCATCCGCGCGACGCTCTTGGCCAGTTCGGTCTTCCCGGTTCCCGCGGGGCCCTCGACCAGCACCGGCTTGCCCAGCCTGTCGCCGAGGTACACGACGCTGGAGATCCGCTCGTTGGCGAGGTAGCCGGCCTCCCTGAGCGACTGCCCGACGAGCTCGGGTGAAACGAATCGGTGCGGCTGGTCCACTCCCGCCCCGTCCTTTCCATCGTTAGTTCTACAACAATGAAACTATAGGCAATAAGGCGGTCTGGTCAAGCTAATCCCGGTGTTCCTTGCGGTCAGCTGCCCTCGAAGGTCGGCGTCTTGTGCTGGCGACGGGCCTCGATGCCCTTATGGATGTCCGCGGTGGCCATCGTCACCGGCTGGGCCAGCGCTTCCCACTGCAGCGCCAGCTCGAGCCCGCTCTTCGAGGCCTGCCCAAGTCCGGCCTTGGTCAGCCTGGTGGCGATCGGTGCCGCCTGCGCCACGGTCTCCGCGACCTCGAGGGCGCGGCCGACCACGTCGTCGGCGACCTCGCTGACCAGCCCCCACGTCAGGGCTTCCTCCGCCGACACCGTCCGCCCGGTGTAAAGCATCTCCCGTGCTCGCGGCATCCCCACCGCCTCGGGCAGCAGCCAGCTCACCGCCATCCCGCCGTGCGTCCCCAGCTGCGTGAACGGGGCACTGAACTTCGCGGACGGCGATGCGTAGCGCAAGTCACATGCCAGGGCCAGGCACAGCCCCGCTCCTACCGCCGGGCCGTTCACGGCGGCGATCACCGGGACCGAGATCTCCAGCGGAGTCAGCCAGGCCCGGTAGAAGGGCAGCATCTTGTCCCGCAGCCGATCCGGGGTGTTATCGCTGAGATTCCCCTGATCCAGCCAGGACAGGTCCGCGCCGGAGCAAAACGCGCTTCCCGCTCCGGTCACCACGACCACCCGCAGCGACCGGTCCCCGGCAATCTTCTCCATCGCCGTCACCCACGCCGACGTCAATTCCGTCGTCATCGCATTACGGACTTGCGGCAGATTCAGGGTCACCAGCGCCGCGCCAGGTGACGCCAGCCGAACATCAACCAGATCCGCTAGATAATCAGGCATCCTGCCACCCATCACGGCTACGCCGGCCGCAGCCACTAGAGCAGATAATACTGCCAGGATTGATGGCAAACTGCAGGCGATCAGCGCGGCGACCGCCCGGCCCGGGCTCCTGCAAAACAATTATCCGGAACGGACTATCGATTTCCCTTCGCGGATATTCCTCCCTGCGCGAGTGCACGTAGACCAGAAGCGTTTTTGCACGGTTATCGGCCGCTATGCGGCTGCGGCATCGACGACATCGGGCCGGCCGGATGGTGGTCCGGCCGGCCCAACGGCGAACTGCGGTGATCAGCTGGCGGCGTAGAGGATGTCGTACGGGCCCTGCTTCAGGGTGCACTCCTTGAGCGACGCCGCCGGGAAGCCGTTGTGGAGGTCGGGAGTGGCCGTCCAGTTCAGGTTCAGCCCGGAGATGTTCGTCGGGATGCTGGAAGCTGAGCTGAGCGCCGCCGCCAGCTTGGTCCCGTCGAGGGAGTTGGCCTTCTCGATCGCCCACTTGATCGCGAGCAGGTTGAAGTAGCCGCCCAGTACTCCGGACGTCTGCGGGTTGAGCCCGATCTTGGCCTTTGAGGCTTCGAGCAGGGCGGTGTTCTCTGGCGTCAGCAAGCTGGACGTCGAACCTGTCGTCGGGTACGAGAGGTCGCAGCCGTCGACGGAGCCCGGCGGCAGCTGGGCGGCGGTGACACCGAAGTCATTCAGCCCGCCCCAGCCGACGACGGTCGGTGACCAGCCGATCTGCTTGATGCCCTGGACCATCGCGGTGATGCCCGTGAACCCGGTCGGGAACAGGGTCTTGATCCCGGCCTGCTTCGCCTGGGTCAGCTGGGTGGTCAGGTCGATGGCCGTGGGGGAGTAGGTGATGGTCTTGATGAACGTCAGCCCGGCTGCCTTGGCGGCGGCCTCGGCGTCGGCCGCTAGTTCCACGCTGAACGACGTGCCGTCGGACAGGATGCCGATGTCGTTGTCGTTGTGCGCCTTCGCCCAGTTCACCATCAGCTCGGCGTACTGCTCGTTCGACGGGCCTGTGCTGTAGGCGGTCGGGTTCTGCTGGGCGTTGAACAGGGCCTTCGCACCGTCCCCGTTGACCACCAGCATGTGCTGCTGCATGAGATACGGCTGGATCTGGTCCTGAGCCGAGGAGAACGAGTCGTTGACGATGATCACGTTGCCCTGCGAGGCGAGCTGGCGGGCGATGCCCAGCGACGTGGCCGGGTCACCCTTGTCGTTGTAGTTGGTCAGGGCGAACTTGTGCCCGCACACGCTGTCGTGCGCGTTGAAGTAGGTGACCTCGATGTTGGACTCGATCTGCGTCAGTGTCCCTGACGTCGCGGTCGGCCCGCTCAGCGGCTCGATGTTCGCGATGTTGATCGGGCCGGACGGGATGTTCGAGCACGTGCCCGATCCCGAGCCTCCGGCGGCCGCTGCCGTGCCCGATGACGGACTGCTTGACGAACTCGAACTGCACGCCGCCACTCCAAAGGCGAGTACCGCCCCTGCCGCGACGGGCAGGAACCTGCGACGGAAACCAGTCTTGGACCACACGCTCATCTGCCTCTTCCCTCCCAGCCGTTTCAAAGGCGTTACGGCCCACCTTAACTCTTGTGATGCGAAGCGTCGATGACTATCGAACTTATTGTTCATAACAATTTGGGCGGAATGTCACCATGCGGAGCTAGTTGGGTACTATCTGAGCGTCGCCTGAACACCACCCTCGCGCCACCAGGGCATTGGCGGTAGGGTTGACCGTCCCCGCGACCATCAGTACTTTGATTGTTATCAAGGTATTGTCAGGTGTCCGCATGTCTGGAAGGTGACCGGTAGCCCATGCTCGCCGCCCTCGAAGGCATGATCACCGAGTTGCGCCAGGTCGGCGTCCCGATCTCGCTGGCCGAGAAGATCGATGCCGTCCAGAGCCTGCAGCTCCTGCCGCTCGCCGGCCGCGATGGCGTGCAGTCCGCACTTCGCGCGGCACTGATCAAGAGCCACGATCACGAGCTTGCCTTCGACGCCCTCTTCGACCTCTACTTCTCGTCGGCAGGCCGGCCGGAAAGCACCGAGCCGGCCGGCCAGCCCGCCGCGGTCAATGGCCAAGGCGGCGGCGGGGCGGGCTCGCTCGCATCGATTGACGACGCCGGACTTACCGAGCTCCTGCTGGCCGCTCTTCGTGACGGGAACGACGGCATGACCCGGACCATCGCGGGCATTTTCGTGGACCGGCACGCCGCGATCGAACCCGGCCGGCCTGTCGCGGGCACCTACTACGTGTTCCGCACCCTGCGCGCTGTGGATCCGGACAAGCTGCTGGCCCGCCTGGTCGCGGCGGATGGGCCCAACGGCGAGCAGCCGCCCCTGCTGCGGCAACTGCAGCTTGACGGCCATGAGGCCCGGGTGCAGCGCCTTCGCCAGGCCGTCGAAGCCGAGGTCCGGCGGCGCCTGGTGGCCGACCGCGGCGCCGATGCGGTGGCCCGCACCCTGCGCCACCCGCTGCCCGAGGACGTCGACTTCCTCACCTCATCCCGCGAGCAGATAGTGGCCATGCGCAGCGTGCTCGATCCGCTCACCCGCAGGCTGGGCGGCCGCCTGGCGGAGAAGCGGCGGCATCGGCGGCGTGGCGCGCTCGACTTCCGGCGGACGATACGCGAGTCGCTCGCCAGCGGGGGAGTGCCGGTAGAGCCCGTCTTCCGCAAGCCTCGCCCCTCGAAGCCCGAGCTGTTCGTGCTGGCCGACATCTCCGGCTCCGTTTCCACCTTCGCCGCGTTCACGCTGCAGCTCATGGTCGCGCTGCGTTCGCAGTTCTCCCAGGTCCGCAGCTTCGTGTTCGTCGACGGGATCGACGAGGTAACCGACGTCCTGCGACAGGCACCGGACGTCATCGACGCCACCAGGCATATCAACGCCGCGGGCAGCGGCGTTTGGCTGGATGGCCGCTCGGACTACGGCCACGCGTTCGAGTCGTTCTGGGAGCAGTGGGGCGAGCAGGTACGCAAGCGCACCACCGTCATCGTGCTCGGCGATGCCCGCACCAACTACCACGACCCCGCCGCGGGCGTCCTGAAGGCCGTCAGGCAGCGAGCCGCTCACCTGTTCTGGCTGAATCCCGAACCCGCCGCCGCCTGGAACAGCGGAGACTCGGTGATAGCTAGCTACCAGCCGTTCTGCGACGCTGTGCATGAGTGCCGCAACATCCGCCAGCTCAAGCATTTCGTCGAGGAACTCGACTGAGCCCGGGCGTTACGGAGCGGCCGGTACCGCGTCGGTGGTGAAGAAGTACGGGGCGCCGAAGCAGTCGTCAGGGTTCGCGGCCAGCAGCCCGTCCCTGGGCCGCGTGGTCCTGATGTCCTTCTTGTCCAGCCACGCCTCGGCGGAGTCCAGATCACGGACGCTGAAGGTAATGCCGTAGATCATGTTGCCCCAGCGTGCGACGTGCTCACCGAGCGGTGAGTCCGGCACCAGCGGCTGGGCGAGTTGCAGGAGGCAGTCGCCCAGCTGGACCAGCTGGTAGCGGTACTGGCCGCCGTCCTCGATGCCGCTGGCCACGGGGATGGCCTGGATCCGTTCGACGTACGCCTGGGTGGCCGCATCCAGGTCCTTGACCCCGAGCGTGACGTAGGCCAGGCCCCTGATCCCGAGCGGATGACCGATCTCCCACATCTTGACCTGCGACGACCACGTATCCAGCAGCCTGGGGTCGTCCCGCATGTCCACCTTGCAGAGCTCGGCCATCAGCCCGTACATGTCCCGCGGGCTCGGATAGAAGTACGTCATCGACGGTTCGATGTGGTCGAGCTTGCCGCCGCCCGGCGCTCCGATGTAGACGCCCTGCTCGATCAGGTGGTTGCCGAGACCGACCAGATCATCGACCTTGTAACCCACTGAGTGCAGGTGCCGCCCGAACTTCGTGTAGAACTTGCCCACCGGCTTGGTCGGGTCGGCAGGCATGCTGGGTGCCATCGTCTCGATGCACAGGTCGCTGACGAGCAGCAGCCCCGCCCACCGGTCTTCGACGGGCAGGAAGCTGGGCTCGTCCACGCCCATGTACATCAGGCCGCCGAATACCTCTTCGTAGAACCGGTTGAGGGCCGGCACGTCGTCGGTCATGTGCACCGAGTGGATCATGATGCCGATGCCGTAATCGCCTGTCGTCCGCACCGTCTTCTTCATGTCTTCTCCAACCTGCCGGACGTGGCGCGCTACCGGCCCTGACGTACCTGGCTGAACGGCACGTCCCGGTCCGCCGCGAATTCACGCGGCATGCCGAGGACGCGCTCGCTGATGATGTTCCTGGACATCTCGGTGCTGCCCCCGCCGAGCGACCCGGCCTGGCGCATCAGGAAGGACATGCCGTAGTCCAGCGCCTCGCCATCGTCAGAGGCCACGGCGTGCGATCCCAGGATCTCGACGCCGATCTCGGCGATCCTCGTGCTGCTCTGGCCCGCGAACAGCCGCATGATGGCCGCGGACGGCGGCGGCAGCTGCTGGGTCCGCATCCCCTCCGTGACGCGCGAGATCAGCTGCTGCTGGACGCGGGAGATCGTGTGCGCCTCGGCTACCAGCTCGCGCACCGAGGGGTCTTTCGACTGGCCCGTTGCCCGGACCATCTCAATGAGGGCATGCGTCCCAGGTCCGCGGCGGGGCGGGCCGCCCCCGCCACTGACGTAGGGTGAGCCGCCGCCCACCGCGTTGCGCTCGTGGAACAGCTGGCGGCTGGCCACCGCCCAGCCGCCGTTGACCTCGCCCACGACGGCCGACGCGGGCACCACCACGTCGTCGAAGAACTCCTGGCAGAACTCGTTGTTGCCGCTTATCTGCTTGATCCGCTTGATCTCGATGCCGGGCTGGTGCACCTTCAGCAAGAACATCGTCATGCCGCGGTGTTTCGGTGCCTCCCAGTCCGTCCGGGTCAGGCATAGCGCATAGTCGGCGGCGTACGCGCCGGAGCTCCAGATCTTCGAGCCGTTGAGGATGAACACGTCGCCGTCGCGCGTAGCCCTGGTCGTGACGCCGGCCAGGTCGGACCCGCCGCGGGGCTCGGACAGGAACTGGACCATGATCTCGTCGCCGCGGATGACGGCCGACAGGCGCTCGCGCTTCTGCTCCTCGTTGCCCATGTCGAGCACGGTCGGCCCGCAGATGGAGAACGTCGGGGTGTTGAGCACGAGCGGCATCTCGTAACCGGTGCACTCCTCATTGAACGCCCGCTGATGCGCCGGCGTGAGGCCAAGGCCGCCATATTCTCGCGGATAGCAGATGCCGGCGAAGCCGCCGCTGAAGAGCAGCCGCTGCAGCTCACGGGCCCGCGGCCATACCTCGTCACCCATGCGGGCCATCACCTCGGCCGCGCCGCCCTCGCCGGGCGCCAGCCGCGGCATGTTCTCCGCCAGCCAGGCCCTGGCCCGCAGCCGGAAGGATTCGACGTCTTCCAGGTCAGCGGGGCCTGTCGCGTGTTCTGTCATAGCTAATCCCTTGATCAGACGCCGAGGATGTCGGCCAGGCGGCGGCGGTGCTCACCCGGTGTCCCGAACATCGCCCGGTTTACCGTCGCCCGGCGCAGGTAGAGGTGGATGTCGTGCTCCCAGGTCACGCCGATCCCGCCGTGCATCTGCACGCAGTCCTGAATGATGTCGGTCGCGCGCTGCCCGACGTAGGACTTGGCCACGCTGGCCAGTTCGTCCGCGTCCTCGGCCCGCCGCGCCGTGGCATGAGCCGCCGCGCCCGCCGTGGCCTGACAGGCCTCGAGCCAGAGTTTCATGTCGGCGAACCGATGCTTGAGGGCCTGGTACGAGGCGAGAGGCCGGCCGAACGAGTACCTGTCGAACGCCCACTGCACGGTGAACTCGAAGACCCGCTGGACCGCCCCGGCGGTTTCCGCGCACTGAATCGCCGCCGCGATCTGGACCTGGCGGTTGACCGCGGCCTCGGCCGAGCCAGCCGGGCTCACCACGCTGGTTGCCGGCAGTCGCACGCCGTCCAGCGCTACGCGGGCGTACCGCCGCACGAGGTCGAGGCTCTGCTCGGCGGTGACCGTCACCCCGGGCGCGGCGGCGGGCACGATGAACTGGGCCAGCCCGTCCGGGCCCGCCGCGGTGACGAGGAAGTAGTCCGCCTGATCACCGGAGTCGACCCGGTCCTTGATCCCGGACAGCACGTAGTCCGGGCCCTCTGGCGTGGCCTGGACCGTCGGCGCCAGCGGCGACCAGCCGTGCCGCGGCTCGTACGCGGCCCAGCTGGCTACCGCCTCGCCCGCCATCAGCGCGGCGATGACCTCGGCGTGGTCGCCGGCGTTGGCCGCCTCGCTCAGGGCCGCCGCCACCAGGTTCGTGCCGAGCAGTGGCCCTGGCGATATCAGGCGGCCCATTTCCTCGGCGACGATGCAGGCGTCCACCAGCCCCTCGCCGGAGATGCTGTCGCCGCCCGCCGCCGGATCGACAAGCATGGCGTTCCAGCCCAGCTCGCTGCCGCGCTGCCACCAGTCCGGCTCAAAGCCGATGCCGCTGTCGCCCAGTTCGCGTACCCGGGTCAGCGGCATCTCCTTCTCGAGGAACTCCCTGGTCGTGGAGCGGAACAGCTTCTGGTCCGCAGTCAGGTCGAAGTCCATCCGGCGATCTCCTCTGGCGCGCCACGGTCCGCCCATGACGTCATGGCGGACTGCCGGCACGCGAACGCTTCAGTTCGTTACTTTTACAAGCGTTGCACTATCTGCCCGGTCAGGTCAACCATCTCAACCCGGACATTGCCGTCACGCCGGCGTACCTTTCCCCGGGTCCGGCCAGAACCGCCGCCGCGCACGCAAAAGGCCCGGCACGCGACGCGTGCCGGGCCCGTCAGAATTTCTCACCAGGTGAGTACGGCGACTTCCTCTATATCGTCGCTCGCCTCCCGCTGCCGGGAAATGGCAGCGGCAATACTGGCGGAGTCCTGCCGCTTCTTGCGGCGGCCTGTCTGCACGGCCCCGTTTTCCGTGCCGACCACCGGCCGCGGCGTGGGAGCCAGTTCCCACAGCCCCTCCAGCAAGTCCTTGAGCACGTCGCGGCGCAGTGAATAGTAGTAATTGCGCCCTGCTTTGCGAGTGCTGATCAGGCCAGCGTTCTGGAGAATCTTCGTGTGGTAGGAGATCGTCGGCTTCGACACCGGAAGCGTGTCTTCCAGTGTGATACAGGCCAACTCGTCCACTTGCGCCATTTGAACGATGATGCTCCACCTGATCGGGTCGCTCAACGCCCTGAAAACCTCGGTCGGCGGGTCACCGGCCGTCAGCTTGCGCGCCATTAGATAACTCGGTTCCCCTTGGGGTGCCAGGATCTACTGGCACACTCTACGGATAACTTCGAGAACTATCATACAGCCCGCTAGGCCGAGCAGGCGCACGGGCGCCGGGAAGTCATCCAGAGTTAACAGACGCACTTGCGTGGGTCTGGTGTCATCGCGGTGCAGACCGCCTCAGCCAGTCTTGGCCTGGCTGGACACCTCCTCGGTGCCGCGCACGATCGCGGAGACGTGTTCATCCTGGGCCAGGGTCGGCGAGTCGCCGCTGATGACGATCCGCCCGCGCTCCATGACATAGCAGCGGCTGGAGTTGGCCAGCGCGCGCGGCACGCTCTGCTCCACGATCAGGATGGCCAGGCCCTGCTCGCGGAGCCGGGCGATTGCGTCGTAGATGGTGCGGATGACGACGGGAGCCAGGCCGGACGTCGGCTCGTCCAGCATCAGCACCCGCGGCTCGGCCATCAGCGCCTGGCCGATGGCGACCATCTGCTGCTCGCCGCCGGACAGGAAGCCCGCGTTGCGGGTCGCGTAGGTGCGCAGGATGGGAAACAGGTCAAAGACGCGTTCCATCGTGCCAGCCGCCGCCTTACGGCCGGCCCGCCGGCGGGTGTACGCGCCGAGGCGCAGGTTCTCCTCGACGGTCAGGCTGCGGAATATCCGGTGTCCTTCCGGCACGTGGGCCAGCCCCGCGTCGACGATCTGGCGTGAACTGGACGTGGAGACCTCAGCCCCGGCCAGCTGCACGCTGCCGGGGAAACGGCCGTACCGCAGGCCGGCGATGGACAGCAGGCTG
>Ga0335072_10005844_pt1 | contig 18079 bp, 12 predicted proteins | sample Lox_Sample_21_FD_206725 | JGI IMG/M metagenome (GOLD analysis project Ga0335072, IMG submission 206725) | Soil microbial communities from Loxahatchee National Wildlife Refuge, Florida, United States - Lox_Sample_2.1 | ecosystem: Environmental > Terrestrial > Soil > Wetlands | place: USA... | reverse complement strand
ACGCTCGGCTATCGCTCCGATCGCAATTCGGCCATGGGGCAAACGCCTCAAGCGATCCTCGAGCGCACCGCTTGGTTCCGTAGCGCCGTGCGCGAAGCGTGCGATATCGTCGTCATCGCCGGTCTGCTGCCCGCGGATGCCAGCGCCCACGCGATCTCACTCGCGACACGATACGGCGTGAAGGTTGCGTTTGCGCCGCCCGAGCTGCAATACAGCAGCTTCGATTTTCGCCTCGATCGCGAAGGGCATCAGATCGCGCTCATGCCTACCCCGCTCAGCATATTGAGCGCTCCGGCCGAATTTTGCAAATGCTTGCTGGATCGGACGATCGCGGTTTGCGCGCTCATCGTGCTGTCTCCGGTGTTGCTGTTGACGGCTGTTGCGATCAGAATCGAAGGTTCCGGGTCCGTGCTCTTCAAGCAGGAGCGCATCGGACGCAACGGCCAGCGTTTCAACGTCTACAAGTTTCGTTCGATGCGGACGAATGCTTCCGATTCGTGGGCGACGTCGAATGACGCGCGAATTACGCGCGTGGGCGGGTTCATTCGTAAGTTCAGCATCGACGAGCTGCCGCAACTGGTGAACGTCTTGCGCGGCGAGATGTCCCTGGTCGGACCACGGCCCGAAATGGCACGGTACGTCGAAGAGTTTTCTGCGTCGATGCCCCGGTACGGCGAGAGGCATCTCGTCCGTCCCGGCATTACCGGCTGGTCGCAAGTCAACATGAAACGAGAGCTGACGACCGATGACGCCGACGAAGTCCTTGCCAACGACCTGTTCTATATCGAAAACTGGTCGTTCTTGCTCGACCTTTCGATCTTGTTCAAAACGGCGACCGAGTTTCTGTTTCATCGCGGAGTCTGAGCGTGCCGGTCCCTAAGCGCGTTCTGATCGTGGCTTATCACTTTCCGCCCGAGCCCGTTTCCGGCGCTTTGCGCATGGGTTATTTGGCGAAGTATCTTCCGGAGCTGGGCTGGGAACCACACGTGCTTACCCGGCGAACGTCATTCGCGGCAGGGCAGCACCCCAACGTCATTCGAGTCGGTGGCTCGTATCGCGTCGCCAAAGCAGCCGAACCCGCGCCCCGGCGTAGCACGGGCTCGGAACGGATGCGCGAGATCGCGCGAGCGATCGCATTTTTTCCGGATCGCGCATCATGGTGGATCCCCGCGGCGATCAGTGCCGGTATCGCGGCGCACCGCCGCGTGCGCTTCGACGCGGTGCTCAGCTCCGCAATGCCGGCATCCGCGCATGTCGTCGGCGCGGCCGTATCGGCAGCTTGCAACGTTCCGTGGGTCGCGGACTACCGCGATCTTTGGCACGGAAACCCGCACGTGTTCGAATCGCCGGTGCGCGCCGTACTGCTGCGCAAGCTGGAGCTGCAGACGCTGCGAAGAGCCGCCGAGATCACGACGATAACGGAGTCCATGGCGCGAAGCTTGCGTGAGCTGCATCGTCGCAACGTCACGACCATTCCCAATACGATGGACGCCGCCGAGTGGGAAAACGTGCCGTTTGCGGAACCGGATTGCTTCCGGTTGCTGCACGTCGGTTCGTTGTACGACGGACGAAGGAATCCCGAGCTGCTCTTCTCCGCGATATCCGCGTTGCGCGCGCAGGGAGAACCAGCCGGTACGGACGCGCGCATGGATTTTTTCGGCCCTGCATGCGGCAGTCTAGCCGAAGCCGCGCGGCGTTTCGGCATCGAGGGCGAGGTCAGCTACGGTGGCATCGTCGAGCGTTCCCAGGCAATGCGCCTGGAACGAAGTGCGGCGTTGCTGCTCGTCATCCAACCGAACGATCCGGCGACCAGTGGAGAGTTCGGGAGCAAGATCTTCGAGTACGAAGGGGCCGGACGCCCGATATTGGCGATCGGCCCACCCGGAAGCGTTCTGCGGGCGTACATCGCGGAGCGCAAGCTCGGGTGGTTCGCATCGAGCCACGACGAAGTTCGTGATGCGTTACGTGCCGCTTACGGCGCGTATGCAGCCGGGAGGCTGCAGCGTTCGCAGGCAGCCGAAAATCCGGCGGTTCGGATGACGGAAGCCTTCGCAAGCGTGCTGACGCGAAACGTCAGCCGGCGGTGCGCCTCTTAGCGACGGCCGCAAGCAAGTTGCGGTAGCCGCGAATGTCTTCGAGCTGCGGCACCACGATATTCGCGACCGAGATGCCCGTTTGCCGCGAGAAGTACACGATCATGAAGATGACGCTGCTCGCGTACGATACCGCCGTGCCGATTGCGGCACCGGTAATGCCGATCCGGGGCACCAAGATGACGCTGATGATCGCGCAGACGATCGCTGACGAGCCCGTCGTCACCAGCGGGACGTGCGGTTTCCTTGCGTTGAGCGTGTAATAGCTCGCGATGATGCCCGCGACCGACATCGGAACGATGCCGATGATGAGGATGCGCAAGGGCGCGACGGCCGGAGCGAAGGCGTGGCCGAAAAGCAATTCGACGACTTCCGGAGCGATGAGCGCCGCGGCTCCGCTGCAGACGGTAATGAACGTCAGATTGTTTCGAACGCAACGCGCCGTGAAGCGCGCAGCTTCCGAAGCTGAAAACGACCCGATATGCGGCGCGGTTACGATCGAGGCGACCTGTGCCGCGATGAAAAGGGTCTCGGCCGACGAGACGGCGGTCGCATACCACCCGAGCGCCGCGTGCGTCATGTAGATTGCGACGATGTAGAGATCGATGCGGTAATTCAGCATCGATACGAGACCCGTCGCGCCGACCCGCACCGAATACCATAGAAACGGCAAGGTGCGAACGGGCTCGCGCGGCAGAGCGCGGGCGCCACGCGCGAGGATCGCCATGCCGATGACCGGCGCCAGCGTGTTCGCAAGCAGCCACGCAAGAATCGCCGCGATCGGCGTCCGCTGCCAAAACAAGAAGCTGCCGCCCAAGAAGAAGAGCGTCAGCAGTGACGTCGCCAGCGCATATATTGCGATTGCGCGGACATTTTTCGTCCCGTACCCGAAACCGTTGAACATCGCGCTGAGCGCCATGAACGGGAGTGCGATCGCAGCATACGGAGCGGCCCAAAGCTGATGCATGCCGGCCGTCAGCGGAATGATGACCGCCCAGGCAACGAGCACGAGCGGGATCGATGAGATGAATGCGGCTCGAATCGCGCCGCGTCCGGTGCGCTCGTTGAGCATCGATGCGGCCATCGTGGTCGAGAGTCCGGCGAACAGGGTCGCCGCGAGTGCTGCCGCGATTCCGGGAACGACGTATGTGCCGCGCCCCGCCGGTCCGAGCGCACGAGAAACGACGATGCTGACGGCTGCACTTGAAGCGACCGTCAGCATGCGAACCGCCAACACTTGCGCGCCGTCGGCTAGAAGCTTCCCAACCTTCACGCTATATGATGCCGCACAAACGCAAATTAAACCCCGAATCCTTCGGGCAATCGCATGTGCTGAATGACCCTTGTAGCCTTACCGCTTTGACGGGAACATTATGGTTGGACCCGCCTGCAAGCTGAACGATATGCCGACTGCTCTCCTCTTGGGCTACCCGACCCACGTCAAGTCACTCGCTCGATTTGTGAATCAACACGGCAAGCGGTGGCGCATCCTGCCATACGGCGTCGACCGTTCGTCTCGCAACCGGGCGCTCGTCGATCTGCCGTTTTCAGATGCCGTCATCGGATTCGGCGGTCCGAAGCCCGATGCGTTGATCGCGGCGTGCGCGCGCCGGCTACGCAAGCCGGTCGCGGTCATCTGGGCCGGAACGGACGTCATGGACATTCGCAACGATCCGGAGAAGCTTGCTCGTGCCCGTGCCTCAACCGGCCGCCACGTTGCCTGTTCCGCCGGGCTGGCGGCCGAGCTTTCCGAGCTCGGTATTGCCGCAACCGCCCTGCAGCTCGTCGTCGCTGAAACACGCTCGGAGCCGCCGCCGCTGCCGGCGACGTTCTCCGTGTTGGGTTATGCACCCAGCGCCAAGGCGCATCTGTACGGTGCAGACATCATCTTGGAGACGGCTCGCCGGCTTCCGAACGTTCGCTTTGAAATCATCGGTGACATGCTCGCAGATCGGTGCGAGCAGATCGATAACGTTACGTTTCGCGGTTGGCTCGACAACGTCGAGCCGGCCATCGACGCTGCAACCGTCATCATTCGCCCGACGCGACATGACGGCATGCCGCTCATGGTCGTTGAAGCGCTGGCACGCGGCAGATACGTCATTTGGTCGCAGCACATCGCCGGCGGATTCTGCGCGAGCACGGCCGAGGGTGTGGTCGCGCATCTCACGCAGCTCGAGACGGCGCACCTTGCCGGCACGCTGACCTTGAATCACGAAGGCATGCGAACCGTCGCGACGGCATTCAGTCCGGCGGACGTCACGGCGCGATTCGAAGCCTTTCTCGACGAGCTGCTCGCCTCATCGAAGGCCATCTATCCGCATGCCGAGGGGGGCGCGCGACGACGTGCAGTCGTCTCGGGCACGACCGAGCAGGTCATGGAGTTCGTTCAACGGATGCGAGCGGCGCAATGGGACGTTCATCCGCTGGTCGGCTCGTCGAAGAGCGAGCGCCTCGACAATGCGCTATCGATTGCGGCGTGCGACACCTGGATCAGCCTCGACGAGAATCGGATCGATCCGGTCATCAAGACCGTAGCATCGATGCTCCGCAAAAGGCCGATGGCTGCAGAGCGAGCGGCCGATGCCCTGGTTTCGTCGCGAATCCGTGGTTTACGAGCCATCCCGTTCACGACCTCGGAATGGTGCGCGTTCGATGCCTGCAATCCGGCTCCGAGCTTTTTTGCGCGGCCGGCATGGGGCTTGGCGCTCGAACGCGCGCTAGGGACGTCTGCCGCCGCCCCGATGTTGTTCAGCCTCGGCGAGGGCGAAGCGCTCTTTCCGCTGATGCGCTCGGGCAAACAGTTTTCCGAGATCAAAGCCATGCCGCTCGGAACGTATTCGATGCCACTGCGTTTGGACGGGAAGCCTGCAGATACCCAGACTGCCGCGGCGATCGTTCGCTGGATCGCGCGGCATGCCGACGATTTCACGTGCACGCTGTGGCCGCTTGCAGGTTTGGGGCCGATCGAGGGATTCGAGGAGACGCGTCATGAGGCCGCGATCATCGATTTGCGCAGCGGCGCGGATGCGGCGATCGCGCGTTTCAAAGGGGTCGCACGGCGAATGGCCGGACAGGCCGTGCGCAAAGGCGTGACGTGTGCGCGGGAGCCTGGCGCCGTCGACGTTTACTACAAGCTGCTCGAAGATTCGGCGCGGCGCTGGGGTCTGGAGCGTCCGCACGTCCCGAAGAGTTTATTTGAAGCCGTCGAGGCGCTCGGCGGCAACGACGTCGAGATCTGGATCGCACGTTACGCCGGCGAGGCGATCGCAGGCGGCGTGATTCTGTACGGTTCGAGCGAAGCGTTCTTTTGGTCGGCAGCGCTGCGCGCGGAGTACGCAGATCTTCGACCGAGCAACTTGCTCAACGCCGAGCTGATACGAGCGGCATGCGAGCGCGGAATGCAGTGGTACAATCTCGGCGCCAGCGAGGGGCTTCCGGGAGTCGAACGATTCAAGGAATCCCTAGGCGCGGAATTCGTGGCGTATTCTTCGCTCGCATGGCGCTCGCAGCTCTATGCAAGATATTTGAAAGTGCGCGCGGCACTCAGCGGCCTCTCCAGGCTGAAAGCGCGCTCCGCATCCTGATGCCTGCAATGCGCGCACTCGTTTTGGCGAACGACTTTCCGACCAGCGAAGCTCCGTACGCCGGAATTTTCGTCTTGCGGCAAATTCAGGCGCTGCTCGAGCGCGGAATCGACGTTCGGGTGATCAGCGTCGTTCCGCATGCGCCGCCGCTCGGCGCCAAGTGGCGCTCGTATCGTCGCATTCCGCAGCGTTACGAAGTCGATGGCATTCCGGTCGAGATATTGCGCGCGTTCGTTCCGCCCCGGATGTACGGCATCAATATGGTGGCGCGGCAGCTTGCCGAGCCGCTCGGTTCGCTCGTCGACGAGTTTCGTCCCGACGTCGTGCACGTGCATACGGTCGTCCCGGCGGCGTCCTATGCGGCGATGCTCCGCGTTCCAACCGTGGTGACGGCGCACGGCAGCGATGCGTACCGGCATCCGTGGCGGCGCAGCGATTTGAAAAACGCCGCAGTGGCGTCCTTACGTTGCGCGACCTCGGTCGTCTGCGTGAGCGAGTTCATACGCAATCAAGTCCGGCGGCTCGGGCGAACCGATGCCGTCGTCGTCTACAACGGAGCCGACGAGGCGATCTTCAAGCCGAAAGACCGTTCCGCGGCTCGCCGGAGTCTCGGGCTTCCCCCCGACCGTCCGATCGTCGCATTCGCCGGTAAGATCGCGGAGGCGAAAGGCGTCTTCGAGTTGATCGAAGCCGCGCGCCGCCTAGGCGATCTTCATCCGACGGTGGTATTCGCGGGTACCGGACCGGACAGCGAAAAGCTGCAGGCCGCAGCCGCCGGCCTCGACGCGCGTTTTCCCGGAGCGCTATCGCACGAAGCGCTTGCCGGTGTGTTTTGCGCCGCCGACGTCGTCGCGCTGCCGAGTTATTACGAAGGCTTGCCGGCCGTGCTGTGCGAGGCGATGTGCTGCGGACGGGCGATTGTTGCATCCGGCGTCGGCGGAATTCCGGAGATCGTCCGCGACGACGAGACGGGAAAGATCGTAAAGCCGCGCGACGTCGAGGCTCTGGGAACGGCATTGCGACTCGTCTTGACCGACGCCGCAAAACGCGAACGGTTCGAGCGCGAGGCGCTCGCGTTCGCGACGGATTGGTTGACGTGGCGCCACAACGCCGCAGCCTACGAAGACATCTATCTCAGCTCGATTCGAGCGTGGAACAGAAGGGTTGCCGCTTCATGAAGACTGGATCCGAAACGATAACGGCCGTCATTGCGACGCTCAACGAAGCGCGGCACATACGAGGGTGTATCGAAGGTTTGCTGGCGCAAACCGGCGTGAACCTCGTCGAGGTGCTGGTCGTCGACGGCGGCAGCCAGGACGGAACGCCGGAGATCGTCCAACGCTTGCCGGAATTCGGGACGAAAGTATTTCTATTGCGCAATCCCAAGCGCTTTCAGGTGTATGCCTGGAACATCGGCATCGCGGCCGCCCGCGGCCAGTACACGGCATTCTTCATCGGACATGCGCGTTACGCCCCAGATTATCTCCGGCAGTGTCTCGAGGCCCGCAAGCGCACGGGCGCCGCAAACGTCGGCGGCGTGCAGGTTCCGGCCTACGACGGGGGCGCGTGTGCGCCGGCGATCGCGTGGGCGATGTCGAGCCGCTTCGGCGTCGGCGGCGCAAATCTCAGATATGCGCGCGAGGAATGTTTCGTCGATTCGGTTTTCTGCGGGTTCTACGAAACGTCGCTCCTGCGCGACCTCGGAGGCTTCGACGAGCGCATTCCCTTCGACGAGGACGACGATCTCAATTATCGCGTCCGCAAGGCCGGACACAAAGTTCTGGTTTCGCCGCGAATCAGGGTCTCGTATTACGTGCGCTCGAGCTTGTCGGGGCTTGCCAAACAGATGTTCCGCTACGGGTTTTGGCGCCGTGCAACGCAGCTCAAGCACCCCGACTTGGTGCCTTGGAGAATTCTGGTGCCGCCCCTGTTCGTCGTCGCGCTGTGCGCAAGCGCCCTCGCTCTCGTCCTTCGCAATCCCCTGGGTCTGGTCGTCCCCTTGGCATATCTGGCGTTTTGCGCGGCTGCTCTTTTCGAGGCATACACGCGGCTTCGCTCGTCGCGAGCGCTCTTGGCGCCCGTCGTTCTGAGCGTCATGCACGTCTCGTACGGTGTCGGTTACTTGTTCGGGCTCTTCGGGCTTCGCGGGTCGACGTTCAGAAGCGAGTTCGCGAACCGTTTCTCGCTGCAGAGGCCGTCATAGAGCTCGAATAGGCGGCGCGCTTCAGCCTCCCAATTGAGGCCGTCCAGCACTCTGCGACGACCGCGCTCGCCCATCTCTTTGGCTTGCGCCGGATGGGCCTCGAAGTAGGCGATTGCTTCGGCAATCGCGCGGGGATCGTTCGGATCGACGAGCATGCCGCAGTCTCCGACGAGCTCGCGCCAAAGCGGAAAGTCGGATGCAATCACCGGGATCCCCGCTGCGAAGTATTCGAAGATCTTTACCGGCAACGAGTCATGAAATGCTTTGGTGGGATGCAGCACGCAAAGGCCGGCTCTGGATTGCGCTAAGATCTGCGCGACGCGTTCGTGCGGAAGCCTGCCGAAGTGCTCGACGTGCGTCCAACCGGGCAGCGCGCGCACTTCCGATTCGAGCGCGGCATCCTCGAAATCGCCGGCTAGCGCAAGCTTCGATCCGTGCGCGCCCGCGAAGGCTTCGACCATTTCACGAATTCCGCGTATCCGTGTGATGCTGCCGCAGTACGTCGCGGCGAAGGTGACGCCGGGCGAGTTCGCCGTCGCGTGCATGGCCGTCACCGAGGCGAGATTGCGTACGACGACGACGCGACCGTTGCGGAAACGCTCGGCAACGGCGTCGACGGACGCAACGACGCCGTCGAAGTGCGCGGCGACCTGCCGCAACAAGAACTTCGTCAAGCGTGCGACGTGTGGACGAACGAGCGCCGGAATCCACTCTTTGACCTCGACGTCATGCGGAAGATCCTCGTGCGCGTCGTAGATTACGGACTTGCCGGCGAATTTCAGGAGAAAACCCAGCGGGATGAGTTCGGGATCGTGCAGGTGGTAGATCTGGGCGTCGATGGCGAGCGCCGTCGCGACCATCGAAAGCATCGTGATGGTCATGCGACCGGCCCGGCTCGAGGAAGGGCGAACGCTGACGATGCGCACGCCGTCCCGAATGTAAGGCGGCTTGGTTCCCTGGCCGGCGATCGTAACGTCGTAGCCGTGCTCGCACAGGCTCCGTGCTTCTTTGTGAAAGATGCGCGTGTCAAGCGGGTCGTGGACGGTGGTCAAATGCGCGACGCGATGCATCTGTGCAGTTACCTTCTGTGCGGCCGGGCGCCGGCCCAAACCTAACGCTGCCCAAACGTCACGGGTACAGCGAACGAAAGTACCAAGCGGCTCCGTCGGCCGTTCGTAGACCCGGCGTCACGCCCTCGGCTAGACTTGAACGACATGCTTCCCAAAACTTCGAGTGCGGCGCGCTGGCTTTCGTGTGTGGTCGTCCTGGCCGTCGTGCTCGGAGTGCTGTTCCGTATCGAACACGCGCAGCGCCGGCTGTTCTGGCAGGACGAAACGTTCACTGCGTTGCGTGTTTCCGGCCATACGGATCCCGAATTTCGCAGTCTCTTCGATGGCCGCGTGCACGCGCTCGCCGCGGTCGCGAAGTTTCAGCGCGTCGATCCGACGCGTGGGGTCGGCGCAACGGTTTCCGGTTTGGCGGCGGAAGAGCCGCAGCATCCGCCGGTCTTCTACGTCCTCGACCATCTCTGGGCGACGGTCTTCGGCAGCTCTATCCCGTCCTTGCGCGCGCTGCCGGTAATCTTCAGTCTCCTCGCCGTGTTTGCGGCCGCGTGGCTTGCATTCGAGCTCTCCGGCAGTTGGATCGTCGCGGGTTGCGCGGCCGCACTCATGGCCGTCTCCCCGTTCTTCGTCGACTACGCCGGGCAAGCGCGCGAATATAGTCTGTGGTCGCTCTGCATTCTGGTTGCTTCCGCGCTGCTGCTGCGAGCATTGCGCTCGCACGAAGCCTCGGATTGGTGCTGGTACGGAATCTCGATGACGGTGGGATTGTACTCCGACCTGCTGATGGTGTGCGTTTTGGCTTCCCACGCCGCGTATGTCGCGCTGCGGTACCGGCGAGATTTCGCGGCGCTCGGCGGTTTTGCGGTTGCAGCCGCGGCTTCGGTCGTGATCTTCTTGCCGTGGGCCGTCATCTGTTACCTCGGCCGGCATCAGATGGAAGTTCAGACGCAGTGGGCGCTGGCGCCGTATGCGCCTCGCCTCATGCTCGAGAAATGGCTGTTCAACACCGCCTCGGTTCTCTTCGATGCCGAGTACGCTTCGATGATCCTCGCACCGGTTGCGGGGATTCTCTTGCTGCTGCTGATCTACGGTGCTTTCCGCATGTTCCGCAGCGAGCGGCGTTCCGTCGCGCTGTTCCTGCTGACGCTGGGGGCCGTCATCGTCGTCGAGCAAGTCGCAACCGACGTCGTGACGCACGGACACCAGTCGACGACGGCGCGCTACCTGATCCCGTTGTGGACCGCGTTCCTCGTGTCGTCCTCATTGCTGTTCGGGCGTCTGATCGCCGATGGGAGCGGCGCCGTTCGCAAAGGCTGGTTCGCGGCATTTTGCGCGGTGCTCATGTGTGCGACGGCTTCGTCGGCGATCAACTCATCGGCAACCGTCTGGTGGGACAACAACGACAATTATCCCTCGACCTCGATTGCAAAGGATATCAATGCGTCTTCGACGCCGCCGCTCGTGGTGAGCGAAGGGCATTGGACGGAGGTCCTGGTCATGAGCCATTACCTCGAGCCGCAGGCGCGGTTTTTGCTGTTCAAAACCCAGCCGCCGTTCCCGCTTCCGATAGCGCAAGACGCGTTTTTGCTCGCGCCCTCGGCAGCGACCTTGCGCGCATTCCGAGCTCAACCCGGGTACGCGGTCGTGCCGGTTCCGGTCGCGCCGCTCGAGAGCGCCGCGATTTTGAGCTTTCACAAAGCAGTGCAGAAATCAGAGAAGGACGTAGTCGCGAGCGATCGCGCTAAGTGGCAGAGTACGTTTCTCTTTCGCCTGGAAAGTCGTGTCGCGTCGATATAGTCCCCGACGAAGCTTTGCCGTCTCGTTCCCCGGGCACCGCAAAGCTGCTCTGCTTCGCTCGCAACCGGCGTTTTCTCAGCAGCTTTGCCGCGAAGCGGAAAAATCGATCCTCGTGGCGATCGGCGAGCGAATACCAGCGTTTTGCGACGGCCAGCGAAACGACGTCGTCGATGCGCTCGAATCGTGAGCCCGACATGGCTGCGTGAATCTCCCAATCCGGCATCGATTCGGCGGCCGAACGGATGAATGCCGCGACGCGAAACGGACTGCCTGAAACGATCGCGCGTTTTTTCCCTTTCGGCGCGGAGCGCAGCACGTCGTCGAAGTAACGCTCGATGCGGCGGCTGACTTTTTCAGGGGTGTAATAGCTGCGAACGCAGCGCAAACCGTCGTGGTTGACCTCGAGCCTGCCCGCGACGTGCGCGGCATGAAGCTCGGCGAGGTGCCGGAAGCACGCGTCCGCGTCTTTCGCGTGGCGCGCGCCTTGGAGAGGCTCCGACCAGATGACGTGCCGTCCGCGCGCCAGCGCCTCGACGACCATCCGCGATAAGCCGTCGTGGCGCGTCGGCCGCAACAGCACGGTCGTCCCGTCCAGCTGTTTTGAAATGCGATTCGACCAACCCAGAAACTTCACGTTCTGCGGTTCGCTGTGCGTGGGAGCGGAGTCCCCGACGACATTGAACTGTGCGCGCGGGAAGCGTCGTGCGGCTTCGAGGACGACGTCGAGTCCGTAAAGATATTCGTGTGATTGCTGACTGTAGGCGAGCACGGTGAACATAGACGGTAGCGGCACGATCGATTCGGGCGGGCTGGCCGCGACGATCGGTACCTCGGCGGCGTCGATACCCAGTTTGCGCAGTTCCGTCTGCACGCCCCCCGAGCACGCTGCATGCTGAAAGCGCCTGGCGCGCACTCGCGCTGTGGCTTCATAGACCGGAGCGATGCGTACGACGTCGCTGCCCGCCCAGATCACGCCGACGGGAATGCGGAATTGCCGCGCGCAGGCCGTGATGAGGGCGTCGGGTTGGGGACCGCCGACCGCGACCACGATGTCGCTGAAGGGTACCCGAAGGCACGCGATGTTGCGTTCAAGCAAGCTTCTGCCGGCAGGCATGACATGCCAGTCCTGCGACGTCGCGTTGATAAAACGCGCGATGGCGCGGGTGTGAACCGGATAACCGATGAGAAGTGCTTTTTTCATTCGAAAGGAGAGCGCGAACGCCGATTCGGACTAGGCAGCCCCTCAGCGCTCGGCAAGCGGGCGCGCAAGGCGCCACAGGAAACTGGCCTGTTGGATGCTTCGCGTAGGATGCGATGCTTTCGCAAGTTCGGCCTCATGCAGCTTTAGGACAGCCGCGCTTGCTTGCGTATACGGCTGGATTGCGATCGGCGTCATCTGATACTGCAGATGTGCAACCTCGTCGACGGTCCGGACGGAAGGCGCAAGAAGAAATCCTCCCGCTGCAGCGCTCGGAAGCGCCGGCGGAACGTCGCGGAACAGATAAAAGTGCGTGGCGGGTTTGACGTAGTGGCTCATGACGAGAACGGCGGCGGCGTGCTGCTCGCTCAAGACGAACGGGTCCTCGACGGTGTTGACGGCGGCGGCCATCCGCGTCCAGGGATAGTCGTCGTTGTTGTCCCACCATCCGACCGCACGCGAGTTGATCGCTGAAGAAATCGTCGAGACGGCGAGCACGGCGCAAAAGGCAACGAACCAGCCCGAATGCAGCGCGCCCCCGCCGCGTTCCATGCGCCGGGCGAAGAATAGCGCCACCGCTACGAGCAACACCAGCCAAAGCGGCGTCATATATCGCGCGATCGACGACTCGTGGCCGTGCGTTGCGATATCGACCGCGACTTGCGGCAGCGCGACCGCCGCCGCGAGTGCGAGCAGCATCGTTCTTGCTTTCGTGCGGTCCTCCCACAGGAACACGAGGAACGTTACCGCGATCAGCACGAGCATAACGCCGGCTATCGGGATCAGGCGCATGTTCGCATACTCGGCATCGAAGAGAACCGTCCCCGTATTGAAGATCCACTTACCGAGAATCACCCGCCACGGATAGGGCTCGAGGATCCACGCATTTGCGCTGACCATCCGCTGATGCTCCGAAATGCAGATGGCAAGCCACGGCAAAAATAAGACGAGCGATCCGGCGCCTGCCGCGGCAAAGGCGCCAAGCACCTTCCGTTCGCGACGGTAAGAGATTCCGACGTAGACCGCATGTCCCAGCAGCACGAGCACCATCAACAGATCGGAATACAATCCGATCGTCATCGCAAGGCCGTACAAGAGCCAGCCGCCGAGGTTCGGGCGCCGTGCCGTCCGCAGCAATAGTGCGGAAGTTATCGCGATCATCGCCGTCCAGAGGCTGTATTCGCGTGCTTGTCCGGCGTAATCGACGAAAAACGGCGAAACCGCCATCAGAGCCGCCGCAGCTGCAGCCGCGACTCCGCTGCCCGTCAGCTCGATGCAGAACCAAAAGACGCCGGCGATTGCGAGCACGCTGAAAACCATCGCCGGGAATCGTATGTCGGCGACTCCGCTGCCGGTCAGTGCCGCCCAATAGCGATCGATCGCATAGAAAAGCGGCGGATGCTGGGGTTCTTCAGCCGCCAGGCCGCTGACCGTTTCGGCGAGCGTGCTGGATGGGCCGACGCGCTGCAAATTCAAAATCTGGGCGTCCGAGTGCGTTGCGTCGTCGAAGAGCGCGCGCACGTCCGCGTAGGAATGCCCGGACAGACGCAGCGCGGTCCACGTTTCATCGGTCCAAATCGAGCGCCGCTCGATGTGCTCGACGCGGAAGAACACGCCGAAGAGGATCGCAAGTCCCACGCAAAGCCAGAGCCACCGGGCCGACCACATATCCTACACTCTATCGAGCGCGAGCTTTTGCGTCGTGGCGCTCGCGGCCGCAGTATGGCTGCCCTTTCGGCCCTATTCAGGGTCCGGGCGTTCGCGGGAACGATGCATTCGTGCCGTTCTTGCTCCTCGCGCTCGCTTGTCTGGTCCTCGGCCTCGCGCCGGCCCCGCCGGCCGTGCAGATCGCGCGATACCCGGCACCTTATACGGTGCGCGAGCTAACGCTCGGTCCGGACGGAAATATTTGGTTCATTCCCGAGGCGCCGGCCGCGCCGAGCCTGAGCGTTCTCGGCGTCGCTTCGGGATTGGTGACGACCTACGACGCGCTTACCGACGACGAGCTCGTTTGCGAAGCGCAACATGGAGTGCATGAGCTCGGCATCATCAGCGGACCCGGCTCCGATTTATGGGTCAGCGTTGCTTGCGGAGCCGCGCTTCAAAATGGTTTCAGCGGATTCAACCTCGCGACGACAAACGGAACCGTGACGTCCGACGTGCGCGAACGCCGCAATGCGCCGCAGATCGTCGGCTTCGATTCAGGCGGCGACGGCAATGTGTGGGCCGATCTGCAATTCATTTCGCCGCCGCAATCGGTCGAGGGTTACGGCTCGGCGACGGACTCCGTCTGCAGGGCTTCGCTGCCTGCGGGCGCGCAGGGTGCGATAACGAGCGGGCCCGACTTTGCGAATTGGCTGCCGTCCAACAATGCGACGAGCGCTCAGCTCGTTCGCGTCACGACCACATGCGCCGTCAGCGTGGTCGCGACCGTCGAAGGCAGCTCGTTTGCGCTGAACACGATTGTTTCGGCGGATGGAAGTCTATGGCTCATCGACCGTACGCGAAGCCGCATCGTTCGGTTCGGGACTGCGGGGTTGGAAACCGACTACGCGCTACCGGAACCGTTTGGCGGGAGCGGGTACCTCGCGGCTGCGCCGTCGTCGCCGTACGTGTATTTCAGCGACACGAGAAACGGCGAGGTCGGCAGAGTCGATGTGAGGACGGGCCGCGTCGAGGAGTACGGGCTCGAGGACGCAGGAGCAACCTTTGCGCCCGCCGACATGGCGATCGACGCAGCGGGCAACGTCTGGACCCACAGCGGGAGCACGATTCTGAAGATCACGTTTCCGAACGAGGCGGCGCGCTCCATATAAGAGGAAGGAACGGTATCGCGAGGCCGAATGCGGCGAGCGTGCCGGAATCCCATGAAGCGCTCGATGCGCCGGTGTGCGTCGAGGTTTGGCGCGGCTCGCGTATCGAGTCGCGTCACCGGGTCGCGCTCTGCGCGGTCGACGTCTCGGGAAAGGTCCTATTAGAGGTAGGGACGATCGACGTCCCGGCCTATCTGCGCTCGACGGCCAAACCGTTCATCGCCGCGGCGTCCGTCCGCGCCGGCGCCGTCGATGCGTTCGGATTCGAGGACCGCGAGCTGGCGCTGATGTGCGCCTCGCACGCCGGCGAACCCGAGCATATCGAGACCGCTCGCTCGATGCTCGCGAAAGCCGGCATCCCCGAGAGCGCGCTGCTGTGCGGCGGGACGCCGAGCGCGATCTACAACAACTGCTCGGGAAAGCACGCGGGCATACTCGCGCTCTGCAAGCACATCGGTGCGCCCCTGCAAACGTACCTCGAAGCGGACAATGCGGCGCAGAAACTGATTCTTGCGCTGTGCTCCCGCGCGATCGGCGAGCCGTTGCCGGCCGAGCGCATCGGCGTCGACGGCTGCGGCATCCCGGTCTTCGCAACGAGCTTGCGCCGGGCCGCGCACGCTTTCGCGCGCTTCGCCGCCCTCGAAGGGCTCGATGCGGAAGACCGGGACGCGCTCAAGCGTTGCCGTACCGCGATGTCCGACAATCCTTGGTACGTTTCCGGGAGCGGACGCTTCGATACCGTGCTGATCGAATCGACTCGCGGCGCCGTCATCGGTAAAGGTGGCGCGGAGGGTTTTCACGGGACGGCCATCACGCACGGCGGCGTCGGTCTTGCGGTCAAAGTCATCGACGGAAACAGCCGCGCGACTGCGCCGGCGGTGATGGCGGCGCTTACGAAGCTCGATGCGCTTACGTCTTCGGCGCTCGATTTGCTCGCGCAGTTCACGCAGCCGCCCGTGCGCAACGTAGCCGGCCGCATCGTCGGGAAGATCGCCGCTACTCTCTGATTCCTTCGCGCCTGAGCATGTCGTCGTAGATCTCGCGCACGCGCTCGAGCGTGTCGGCTTGCGCCGGTGACTTGTCGTCACGGATGCGCGCGATGCGCGGAAAGCGCAGCGAAAACCCGCTCTTGTGTAGATCGCTTTTCTGAATGACGTCGAAGGCGATCTCGACGACGATTGTGGGTTCGACCGGCATCTCGTAGCGTGATAAGCCGAGCCGGCGGTAGACTCGCTCCGCATCGGGATCTGCAATGCGATGCGCGAGAAACCACTGCGTCATCTCGGCGATCTCGACGTCGGTCAACCCGGAATACGCTTTGCCGATCACGAGCAGTTCGTCGTCGTTGCCGCGGACCGCGAACGTGTAGTCCGAAAGGACCCCTGCGCGTTTTCCATGCCCCCACTCGACGCCGACCACGATCGCGTCGAGCGTGTCGAGCTCCCGTTTGAGCTTGATCCACCATTTGCCGCGCTTGCCGGGCGCATACGGCGAGTCGATTCGCTTGAAGACCAGGCCTTCATTGCCGCGCGTTCGCGCAGCTTCGAAGCGATCGTGCAGATACTCTTGCGTTGCCCCGGCTTCGACGGCACTCCACGGCGCGGCGTGCAGAATGCCGTCGAGACGCAAGTCGGCCAGCTCTTCGCGCCGCGTCTCGAGCGGTTCGTCGAGCAGAAATCGACCCTTGCGTGCAAGGCAATCGAAAACGACGAATGCGACGGGAACTTCCGCTTGCAGCTCGGGCGTGACGTCCTTGCGCTGGAGCCGCGTTTGCAGGTAGCGGAACGGCAGAACGTTTCCGTCGCGCATCGCGACGATTTCGCCGTCGAGGATCGCGTCGTCGTCGAGCACGCGCAACGCGTGCGCGACCTCGGGCCACGCGTGCGTCGTGTCGTTCAGCCGTCGCGAGAAGAGCCGGATGCGCTCGCCGTGTTTGTGCGCCTGGATGCGGACGCCGTCGTATTTGTCTTCGACCAGCCAGCTTTGTTCTGCGAGCTCTTTATATTCGGAGCCGAATTGCATCGGGGATGCGAGCATGAAGGCAATCGGTGCGCCGTACGCGATCTCGACGTTCGCGAGCGTTCCGTGCTTGGCGGCAACGGCGACGGCGCCGGCGTCTGCGGCCGCCATCGCGGCACGGCGCACCTCGAGAATCGGCGCCGAAAAGGCGGCCGCGATGCCTTCGACGATCGAGCCTTCCCGCAAGCCGATGCGCAACTCGCCGGTAATGATCTTGATGACGTATTTTGCTTCGAGCTCCGTCGTGCACGCGCCGAGCGCGCGCTCGAGGAGGGCTTGACGCTTCCCCTTCGCGCGCTTTCCGGATGCCGATGCCATCTCGTTCAGCAGCGACATGAAGACGCGCGGCGTCAGCGTCGTGCGAAATAGTCCGAGATCGTGCGGCGGACGAAGATAGGGAGCCAGCGCAGCGCCCAGATCGCCGCTCGCGCGGTAGCCGCGGGAAAGCTGCTCGTCCGTGATGTCCCATACCGCGCGTGCTGCTGCGACGATCGTTGCGCCGCCGACCGAGAGCGCGTGCTCGCTGTTCTGCGGAAACGGATTTCCGGTGAAAAATCGCGCCGCAGGCGCGAGATCCGCGTCGTCGAGCGAGCGCAGATAAGCGCCCAGCAGCGCGACCTTCGCGAGCTTGGAGGGGTCGCTTGCGATCGCTTCTGCGGTCTCGGCAAACCTTTTCATCGCTCGGCGTGTTGGCGGCAGCACATGGAATTGAGCACCTGGGTGGCCTTCGCGGTACTCGAAACGATCCTGTGCATCACGCCGGGGCCGGCAGTGTTGTTCACGGTCGGCTCGGCGCTGGGGCGCGGCCGCACCGCGGGTTTTGCAGCCATGTCCGGTATCGTCACCGGCAACACGATCTACTTCGTGCTTTCAGCGACGAGCCTCGGCGCGATTTTGTTCGCCTCGTACGAAGTCTTCACGCTGGTGCGGTGGGCCGGCGCTGCATATCTCGCGTATCTCGGCCTGCGCGCATTGTTCGGCAAACAGGCAGCCTTGCCGGCACGCGATTGGAACGGTCCCTCAACGGAGCTCGTGCCGAGCGCAGCGCAGCGGAGTCAAGGGCCCGGGATGACGAGTTTTGCGGGCGGGACGATGACGCAGCTCTCCAATCCCAAAGCGCTGGTCTTTTTCACCGCGCTCCTGCCGCAATTCATCAATCCGCATCGCGGGCTCATCGCGCAAGTGACGATCCTCGGCGTGACGTCGCAGGTCATCGAAGCCCTCGTGATGACGGGCTACGTCTTGCTCGCTTCGGGCGTGGCCCGCGCGGCAAGGAAGCTGGCCGTCGCCGGAATTTTCCAGCGC
>Ga0335072_10005842_pt1 | contig 18083 bp, 19 predicted proteins | sample Lox_Sample_21_FD_206725 | JGI IMG/M metagenome (GOLD analysis project Ga0335072, IMG submission 206725) | Soil microbial communities from Loxahatchee National Wildlife Refuge, Florida, United States - Lox_Sample_2.1 | ecosystem: Environmental > Terrestrial > Soil > Wetlands | place: USA... | reverse complement strand
TTTGAAGGCGACGGCAGACAATCGGCGATACCGTGATCGAGATTCCTGTGCGCATGCCGCAGACTCGCACGCGCCAAACCGTTCGGGAATCCCTCTCAGGATTCAAATGTCAGGTTTTAACCACTAGTCCTTTCGGAATTTGCGGCAATTCTCCATCAGACCAAAGCATCGGATCACTGCTCAAGCTGCTCTCGCCTGAGGTAGGCCATTCCACATTTCGCCATCAAGCAAGCGTCCAGCAGCCTTTTTTCCCACCCGAAGCATCACCGTTCCATCATCGGCTTGCTGCATCGTCATGTCGACTTTCTCGTACGGATTTTTTCTGCTCGGGGCCCAATCGCCCCATTGCTTGAAATGGAAAGGAACGCCTGCTTGCATGCACTGACCTAGCAGATCCCGGAACCATGACGGACTTGACGGGCGAGCTTTCGGGCCGCTTTCTCCACCGGTTATGACCCAATTAATGGTCGTACCAAGACGAGATCGGAGATCCAAAGCACCGAGCAACGGTTCAGCCGAAATAAAGCGCACAGTGGCGGGTATGGCGGTTAGGTGGGGCAGGCGCGAATCAGCAGACTTTTGATTTTCAATTGTCGTACCGAGCCATACATTGGAAGGCCACTTATCTTGCCAGTGCGTTAGCTCAGCAACGAGTTCTGGTCGCTTCGTCAAAAGAAGCCAATCAAGCTGTGGCGTGGCCTCGATCAAGTTCCAAAGTCGTAGTCGCCATTCGTCGAGCTCCCGTCGATCCTCGAACACGTCGGCCATAGAGGCGCAGAACACACGACGCCGGCTCTTTTTTGAAAGAGCATCGGCATTCCATTTGATTGGCTCAAGCCAATGGCGCTCAGTGAAAAATCGCCGCTCAGCCTTAGGTCCCCAGACCTTTTGGCCGACACGTTTCGACCACGCTTCAGCATAGCAATGCTTGCAGGCTTCGGAGACCTTTGTGCACCCCCACCAAGGGTTGAAGGTATGATCCGTCCATTCAATCCGAGAATTCTTGCCCACTGTCTCTACCTGGAAGCGCCCACCCGTCCTAAGTACCACATCCTACGGCAAAATATACCTTAATGCTGGAAAGCAAGGAGGCCACATCCGGAGCCGCTGGTATGACTGAACTTGAGAGGGCTTCCTATTCCTCTCCCAATCTCCGTGCCGCCGCCCTGCGGAACTTCTTTTGCGTCGGATGGGCGTAGCGGCGGGCCATGGAAAGTGTGGTGCGGCCGGTGTGGGTTGAGAGCGCGAGCACGTCGGCGCCGGCGTCCTTGAGCTCGGTGGCAGCGGTGGAGCGGAGATCCCGGAACAGCAAATCTTTCGGAAGGCCTACCAAGTCGGCGATCCGGCACCATTCGTGGCCGAAACTGTGCCGCTCATAGGGTCGGCCCGTGCGCTCGCTGATGACGACGTGGGTGGTTGGACGGGTGACCTCCCTCCTCTCCCCTCGCCTGCCGTTCGGAACGCGCTCGCGAACCGTTACGATGCGTGGCGTGTCGGCAATTGCCTTGGCGACCTCGGGATAGGCTTCCACGTCGGTCGGCGGCTCCACGCCGGTCTTTCTCGTGCGCTGTCGCGTGCTTTCGAGCGCCGCCCAGCTGAGCGTGAGGATGCCGCCCCGCCGGCGACGGAGTCAGGCGACCCGGCGCCGGCGCAGCTGGTCGAGAATCGGGAAGATGGCGGAAGGCTCGGGCCGGCGGGTATAGTCGGCGTTGACCTCGGCATAGGCGATTACGCCGTTCTGGTCGATGACGTAGCGGGCAGGCATCGCCAGGGTCCAGCTATCCTCGCCATTGAACTGGGTGAGATCCGCGCCGAGCGCCTTGTGGATCTCGCGGAGATACTCGGGCAGGGTCCAGCGAACGCCGAACTGGGCGCCGACCTCGCCCCCCTTGTCGCTGAGGATCGGGAAGCCGAGACCGTTCTTGCGCTGTGACTTGCGGCTGTTCGCTGCCGTCTGCTGCGAGATGGCGACCAGGCTCGCGCCCCGCGCCTTGATCTCGGCGCGGGCATCCTCCAGCGCGGTCAGGTCGAAGTTGCAGTACGGGCACCAGACGCCGCGGTAGAAGGTGACCACCAGCGGCCCTTCGGCCAGCAGGACCTCGGATGAGACCGGCTTGCCGTCGGCATCCGGCAGGGTGAACCCGGGGGCGACATCCCCGGCCTTCAGCGCCCTGTCCTGGGCGCCCGACGCGATCAGCTCGTTGGTGGCCCGATGCAGTGCCCCGACCACCGGCGGCGGCGCGATGTTGGTCTCGAATTCGGCCTTCAGCGCATCGAGCTTGCCTTGCAGCGGCAGGCCAGACTTGGCGATGGAGGCGAGGGTTTCCTGAAGGGACATCGATCTACTCCTCACTGGCTGGGCGCGATCGGCCGCCGTGCCGCCAAGATCGATCCTTCCGCTCCGCCGCAGTAGCCGGGCGGCATGGGTTTGAATTATCCATTTCCGTCATGAATGATCATCTCGACGCCTTGCGGCTCTTCGCGCGCGTCGCCCGGCGCGGCAGCTTTTCCGCTGCCGGCCGAGAGCTCAGCGTGCCCCAGTCCACGGCCTCGCGCATGATCGCGGCGCTGGAGCGCGAGATCGGCGCGTCGCTGCTGATCCGGACCACGCGGGCGGTTACCCTCACCGATACGGGCGCCAATTTCCTGGCCCGGATCGAGCCGATCCTCGCCGATCTCGACGCGGCGGAGCACGCGGCCCGCGGATCCGACGAACTGAGGGGCCTGCTGCGCGTGGGGCTCGGCACGAGCCTGGGCGTGCGGCTGGTGATTCCGCGCCTCAAACCCTTCCTCGATCGCCACCCGGCGCTCCAGGTCGAGCTGATGCTGGACGATCACCGTCGGGATCTGGTCACGGAAGGCGTGGATGTGGCCTTCCGCTTCGGAACGCTGACCGACTCCACCGCAACCGTCCGCAAGCTCAAGACCTGGCCGCGCGCGCTCGTCGCCTCGCCAACTTATCTGAAGAGCGCACCTGCGCTGGACACGCCGGCAGACCTCGCCGCCCACTCTGTGATCGTCGGCCCACAAGGCGTCAGTGACTGGTCGTTCCGCAAGGGCGGGACGGCAACATCGGTGCGCATCGAGGGCCGCCTGAAGATTCCTGCCCTGGAAGGCGCGCTCACCGCGGCCGCGGCTGGCATGGGGGTCGTCATGGCGACGGCCGGCGCCATCCGGCGGGAACTCGCGGATGGCTCCCTCGTCCAGGTCCTGCCGGATTGGGACATGGGCTCGGTCGATATGCACGCCCTGTTCACCGCCGGCCGTGCCGCCAAGCCGTCGGCGCGGGCGATCGCGGCCTATCTCTCGGAGGCTTTGGCGGACGCCTGAACAGCGACTTTGTCGCGCGGCTTTCCGCAGTGACCGAACCCATTTCGAATTTGAATTGAATATCCGATTTCGACGCATCCCGACATCCAACCGTAACTGGAATTCGTAACGCCTTTTGGAAAGAAAGCGAGGAGCGGGCGCGCATGGCGACGATGATCGAGGAGCGTGCGGGGTCCTGGCGCTGATCCGGACAACGCCGCGCGGTGCCACGGGACCGAGCGTGTTCATCGAGAAGCGCAGCGCCCAGTATTTCGAGAATTCACGCATCCGCATGGGCGAGACGATCCATGCCGACGACGTTCAGCCCGTGCGCCGGTTCGGGAGCGAGTCCGAGCTGATGCAGATCCAATCCGAGGTCGCGCGGCGGCTTTCGGGGCTGACCGGGCTGCGGGCCGATATCGAATATACGTTCGAGACTATGCGGCTCGGCGCGATCCAGGGCATCGTGCTCGATGCCGATGGATCGGTGCTGTTCGACTGGTTCCAGGAATTCAACATCCCGCCCGGCGCAAGCTTCAAGGCCACCCTGCTCGGGGCCCAACCTTCCCGACCGCCGCCGCCCCGCTGACCGGGCTGGTCCGGCATGCTAAGTTGCCCGCCGGCGGGCGCGCGAGCCATGCGCCGCGGGGGAGAAAACATCATGTCCGGCAAAAAGATCCTGATGCTGACCGGCGAATTCAGCGAGGAATACGAGATTTTCGTCTTCGAGCAGTGCATGCACGCGGTCGGCCATACGGTGCATGTCGTGTGCCCCGACAAGCGCGCGGGCGAAACGATCAAGACGTCGCTGCACGATTTCGAAGGCGATCAGACCTACACGGAGAAGCTCGGGCACCTCTACACCCTGAACCAGAGCTTCGCCGATGCGCGTGCCGCGGAGTACGATGCCATCTACGTCGCCGGCGGCCGCGGGCCCGAATATATCCGCATCGACCCGCGCGTGCAGGCGCTGGTGCGCGACTTCCACGCCGCAGGCAAGCCGATCTTCACCATCTGCCACGGCGTGCAAGTGCTGATCACCGTCGACGGCGTGGTGCGCGGCAAGCGCGTCGCGGCGCTGCAATATTGCGAGCCGGAGGTGCGACTGGCGGGCGGCATCTATGTCGATGTGCCGCCGACTGGCGCCTGCGTCGACGGCAATCTGGTTTCGGCCAAGGGCTGGCCCGGCCTGGCCGCCTTCATGCGCGAGTGCCTGCGCGTTCTCGGCACGGAGATCCGCCAAGCCGACCACGCCGGCGGCGGCCAGCCGGCACAGCGCGCGGCGGCCGAGGCGCGCGCCTGAGGGCGCGTCAGACCGATCCCCGCCGCGGGACGGTGCCGCGGCGGGCCGGTCAGGGCGGCGCCAATCTCGCTCGGCAGCCTCATCGATGGGTGCGGCGATCCAGGCGCACATGAACAGCGCCGACAGTGGCAATAGCGGGACGCCGGACAATCCGCCGGGCGCAAGCTTCAAGGCCGCCCGCTGCTCGGGGCCCAGAGGACGCTATGAGCCCCATTCGCAGTTGTGCTTTTGGTTCGTCTGAATTTGCGTCGGGTTCGCGTTTCGATCACCAAAGTTATTGGACCGAGGAGCCGGCGATCCCGGAGCCCCGCGCGCGGCGTCCGCCTCACTCGAAGGCCTTGCGGTGCTTCTCGATGAAGGCCTCCAGCGAGATGGGCGGGCGGCCGCCGATCGTCTCGATCACGTCGTTGGTGCCGGCGAAGATGCCGGCCTGGTGGTCGAGCGCCACCTCGTGGAGATGCTGCTGGAGGAACGATTCCTTGAGCTCGCCCCGCTGCAACTGCTCCACTTCCCCGTACCCCGTCCGGGCGTTGACCCGGCCCGGGGCGGGCGTCTGGCTCGACGCTCTATGCTGCAGCATTTCCTTCACGGTGACCTGCTTGTAGCGAATATCCGTGACCAGGACGCGGCTCAGGACCTGTGCGATCTCGGTCTGCGTGTACTCCTTCGGCCCGAACAGTGGATAGACCTTGCCGCTATGCGCGGCCGGGTTCTCGAGGATCCCCACGATGACGCGCGCCTGATCCTCGGCCGCGACCGGGGCATGCTTGCCGGCCCCAAGCGGCGAGGCGAGCGTCCCAGCCTTGATGATGGGGGCTCTGTATAGAAGCCACTCGGCGAAGAACGTCGGCCGCAGATGCGTGACCGCGATCCCCGACCAGTCGAACACGCGCTCGGCGACCCAGTGGTCCAGCGCAGCATGACTTCGGGCGTCTTCCCGGGCGGATTTTTGCGACATATTCACAATCGCCTCGACCCCGGCCTCCTTGGCCGCCTGGGCGAAGTAGGCCGTCGCCTGGATGATCCCGGGGCGGATCGGGTAGACGAAGTACGCCCGGCGCACGGCTTTTGTTGCCGCCCGCATCGCATCCAGGTCGAGATAGTCTCCGGCGATTACCTCCACGCCCTTGTCTTCCAGCCGCTTCGAGCGGTCGTCGATGCGGTGGACGAGGGCCCGAACCTGGTGGCCCTTTTGCAGCAATTGCTCGATCGCGTACCCGCCCGTGTCACCCGTCGCTCCGGTGATCAGAACCTTTCCCGTGCTCATCTGGCGGTCTCCATAAAAATGCATTAAGATGTCATTCGACATCTAAAACTTGGGCGCGGCAATTTAGATGTCAACAGAAATCCAATCGTCTTTTGCCGGAGACCGTGAGAAATGAGGAAATCGAGGGAAGAGGCGGCCGAGACTCGCAAGAGCATCGTCCGGGCGGCCGCGCGCGAGTTCCGCGAGAAGGGGATCGTGGCGACCGGGCTGGCCGACCTGATGAAGGCCGCCGGGCTGACCCATGGCGGGTTCTACAAGCACTTCGTGTCAAAGGACCAGCTCGTCGCGGAGGCCACCGCCGCGGCCATGGACGGCATCCTCGAGGAGCTGGCCACGCGCCCGACCGTCAATTCCGCCGTGGCGGGATATCTCTCGACCCGCCACCGGGACAATCCGGCCTCCGGCTGTCCGCTCGCCGCGCTCGGGGGCGAACTTGCCCGGTCTGACAAGGAGACGCGCGCAGCAGCGACGGCGGGCTTTACAAGGCTTGTGGACATCCTGGCGGGGAACGCACGCGCCGCGGACGTCCGACGGCAAGCTCTGGTCGCGGCGGTGACGATGATCGGCGCAGTGACGATGTCCCGCGTGGTGAGCGATCCCAAGCTGTCGGACGAGATCCTCGACGCGGCGAGGGAAACTCTCGTGGCGGATACGTCATGACGATTCGCCAAGCCGGGGGCATACGTCGCAACAGAACCGGCGCGGGGTCTCCCAGATGGGCCGGCAACTGCCCTGAACCGGGCGTCTAACTTCAGCGTGTCGTGACCCTCAAGCGGACCGTCGCGATCCCACGCACGTCGGCTGCCAGGCCCGCTCACACATGCAACCTTCTATCGGTTCATAGCGCCCAACAATGACTGACATTCCGATCGTATCGGGCGGGGTGCTCCTGGCGGGCGACCTCGTGATGGGGGGCCTGACCTGCGGCAAGGCCACGGTCTCGAGACCGCGGTGATCATCAGCCTGACGACCGATCGGCTCGCGAATGCGGACGACGCGATTCACGCTATCCCACGCACGCTTCCATTTCACCCCGACCCATGCCTTCCGGATGAACCCGGTCGAAATCGGGTTCCTGATCCTCAACCGCTCCGCCCCGCGAGGCGTCAGCTTCACCTCCCCCAAGCAGATCAGGAAACAGATCCACGCCTTCGTCGAAGGCTGCAACCCGCGCCGCCAAACCCTTCTCCTGGAAGGCCACCACCCTCCATCAGAAGCACCTCGGCACCCGTGTCAGCCATTCGTGATCCCGGCCGCCAGGCTTGGTGAAAACCAGATTCACGCTGCAGGGAAGAATTTTCTGGAGGATCGAAATCCTGGCCAGCAAACAATAGTAAATAGCCTCGACAGGAGTACGGCACGTCGTAGAAGGATAGTGGTCAATCACCACCCCAAAGCCCAGACCCCGCGCCATATTCCATATTTTAGAGGTAATGAGAACATCTTCCTGGACTGCGGGCCTCCGCCTGTTCACTCGTCTCTTGGCGAGTGAATATAGGTATCCGGGGGTGGCGGGCTCGTAGAAATAGAACGCGACGCCTCCCGGCTTCAGAACTCTCATGATTTCTATGAGTGTTCGTCTGTGGGCGAGGAAGTGGTGTGCCGAAGCGTAGCAGAAGACACGATCGATGGAACTATCCGGCTCATTTATTTCGTAACTGACACAGGCATACGCATTGTCCAAATGAACTGAGAATATTCGCTCCCATTTTGGGACAGACATGATTGCAAATTCACTAATATCTGTTGCTGTCACGTGAGCGATTGGAAAGAGCTTCTTATATATGCAGGACGCCCAACCTTGCCCCGCACCGAGCTCCAAGACTCTACCCTCACTCGCGAAGCTTTGCCGATGACGTTCCAGGCAATCCAAGAATATCCTTGCTTCGGACATCTTGAATGTAAGATTGGTGAGCGAATCGCACTCAGGGGATTCGTCTTTGGAATCCCGCCAGAATTCAATTTCGGCCCTTTGTCTAGCTCCGATGTCCGGCGCCGAGGGCATACTGCGTTCCCTTCCCGGGATCTTAACCACTGCTTTTCTTGCATCCCCCGCATGGGGGACTGTTCGTCCTGTCCGGGTTTAAACTACGCCCATATGCCTGTTGTTTCAAAGAACATTAAGCGGCGTCTCGTCACCGGCGTCGGCTCGTCATGGCACCGGTAAGGACTGCCCACTTGGCCGCCAGCACCGCATACGCCGCAATTTCATCAAGATGCGCCTGAACAAATAACCGACTTCGGTTCTAACGCAGATCGCAACATTCCGATATTCGTTACCATTTAATAACATCGATCGAGAGAAGACGGCACTTCCAGCGTCCACGGTGCCGAGGCTGGATCGCGTGACTGAGTTCGGCCGCACGACGACCCAGCTCACTCCCTCACCCGAGTTGCCTGTCGTGAAATTGCAGTGGAATGCCAAAGGGACGATCCACAGGCGGATCGGGCGTCGGATGATCCAAGGTCTCAACGTGACCGTGTCCCGAGGCGTGGTAAAGAAGGCCAGTAGCGGGCATCGCGATGATTCTGGGTAGAAGTGAGCTGCAAGGCGCAATTCTGACCCGAGGACCAGCCCGATGAGCGATGGCAAGATTGCCCTTCACGAGCTTCTGAGGAAGGGGTTCGATGCCACTTTCCTACGCGAGATGATCGGCTTCGCCGCTTAGCGGCTGATGGAACTGGAGACGGAGGCACTCTGCGGGCCGGACACGGCGGGCGCACCGCAGAACGGCTTGACCACCGCAACAGCGACCGCGATGGCAACTGGCAGACCGGGATCGGTACGGTCGAACTCCGCACCCGAAGCTGCAAAAAGGCAGCGACTTCCTGGCTTGTCCGGGGCTGCGGCGAACGGCGGGAAAGGCACTAACGGCGGCGATGCAAGAAGCTTACATCCAAGGCATTTCGGCCCGATCGGGGCAGACGAGTTGATCAAAGCCATGCGCACGGAGGGGTTCAGCAAAAGCCAAGTGTCGCACTTCTACGCCGAAATCGACGAGCGGGTGCGGACCTTCGTCGTCCGGCCGATTGAGGGGTGATTGGCTCTATGTCTGGCTCGACGCGAGCTATGTCCGCTGTCTTCGGAGCAGCCATATCGTCTCGGTGGCCGTCATCGTCGCCGTTGGCGTCAACTCGGATGGCCGCAGCAAAGTATTCGAAATGACGGTTGGTCACAGCGGAGCCAAGTCGTTCTGGGTTGAGTTCCTCCGTTCGCAGGCGCGCCGCAGCCTGCGTGGCGTGAGGCTGGTGACCGCGGATGCGCGTGAACGGTCGAAAGCTGCCATTGCCAAGGTGCTGGGCGCGACCCGGCAGCGCTGCCGGGTGCATTTTATGGGCAATATCCTGTCCCATGCGGGCAAAGCGCAAAAAACGCATCGTCTCTGCGTGGATCGGCACCGCCTTTGCCCAAGACGATGCCCAGACCGCGGGAAGGCAGTGGTGGCAGGTTGCTGACCAGGCCCGCTCTCGTCTGCCCAAATTGGCCGCTCTTATGGACGAGGCGGAGGCGGACGTGCTCGCCTACATGAACTTTCCTGTGCAGCACCTGGCAAAGCTGCACAGCACAAATCCATTCGCACGCCTCAAGGGCGAAATCAAGCGCCGCAGCGAGGCCGTCGGCATCTTCCCAGACGAAGACGCCGCCATCCGTCTCATCGGCGCGCTCCTCCTGGAGCCAAATGATGAGTGGGTGGTCCGGCGTGCCCGCCACATGACATTGGAATCCATCGCCCCTCTCGGCAACGATCAGTTCATCAGCTTGCCGCTGCTCGCAGCCTGACACGATGGCCCACCTCGCACAGAAGCGCGCTTCTACACCAGGTTCAGGAACACCGTCCTCAATGTCCTAATCTTCGGACAGTCGAAAATGGTGATTAGGCCATCGATGGGGTCGGGCAGATGGACTCTAGGGCTTCGCGCAACGTCCTGTAGATTCCGAGCACTGGACCGTCCGGACACTCAGTTACAGCCCATCTGCGTCGCCGCAACAAGATTTGACACAGCGCTTCGTTCTTCGGGTTTCCTTGCGTGACTGCGACGGAAGCCGTGCCGTCATCCGAATGGTCGATCACGTCCCCAATACCAAAGAGGCCAGGGACACAATATCGGCCGACGTGCCATGCCGCTGCGTTCCAGCGGCGGAGTTCTGTGAGGTCGGAAGGAGTCGGCTCGTTCGGCGACAAAGCAATGATATCAGCGGTCATGTTGGCGTTTCCCTACTTTCTTCTGATTACGCCTTTCAAGACGACATCGGTGCCTACTATTTACACTTGTAACACGCCAACTTGAAGTATCGAAAGTATCACATGAACGTGTAGATAGGCATCGCATCTCTATTCTGTTTCCGCCCCGATCTCAGAGACTGTTTGAGAATGCGACTGTGGTGGTCGTCCGACGCGTCTTTCTGTGCTTCCGGTGCTCACGGCCCTCGAAGGCCGCTCCGCTCCGGTTCTCGAAAGCCGCGCCGGCCGGCGCCTGCGGCGCCCCCAACTTGGAACGAACCGACTCATCACAGCCCATTCTCAAACAGTCTCTCACTGTAGGTTGATTGACGACGAGATCGCAAAGAGCGCTTTCTATAAGGAGATTCCGGATTTGGCGGCAGTAGATGACCGACTGTTTCGCAACGGATCGTCCAGATCCGTACCGGTAGCAGCTGCTGAAAACGCCTCGTTCCCACTTCTCGATCGGTTTTCGGGTTGCAATTCCGCGCGATGCGTGCGCGGGCCGCACAGAGGATTTTGGGGAAGTGGCCGGGCTCGCCAGGTGCAATGCTTCGGCATGGGATGACGGGACCGATGCCGCGCGCAAGGGCAGCTTGCCCATTGCTGCTCGCGCCACAACCTTTGTCTGTCAACGCGGGGCGGAGCGTGACATGCGAAGCCTGCAGCGGAGTCGCAGAACCAAGCTCGTTCTCTTGATCAGGCAGGCAGAACCCGCGGATACCATCAGGCCCAGCAGCTATGTCCTGCGCCAAAAGGTTGAGGATATGACTGCGCTCGCAAGCCACGCATCACTCCAAATACACTCTTGATCTGCCGGTGCCGTCCAGACGCGATCATACTGTATCGTCCGACGGTCCGCCGCTGTCGTGCGGGCGCAGCCATGATAAACCCCGCCCCTCGTGCGTCTCTCCCCGCCCGCGAAAAGAGCGCGCTCCCAAGACCCGGAAGCAAACATCCTGAAGTGTGATTGCCGGAGGTCGAGTCAGCGAAGGTGCAAATCACGCGGGACAACAAATGGCGAACGCAGGATGCACGGGCGCAAGCGAGCACATCCTGCTCTAGCAATCTTGTTTGGCACGCGGTGCTCCGCCGCCGGCAGAAGAAAAATGCCAACGTCCAAGATCATTGCGGCTGATAGGAAGGTGGCGGCGCGCCAGCAGCACTATGCTGACCGGCAGCATAACCCTGGCTATAGGCATTTTGCTCGTCTTGCTGCTGATTTTCCTTGACATGATTGTACACCAGCCCGCCAACGAGACCGACCCCGGCGCCAATCGCAGTGCCGAGCGCCGCATTGCCCGCAAGCGCCCCGATGATCGCCCCGCCCGTGGCGCCACCCAATGTGCCGATGCCCGCAGCCTTCTCCTGCTGGGTCAAATTCTCACATCCGCCCAACAGGGCGATACAGGCCGCAAGGACAATGAATCGTTTCATGGCCTTCCCCCTCCCTGCGCAGTCACTGCCCCGCCGGGCAGGGAAAGCGCTGAGTAAGAAATTCATAGACACCATCGGTTGGTGGACGCTCACCCTGCGAGGGATTTTCTTTCACCCACGACACGAATTCCGCGATCGCCTGGTTACGCGTGGGCGCAGGTTTCGGAATGCAGAATGCCGGCTTGCCGCGCGCCGCATTGATCTGGGCCAGAACCTCATAGGTCCCAAGCATGTAGCCGTGGCAGAAATTCTGCGCGGCCGTCGTCATCAGGAGATTGGACGACGATGTGTCTGCGCACAGCTCCGCCACCGCGCTGGTTGTCGGCACCGTGAAGGTTTGTTCCACGGGCTGGCTGTGCGCGGCGGGCGCAAGGGCCATTGCTGCCAGGACGCAAACCGTAAAGAGCGATCGCTTCATTCTACCCTCCGCGCTCGCAGCACGACAGTAGCCATGCCGTTCGAAGGACGGTCGCTGCGACATGACCCGGTTTTAATTTTAAGGGGCTATAGACACGCTGTCACCAAGTTTTGCAATGAAAGGAGCATGTTAGAGCGTGACGACCGGAGGTAGGATCACCGGAGGTGTGAATCACGCGAGCAAACGATGAAATGACCGAGAGCGGGATGGGGAAGCCCAAGCCACTCCATCCCGCCCTCGGGATCCGGACGGATGGCGGCGGGCTGATCTGCCGGGCGAATATAGGCTTCGCACGACCGATGCATCAGGCTCGTGTTCCGGTACTTGCCCCGGCGTGCTGCGGTGCGGCGCGGCTGGCCGCACCCATCCGCAAACACGCAATCAGGCGGCGCGGCTGGCCCGGGCCCCGGCGAGAGCCTTCACCTTCTCGCTGTCGGCGGCAAGCTCGGCGGCTGGGCCGGCATGGGTGATCGCGCCGTCGCTCAACACGTAGGCGCGGTCGGCGAAGGCAAGGGCGAGAATCGCGTTCTGTTCGACAAGCAGGATTGCCGTGCCTTCGTCGCGCATCCTTTGCACGGCCCGCATGACCTCATCGACGATGACCGGAGCGAGGCCCTGCGACGGTTCGTCCAGCAGGAGCAGGCGCGGATTGAGCAGAAGCGCGCGTGAAATCGCCAGCATCTCCTGCTCACCCCCCGAGAGGCGGCCGGCCTTGCTGGTACGCCTCTCGGCAAGCCGGGGGAAAAGCAAGAAAATTGCGGTGAGCGACCATCGCCCCTCGGTCGGCGGCGGGACTCGCAGATTCTCCTCGACCGTGAGGTGGCGGAACATGCGCCTTCCCTCGGGCACGTAGCCCACGCCGCTCTGCGCGATCCGGTGCGTGGGCCAGCCGGTCACGTCCACGCCGCCGATTCGCACATGCCCCTCGCGCGGGGGTGTAAGGCCCATGATCGCGCGCAGCGTCGTCGTCTTGCCGGCACCATTGCGGCCAAGCAACGTCACCACCTCGCCCTGTGCCACGGTCAAGGAAACGCCGTGAAGGATATGGCTCTTGCCGTAATAGGCGTGCAGGCCCTCGGCTTCCAGAAGAGGCCTCATCGGTGCGAGCCGAGATAGGCAGTCTGAACCGCCTCACTTGCGGCGATCTCGGCTGCGGTGCCCTCGGCGAGCAGGCTGCCGTTGTCGAGTACGGTGATGCGGTCGGCCACGCCGAAGATGATGTCCATGTCGTGCTCGATGAACAGCATGGTGATCCCCCGGTCCCGGTTGAGCCGGCGGATGATGCCGACCATGTGCTCCGTCTCCTCCTCGCCCATTCCGGCCGTCGGTTCATCGAGAAGAAGAAGCCGCGGCTCACGCGAGAGCGTGATGCCCATCTCGACGATTCGCTGGTCGCCGTGCGCAAGCTCGCTTGCGATGCGGTCTGCCTTGTCGGCGAGATGCACGGCCTCGAGCAGGTCCTCGACACGGCGCTCCACCTCCTGCCGCCTGGCGGCGCCGAGAAAAGGGCGAAAGGTGAGGCCCATCGCTGCCTCGACCGCGAGACGCAGATTTTCATAGACCGTGAGGTCGGGAAAGATCTCGGTGATCTGGAAAGTGCGGATGATGCCGCGCGCCACAAGCCGCGCGGGTCGCTCGCCCGTGATCTCACGCCCTCCGAAGAGGATGCGCCCGGCGCTCGGGGGGAAAAACCCGCTGACGAGATTGAAGAGCGTCGTCTTGCCGGCGCCGTTCGGTCCGATGACGGCACGAAGTTCGCCTTGCTCGACGGTGAGGTCAATCCCCGAGAGGGCCTGCAGGGCACCGAAGCGGCGCGAGACCCCATGCAGCTCGAGCAGGCTCACCCGCTTCTCCGCCGCGCCAGCACGCCGAGCAATCCGCGCGGAAAGAAAAGCACGACCAGCATGAACATGAGCCCGATCACCGAAAGCCAGTTCTTCGTCAGGCTGCTCGCGTAATCCTGCATGACGACATAGATCGCCGCGCCGACGAACGGGCCCCAGAAATTGCGCATGCCACCGAGCACGCAGATGATCACGAAATAACCCGAAAGCTGCCAATAGAGATCGAGCGGCGAGGTGAAATTGTTGAGGAGCGCGCTCATGCTGCCGGCGAGCGCGGTGACGAAGCCGGAAATGGCGAAGGAGATCCAGGTCAGCCGCTCGACAGGAACGCCGAGGAACTCGAGCCGACGGGAATTCTCTCGCGCCCCCACCATGGCGCGGCCGAGCGGCGAGTTGAGAACCCACCAGAGCACGAAAACGCCGATGGCGAAGAAGAACAGCACGAAATAATAGAAACGGGGACCATTGAGGACGATGCTGCCCCCGGGAAAGGTGAGCGGCTCGCGCTGGAAGCCGGTCAGCCCGTCTTCCCCGCCGGTGAAATTGTTCCAGCGCACGGCAATGAAATAGAACATCTGGCCGATCGCGATCGTGATCATCGCGAAATAGATGCCCCGCCTTCGCATCACCACGGGACCGACCAGGGTCGCTGCGAACCCGCCCAGAAGAACACCGACAGCGACTGCGAGCCACATGTTCGGGCCGGCATAGCGGAGCATGAGGCCGGTGCCATAGGCGCCGAGGCCAAAATAGGCGGCGTGGCCGAAGGAAAGCCCGCCCGTAAAGCCGAGCAGGAGATTGAGGCCCATCGCGGCGAGCGCATAGATGAGTACGCGTGTTCCAAGATCGGTATAGCTGCCGACCAGAGGCAGCCAGAAAGGTGCGAGGAGAAGAATGGCGGCGAAGACCGCGAAGCCGAGCCGCTCTCCGCCGCGCGAAGCAAGGTTCGAGCCGGCGCGGATGCGCTCCCTCGTTTCGGCGGCCTCCACGCTCACTCGAAAAGGCCTTCCTGGCCAAGCAGACCCCGTGGGCGGATCACCAGCACGACCGCCATGATGAGATAGATGACGACCTCGCTCGCGGCGGGGAAATAGGCGGTGGTGATTCCGGCGGCGACACCGATGATGAGTCCGCCAAGCAGGCTGCCGATGAGGCTGCCGGCACCACCGACGATGATGGCAACGAAGCTCGGCATGATCAGGCTCGCGCCCATGGTCGGGGTGAGGCCGAGCTGGCCCGCCGCGAGAATGCCGGCCAAGCCGGCAAGCAGGATGCCGAGCGCGAAATTCGCCGCCCGCAGCAGATAGATGTTCACGCCGAGCGAGGCCACGGTCTCGAGATCGGCATTGCCGGCACGGATGCAGATGCCAAGCCGCGTGAACCGCAGCGTGGCGAAGAGGGTGGCCGTCGCGATCGCGGTCACGATGATGACGAAAAGCCGATAGCCCGTGAAGAAGAAATAGACATTGCTCAGGGGATGATTGAGAAAATTCGGAATGGCGAAGGGCAGGCCCTGCGCACCCCAGATGCTGCGCGTTACGTCCTCAAGGATCAATGCAAGGCCGAAGGTAAGGAGCAGGGAATAGAGCGGATCCCGGCCATAGAGTGGGCGGACCAGTCCGCGCTCAGCGAGAATGCCGAGCGCGGCTGCGGCGAAGGGGGCGAGAATGAGCGCCCCCCAAAAGCCGATGACCGGCACCAAGGTGAAGGCGAGATAGCCTCCCAGCGCCATGAACCCGCCATGAGCGAAGTTGATGACGCTGTTGAGCCCGAGAATGAGGGAAAGGCCAAGCGCCATCAACGCATAGAAGAAGCCGACAATGAGGCCGTTGAAGGCGTCGAAGAGGAGCAGTTCCATCAGCGGTTGCGCCGGCAGGTCCTCGTTGAGCGGAAGGCGGAACCGGTGCGGCGGACGAATTCCGCCGCACCGCCTGCCGGCTTCGGGCGAAGCTGCCTCACGTTCAGGACGGGTAGGTCATCTTGCAGCCCGCCTCGGCCGCGGACTTGCCGATCTTGCTTTCAGGCACGATGTCTGCGACGTGGAAGAGATTCGGATACGTCCCGTTGGGGATGACGTATCCTGGGAACTCGTTGGCGATGAGCTGGTGATCGGCGGCGCGATAGAACGGATTGTTCGGCTGTAGCGCAACCTCCGGCGGCAACTCCAGCCCTTCCATCGCCTTCACCGCGCTCATCGTGTCGAGTGCCTTGGCCTTGTTGGCCGCGAGCGCAAGCGCATGCAGGCTGGCAAAGCCGAACCAGCTTCGCGCCGAGGGCACCTTGCCGCCCGAGGCCGCCTTGTAGGCAGCCACGAAATCCGCGACATGCGGCTGGTTCGGCTGGTCCCACCACCATTCGAAGGTCCACCAGCCAAGCCGCGCCGCCGCCGGCAGCGCCTGCAGCACTTCAAGCTCCTGCAGCGCCCCGCCGATCGCCATCTCTTTATCAAGGCCGAATTGAGTCGCCTGCTTGAGCGAATTGACGAGATCATCACCCGCCGTGAGCATGATCAGCACACTTGGCTTCGCCGCCCGAGCCTGGATCAGGTACGATGAAAAATCGGTCGTCCCGAGCGGGGCCAGCGCATTGCCAAGCACCTTGCCGCCCGCCTTCACGAGTTGCTCGCTATAATCCTTTTCGAGCGAATGGCCGAAGGCATAGTCGGGGGTGATGAAGTACCAGTTCTTGCCGTACTTGTCGAACAGGGTCTGAAAGTTCCCAGCCGTCAGCATCCAGGTGGTCGAGCAGGTGCGGAAGGTCGTCCAGCGGCACTGCGTGCCCGTAACCTGGTCGGTATGGCCGCCGGTGCAGAGGTAGAGAGTCTTCAACTCCTCGGCGGCCTGATTGAGCGAGAGGGCCACGGCCGAGGAGACCGAGCCCATCAGGAAATTGACCTTGTCGCTATTGACGAGCTTGCGCGCCTTCTGCACGGCGGTTCCGGGGTCGGCGGCCGAATCCTCCACCAGGAGCTCGACCGGCCGGCCGAGAATGCCACCCGCCTTGTTCACTTCGTCGAGAGCGACCTTCGCGCCCGTGATTTCACTCGTGCCGAGGCCGGCATAAGTGCCGGTCTGCGGATCGATCATGCCGATCCTGACGGGCGTCTCGCTGGCCGCGAAAGTTCCCCGCGCCGGATAGACCATCGCTCCGGCCGCCGCGGCCGCGGCGCCCCCGAGCACCGTCCGCCGACGCAGATTTCGGGTGATGACGTTCATGCTGTCTTCCCTCCCACGCGTTCACCCCGCTCTCCGAACGATGCACTGGATGACGCACGCGATTGTTGGCCTCGGAGGCTTGAGGCATCCGAGATATCAGTCCATGTGGCTATAGGATCATGGGCCCGGCCCGTTGGGCAAGAGCCCGAACCTGCTTCGCCCAAGGGTCACGGTGACTTGTCCGTTCGATCATCCGTGACTTGCCCGAAATATTGTGCTCGCACCAGTGAGCGCAAGAAATACCGGCAATTATAAGAAATTGGCGATAAATTCTCGGGAAGAAGCTCTGACAAAAGATGAAGAGGTCCGCCCAAAAGAACAAAGAAAATTAATTTATCGAAATACTCGCGCCATGGTGGAATGACATCATGAGACATGATCCAAAATGTAGAATTTCCTGATCTCGCAACGTCTTTTTCTAGGGCTGGGACCCATAAAAGGGATTCCCAGAGAGGGGTTGGCGTGATTCAAGGTCTCCAGAAGGAGCTCTCTCTTGGATCACGGATACTTCTGGCTGACGAAATCCCAATTTGCTCGGCTCAGAGCCCGTTTGAGAATGCGGCTTGCGGTGAGTCGGGAGCGCCGCAGGCGCTGGTCCGGCGCGGCTTTCGAGAACCGAAGCGGAGCGGCCTTGAGATCAATATGGCTTCTGGCGGAGAAGCGCAGCGATCCGCCAAAGCCATGAAATTGATCGCTAAAACAAAAGGGCCGTGAGCACCGGAAGCGCAGAAAGACGCGTCGGACGACCACCACAGTCGCATTCTCAAACGGGCCCTCAGCTCGACTTTGGCCGTTCATGCGGCGTAGCAGGCGAGGTTTATCAAGGCGTTCAACGAGGAGCTGGAGATTTTGAGGAAGTTTGGTGGCGGTGCAGACGTGCGTAAATCGGCTGGTGCCCAAAGTTGGCGGCGCACTGCGGCGATCGCGTCGCTGAAAGTTGGCTGGACTTGCCCCGATTTCGTGGAGAGGTGAGAGCTTGGGATCAAGCTATGTAATCTGATGGCACGTTATCCTCCTGTTTCGTGGCATTCTTTGGTTCGATCCCCGACGGCGTCATTCTTCCGTCC
>Ga0335072_10005841_pt1 | contig 18084 bp, 9 predicted proteins | sample Lox_Sample_21_FD_206725 | JGI IMG/M metagenome (GOLD analysis project Ga0335072, IMG submission 206725) | Soil microbial communities from Loxahatchee National Wildlife Refuge, Florida, United States - Lox_Sample_2.1 | ecosystem: Environmental > Terrestrial > Soil > Wetlands | place: USA: Florida... | reverse complement strand
GCTCGGCGGCGGTGCGGCGGGCGTAGGAGCGGCGCCAGGCGGCTGAGGGGTAGTCGTGCTTCTGCCGGGTCTTGGCGTTGACGCTGGCCGGGACGGTGATGGTCTGCTGGGTGCAGCAGGGCTGCGGGTGCTGCGGTGGCTGCAGGATCTCGGGGCGGTCGCGGTCCAGGGTCATGGACGCGGGGCGGAGCGGGCAGCGGACCTAGCACACCGCGGGATCCACGAGAAGGGGGATTTCACCATGATCGATGTCGTGATCGCCGGCGGCGGCCCGAAGCTCGCCTGCGAGCTTGCCCTGGCCGGAGTGCGGCCGCTTGTGCTGGAACGGCGCCCCGCCGGGGAGATCACGCAGAACCGCGCGAATGGCGTGGTCGGCCAGGCCGTGCTCATGCTGGACCAGCGCGGCCTGTACGAGCGCCTCGCCGGCGCCGGCGGAGCGCCCGAGCCGGTGCCGGATCACCCGTTCGCCGCGTTCCGGATCGACCAGCGCGACCTGCCGGACCGGCCGGCCTACTCGCTGGTGGTGCCACAGCACCGCGTCGAGCAGGTGCTCGCCGAGCGTGCCGCCGAGCTGGGCGTCGAGGTCCGCCGCGGTGCGGAGGTCACCGGCCTGGCCCAGGATGAGAAGTCGGTGACCATCGCCGTCCGCGGGCAGGAGTCGGTCGAGGCGTCCTACGCGGTCGGCGCCGATGGCAGCCGCAGCGTGGTCCGCGAGGCCCTCGGCATCGGCTTCCCCGCCGTGGCCAGGGACGAGTCGCTGTGGCGGTGGGGGCGGGTGAGCGGGCCGCCGGAGATGACCGGCGCGGACAGGAGCCTGATCGTGCCCGGCCTCGGCGCCGTCGCGCCGCGCGACTCGCTGCGCACCGAGCACGGCGTGGTGACGTGGGGGCCGTACCCCGGGCAGGACCCGATCCTGATCACCAGGGAAAGGGATCAGCCCGAGGACGAGGAGGCGTCCCTGGACAACCTGCGGGCCAGCGCGTCCCGGGTGCTGGGCACGGACATGCCGCTCGGCCCGTCGCTGCCGGACACGATGCGCACGCACACCGGCTGGGAAAGCCGGATCGCGGCGCGCTACCGGGAGGGGCGCGTCCTGCTGCTCGGCGACGCCGCGCACGTGCACCCGCCGATGGGCGGCCCCGGGCTGAACCTGGGCCTGCTGGACGCCTTCAACCTCGGCTGGAAGCTGGCCGCGGAGGTGCAGGGCCACGCGCCGGAGGGCCTGCTGGACACCTACGAGTCGGAGCGGCGTCCGGCGGTTGACCGGGTGGTCTTGCAGCTCGCGACCCAGAACGTGCTGGTCAGCCCCGGCGCTCAGGTGACCGCGCTGCGGCAGGTGTTCGGCGAGCTGCTCGCCCTGCCCGGGACCAGGCAGCACATCTTGGGCCTGGTGGCCGGCTCGGACGTCGCCTACGACATGGGCAACGCCACGGGACCCCTGGTCGGCCGCCGGGCACCGGACCTGCCGGGCCTGCGGGAGCTGACCCGCGCCGGCCGGCCGCTGCTGCCGGACCCGACCGGCACGCTCACCGCCGATCCCTGGGAACAGCAGGTCGACGTTGTCCCAGCCGAGGGACTCGACAGCGCGCTGCTGCTGCGGCCAGACTGTTACGTCGCCTGGCAGGGCACCACCAGTGACGGCCTTGACGACGCGCTGGCCCGCTGGTTCCCATTGCGAGCCCGTCCGCTTTACGACAGCCCGCCCGTGGCGGACTTGGAACCCTGCACGTATCTTTCCTGCCATCCGTAGCGTCTCGAACGCGCCGATGGTCTCGGCCAGCCGGGTGGCCGGGTCGTCGTCATGTTGACCCATCGCGACGTTGCCCGCGCCATCAAGCTCCTGCCGACGGTGTCGCGGACGCAAGGAGCGTTCACTCGCATCCGCGACACCACCGCCAAGCACGGCCAGCACGGCCGATTGGCGTCATTCCGGCAGTGGGGTCGCCTTGAATACCTGATCGGGGTCGTAGTGGGACTTGACTGCCAGCAGGCGGCTGGTGTTGACCCCGTAGGCGTCCCTGGCGCGCTGGTCGCCGTGGGCCAGGGCGTTCGGCCAGCCGCCGGGCAGGGCGTGCGCGCCCAGGTGGTGCCCAGCGTCGCGGGCCCACGCTGACTCGGCGGCGCCGTCGCTGTCCGCCCAGGCTCCGATGACCTCCACCACGAGGTGCTCGTCGCGGTAGGCGTACGCCGTGTCGGTGACCGGCACGCGGGTTGCTGCGCCGTGGGCATGGTGCACGTTCAGCACGCAGGTGGCGGGCATCGCTTCCGCCGACCGCAGGAAGGCGTCGATGGCGTCGTTGGTCAGGCCGGGCAGGATCGGAGCGGCGAAGTGGTAGTTGCCGCGCGGGAATGCGTCGTCCAGGGCGTGGACGGTATCGGCCAGCGCCCGCCGGTCCACGTCATCGAGCACCGGGTCGCCGAGCGCCCGCACCCCGGCGACCTGGCTAGCTGCCCGGCCGGGGTCGCCGGCCCACGTCGGAGCGGTGTAGAGGACCAGGCCGCCGGGAGTGTGCATGGCGCCGAACATCACGTCCAGCGCGTCGTCGGCCGACGCCATCAGCTCCCGCCAGCCCTCAAGCACTGAGCGCGCCTGATCCCATCCGAAGGCGATGGTGCCTGTGGTGACCGTGGCGAACGGATGCAGGCGGGTGCGGAGCTCGGTGACGACGCCGAAGTTCCCGCCCCCGCCGCGCAGCGCCCAGAACAGGTCGGGTTCGTGGACAGGATCGGCCGTCACTGCCCGGCCGTCGGCGAGCACGACCTCGGCCGACAGCAGGTTGTCCACGCCGAGCCCGGCCACGCCGATCAAGGTTCCGTAGCCGCCGCCGAGCGTCAGCCCGGCGAACCCAACCGAACTCACGGTGCCCACCGCGGCCGCCTGCCCGTGCGGCCGCGTCGCATCAAGAACGTCGCTGGCCGTCGCACCGCCGGCCACGCGGGCCTCGGCGCCGTCGACGGTGACCTGCCGCATGCCGCTCAGGTCCACCAGCAGGCTCCCGTCCCGGATGGCGCTACCGGTCACGTCGTGACCTCCGGCCAGCACGGACAACGGCATGCCCGCGGACCGGGCCGCGCGCACCGCCGCCTGCACATCAGCGGTGGTGGCGCACCTGGCTACGATGGAAGGACGACGCTTCACCCCCGCGTTCCACGGCCGGACCAGCTCGCTGATTACCGACGGCCCGGTCACCACCATCCCTGACGGCAACTGCTCGCGCAGCAGCCCGGCAACGGTGTCGACTCCAGTACCCATGGTGGATGACATGACTTGTGGTTCTCCTCGGATAGGTGATGTAAACTCCGCTGGCGCCGACCCGGGAACGCACCTTGCTAGGGTCGTTGACCGGCCCGCGCGACTGTGCCGCCGCCCGCTCGGCGCGTCGGCACGGACTCGACTGACACAGGCCCATTCGCAGCAGGCAGTGCCTGTCCACAGGTTCCGGACTCCGTGGCGCGCAACGCATCTCCAGCATGAGCCGGATCCGCCGGTGCTGTCCTTAGCCGCTAGTGCAAGGCATTGGCAACGCGCGCACACTTGTCGGCAGCTGGCCAGCCGGGACGGGCGGTTCGGTGACGTGTCATATAATTTGCATACGTTGGGGATTGATCGGGGGATCATGACCATTCGGTTCCGGTCTGAGGACCAGCCAGCGAAAACGCGCCTGGACTACTGGCAGGATGTGCTGTCCGGTGTTCTGGCGCCCACCCAGGTCCGCGTCCCGGGCAGCGGCATTCGCAGCCAGATCCACCAGGCTGAGATCGGCCCGGTCGCCGTGATGAGCTTCCAGACCACGGCCATGCAAGCAAGCTCGCCACCCGATCTCATCGGGAAATCTGATCCGGACATGTACAAGATCAACCTCGCCACTGGCGGGGAAGGCGTCTTCGAGCAAGAGGGCCGGGAGTCCCGGCTGAAGCCGGGTGAGTTCCTCCTCATGGACCTCGGCCGCCCGAGCCATCTGGCCATCGCGCAATGGCAGGAAATCTCGATCGTCAAGTTCCCCCGTCAGCTCCTGCCGGTCCGCCACGATCGCATCCGAGACCTCACCGCCCTCCCGTTCTCAGCGGCGGACCCGTACGCGGCGCTTGTCGCCTCGCTGACACGGGAACTGATCAGGCACCTCGATTCCTACGAAAACCCTAGGGACGCACGGATCGGTACGGCATTCCTCGACCTGTTGGCGCTGGCCATTGCGACCAGGATTGACAGCGTGTCCGCAGTGCCCGCCGAGAGCCAGCAGCAGGCCCTGATGCTCCACGTTCAGGCGTTCATCGACCGCCATCTCGGCGATCCCGGCCTGTCGCCCGTCATGATCGCCGCCGCGCATCACATCTCCACCCGCACGCTGCACAAGCTCTTCCAGGCAGAGGAGCACACGATAGCCGCCTCGATCCGGCGTAGGCGGCTGGAACGCTGCCGCCAGGACCTGCTCGACCCTGGCCTGCTCAACCGCCCGGTCAGCGCGGTCGGCGCCCGATGGGGATTCCGCGACGCGGCCGGGTTCAGCCGCGCGTTCCGCGCGGCTTACGGTGTACCACCGAGCGAGTACCGCGCGATCCAGGCCGACGCCAGCCTCCCGGACCGGGGCTAGCCACCCAACTGCGCCGGAGCGGACGCCTGCGACGTGTGCCGCTCAAATATTGCGTAACGCCCCAGTCTGCGGATAGCCGGCGTCAGCCCGCGTGGCTGGCCGACTTGGTCCTGCACGACCTTCACATCGGCGCTAGCCGCCAGCGCCAGGGTGGCGGCCCCGTGACGTAGCCCGTGCAAGGTGACCGGCGGCAGGCCCGAGGCGGTGACGAGCTTGCGGAACAGCGAGTCAGCCAGTCCGGCCCGACGGGCCTGCCGGTCAGGGTCGTGAACACGTGCCCCTGTCGGCCCTGCCGGCCTGCTGTCGTGCCTGGTGCTCGCGCAACGCGGCGATGGTCGTCTTGTCCCTGGATGTCAACCCTTACCCCGGTAAAGGAAGCTCAGCTGTCGTGCATTAGCTGGACGATCGTCCGCAACGGTTTTCCCTGTTATCGTCCCGCTTGAGGCGCTTTCCCGCCTGGCGCCCGCGGCCCAAGCAGCGCAAACCGAGACCCCTCGTCCACCATCCGATAGTACGCGAGGCCGCTGCCAGCCCACCAAAACACCACAACACCACCGCTGCGCCCGGCGGACCTGCCCGCTGACGTAGGTGGAGACCGCTCGCCCCCCTCCTTCGGGGACGTCAGCGCGACGACGCGCCATCGAAGCCGGCGCCAGGCCGGCCTTTCAGGGGGCAATCACCCAGATGAGGGGATCCCTGTTCACCCGGCCGGACGCGAGGCTTGACGTACCTGAATGACGGCGTAGGCAAAGGCGCCGCGTGAGTGACCGCCAAGACCGCAACCGTGCCTCGAGGAGAAAAGATCATGGACAGCCAAGCCGACGTCACCCCGTTCGTCATCGATCCTTCCGGCCGTGACATCTTCGGCGAGGCCGAGCGGATCCGTGCGCTCGGCCCGGTCAGCCGGCTCGCTTCGAGCGGGGTCGGGCCCTGCTACCAGGGCGGGGTGGCGGGGGGGTTCTCCGTCGTCAGGTCCTGGGTGAGCCAGTTGTCGCCGATCGCGGGCAGCCAGGACTCCCGCAGGTCACCGCTGCCAACGTCGCCGGTGAACACGCTGGTCCAGGTCAGGGCGCCGCTGGTGTCGTAGTGGACCAGCGGGGCGGGATACACGAACGTGTGCGGCACGCCGTAGCTGGTGGTCATGTCGTGGTATCCCCAGGCGCTGCCGATGGCGGGCAGGAAGAATTCATACAGGTCACCGTTCCCGCCGGTGGAATAGACGCTGGTGAATCCGGTGTGGTATAGCGCCACCGGCCTGGAGCCCGGGTTCGCGGCGGGGAGTTGGTACTTGGCGGTCAGGTCCTGGGTGACCCAGGCGTCGCCGATCGCGGGCAGGTAGGTCTCCTGCAGGTCACCGACGCCATGGCTGGCATCGCCCAGATCAGCGGTGAACACGCTGGTGTACCCGTTGTGGTAGACGGCGGTCGGGGTCGTGAGCGATACCGGACCGCCGGTCATCGCGGTCAGGTCGTGGCTGAGCCAGGGGCCGCCGAGGAAGGGCAGGTAGGTCTCCCACAGGTGCCCGTTCGTGGCAACCGTGAACACGCTGGTGTACCCGTCGTGGACGATCGCGACCGGGGATGTATGGGGTGCGACCGGTGGGGTGCCGGCTATCGACGACAGGTCGGTGGTGACCCACGGTCCGCCCAGCGCCGCCAGGGAGGTCTCCTGCAGGTCACCGGGGCGATGGCTGGCATCACCGATGTCAACGGTGAACACGCTGACGGACCCGTCGTGGAAGACGGCGGATGCATCCGACCTGGCCGCGACCGTCGGGGTGCCGGCCATATTGGGATTCGTCGACGACAGGTCCTGGGTGACCCAGGAGTCGCCGAGCTTGTCGAGGTAGGTCTCCTGCAGGTCACCGGCGCTATGACTGGAATCGCCCGCGTCGATGGTGTACACGCTGGTGTACCCCTGGTGGTACAACGCCGTCGGCACGGTGGATGGCGCCACGGCCGGGGTGCCGGCCATCGTGGGTGCCGCCGAGGACAGGTCATGGGTCTGCCACGTGGCGCCCATCGCGGTCAGCCAGGTCTCCTGCAGGTCGCCCTTGCTGTCGACGGTGAAGGCGCTGGTGACCCCGTCATGGGCCAGCGACCAGGTGGACTGGGAGGACTGCAGCACGGCGACCGGCGGGGTGTTCGGCATCGTCGGCGCCGTCGTCGACAGGTCCTGGGTGATCCACGGGTCGCCGGGGAACCCGGTGTTGGGCAGGTAGGTCTCCCGCAGGTGGTTGTTGAACTCGTCGATCGTGAACACGCTGGTCCAGTCCAGGTTGCCGCTGAAGTCCGGGTGCAGCAGCACGATCGGGGTCTGGTCGGTCGGCGGGGTGATGTAGTTCGTGGCCCCCGGGGTGCCGTAGTTCCGCGAGAGGTCCTGGGCCTGCCAGTTGCCGGGGTCGCCGATGGCCGGCAGCCAGGTCTCCTCCAGGTGCATGCTGCCCTCGGCGACGGTGTAGATGCTGGTGAAGCCCATGTGGACCAGCGCCACCGGCTGGGTGCCCGGCGCCACCGCCGGGCCCTTGGAAATCGTGGTCAGGTTCTGGCTGTACCACGGCCAGTTGGGGCCGTACGGACCGTTCGGCAGGTAGGTCTCCTGCAGGTTCTGGGTGACGTCGTTCACGGTGAACACGCTGGTGTAACCGCAGTCCGCGGTCCCGCCCGGCGCCCCGGCGGAGTGCATCACCGCGGTCGGGGTCACGCTGGTCGGCGGGGCGTCGTAGGTCGTCGCCCCCGCGGTGCCGTAGTTCCGCGACAGGTCCTGCGTCCCCCAGCTGTCCGGGACTTTGTCCAGGAAGGACTCCTGCAGGTGATGGTTGGCGGCGTCGACGGTGTAGACGCTGGTGTAGCCGCAGTGCACGATCGCTACCGGGGACGTCCCGGCCAGGACCTGCGGGGTGTCTGGCATCGTGGGGTTCGTCGTCGACAGGTCCTGGGTGAGCCACGCGTCGCCGGGGAACCCGGCGTTGGGCAGGTAGGTCTCCCACAGGTCCCCGTTCCGCGCGACGGTGTAGACGCTGGTGAACCCGCAGCCCGGCGAGGCGCCGGACACCCCCGCGTAGTGCTCCACCGCTGTCGGCGTCACGTTTGTCGGCGGGGCGCCGTAATTCTGGGACAGGTCCTGGGTCCGCCAGCCGATGGGGTCGCCGATGGCCGGGAGGAAGGTTTCCTGCAGGTCACCGGTCTTATGGGCGCCGTCGCCCGCGTCGACGGTGAAGACGCTGGTGTAGCCGCAGTGCACGAGGGCCACCGGCTTCGTGCCCGGCATCACCGCCGGGGTCTGGGCCATCTGTGGCGCGTTAGACGACAGGTCCTGGGTGGACCAGGAGTCGCCCATGTAAGGCAGGTAGGACTCCTGCAGGTGCCCGTTGGCCGAGTCCACCGTGTACACGCTGGAGAACCCGGCCGCCCCCTGCCCGGTCGCCCCGGCCGAATGCACCACCGCTTGCCCGGCCGCGCTCGCCACTGCGCTCGCCTCGTCGTTGGAGGTCGGGTTGGAGTTGCCCTTGTAGCCCGCCGCGACGATGTTCGCCTGCACGGCCGCATCAGCGGCTTCAGACGGGTAGCCGGCCGTCATCACGCCCTCGAAGAACGAGCCCTGATCCCAGTTGCTGTTGTCCCCGCCGGTGCCCAGGATGATCGCGCCCTCCTGCTTCATCGGAATGTAGGTCCCGCTGGTGGTGATCGTGGGCAGCGACCCGTCATACCAGGTGGTCAGCCCGCCCGACTGCGCGTTGCCGCCTCTGAGGGAGTAGCCGTCCTGCCCGTTGTTCTTCAGCATCGCGGTGACGAAGTCATCGCCGACCAGGCCGGTGTTGGCCGTGTTGGTCCCGTTGCCGCCCTGGAACAGGCCGTCCTCCAGGTCGGCCTCCACCCACGGCCCGCTGCCCGTGCAAGGGCCCTGGGACGGCTGGAAGAAGCAGGTGTTGCTGAAGTTGACCGCGTCCATGTGCCCGGCCTTGTTGTCCTGGCTGTTGGTCTCGGCGTTGCCGAAGTCGAAGCAGCACCCGGAGTTGTAGTTCGTGCCGCTGGCCACCATGTACATGCCCTCCGGCTGCCCGTTCACCGCCGTCCCCCGCGCATCGTTTTGCCGGTAACCGACCCCCGGAGCGACATCCAGGCCGTACGCCTTGTTGTTTCCGCCGACCGTGATCGGCAGCGCGGCCGCATCCGCACCCTTGTCCGCCGCGGAATTGGCGCCACCGCCTGCCGGTGTAATGGTCAGGTCATTACCTTGGTACGACTGGTCATAAAGAATGGTGACGGTGCAGGTCGTATTCGCGCAGAACGAGTCCTGCTCGCTCGCGTTGACGTAGCCGCCCGGAGACAGCAGGCCGATATCGGCCGTTGCCTGGTCCGAGGCCCGCTGCACCTGGTACAAGGGCCCGGCATAGCTCGAGAACAGCGCCCGGCTCATGCTGTAGGCCGCCACGCACGGCGTGCCGTAATAGGCATAGATGTCACAGGACGGCCCGCTCGGCGACGCGGGCGAGGGATCGGAGATCCAGCCCATCACCAGCGCCCAGAGCAGCGCGCCGGCGAACGATGTGGCCATCTTCTGCTGCCCGGAGGCGTTCGGGGTCACCCCGTCGGCATTCAGGTCGGCGGTGGTCAGGGCGCTCATGTCGGCCAGCACTACGCGCCGCCCGGCGGCCACCTTCGCTGCGACCAGCTGCTGGACCGAGGTGTTGTACGCGGTGACCAGCGCCTCATCCGCAGCGTTCGTGGTGGGGGCGAGGGTCGCGACCATCACGACCGTGCTGGGATCCTCGGCCTGTATCTGATCGATCAGGGCCGAGAGCCGACTGGACGCGCCGGATGAATCACCGTCCTGGATGTCCCAGGTACCCGCCTGAAGCATTACCACGTTCGGTTTGAGCGTCGGGAGGTCCGTCGCGTCCCGGCTGGCGATGGCATTGATCTCCTCGCCGGGAGTCCCTTCATCGGGGGTGCCGCCGCTGGAGGTTTCGCGACCGCTCAGAAGAAGGAGCCCAAGTAGGCCAGCCGCGGAGATTCCCGTGGTTATATTCTTAAGAGAGTCATGCACATCGTCGGCGACGTAGCCAGTGGCCGCGTCGCCGTTGACCGTGACGTTGAGGGGTGGCAGCACCGCCCCGGCCGCCAACCCGTTGAGCTGGACCGGATAGTGGTCCGACTGGCGCCCGTCTAGCCGGATGGCCCCCGTGCCCACCGGGCTGTTGCCAACGAAGTAGTCCAGTTCGTGGCCATTCTCGTGGGTGGCAAGGTCGGAAGCGTAGATGGAATCGCCGTTCGGGATGCCGGCGTTGTTCAGGACAGCGGGGTCGATGTTAAAGTCGCCGCCGACCATGTAGGTGTAATCGGTTCCGTTGGCGGCATTGTCGAGTGCAACGTCAGAGTTGATCGCGGCCAGCAGACCCGCTGAGTCGTTCGGCGTGTTGTTGCCGTAGGCCAGGCCGTGGAGGTTGAAGATCCAGACGCTCCCGAAGCGGACGCCCAGCGCCTGCCGTCCGCGTTCGTTGGGGTTTTGCACGACCATGAAGCCATCAGGTTCGCTGCGGGTAACGGTCGCGATGTTGACCCGGCCGCCCACGGCCGTACGGCCGTTATCGTCAGTCTGCAGGAAGTACACGTTAACCCAAGGAACGCCGTGCGCACGCAGCCCGACCCGCCAGTTGAAATGCCGGACCTGTTGCCCGTCGACGGTGAGGGGTGCGAGCTCCGTCGACCTGGTCGGACCACCGGGCCCGCCGGCCCCTGCCTCCTGTATCAGGACGACATCAGAAGTCCTGATGAAGCCATCCACCATGGTGGTCCACTTGCTGTCCGTGTTGGCGTCGTCCTGTGAAGTTGCGCTCGCCCCCTGGATGTTGTTGGTGATGATCGAGGGCGGCACGTTCGCAGCGGCGGCGGGCGGGGCGTTGTGCGCGCTGGCAACCAGCAGAGCGCACAGCGACGACAGCACCATCAGCAGCACCCGCGATCGCGGTGTCACCAGTCGTCTGCGGCGCGCTTTGCCTGGCGTCGTGGATGAAGCCAACACTAAGCTGTCCTTTCGGTAGGTGAATGTCCGCGAAGGCGGAAAGGGGGTAATTCCAAGAGCAGCATGCGTAGCCACCGGCGCCTAAGACCGTAGTAGCCCCGCTCGTCCCCGGCCAGCATGCGGCCGGTCGGCGTGGCGGTGTCCCGCGAGGTCTCCACCGCGTCGGGTCCTGGGATTCCTGACCACGAGTTTTCCCTCCTTATCAGGCATGCACCGACCGGACATCAGCTTCATCGCAGGCAACTCCACTACTCTCTGGGCTGGGCCAGTGTCCCTGGCAGCCGACCAGGCTTTCCGCCGATTGCGCGGCACGTCAGGAGTCCCAGATCGGGCCGAACGCGGGCATGCCAAGCCGCTCCAGGCCGTGCACCAGACTCCAGGTCGCGGCCTTGTTGCTGACCACCAGCACCGCCTCGGCCGCGAAGTCACGACACACCTCGTGGGCCAGCGGAAGCAGGTCGGGTTTGCCCCGCTCGACGGTGTCCCAGATGATCGCATCGGGACGCGCGGCCAGCACCTCATCGACGAGTGCGTCCCCGTAGGTGGCGCGCGGACGGCGCGCTGACCAGACCAGCCGGCCCGGCAGCTGGGAGTTCAGGATGAGCCCGAGCATCGGACCGATGCCGCTGCCGGTTACGACGTACACGAGGCGCCCGTACATGACCTCGATCGCCGGTATCGGCGCGCGCACGGGAGCGCCGCGAACCCACAGGTGCGACGGCGGGTCGTCGATGAACCGCGACGTCCAATCGCCCGCCCGGGAGACCAGCATCCGGTATCCGGATCGGCCGGGCGTGCTCACCGTCGCGAACGTGTGCCATTCCCGCAGCGGGCTGCGGCTGACCCCGACCCCAGTCACGTGCGCCGGCGTGACGCCGTAATCCAGGTGCACGATCGCGGCATGCGAGGACAGGCGCTCCACGGTCACCGGCACGCGGCGCAGCCTCAGCCACGGCCAGGCAATGCTTGCCGTGACCAGCGCGAGCAGCCAGGTCTGCCACGCGCTCGGGTCTGCGTGCGTCTGGTGCACGGTCAGCGCCCAGAACAGTCCGGCCAATGTCCAGCCGCCGAAGCGGTGGGTGAGCTCGAACACGTCATGAGCCCGTGCGCGGACCGGCGGCAACGCGCACACGATAATGACAATCATCAGCGCCGCCATGCTCATGGCCAGCGCGAAGGTCGTGAGATCGGCGGCCGCGGGCCGCTGGGCGCGAGCGGTCGCGGCGACCACGGTGAAGGCACACAGCCAGGCCGTGCCCGCCAGCGCCGCCCCTACGTGCAGACCGCCGATGTGGTAGACCTTCGAGACCATCCAGCGCAACCGCAGCGGCCACCGGCTCGAGCCCCGGCCGGCCGCCGCGAAGATCACGTTCAGGACGTGCTGCTGGCGAATCAGCACCGCGATCGCCAAGTTCGCCACGATCAGGTCCCCCAGACCCGACAGCGCGCTCCCGTCGGCGACATGCCAGTCCCCGCCCGCCAGGTGCCACGCCAGCACCGCGCCATTGACGAGCAGCACCAGGGCGATCAGCCGGTTGTAATGCATGAGCCCAGGATGCTTAAACGCACGAAAAAAAGGGCCAGGGACGGTCCCGTCCGGCATCATCTCGCCGTATGACGGCTTCCTGCCGCGATGCCCCGTCTGCGTGATCACAGAAAATCTCCTTCTACGGCCAGTTGTCCCCGGGCGTTCGGCCGGTTTTCTCCTTTGTGCTTCTCATCGCGCCGACAACCCCCTGCGTCGGTTAACAAGCACGAAAGACCCGCACCAGCCAGCATGCCGACGTGCGCTGACGTCCCGGTCGCCGTGCGGTCGCTGGACAGTCGCGCGGGCGGTATGACACGGTTTCTAGTCGGGATCCGTTCACCAGGGGGCCTGACTCGCAAAGGAGAACCCAGAGTGGGCGAAGGATGGCGATTCCGTCTGGCAGGGCCGCTGGAGGTCTGGCACGACGGCGTGCCAATGCCCGTCGCCGCGGCGAAACAGCGGGTCCTGATCGCGGTCCTGGCGCTCGCGGCCGGTGAACCGGTCACGGTGGAGCGGCTGATCGCGTGCCTGTGGGACGATCAGCCGCCGCTCACTGCCCGCAACACGCTCCAGAACTATGTGCTACGGCTGCGCCGCACCCTTCAGGCCGGCACCGAACCGGGCCCCTTGGTCAGCTCGGCCGCCGGATATCGCCTCGCCGTGCCCGCCGACACTGTCGACGTGCACCGGTTCCGCTCCCTGGTGCGCTCCGCGCGATCCACCGCGGCGGCCGGCGAGCCGGAGTCGGCGGCGGCGCTGCTGGATGAGGCGTTGGGGCTATGGCATGGGCAGCCACTGGCGGATGTGCCCAGCGAAGTACTGCACCGCGAGGTCGTCCCCGGACTCGTCGAGCAGCGACTGGCCGCCGTTGAACAGCGCATTGACCTCGGCCTGGACCTCGGCCGGCACCGGGAACTGATCACCGAACTGCTCATGTTGACCACCGAGCGCCCGTTGCGGGAGCGGATGTGGGCGCAGCTGATGCTCGCCCTGTACCGGTCCGGCCGGACCGCCGAGGCGCTGGACGCCTACCGTCAGGCCAGCGAGGTCCTCGCCGAGGAACTGGGCATCGACCCCGGACCCGAGTTGCGCACGTTGCACCAGGCGGTGCTGACCAACGACCCCTCCCTGGCGAGCACCGGCCCGACACCCGAGCGCGCCAGTCACCACACCCCCGAGCCGAGAGTCGTGCCACGTCAGCTTCCGCCGCCCAGCACGCACTTCGTCGGCCGCGCCACGCAGGTACGCCACCTCGACGCCCAGCTGGACGCCGCGAACGGCGCACCGCTCATGGTGATCTCGGCGATCGGCGGCACCGCCGGGATCGGCAAGACCGCACTGGCCCTGCACTGGGGTCACCTGCACGCCGACCGATTCCCCGACGGCCAGTTGTACGTCAACCTGCGCGGCTTCGACCCCACTGGCACCCCCATGTCCCCCATGACCGCGATGCGCGGATTCCTGACCGCACTGGGAGTGCCCTCGCAGAACGTTCCGGCGGACCCGGACGAGCAGGTCGCTCTCTACCGCTCCCACCTGGCCGGCCGGCGGATGCTGGTGGTCCTGGACAACGCCCGGGACGCCGAGCAGGTGCGCCCGCTGCTGCCCGGTGCCCCCGGGTGCCTGGTGCTGGTCACCAGCCGCGACCAGCTGGCCGGCCTGGTCGCCCTGGACGGCGCCGTACCGCTGACACTGGACCTGCTCACCCGGGACGAGGCCCACGACCTGCTGATCCGCCGACTCGGCCACGACCGCGTCGCCCGCGAGCAGGCCGAAGTCGACGAGCTGATCAACCAGTGTGCCCGGCTGCCGCTGGCCCTCAACATCGCCGCCGCGCGGGCCGCGCTGCACCCGAACCAGCCGCTCGCCGCTGTCGTCGACGAACTACTCGACGCCCACCGGCGGCTGGACGCGCTGAGCACCGGGGAGGCCACGGCGGACGTGCGCGCGGTATTTTCCTGGTCCTACCAGACCCTCACGCCGACCACCGCACGCCTGTTCCGGCTTCTGGGCATGCACCCGGGCCCGGACATCAGCCTCCCCGCAGCGGCCAGCCTCGCGGCGCTCGATCCCGACCCGACCCGCCACGCCCTGGACGAGCTGATCCGCGCGCACTTGATCACCGAGCACTCCCCGGGCCGCTACAGCCTGCACGACCTGCTTCGCGCCTACGCGGCCGACCAGGCCCACCTTCACGACAACGACGCCGAGCGGACGGCCGCGCTGCGGCGGGTGATCGATTTCTACACCCGCACCGCCTGCGGCGCCGAGCGTCTCCTGAATCCCAAGCGCGCGCCGATCCGGCTCGACCCGCCAGCCCCTGGCGTGTACCCGCTCCCGCTGACCGACCTGCGTGCCGCCCTGGCCTGGCTCGACGCGGAGTATCCTGCCCTGCTGGCCGCCCAGCAGGCCGCTGTCGTTCAGTCCTGGCACCTCACCGTGTGGCAGCTGGCCTGGGCGCTGAACACCGTCCAGATCCGGCGGGGACGCCGCCACGACAAGCTCGCTGTATGGCAGGCCGGGCTGGACGCCAGCGCCCATCTGTCCGACCCCAGCATCCGCATGCACGCCCACCACCGCCTGGGCCACGCGCTTGCCGACCTGGGACGCCACGACGAGGGAGTCGCGCACCTGCATCAGGGCCTTGCCCTCGCCGAGGAACACGACGACCTTGATCAGCAAGCCGAGACCCACCGCACGCTCGCCTTTGCCTGTGAGCAGTTGCGCGACGACCGACAGGCCCTGGAGCACGCCACCCGCACCCTGTACCTCCGTCGCGCGCTCGGCCAGGCGGAGCGGGAAGCCGATGCCCTCAACCAAGTGGGCTGGTTCGAGGCCCGGCTGGGCGACTTCGACGCCGCCCGCGGTCACTGCGAGGCCGCCCTCGCGATAGTGCGACGCCACCACTTCCCGTTGCCCCTGGTCGAAGCGGGGGCGCTGGACAGCCTGGGCTACATCGCCCACCACAGCGGCCACCACGAGCAGGCCATCGAGTACTGCCAGGAGGCCCTTGCCCTGGTCGCCGATGCCGGCCACATCCAGCACACCGCCGACGTCCTCGACACCCTCGGCCACCCGCACGCCGCCCTCGGCGAGTACGAGCAGGCCCGAGCGGTCTGGCGGAAAGCAGGAGAGCTGTACCGGCAGCAGGGAAACGACCAGGACGCCGACCGCGTCCAGCGACAGCTCGAAGCCCTAGACCAACCCTGTACCGCTCAGAAACTCGGCTTCGTGCTGTGAGTGCCGCAGATCCAGAACTTGATCTCCCTGCGACCCTACGGGAAGCTGCCCAGGTCAGCCCCCTGTGACAGGGTCACCGGCACAGACCGTCAGTGTCCCGGCATCCAGGTCCAGATCGCTCCACCGCAGACCGGCGACCTAGCCACGGCGCAGGCCGCGCAGCGCGACCAGGTGGAACAAGGCATAGAGACGGTGTCCGCGGACCTGGCGGAGGAACTCCGCAGCGGTGCAGCCACTCCCCCGTCATCAGCCCCGGCTCCGGGGCCACCGGCGACGTGATGGCCTCCAGCGCCGCGATGGTCGCCTCCCTTGTCGCGAAACCGCCCCTGCGTGCCCAGCGCCGCTCCCCCGATGCCGATGGCAGGTCAGCGCTGAAGTACCAGCTGCCATGCCGCAGCGACCGAAGGCCGGGGCATCGTGCTCCCACCAGCTTCCCGGTCGACCTATCCCGGCCCCCGCACCGGCGGTACGCCGAACCGTGATCCATGGCCCCTCCCCCGAGGTAACAACCCCGGCCCAGCAGCACCACACTGCCCACCACGGGCAGAACGACCAGCCTCACGTGCAGGAAACCGATCTACATGAGCAGTCTGAGCTGGGACGTTAGGTGTAGTTGAGCAGCGCTCGGGTGGGCTCGCCCCGGGTAGCTGAGCATCCGGGAGTGCCACAGCGGTCATGCTGCGTGGTTGACGTCATGTGTGCCAGCTGTCACCTGGGTCATACGCGGACGACGAGCTTGCTCGCGGAGACTCCCTTGCGAAGCTGGTCGAGGGCGCTGGGGATCTGTTCGAGGCCTTCCCCGACGACGAGTGCCTCTGGTGCTGCCCGGTAGGCCCCGGAGGCGAGCGCGCCGGGGAGGAAATCGGCGTAGATTCCCGGCCCGACCTCGTTGTCTTTGAGGGTCCCGCCCCAGATCCCGCTCACGTGGATGCCCTTGTGGGGCCGGAAGGCGGTCTGGATGCGGGTGATCAGCTGCGGCTGGGCGGCGGCGACGCGGCGGCGGCCGGGCACCTGGGATGCGATCGACAGGGCCGCCTGGAGGGACCCGGAGCCGATCGCGAGCGTGCCGGCCAGCGGGCTGTCGCCCAGCGACTTGATGATCTCGTCGACGGCGGTGCGGCTGTGGTAGTCGACCGCTGCCGCGGCGCCGAGTGAGCGGACGTAGCCGAAGTTGCGCGGGGACGCGGTGGCGATGACACGGTATCCGGCGCAGCGAGCGAGCTGGATGCCGTTGCTGCCGACGCTGGTCGAGCCGCCCCACACCAGCACTGTCTGGTGGCGGTCGGGCGGGTCAATGGCCGGGAGGGGCAGCGCGAGGTGGTCTTGCTGGAACAGGCCTGTTGCCGCGGTCGAGAGAGTGAGCGGCAGCACGGCGGCTTGCTCGAAGGACAGCTCGCCGGGGATGGGGGAGACCAGGTTCTGCATGAGCACGGTGTACTTCTGGAAGGCGCCCTCGGCTGCCCGGTTGCGGGACCGCTCCAGGCCGGCCGCCATGCCGAGGACCCGGTCGCCTGGCCGCAGGCGCGTGACGCCCGGCCCGGCCTCGACGACCTCGCCGGCCACGTCCCCGCCGATGACGGCGGGGAACGTCAGCCACGGCATGACCAGGCGGTAGGCCAGGCCCGGTATCGCGTCGACCGGGTTGACCGCGACCGCGCGGACGCGGATCGTGACTTCCCCCGCTGCGGGCCGGGTGTACGGGGCCGGGCCGACCTCGAACCTGGCTCCTCGCTTCGGCAGCCACAGGGCGCTGTTGTCAGGGGTCATCGTCTGATTTCGTCCTTCTGGTCGCTGGGTGGTCACCTCGTGGCGATGACATGTCATGTCATCGCCACGGTACCATGGAATGACACGACATGTCATCGCATAGCATGGTGGTGTGGGAAGGTGGAAGCCAGGCGCCCGTGAAAGGCTCATGAGCGCCGCAGTCGAGCTGTTCAGCGAGCAGGGGTTCGCGGCCACGACGGTGCCGCAGATCACCGAGCGCGCGGGCCTGACGACGCGTACGTTCTTCCGGCATTTCGCGGATAAGCGCGAGGTGCTCTTCGGGCACGAGGACGCGCCGGCGCAGGCCCGCGCCGTCCTGGCCCAAGCGCCCCCTGGCATGAGCACGCCCGAGTTCATCGCGTGGGGGCTCAGGCTGATGGCGAGGGAGCGCTTTGACGGCCACCGCGACGAACTGCGCGTGATCCAGGCCCTGATCGACTCCGATGAGAGCCTGCAGGAGCGCTCCCTGCGTAAGCGGGAGTTTCTCAACTCGCTGGTCGGCGAGGCCCTGCGCAGCCGCGGCCTCGGAAAGCAGCAGGCGCGCCTGCTCGCCGAGGCAACAGTCAGCGCGCTTTACGTCGCTCTCGATCAGTGGCTCAACAGCGATACCGACGTGAGCATCGACGCGCTTGCCCTTACAGCGCTTGCCGGCCTGCACGCAGACCTTGACGGCATCGGCACGGCTCAGCGGCCCGCCGCTGAGCTGGGGCGGCCATCTCCCTGACCTGCACGCGGATGAGCCGCTGCTGAGTCCCCCACCGCCTGCGGTCGCGCGACCCGCCAGGGCCGGCACGACGGGAACCGGACAGGCCGGACCCCAGCGAGCCGCCGGCTGAGCCGGGCTACTTCAGGAGGGGAACCGTCTCGGCCCGGTCATGCGGGCCTTGCTCGCCTACGGTGACGACCGGGCAGTCCGCTCGCTGGCGACGGCCA
>Ga0335072_10005840_pt1 | contig 18087 bp, 16 predicted proteins | sample Lox_Sample_21_FD_206725 | JGI IMG/M metagenome (GOLD analysis project Ga0335072, IMG submission 206725) | Soil microbial communities from Loxahatchee National Wildlife Refuge, Florida, United States - Lox_Sample_2.1 | ecosystem: Environmental > Terrestrial > Soil > Wetlands | place: USA... | reverse complement strand
CCCTGCACAGCCCGCTGCTCGTGAAGGGCCTGTTGCTGAAATGGACCGACCGGCTGGACGAGGCCTGAGCAGTGCTCGCAGCCGACTACCGGAACGCCCTTGACCGCGGAGATCAGGCATCCCTGCTACCTCTTCCGTCACTGGGAACCGACCGCCACCGCCACCGCCGATGATCCGCTGTAACGGTCGATCTGCTCCCGCCATCCGGCTGCATTAAGCGCTCGCGTGCCGCAGTCACGACGAGGTATGCAGGCCCCGCCGCTGACGCAGGCGCTGCCAGGAATAGCCGCCGCAGAAGGTGACTGTAGCGAGTCATCTTGGACTTGGGTCGTTTCCATGTCAGCGCGGGCAGACGGCTCACGAACCCCGCCGTCTGGAACGATGTCGCGCGGAAGAGCTGCGCGCTCCCATCGCAATGCCCGATCGGCCTGTTGCCAAGTAACCTTCGATCTTGTCAACCACTTACATCGGCCCGTCAGGACCGTCGGGAGGCCTGCATGCCTGAGTCCACCGTCGGTAAGACCGTCAATGACAGCGAAGGCAGGCCACCCAAGCGCACGGCTCCGAGATGGTCGGTCGACGCGGGAGAGGGTGCCTTCTCCCGCCTGCAGGAGCGAACCCAGACACAGCTGGGGTTTATCAACAACCTGCTGGTAACACTGGCCATCGGCTTGTTGGCCTTCGAGGTCAATGCGTCGGCTAACAGTCCCGGACTGGATCGTGGCTGGCGCGAGGTGGTCCTCCTCCTCGGCTTAGCGGGCCTGGCGCTCTCGGTCCTGGCCGGTCTCCGGCTCGCCTTCAACCGCTTGGCTTCTCATCGCATCACTACCCGTGTGGCCCGGGTCCGCGAACTTCGTGATCGCTACCGCTCCCAAAAAGGCGGCTCCTATGAGCTGCGGGGGCTTCGCCGACAGGCTCTCTCCTCGAAAACCTGGGCCTGGTGGACCCACAGTAAGGAGACGCAGAAGCAGGCCGTGCACACCGCGGCAGTGAACCTGGCCAAGCTCATCCCTGAGAACACAGCCAAGCCGACCGTTGAAAGGACCGGGCCGATCGCTGATTCGACGAAGGCGACCCTAGGGGACGGGCAGCAGCCCGCCACTCATTCGGTGCCGGAGATCACTGACGCGGCGAATCAGTTGATCGACGCCCTTCGCAGCTGGTACGAGCGGGCCGACGACTGGACGTGGGTCTGGCTGCGATTGCAGACGTGGTGCTTCATCGCCGGCGGCCTGCTCCTGCTAGCAGGGCCGGTCATTTACTACGTATTTGAGCACCGAGCCAGCTGACCCCGTCACCGAAAATCATCGGAAGCTTCTTGGCTGAGACGGCACGGTTCCGTGGGATCAGCGGAGATGGCGGCAGCCTGAGAGTCCGTAAGCTACTCCGAGGCCATAACGCCTTGAGACACAGTGCGCGCTCGGGTGTCTGTAAGTGCACCAACTGCGGGCTGGGAGTTCACTCGCTGCCCTCGCATGCCGCAAGTTCTACCCCGGCGGAAAGAACGTCCGCCACGTTAGCGATGACGTCTTCGACCTCCCAGATCTGGCTGACCTGACCGGAACGCTCAAGCAAGAAGGTGACCCTGCCCGCCAGCATGCCGTACTCCCCGTAGTCCCGCAGCACTCCGGCCGCAGTCGCAAGCCGTTGATCCTCATCGCTCAGCAACGTGAACAACAGGTCGTGCTGGCCTGCGAACTCGCGATGCGAGTCGGCAGTGTCAACGCTGGCGCCGACGAGAGCCAGGCCAGCCTCGAAGAACCGCGCAGCCTGCCGATTGAACTCAACAACCTGCCGGGTGCAGGTGTCTGTACCGTCCTTCGGATAGAAGTAGACGACCGCAGGCCGCTCGAGGGCTCCTCCGCCGTCTCTTAGCTCGTCTGGGAGCAGATCGAGGGGGAACATGTCGCCGGGCCTTAGCTGCCGGCTCTGCGGCTTGCGGCCTGGCGCGTGGCGGACCAGGGTCGTGAGCACATCGGAAAGCTTGTCGATCTCGTCCAGCGTGTTGTAGTGGGCGATGCCGACCCGGATCGCTTCTCCCCACGCCAACTGCTCGTACAGGCCGAGAGAATAGTAGTTCGTCCCGCTCCAAACGCCGATTCCAGTTGGCGGCTTGCTCGCGGCGTCGTGGCTGCTTGCGCAGCGGATCCGAGGCGTCGCCGTCTACCTCAGCTACCACGGCTTCAGGTCGCCTGCGAACCGGCTACCCGCACTCTCCGGCCGGTTGTCCGCGCATGGCCGCAGTGAGCGATCTACTCCGGTAGCTGGATGTGCTGGGCATCCATCGGTACGTCGCCGTTGCGGAACGGAGTTAGGTTCCAGCGAGACGACAGCAGGTGCGCCACGTGTGCACCATACGCGGCGACACTGAGCTCGCGAATCCGCGCGCCCACATCGGGGAGGATGTTCGGCACGTCAATGAGGACTACCGCGTGCCCGTTCGCTTGCAAGGCTTGGGCAAGGCGTGTGTGCCGAGCGTGTCCCTGTTGGCCGACGAGGTGAATCGTCAGGTGTGCCTGCGGCCCGATGAAGTAGTCAACGTGTCCGCTTTCTTCGAGCGGTACTGAGCGCACGGATAGCCCGGTGGCTTCGATGAGTTTCAGTGACCAGAAGTCACCCGCGCTCCGCATATCAGGAAGGGACAGCGCCGAGATGCCGGACGGCGGCCGGTCTGGTATTGCGGTGAGCATTGACTCTGCGGCGGTGGCGAGCCTGCTCAGGCAGTCTGCTACCGCAATGAAGCCATCAGTGAGATGCGCGTCCACCATGTCGAGGACCGACAGGGCCAGCGAGACATAACCCGCTGACGGGATCGTCTCCTCGATGGTGATGTTCGGAGCGAGGACAACGTCGTCGCTGACCGAAGACAGCATGCTGTCTGGGTTTACCGTGAGCGCGACAGTACGGAGCCCTGCTTTTCGAGCGGTTTCAATGGCGGCGACTGTGGCTCGGGTGCGCCCGGAGTGCGATACGCCGACCACGGTGTCGAAGCAGGGCGGGATGTGTTCGGTCCATGCGAGGTCGCCTGCCGATGCTGCACGGTGACCGAGTGGTTCGGCGAGCAAGCATGCGGACAGGGAGTCACCCGAACCTACGAAAAGAGCCCTACCGAGATCGCTGACCGCAGGGACGCTCGGCAACGTGGTGGCGCCGAGGGCAGTAATCAATGCGCGCAGCTCGTCCTGTTGTTGCATCACGTCGTCCTTCATCTTCCGATTACTCTGACCCGGTCCAAGGGCGCCGCCAGAGGAGCGGCACGAGTGAGCGCTGCGTGCCCCCAGTCGGACAGAACGATGCGGGCCACGCTCACCCCGTAGGCGGCGGCTGTGGCGAGATCCGCGCCTGTGCTAAGTGCTGCGACGATGGCACCGGCGCTCGCGTCGCCAGCCCCGGTCGTGTCGGTGACGTGCACGTCGTCGTCAGTGACTGTCCAGGTGCGCCCATCGGTGTCGACGGCGAGCATGCCGTCCGCGTCCAGGCGCGCGACTACTCGTACCCCCGTCTGTGCGGCGAGGTGCAGGGCAGCCTGGCGGGCATCGATGTCGATGCTGGTTAGCTGAACCCGGCTCGGCAGCAGGACACCGCCGGGGGCTGCTACGGACTTCCAGTAGTCGTCACCTTTGTCTTGCACATAGCGCTGGTCAGGGTCGACCGCGATGAGCGTTCCCGCGGCGGCGGCTGGAAGAGCACGCGGCGAGCAGCAAAGGAGGCTGTCTAGGGTTGCCAGGAACTGATCGGGCAGCTCCAGTCCCTCGCCCGGCGCGGGCGCGTCGGTGTTCACAAGTTCGTTGCCCCGTGGCGGTGAGGTCGAGACGATGCGGCGACCTTGATCTGACGTCAGGATCCAGACCCTCGGCACGTCCTCGACGTGCTCCGCGAACGTGAGATCCACGCCGGCATCGCTGAGCACGCGCGCGAATTCCGGCGTGGAGCGTGGCAACGAGCAATGCAGCCGTACCTGAGTCTCGGGGACTAGTCTGGCCGCTAGCGCTGCATACAGCCCCGGGCCGCCGAGGCAGCCGAACCGCGCTCCCACGGGGGCATGCACGAGATGGTCGACGCTGAGTCCGCCGCTTATCCCCAGCAGGACACTCATGAGGCCTCGTCGGCAGCGTAGGTGTCGACCTGCGCTAGCAGCCTCGCCTTATGTGCGTCGTCAAGGAAGGAGGCTTCGATCGAGTTCCGCGCCAGCGTCACGATGTCGGCGTGCTCGAGATCGAAGCCGTGCTCGATTGCTTCGAAGTTGTCGTCGAGATAGCCACCGAAGTAGGCGGGGTCGTCGGAGTTGACGGTGACGAGCAGTCCGCGTTTCAGCATCGTCGGCAGCGGATGGTCGGCAAGGTCCGCGACGACCTTGAGGCGGACGTTCGACAGTGGACAGACGGTGAGCGGGATGCGCTCGGTGGCCAGATGTTCGACGAGAGCATCGTCTTCGAGGCAGCGCACGCCGTGGTCGATGCGTTCGACATGCAGCAGGTCAAGTGCCTCCCAGATGTAGCTGGGTGGGCCTTCCTCTCCGGCGTGCGCGACGACGTGCAGGCCCAGTGCCCGTGCTCTGGCGAACACGTCGGCGAACTTCGATGGCGGGTTGCCGACCTCTGCCGAGTCCAGGCCGATACCCAGGATCGGGCTGCCGAGGTCGGTGATCGCGTCGAGCGCCCGCATGGCGGATTCGGCGCTGTGGTCGCGCAGCATGGTGATGATCAGGCCAGTGCTGATGCCGTGCCGGCGTTCAGAGGTGTCGAGTGCGTGCATCACGCCCTCCAGCACCGTAGGCAGCGGGACGCCGCGGGCGGTGTGTGCCTGCGCGTCGAGGAAGACCTCTGCGTGACGGACTCCTGCGGTGGCGGCGCGGGTGAGGTACGCCTCGGTCATGTCCGCAAAGTCGTCGGCTGTCCTGAGGGTGGCCATGTTCGCGTAGTACAGATCGAGGAACGACTGAAGGTCGGCAAACTCGTAGCGCGAAGCTAGCTCGGAGACGTCGTCGTAGGGCAGCTGAATTTTGTTTCGCTCGGCGAATCGGAAGATGCTGTCCGGTTGGAGGGTGCCTTCGAGGTGCACGTGCAACTCTGCCGTGGGGATCATCGGGCATCGCTTTCTGCAGTCAGCGCGTCGACGATCATGGTGAGAATTCGTGCGTGATCGGCCGCTGCGGCGATCTCCAGCAGGGGCAGGTGCTCCCATTTGAAGTGCTCGCGGTCATCGATGACCGTCATTCCCAGCGTCATGGTGCCTGTCGTCTCGACCGCGACACGGTGCCGGCGGGTGGTAACGATCGAGGGGTTGAGTGCGGTCGCGACCGCGATCGAGTCGATTAGTCCGCAGTAGGAGTCGAAGCCGCGCTCACGCACGTACGCGGCGACGTCGAGCAGGAAGCGGGCCTCGGGCCGATCGGACTTGCTGAGCCGCTCGATGTCTGCCTCGCGCAGGTCGAGGTCCGGATGCGTCGCGACTTCGAGTCCCAGCGCCGTGATGTCGAGGCCGGATGCGAAGACCCGCTGGGCCGCCTCGGGGTCGACGTAAACATTCCACTCGCTGACCGGGTTGTCGCCAGTCGCTCTGCGGAAGGCGAACTCGTTCAGTCCGTAGGCGCCGCCGATCATATAGACGTGCGCGACCTTCGTCGGGAGTGTCGGATCCTTCATCAGTGCGAGGGCGATGTTCGTCAGCGGCCCGAGCGCCAGGATGACCAGTTCACCAGCGTGGTCATTCGCGACCTCGACGATGAGGTCGGGCGCGAAGCGCGGGTCGGCCGAGGTAACTGGGTCGGGCAGGCCAGTGTTGGCGAGGCCGTCATCGCCGTGTGAGAAGGGGTCTTTGGGGTACGGCCTGACCAGCGGGGTCTGCATCCCCTGCGCGACCGGGATCTGAGTGGCGTTCATCAGCTCGAGGATCTTCCGTGCGTTCACGCCTGCACGGTCGGACGGCAGGTTGCCAGACACGGCGGTAATTGCCTTGACTTCCAGGCCCGCTTTGAGAGCGAACATGATCGCGACGGCGTCGTCGATTCCGGGGTCGGTGTCGATCAGTACTGGCATCACGAGCAAGTCTCCGTTTCTTCCGGGACGCCGGCGCTGGGCAGCCACATCGGCAAGCCCGCTCGCGCGGCGGCGCGATCCATCCGGTGCAGGAGGGCGATTCCTTCCAGGGCCACCTCGATCGCTGCCGTGTGCCCGGCCCCGGCAACGAACCTGTCACCAGTTGAAATGTTGTCAGCGACCGAGCAGATCGAGCCGCCGCGCCGACCGAAAAGCGATGCAAGGGTGATGATCGCAGCGGACTCGCGGTCGCCGTTGAGAACTCCTGCCCGGGCCCATTCGTCGACGATCGTGGTATGCCGTGGCTGCAGATAACCGCCGACTCCCGGACGTCCTCCTGCCACGAAGTCACTGTCGGTGGACCTGGTGAGGCCTACGTGGAATGGCGTCTTCAGGTCGTGCGCCGCCTGAGTCAGCGCAAGCACCACTACGGGATCTGCGGCGGCGGGCCACGACGCGGGCACATATGAGGCTGTCATGCCCTCGTCGCGCACGACGCCTCGAGCGATCACGACGTCCCCGGGTCGGACGGATGGATGCATTCCGCCCGATCCTCCGACCCGGAGGTAAGTGGTCGCGTCGGTGTTCTCCAGCAGCTCGTGCAGGATCAGTTCGGCTTCGGGCGAGCCAGAGCCTCCGGAGACGACGCTGACGCGCGCCCCGCGGTAGTTGCCGCTCCAGGTGCTGAACATGCCGGTTCGGCCGGCCATCTGAGCGTTGTCGAGCCGGCCTGCGATCTGCTCGGCGGGGTCGGTGTCGTACGCGCAGAGCGGGTCGCGGACGGTGATGAGCACGTACTCACCGACGGCTGCGGGGTCGATGCCGCTGAGCGCGGGCCGGCCCTTGACGTAGAGGCCACGCAACGGGACATTGCCGGCGTACGGGTAGGAGTCCAGGACCCGCTGGTTGAGCGGAGATACCCGGAAGTTTTCGCGACTCACCGGCCGACTACCTGGACGTGGAACTGACGTTGCCGCGGGCCGTCGTGTTCCATGAAGTACACCTTCTGCGAGTGCCCGAGTAGCGGCTGCCCGCCGCTGACGATCAGCGAGAGGGTAGGTCCGATGATCGCCGACTTGACGTGCCCGGCGGCGTCCTGCGGGGTGTCGTGCTGATGCTTGAAGTCGATCCGTGTCGGCACCAGCCGAGATATCTCGTCCATGACGTCGATCAGTCCGAGCGGGTCTGGGAAGGAGATGATGCCTAGGCTGGCTGTTGTGTGGGGCAGTGAGATGACCGCGATTCCCTCGTCCACGCCGCTCTCGGCGATGGCCTTGGCGACCTCGGCGGTGATGTCGAAGGCGCGGTTGCCGTCGGTGCTCAGTTTGTACGTTGCGACCATGGTGAATTCCTCAGTTCGTCTGCGGGGAAAGCACTTTGATGGTGCTGCCTCGGGTGGTCATCCCGTCGATGGCGTCGATCCAGCCGTCGCGGCCGCCGCGTCCTGGCTCTTCATCGCGCAGGGCCATTGACTCGCAGGCGAGCAGAGCGAGCGGAGCGATGTGCAGCAGCGGTTGCCAAATCTCCGGTACGCCGGGTTGATGCGGGAGGTGGTCACCGATCAGCGGCTCGTCGGAGAGGGTGACCACCGGACGGCCGAGGTTAGTGAGCAGCTTGGCCACTTCGTCGGCGCGCGAACGCGCCGCGGCATTCGTCGGCGCTACAAGAACACTCGGGACCGTCGTCTGGGCCGCGAAGTATTGCAGGTGGACGAACTCCTCGATGTCCTGGTCGTAGCAGCCGATGCCGGCGGCTTCGAGGAGCTTCGCGGCACCGTAGGCGGCGCTTGCACGCCCGGGTCCGGAACCCAGGAACTCAGCGGCGGGCTGCTCGTAGAGCTTCTCCGCGATGCGGGCGGCGGCGGCCGCCACCTTCTCCAGGGTGGCTTCGATCGCGTCGGCGAGGCCCGCGATCTGGCGAGACAACACCGCCGCTTCGTCCATCGTGTACCGGCCGCGGACCGTGCCGATCCTGATGGCAAGGTGAAACAGGCCAAGCAGGCTCATCGCGTACGACCGGATGCCGGGGGCAGGGGCGAATGGCGGTGCCGAGACGGGTAGTACGCGGTCGGCGCAGGTGCCGAGCCGGTTGTCGGCGCCCGCAGAGACGGCGAGTACGAACGCGCCGTCGGCGCGGGCACGTTGCGCGGCCTCGACCACGCGCGCGACTTCACCTGAGTTCGACACCGCGACCACGAGCGGACGGAATCGCTGTCCGTCGGCGATGCCGCTCAACCTGTAGCGCGCCGCTGTCATTGCGTCGTCAGCAAAAGTCGGGATGCCGCCAAGTTCCTGCCACGCGAACTGAGCAGCGCGCGCGGCGATGTGCGAATCGCCGCTTCCTGTGAGGAGCGCGAGCCTGAGGTTGAGGATGTCTGGCGTCGTCAGAGCGCTGCGAGCACGGTCTTCCACCTCCGGATTTACTTCTCGGATCAGCTGAGGCAGGCTGAAGACTTGATCGCGCATGGCGCCAACGCTCATGTGTGCTCCGTATTCATGGGGATGGGGATAGGCCGCATCGCAGACGTGATGTCGCGCATGCAGACACGGTTAGCGAGAGACTCAGCGGATGGGGGTTCGGCGGAGACTGGAGGTGGTGGCAGCCCGTACCGGCCGAGCACCCGGGCCGCGGCCGCTGCAGCCAGGCTGGCTGACCTCCGCAGGTTGTGGCTCTGGCACCAGGCGGCCATGAATGCGCCGCTATAGCAGTTCCCGGCTCCGGTCGGATCAATAACTGCGCTGACCGGTGCGGCGCCGACGGCCAGCACGGTATCGCCGGTGGCCACGAGCGAGCCGTCGGCGCCCATCCGCAGGACGATTACTGCGGGGCCGAGGCGGCGCAGGTGTTCGATACAGGCGAGTGGGTCGGCGTCGCCGCATAGCGCGCGGGCCTCGTCCCGATTGATGGAGAACATGGTGACGTCACGAAGGCGCGCGGCGACTCGATCGAAGGCTTCCCGGCGGCAGGATTCGGCGGAGATCTCCCACATCAGCGCTGATCGCCTACGACTGACCAGGTCGAGCAACTGCGGCCACTGGCAGGAATCGTCGGTTGCGAAGAAGTACACACCGCGCAGGCGATCCCAGCTTGAGGGGATGTCGCGGACTTCAGGCGCCATCGCGGCGAAATGGTCCGGGCCGTGCACCGGTGTCTCGCTGCGCGTGCCGTCGGCCCGGTACACGACGCGGGATCGGGGCGTGTGCGGACCGCGCGCGATCAGTGCCGTGGTGTCGATGTTCCAGTCCTGGAGCGCAAGGCGGTATGCGCTGGCGAGGTCCTCGCCGACACCGCAGGTCAGTGCGACCGGCATACCGCTGACCAGCGCCGCACCGAGCGCCGAATAGGTTCCGGCGCCGCCGAGTTGTCCGGGCACGAGGACGCCGTCAGCGAGCGCGAGGTCGTCGATGATCAGGTGCGCGAAGACGAGATAGGTCGGCGCTGTATCGGTACCGGTCATAGTGCGGCGTCGGAGTCGATCGCCTGAACGACGAACCCGTCGGCAAGCACAGTCCCGGTGTCTATCAGGAACCCGGCAGCTCCGCTCTTGTAAAGCTGGTCATCGTCGCGGGCTTCCAGGACCAGCCGGCCGTTGATCCGCACGCTGAGCGTGCTGCCGGCGCAGTGCAATTCGCAGGCATACGGTTCGTCCTGCTCGTAGCTGATCTTCGCTTCCGCCAGGACGCTGCATTGGGCGTCGCGCTGCCTGACGAGGCGGACGGTGTCCTGGTGCTCGAATACCGCGGCGTAATAGCGCCTGTGCCCGACGCTGCGCGCGACAAGGCCAGCTCTGCGGTGCAGGCTGAGCCACAGTGTCGATGCGACGACGTAGTCGTCCCAGTCGGTCGTGCCGATCGTTGCCAGGCCGGTGCCTCGCGGGTGCGAGACCGAGAAGGTCCTGCCGAAGTCGGCCTCGAAGTTCGCGGCGGAAGAGACCCAGGCGCCGAGCGCTGCCGGGTGAGTGTCCCAGATCGATGTCAGCAGGATGCCGTCAACAGCGAACCGCTGCGGCGCCCCGTGCCAGTCGATTGCGCGCACGTGCACGTTACCGTCGAAACGCTGCCCGGATTCGACGAGCAAGCCGAAGCGCACGAACGGCGCTGTGCCGCAGTCCGGCACGCGCCAGTTGATCTCTGTCTCCTCTGACCGCAGGGGAAACGGGTCGCTGGTTTCGCGGGCGATGGCGCCGGTGCCGTCGCGGTGAAGCACGTACATGCGCAGTACGGGTGTGTCGCGATCCGTCAGCTCGGCATGCACGGTGGCGCGGATCCGCTGCCCGGGGTAGAGCGTCGGGCTTGCGATCGTGGAGAAGTTATCCGCCTGTTCCGCGGAGTCAGGAAACACCGGTGTTGATACAGCAGCGGGTACGCCCGGGCCGACCCCGTGGCATTGCATCACGAGCGCCGCCCGGTGCCCGCGTCTGTTGCTGTTGGTGATGCTCACAGTGGGATACGGGGTCGGCAGGTAGGGGCAGCAGGTGAAGCCCTGCACCGATCCGCGTGGGGCGAAGTTGAAGCGAGGAGCGGCCGGGGCAGGTATTCCGCCCCGGCTGGCGGTCGCGGCCCGGGCGATTCGCTCGGTCTCTCGCACGGCGTCCGTGACGCAGGAACCGCCGTCGGCAGTGACCACGAGCATCCGGTCGGCGACCTCGGCGCGCAGGTCGACTTGCGCGGTGATGGCGTCCAGGCCGAGGCGGATTCCGTTCAGGCAGCCGACGACACCGGCGTTGCTGTCAGTGTCGAACCCTGCTGACGCGGCGATCATGACGGATCGCTGGAAATTGTCGGCGCCGAGCAGCAGCGCGGCCAGCGTCATGGCGTGATTCGGGATGATGTGGCACGGGCCGTTGTAGCGGGCGTATCCGAGGTCTCGGTCGATCCGGTCGCGTACCTCGCGCCAGTCACTTTCCTGCCCGCAGATCGTGATGACGTTGTCGATCGCGGCGTTAAGTCGTGAATCTGTGACATGGTGCCGGCAGCGGTCGATGAGGCGGCCGAGATCGGCGTCGTCGAAGGCGCCGGCCCGCATCGCGGCGAGGAACGCGGCGGCATCGAGCGCGACGCCGTCGTGGCTGACAGACGCGGCGGCCCGCACCGCGGCTGCGGCACGCTCGGGATCGCCGGGATAGGCCATCGCGAAGGCGTCGGAGAAGATCTGGGCGCCGACCTGTTCGGGGAGAGTAGGGCCGTTTGCCTCGAAGGAGCCGCTCTGCGGCGCCGTGGTGCCGTCGAGCAGCCTGAGGAAGGCGGTGTGCTCAGTGGAGCGGCCGAGGCCGCCCCACCAGAGGATGGTGCGGTTCTCGATGATGTAGTTCAGCCATGTGGCGCCGACGTGCCTGGGCTCCAGCGTCGGGGGGTAAGCGTGATCCTCCAGCGCACGGGCAAAGGCGAAGGTGCCCGAGACGTCGTCGTCGGCCACCACGAGCGGCTCGCCAAGCTCGCGGCTGACGTAGTAGCTGAGCTCACCGAACCGGCTCCGCAGGTCCGCGTAGGGCCATCCCTCGACCGGCCGTCCGAGATAAACACCGATGATCTTGCCGAGGACGCCGGCGTAGATCTTCTCGGCGTAGTGTGCTGGCAGCGAGTTAGTCGAGGTCATCCGATCCTGCTCACCCGAAAGCCGTTGGCGAGCACAGCTCCAGTGTCAACGACGAACCCGGCTCCTCCGTCGCGGTAGCTGCCATCCCTGGCTTCGACGCTGTGCACGCCGTCGATCGACAGTTCGAGCAGGTCGCCCGCGACCGAGAACTCGAGCGTGTACACATCGTCGGTGGCGTAGGCGAAGTCGCGGGACGCGAGAACGTTCTCGGCACCGTCGCTGCGCTTGACGATCCTGGCTTGCGCCGCGGTGAGGATCGCGGCGTAGTAGCGGCGGTGCCCGGTCGCGCGAGCTACCAGCCCTGCGGCATCTTGCTTGTTGAAGGTGATCGTCGAGCTGACCCTGTAGTCGGCCCAGTCGTGCGTGCCGGTGGTCACCACGCCGTTCGGCTCGGGGTGCGAGATCGAGAACGTGGTGGTGTAGTCGGGCGCGAAGTTCTTGGCAGAGCTGACGAAGGTCCGTAGCCACGCGGTGTCGGTCGTCCACGGCGTCAGGTCTGGCGACAACGCGTCGGAGGTGCCGAGCACGTAGTTCTGCGGAGCGCCGGGCCAGTCGATGGACTCGATCACGACGCTGCCGTCGCGTCGCTGCTGGGAGCGTAGCTCGATGCCGAGCCGGTGGATGACGCGACCGCCTGTTTCCGGCACTTTCCACTTGAGTGTGTTGATGCCGGTGGTCAGCTGCTGTTCGCTGCCGCGGATCGTGCTCAGTTGCCCGTCGTCTCCGTAGGTCTCGATGAAGAACAACATGCCCGGCGGGTGTACGTCGGCGCGTATCCGAGCCTCGACAGTCTGTGATGGGTACAGGGTTGGAGAGCCGACGACCTCAAAGTAGCTGGTGCCGCGGATTCCGGTCGGTTCCGGCGGGCCCGATGTCGGAGTCGAGACCGCGGCGACCGCTCCGGCAGCCAGGTGCTTGTAAGACAGGGTCAGGCCCTGGCCGTCTTCGTTCGAAATGGTCGTGAGAGCCTGCCGCGGGCCACCGCCGTGGGCGGTGAAGCCCTGCACAGAGTTCCTGTACTCGAACCGGAACCGGCTAGTCGGCGCTGGCTCAGGGGCAGCGTTCAGCCGGGCGCGGCCGTACAAGATTCGCCTGGTCTCGCGAACAGCGTCGGTGACGCAGTCACCTCCGTCGGAACTCACGGCGTAGAGCCGGTCGGCGACAGGTCCGCACAGGTCCGCAGCGGCGTTGATGCCGTCCAGGCCGAGCCTGATCCCGTTCAGGCAGCCGACGTTGCCTGCGTTGCTGTCGGTGTCCCAGCCGGCGGAGGCGCAGATGAGCAGGCTGCGGTGGAAGTCATCGCCGGCCATGAGCACTGACATGAGGACGGCGGCGTGGTTGGTGGCTATCGGGCTGTTGCCGGGATAGCGCCGGTACCCGTGGTGTTCCTCGATCCAGTCCCGGGCTTCTCGCCAGTCCCCAGCGGAGGCGCATGCCGCGCGTACGCCGTCGACGAGTTGGCTGAGCCGGCCGTCGCCAGCCAGCGGCAGGCAGGTATCGATGAGTGAGTCAATATCTGAGTCGACGAAGGCCAGCGCCTCCATGGCCGCCAGGAACGACGATGCCGACACCGCAAGGCCGTCGTGGCTGACGTGTGCAGCATTGCGAGCGAGATGAGCAGCTCGCTCGGGGTCGCCTGGGCACATCAGGCCCCAGCCGTCGATGAAGATCTGCGCGCCGACGCCTTCTGCCATCGAGCGGCCGTTGAGGGCGATCGAGCCACTCTCCGGGGCTCTGATGCCCTGCTTGAGACGCAGGAATGCGGTGTGCTCTGTCGAGCGGCACAGGCCTCCCCACCACAGCACCGTCTTGCCCTCGACCGTGTAATTCAGCCAGCATTGTGCTACTGCGGCGGAGCCGTCGGTAAGGATGTCGGGATAGTCTGCCGCAGCCCGGGCATAGACGAACGTGCCTGAGATGTCGTCGTCCGGGACGATCAGCGGAGCGCCGAGTTCCTCGGCAACGAGGTGGTCGACCACTCCGATCCCGTCCTGTATCTGCGCATAGCTCCAGCCCTCGACCGGACGCCCGTAATAGACCCCGATGACCTTTCCGAGTACGCCGGCGTAGGTCCGTTCGTCGTATTCTGTGCGCGGTCGCGCGGAGATGATGGCCAGGCCTGCTGTCGTGGTCATCCCTATCCCTTTGTCGCGCCGTTGACGAGGCCGTCGATAAAGAATCGCTGCACGGCGATAAAGATCACCAGGACTGGAAGGATCAGGATAACCGCGCCGGCCATCATGATCCCCTGCTGGTTTGTAAATGTGCCGTTCATCGTCAGGTATCCGAGCGTTGCCGTGTACGAGCCTGGGTTATTCAAAAATGTGCTGGTGATCAGGTACTCGTTCCATGCGAACAGGCCTACGAGGATCGCAACAGTCACCAGGCCCGGCGAGACGATCGGCAACATCACGCGCCACAGCAGACTGCCGATGCCGGCTCCGTCGACGATGGCAGCTTCTTCCAGGGCCGGCGGGATCTTGAGGAAGAACGAGCGCATGAGGAAGACTGCCAGCGGAAGATTAATCGCTGCGACGATGAAGGCAACCGCCACCGGGCTATTGAGCAGATGAAGCTTCGAATACTCAAAGTACAGCGGGAACAAGAATAGCCAGATCGGGATGGTGACGGCTGCCAGAAAGTACATCGTGACCAGGGACCATGTCCGAATCTTCTTACCCGCTAGCACATAGCCGGCTAGGAAGGCGCATACGAGCACGATAACGATCGTCGTGCCTACCAACAAGAAACTGTTGATGAATCCCGTGCCGAAGTGACCGTAAGTCCAGGCAGTAGTGAAGTTTGAAAAGTCGAGGCTGTGTGGCAGCGACAGCGGATCCGCGGCCACCTCTAGCGAGGTCTTGAAGCTATTGATGAAGACTAGCGCGATCGGAAACAACTGCAGCACGGCGAGCGCGATGAGTACTACGTGCCCTGGCACGCTCCTGAGAGCTCTCCGCAGCTTCATGATGCCAGCTCCCTGCGACTCAAGAAGGCGTACACAGCGCCCATTATCAGCCCGAAAAAGCTCATGATCAGGCTCACGGCCGCCGCGATCCCGAACTCATACTCCGAGAAGGCGAAGTTATAGGCATACGTGCTTAGCACCTGGCTGGCGTTCGCGGGACCGCCGTCGGTCATCAGATGAATATAGTCGAAGGAAAGGAAGGAGAAAATCGCTTCCATAACGAACATCAGTAGCAGCGTCGGCATGATATTGGGCAGGTAGATATGGCGGAAAACCCCGAAGGTTGATGCACCGTCGACCTTCGCCGCCTCAACCTGGTCTTGCGGCGTCTGACGAAGCGCGGCGAGGTAGACGACCATCAAGAATCCCCAGAAATGCCACATGTCGACCGATGCCACCGCGTACAGCACCACGTGGCTATCCCCGAGCGGGACCTGGCCGACGAGGCCGTGGCCTTGCAGCCATGCCCAGAGGCCAGAGACGGGATCGTAAATGATGTTGAGCCACAGGATGGCGTTGGTCACCGGCGCCAGCACGTACGGGATGAGGAACAGCACTTGATAGAGCGTCCGCGTTCTTGGCCGGCTAAGCAAAAGCAGGCCTGTTCCCAGCCCCAGCGCCACGGGGATCGTCAGGAACAGTGCAGCCCACCTGATGTTATTAGCAATCGCAGTCCGGAATACCGGGTCATCGAATATTGTTGCGAAGTTGGAGAAGCCCACCCACTTCACGTGCAGGCTTATCCCGTTCCAGTTCGTGAAGGCGGCAACCGCGGTGAGGATGCCGGGAACCAAAACGACCGCCGCCGACAATAGCAGAGCGGGCGCAATAAGCAGGTAGTACTTCCCGGGCCAGCGTATGCGACGGGCGCGCGCTGTCGGCATTGCTAGCGACTGGACTTCACTCGCTGTAGCTATATCTTCTAGCAATTTTTCCCCTAATGCCCGCCAAGGCCTGTATCCGGTAGGCCAGCCTCAGTGCCGGCAGGGCCGGCACTGAGGCTCCCCCGAGGTAATGCGAACTTACTGGCCGATCCCGTATGGCTTTGGAATTGGGGACACCAGATGCGCCGCTTCGGCCGCCTTTTGCGCCTTTTCCACGCTCGCGAGGAACGTTTGCGCGGTCTCCTTATGCGTCCACACCTCGTCAATGTTGAGGAACGCGTTCTCGACCGCCGGCGGATAGAACGTACTCAGCGAGTAGCCCATATGGCCGGCCTTAACCGCGGTCAGCAAGTCATCGATCGCCTGAAGGTAGAGCTTCGACAGACCCTGGAATTGCGAGGGCTGGGCACTGATGTTGGCCAGCGGCACCGCCCAGTATCCGGGCCAGCCGTCTTGAAGCATCTCGGTGAGGAACTTTTCCGACATCATGTAGTTGATGACTTCGGCCGCGCCAGCCTGGTGATGAGAATAGGGGTTAATGGAAAGCGACGAAGGCGATTCGAGCGTATAGAGCGGTGACGGCAATCCTGGAGTAAGGGTCGGGAACGGCTCGAAGCCGAGATTCGAGAGATTGCCGTTCTGGTTGTTGAAGTATGCAGAAAGGAACTGGAAGCTGAGGGTCGGGGAGATCCAGAATGCCGCCTTTCCCTGGGCGAGAAGGTCGGCCGCATCATCGTAGTTGAGATTGAAGTACTGGCTGCCACCAAAGTAACCGGCATTGAACCACTGATCCGAGGTCTGCACTGCCTTCACGAGGGGCGCGGCTGTCCAGGGAAGGCTACCTGTGAGTGCCTTATAGACAGCCTGTGGTCCAGCCTCCGCCGTGAGGAAGACGTTGGCGACGTCGAAGTTGTCTGGCCTCCAGCCTTTATTGCCGCTGACCCCTGCGTATAGGCCGTGTTTTTTCGCCTGACTCATCTCGGACATAAGCTGGCTCGCGGTCGTCGGAACAGGCCAGCCGTACTTCTTCAGTACGGCCTTGTTGTAGAACACTCCGTCGGAGTCGAACGACGTTGGCAGCGCGTAAAGGTTCCCGTTGAGGGTACCTGACTCGTACATTGCAGGGTTGAGACGTGTCTTCCAGCCGTACTCTTGTGAGTACTTGTTCATGTTCGCGATTTTGCCCGATGGCGCGTATTCGGTAACGAACGATGGCCCGGACCCGTAGACGATGTCCGGTCCTCCATCGGCTGCCAGTGCTACTTGGATGTTGGTGTCGACATTGTTGTTGTAAGTTACTGATAGCGCGTATTTACTCTGTGATGCATCAAAGCCGTCGACAAGTACCTTCTGCATGATTTGCTGCTCCTGGGGAGAGGCACCCCAGAACCAGTAGGTGAGCTTTATACGGCCCGCGGTGTTAACGCCCGCGGCGTTACTGCCCGTGGTGGCGCCCGTGCCGCACGCGGCGACGCTGGCAGAGAGAATCAGCAGAAGCAGCGCTAGAACCGGACCTCGCTTGACTGTCCTGAAGGTGTGCATGAGATCCCCTTCGGCCCTTAGGCGAAACCTGTGGGTGATTTCCGGGTACGGTACTCTTGCTTCATCGAGTCAGCAAGTCATTCGGTCGACTAGATGACCTGCCAAGATCGGCGGGCGCGCTTTGAGCCAACTCAGGCCCCGCCCGGTGCGAAAGCGCGGTTGAAGCGCCTGCTCCGCGACGAGGTACGGGACCAGCTTCATCACGGCGGTGTCCATGTCAAGGCCGGCCCCGTCCGCTCCGACCCTCCGGGTTAGCTCCCCGCGGAGCCGTATAGATGTCATGATGTATGAGTGTTATGGGCTTTGTACCTGAGGAGGGGTCGTGCTCAACTACATCGACCGGACGTCGCCCCTGCCGGCGTGGGCGCAGGCTGCCCAGTACATCCGCCGGCAGATCGAGACGGGACGGCTCGCCGGTGGTGAGCGCCTGCCCGCCGAGACGGAGCTGGCTGAGATGTTTGAGTTGAGCAGGCTCACGATCCGCCAGGCACTGAGCCAGCTGTCCAGCGAGGGGCTGATCGAGAGGCGGCAGGGTATCGGCACGTTCGTCATGTCGCGGAAGGTCGCCGTGCAGCACGACCTGAGCCTGAGCTCATCGTGGCGGCAACGGTTCCTTGAGGAAGGACATCAGCCGTCCACCAAGCTGCTCGAGGCGTCGGCAAACCGTGCGCTCCCGCCAGATCTTGCCGCTCGGCTGTCGCCTGATGATCCTCTGGGCGAAATGTCGTTCCTCAAGCGCCTGCAGATCGTCGACGCGACACCTATCGGTGTCACCGAGTCGTGGGTCCCGGTCAGCGTCGCGCCCGGCCTGGTCGAGCGTCCCCTCGATGACGGCTCGTTGTCTATCACGCTGCAGAACCGGTATGCGCGCTCTCCGGCCACAGTTGACAACACGCTAGAGGCCGTGCTCGCCACCCCGGTCGACGCACAGCTGTTGGATACCGCGACTGACGTGCCGCTCTTTGTCGTCACGGCGGTGAGCCGCCAGAAGGACGGCGGCCTGCTGGACCTGTCCCGCACGTCATGGGTAGGCGGACGGGTTCGGTTCCGTTTTCTCCAA
>Ga0335072_10005838_pt1 | contig 18093 bp, 15 predicted proteins | sample Lox_Sample_21_FD_206725 | JGI IMG/M metagenome (GOLD analysis project Ga0335072, IMG submission 206725) | Soil microbial communities from Loxahatchee National Wildlife Refuge, Florida, United States - Lox_Sample_2.1 | ecosystem: Environmental > Terrestrial > Soil > Wetlands | place: USA... | reverse complement strand
CAAGTTCCAGAAACACCGTTGTCCGCAATGGGCGAGCTAAATAAAGCAACGTTGAGCAGTATTACCTATGCTTTCCGCTGCGACCCTGACTGTGACTTGCTTAATGACGCAGAGGTGAAATATTACAACAAGAGAAGCAATGGCATCAGGTCATCCATGAACATACCAAAACCCCCAGAACCACAGTTCGCACCGCTTCCAGATTTCCGCGAAGAGCTAGAAAAAGTTACTCATGGGGCTACCATTGCCTACCCACTTTCTCCAGCTGTTTCCAGACTCCTCAAATTGTCACAGAGCAGCCCAAATCCCAATGCCGAAGCGTTACCAGAACCAACACCATCTCTTAGTGCAACTCCCGGAGCATCACTAACGCAAGCTTTAAAAGAGCTTTTTCGACATTCTGAAAATCTCACTCCAAGGGATTCATCACGCATAGTTCTAAAATGCAACGATGAGGTCGCAGTCAAAGTAGTCCAGAGCAGGGGTCGTAAGGACGACTTCACCGAATATACGTCTCTACAATATCTGGAGAAATACGCGCCAGAAATTCCGTGTCCGAGACCGCTCGGTCTGGCGACGATTGGCTCGTACCAGGTCATCTTCATGACCTATATCCCCTCCCAAACGCTGCAAGAAGTCTGGCCAAATCTTACAAGTGAGAACAAAAGCACCATCCGCGACAAATTGGGACACATCTTTAGCAGACTGCGCAGATTGCAACGCCCAGATGACGGCCGACAGCCTCTGGGTAGCACGGACCAACAACATTTGGTCAAAGATCATCGCCGATTTCACGAGGAGTGCGATCGACGTCTCTTCTCTGCTGCGGAGTTTGAGGACTGGAAATGGTCCTTCGCTAACGAGAAAGACCCTGTCTACATACAATTCATCCGTGGCTTTCTCAACAAATCCCACGGATTCAGCTGTGGTCCGGTCAACCCGACAGGCGAAGATGAATCTTCTTCTCCCTCTTCCTCGGCGCCTCTCGTCTTCACCCATGGCGATGTTGGGCCGCATAATATCCTTGTCAAAAAAACTGTACAGTCTGAACAAGCCGATAATACATACGAAATATGCGCCATCATCGACTGGGAATACTCTGGGTTCTACCCCGAACCGCTTGAGTGTCAGAGAGTGCCAAGATCAGGATTCGGAGACTGGATATTGTGGGTGCCGGAATGCATTTCTCCATGGAGATGGCCTGTTGAGTGGTTCGTGGAGCGACACTTGGACCTCCTACTTACGGTCTTGACCGGATATTATCGGAGGGAGGACCTTGCAAAAGAAGTGTTCAAGCAAGAACGATAGAGAAGGTCCAACAGGAGCATCACGGTCGAGGTCCTGGCCCGCAATTTGTTCGTATCGCTCCCGTAACTAGCAGGCATAATACTTACATCCTCCTAGGGACAATTGACACCTACGGGCGCCGTGCGCTTCTCCTGTTCACCTTCCCTCAGATGGCATGGACTTTGCTTGCAGCCGGCCTGTGCAATCTAATTCCGAAATCAAGCCAAGCACATCTGGGTCTTGTCGCCTTGTTCATCTACTTGTTTGCGGCTTTCTATTCACCTGGCGAAGGACCGGTTCCATTCACTTACTCGGCCGAAGTCTTCCCACTGTCCCATCGCGAGGTCGGTATGGCCTGGGCTGTCGCTACATGTTTCTTCTGGTCTAGCGTTCTCTCGGTGACCTTCCCAACTCTGCTCCAGAAGTTCACTGTTGTGGGTGCGTTCGGCTTTTATGCGTAAGTCTATTCCTTCATCCAACTAGCGTTCGTGGTCACGCTAACTGTATCGCAAATAGTGGCCTCAATGTCGCTGCATTGACCATGATCTTCCTTTTCGTCCCCGAAACGAAATAGCGCACACTTGAGGAGCTTGATTACGTGTTTGCAGTTCCAACACGCACGCATATGAAGTACCAAGTCACGGAGTCCTTGCCTTACTTCACTAAACGATGGATCTTTCTCAGAAAGAGCGCCAAGTTGGAGCCGCTATACACTTTCGATATTCCGGAGGTGGTTGGGTTCCATGAGATTAAGCAGAAGGGAATTGCATAAATTACATGTGGGCGGGAGGACGTTGCAAAATATGCCGCTAGCCTGACTGGAGATCGACAGCGAGGAGAGGGATAGCACTGAGCTCGAAGACAGTGGGAGTGACGTAGGAGTGACGGGGTTTCAAAGCGATGTGAAGGTCGGACATGTCATGATAAGGGTATCCATTCAATACCGTAGTCGCCTGAGATTCAGCCACATGGAAACAGGGCATCCACATTCTTTTTGTATCGAATCGTTGATTCTGACAACTTAGGAGCTTCTGCAGCAACATTCAGATCATTTTCAATCCAGTTTGGACTGCACAGAACATCCCGACACACGAGCGAGCGTATACTGTCTGACACGTATGCTTGGTACACAACACCGATTTGCCGAAGCGGACGTGCCTGCATGCATCTGGTATCCCCGTATTGTCAATCTGGGTGAAATGACCTGCCGAAACCAGATCCAGTCAAGCGCCGCCAGCCGACCACTCGCCGCTTGTATTTGGCGGAACTTGCCGTGTGTCTTAGGTATACATTCATCATATCCCACCCCTTCACCAACGTTGCTAATGTACGCCCGCTATTGATATCCACCACGCCGCTTTGTCTTCCCTGCCTCAGCTCCTCCAATTGCGCCCCACGGGCCAGCATTCCCAGCTTCCCTAGGGTCCTACCGCGTTTCACCTCGGCCGGTCTGGAATTTGACCGCAGCCAGCAACAATGGCCCTCGAGAGAATCGTCATCGTCGGTAAATCTGGCGCAGGAAAGACAACCCTAGCCACACAGCTTGCCGACAGGCTCAATTTGACCAACGTTGAACTGGATGGCATCAGCTGGCAAGCGAATTGGGTCAACCTTCCCAAGCATGAGATGCGAGAACGTGTCGACGAAGCGCTTCCAGTCGCCGGCCACTGGGTAGCCGACGGCAATTATGTTCGCTCTGTGCGCGACATTGTCTGGGTACGAGCCGACACTTTGATCTGGCTGGACTATTCTCTCCGGGTAGCCCTACTGCGAGTCCTGCGGCGGACAACAGCACGAATTGTCAGGCGAAAAAAGCTTTGGAATGGGAATCGTGAGACCCTTCGACATTATTTAAGCTTCGATCCCAGTCAGAACTTGTTTCTATCGACGATTCGGATGCATAAGCGGCATCGGAATGACTTCCCGGCCCTTTTCGAACAGCCGGAGTACAGTCATCTGAATGTTTTGTGGTTTCGCACTTCGAAAGAGACGGAACAGTGGCTCCGTGGACTGCAAAATACGAAAGAGTTAGGAAAGAAAATAGTAGAGTAGGATTTAGCCTATCAAGCTAGTAGCTCTATAGTCCGTGTGAAAATTCGCTGTCCATAATTTCTGCCCAAGGTGTCCCTCCACCTCGCCCTCGACACCTCGCCCTGCAACAACCTTCTCCTCCTTGACTCTGTTCAACCTGATCGCGCTAAGCAGCATCCTCTCCGCAGCGTTCGACTTCCGGCTTCATCTGTTCCTTGTTTTTATAGGGAATGAACCTAATCTAGCAAAGTACCTCGATTACTTCTTGCTCCTAGGAAGGTTTTAAGAGAGGGCTTGCTTAAGCTGAGCATATCTAGAGAAATAATGCCACTTCTGGACTTGAAAGGACGGGCGCTTTGGGGGCTAGCGGAACATCATTTTTGGAGATGACCTTGACTGGTCGCGACAGGTCCTGCTCCTTTAAAACTGGTCCTCCTCCTTCGCTTAGGCCTAAATGTAGTTCTAGAACGCAAAGTAGATATGATCTTTAAGAGTCATAAGCCATGATCGCTTCCACTCTTACTATGCGATGGTGGCAAATGATGAGCCCAATGATGATCAGCTTCTACAGCCCCCAAATCTCCTCTGTTGTATGCCGCAACCTACTCCGCAGGATGTGCCACAGGTGATGTGACCGGACAAGGTGAGCCATATGAACGAGGCCCCTGTCTAGCGTGGGTTGTGAAGGGAGCAGAAAGCGGCGGCAAAGTTTCTCCGTTATATGCCGTGTTTTCAATGCCACCAAACCAATTTTGGTTCACGCTTTTCTGCAACGCCTGTGAATTGATTTGTTCCTAGTCCCTTATGTGTGGATATGTCATGAGATAGGCCCCGAGCTCCGGACCTCGCATTATGTGGATTGTTCGTGCCTCTGCACCTCGGCGTTTTCCTCAGGTCGACCTTCCAAACGATGTGGGAACAGGACTCATTCGCTGCGCAGGCCTCTCTCCCGGCGGCGAAAGAAATCCTTTTGTATCTATGTACCCGTGAAAAAAGCGGCAGAAAGAGCGACTTTGGAGGCTGTTTCCAGCCCCGCTTCCACCGCACTCCCCAACGTAAGCGTCTGGCTGCTTCTCACCTTTTCCAACACCTATTTCCTCACTCTGCTTCCCTTCCCCCCTTTTTCTATCATACCCAGCCTACTAAGAGTAAAGCCTATGCAGATGCGCCGGGGTTGAAGTGGAGATTCCTTCTCCCTAGCGTTCAGTCTCTGGATCAAGTAGAGCTGCAGTCATGATTGCACACACACGCCTAGCACACTATTCTGATGTGAGACGCAGCCGCTAAACCATCAAGAAGCCTATTGCCGCGTAGCATCAGCCAGGGGGTATAGCTTGAAGTCCTTCAAGGCCTCCCGAAGTCCGTAGTGCGTTAGCTCGTCGAGAGGCTTCAGATTCCCCACTAGTAAATCCCGCAGAGGGATTAGTGCTCCGTGTGAGACTACAATCGGAGCTCACCGTCCGGGAATGCAGGTCAGTTTAAGAAAGTAAGAGCTAGAACTCCTTTGGGCGTCGCAGTCCCAAAAGGGATGTAGGTTTAGCCTGAGAAGTAGGTAGGGGGAGGAAAGGGGGCCGGCGGCTGGCGGCCGGGGGCCCTGTTGGGGACCCATCCGCGACAAATCTCGTTGATCAACGAGTCAATCCATGATCCAATCGGCCGGCTTCTCCCCCATATGCAGGGCAATGGTGACCCTTTAGCGTCATCTAGCAAAATAAGGTAGTCAGTAGCTAGATTCCTTTAACCTAGCATTGACGTCTGTGTGAAAATGCCCCGTAAGAAAGCACTTTTCATCAAGCTAAAAAGTCGCCACCCCGTGCCTGCGCGTAGGGACAAAGGCTTTATTAGGCTGCCGACCAATTTCAGCACGGCCCCCCGGGGGAATTTTACGGAGAACGCCTCTTTCAGCTGACTTTTAGCCTCGCCGATTATTTCACCGGCAACTCATTTGCCGACCTGATAGCCTTGTTGATCTCACCGTCGACCTCACAGTTGACGTCACAGTAGACCTCGGTAGTCTTTTCGGCAACCTCATCGTTAATCTCACCGCCGACCTCTGGATGGGTTCTATCGGTTGACCCCATTGCCTAATAGGACAGGCCGGAGCTGATCGACCGGCATGACCGCTGGAACGCGACGCATGGTAATCGATCAGAAAACGAGGAACAGGATGACAAAGGTGTGGCCCACTCAGCACCTGTAGACGAGGACCTCTGGGACTTTGGCACGGTACGACCGGTGGGTAGTCGAGGTGATTACCAATTCAATGTAATCTTACGAATGATGAGCCACTGGCCAGCCCTATAGCCAACAAGCAAATTGATTGTACAACAGGCCGATTTTTAGTTGGCTAACGGGATTCTTGGAGCATCGGTCCCAACAGGGCCAAAACTCTTTATCTCTGCTCGGAAAACGGTACCTGCGAGGATATGGCAGGCAGTTGAGTTAGAAGCAGCTATGGTCGTACAAATTTACTTGGAATCGGCCTGGCGAAAGCTCTAAACTTGTGCCCTATTACGAGTAGCTCTACTTCGTGAGAAGAGTGCTGAACGCGTTGAGATCCTTGAGGAGGTCGCGCTACATCCCCCCTGTAGACTGCGAGGCCCTGGGGAAGGGTCTAACTTTTCCCCCATTCTCAAATAACTCTGACCATGTCTGCTGTCCTAAATAGCTCCGAGGTGGATGTTTTCGAGCTTGTAGGCTTGTGTTCTTTCTTTATCTCTTGTAATCCAAGGACCGAGGGACCGCCGTGGTCAAAGTGTGTGGGGTCGGGGTGGCGACGAACATCTCTAGCCGTACCAAAGGACATGTTCCTCGAGCTGCCGATCCGAAAGAATGTCTTGAACAATGGCCGGTACGTGGCAATGGAAGCGGCGATGATGGCTATGCCTACCTCGACGCTGGACCAGATGACAAGGTCGACGGTGGCGAAGAGGAAGTCCGACGAAATAGATATCTGGTGGATCGCTTTGACGCGGATCAAAGTGGCAATGCTTCCAACGTTTGCAAGGCTCAAAAGGAGGAAGACGGAAACCTTGGTGCGGAGGTTCATGTTCAAGCCACTGACAAAGAAGGCGGGAAGAATTCCAAAGGTCCAGTCTCCGATAGACGAGACTACTGCATGGGAATACGTGAACCCGAGGATGATTTTGGGACTCATGCAGTGACCCTGCAATGGATCCCGCGTCGGAGACCAGAAGAATGCGGTCGGCTGACATTGAGAGATAATCTGGCCGACAAATGCAATGCCGAAAAGGCCCGCAAGGGCCATGACGGACCAGATAATCCGGTCATGCAGACGTTTTGCAGTCAGGCGAAGCAGCATTGTGCCAGCAGCGAGTTTGGTGAAGGTGGAGGAGAGGCCGTAGAAGATTTCACACAAGAACCACATCTGGAGGACTCAGGACCAAAGACCCCAAACAGGATAGTATCATTGATGCAAAACTCACCTCCATAGCCATTGAAATATCTGGGGCGGAGAGATCGGCCGTGTGCCGTCCTGTGCCATAGTGCACTCCGATCACGACGACCAGGCAGAAAAGGGAGTACCAGACCTAAGCCCCCGGTCAGAGATTTCAGCGCAATTCTCGTGCATTGAGACCATACAAGGGTGGCTACTATCAGCCAGTCATCGTAGCCAAACGACTTCGTAAGAAAAGCCCGAACGTAGCATCTGACGCTGACCGCCGCAATAGACATTGCAAGGAAAGCACCACAGATACCAGCGAGTTGCGGTCCTCGGTCCTGCATGTTGACGTCTCTAGAGGTGTAGAGTAGGATAACTGGAGACTGCCCGCGTTGGTAGGAATCGGGCACCACTGCAAAAATGGATAGATCAATAGTGGTAAACGGGCCTTCCATGCCTGGGCCATGGAGGGGGATAAATAGTCGCGAGACACACTATCCCCCGCAATTCGAGCTAATATTCCACTTTCATACGGGGAAAGTTTCGTAAGTTTGAGCTAACTTGACGAGGCATAGACCATGCAGAAGTGGTTGTTGTGGAGGGGAAGACAGAAATCGCTAAGGTTCGGACCTCTGGCTGAGCCGTAAATGTTCAGAAGGACAGACAAGGAGGAGCAGTTCGAGGAAGGGGCAGTTTGCACAGTATGTTGGATGCTGAGGGACCGTAAAGAGATCTGGCACTCGTACCAAAAACATGCCCCAATCCAAAATTTGGCCTCGCGATAGAACTGTAAAATTGGTCGTACGGAACGAGCTCGCCCCGACGACCTAAAGAATTGCTTCGCAAATCAAAAGTTGTCTCACCACATGTACTAAAGTTGGGACGACAGGACTTCTGCATGTGGCGTAACGCCTTGACCACCTGCTCGGGCCACAACATTTTCCAAATTTGGCAATTGCACACTCAGGGCTCTGCAGACTATCGGTGCTCGATTCTTTATGGAAGGGCATCTTATTCAAATACATATTTCCCCATTTGGAACTCCTTCCGGACCATCTTTTGCAAAGCCTACTAGGCCCCGGAGAGTAGCCGTTCTCTCCTTCTCATCCATCCGCTGCTGTTCCTTAGCCTTCCTCTCCTCCTTCTCCCGGAGCGCCTCTTCCATAGTCAGAATGCATGCTGTACCAAAGGCCTTCTTTGCCTTATTCTGCCTGCTTTTCTTTTGGTCTTCTTGACAAGGCCTTTATTCACAAATTGAAGGGTATGCTTGTCTGCAAGCGCTGTTAGCGCTGTGTCTCCGACAAACCTCACTTAAGGTCAATGCGGCATGTCCCACACCTTCGGTAGTTGAGCCACAATCTAGTTAACCTGCTGAGCTAGATCTGGCTGGAGCTCAATATTAACACGTACTCCGCCTTCGCTAGCAAGGCTTGCAAATGGCGGCATTTTGGGCTTACATCTCGAAAGGATCGGAGTAGGATTGAAAGGCTCCAAACCAACAGCCCTCCAAGCGCCTATTAATATTCCCGAGTGAGATTGCCTCTTGCCTAGCAAGCTGGGAGAACATAAGGAATTGCTCGTGGTGATCCTTTCAGCATCAAAGACACTATGTTGTTTGATACGTGTGTGTCAGCAGAGCCGTAGGCTAGGTGGGCAATAGATAGCTCTACGACGATAGACAAGGACACATGGCTGGTGTGTCCATCCAGAATAAGGAGCCGGCTTGGAAAAAGGTTGTGGCCCGAGCCGGTGGCTAAGACGTTAAATGGAATTGCCGTGGAATCAAAGACGGGCTTAGCCCCATGTGAGCGTAATCTCGAATTGTCTTTAGCCACAAAACGCGGGGCACCGTGCCGCCAGACTGACTCCGGTAACTAGGCAGTAGCTGTGCCGGGGATTAGCGTGTAGCACGTCACATGCCGAGAAGCGAAAAGAGTTTTGCGGCGTTGCTGTCGTACTCCTTCAGCCGTTGACGTGCGGTCCGCTGGCATGACATTGGAAAGAGTTAGGAAGCAAACCATTTTCGAGATAGGGAAATCTCCATCCCATGCATCTAGTCGCCTCCTTGGAAAGTGGATTCCTTCAACCTTGTTAAGCTCGATAATTAGCAGGTATGTGACGAAGCGCAGCAATCTTGTCACGGTGCCTAGCTGTAGCGAGACCTGTGTTATGGCGAGCGTGAAGATGATTCGATTCGGCTATTTCCACAAAGATATCAAAGACGAAGAAAAGGAAAGAGCAAGACATGAGGAAGACTGCACCCCTGTACGCGGTGCTATGCGCCAAGCCCGCAACCACGCTAAACCCCGGGGACCACACCGCAACAAGGGGAAGGCGGCGTTTGAGGGGTTACAGCGACGACAGCCCGCTGGTGGAGGTGAGGACGAAGGCCAAAGAGGGAGGACAGCAATGTAGAGCTGAGGAACGAGCTGGAAATGGGAACAGAAGCGTGTAGGTGTTATGCTAAGGCATACGAGCCATTCAGTCTCTGTACGTTGTGGACAGACACGAACGACCCTATCGATGCACAATTAATGGATGTGACATGGCGCGGGGTTTCAGCTCCAAGGGCGAACTTGAGCGCCACAATTGCACCGTCCACAAACTCTTCGGTGGACGGGCCGGGATTGCCCCCGCGGATCCGACGGTGGCACCGCTGGCTTCAGCCGCAAAGATAACCTCGCAGATCATATGCGTCGCAAGCATGAACAGACTTCTACTGTTTCGGTCCCCCCCAAATACGGTCAGTTGGAAATGCTAACACTATAGTTCTAACTGATGTAGACTTGGAGTCGCCACATCGCATAGGCGTAGAGCTCGCTGCGTCGCCGCAGAGAAAGCCGAAGACGGATACCTGCAATGGACATAAGCAGCCAGAGTGAAGATCTAGGGGATAGGGAGGAGATGAATCTTCTCCAAGAGCTGAAACGAATGAGGCAAGTGGAGCGTGACATGAGGAACGAGCTGACGAAGATGAAGCGGCGGGAAGAAGAATTGATACAGGAGCTAAACTTCGCAGTGTGCCCTGTTTCCTGGCACGGATATCTTTGTTGACCATGAGTTGAGTACAATGTAGCGGCGCCGTATGCGAGGCTGGGGTAGAGGTGTTATTAGGGAAATCGATAGTACGTTCGGCGTTACGATCTTACGTCTCTTGAACGGACGAGCAGGAAGGTGACGCGATGCCCGATCGAGGGTGGTATGGCACGCCAACCTCGAAGGGGCAGTGCACCGGCAACGATTTTACGTCGTGTGCTATTGTTGCCCACCGTCTAAGCCTTTTTACTTCAACGCCCAACAACACCCCCCTCGACTCCGTCAACTGGCCCTGACCGCGCACTAGATAACCTCCCACCGCATTAAACAGCTTCCTCACGTACTGCGACCTGGATATCGCACTCAGGCACGCCGCCCATATACGGTCGAGGCTGCAGCAGCAGAGTTCTGGGATATGATGAGGGATGCAACCAGGGCCAGAGGGTAGAGCGACGCGTAGGCTGCATTTACAGTGCTGGGAACGGGGATGAAGAGCTTGCCTAGGGCGAACAGAGAATCACAACCTCGGCGATCAGGTGCGGCACCAGAGACTGCGAGTTGTAGTGCGACAGTCACGCAACAGCACAGTATAGTCCTACACTACTCTCCGGAAGTATGGACTAACGCTCCGGATTAACTGTCGGCGGAGAGACGCCCACACGCACTGGAGCTCGACACGTCCACTCCCGAAAGCTACGAGAGGTTGAAATTACTCGCCGCGTGCCTGACACAGCAGACAGCAGGATCCAGCCGGCCGCTCCGTGATACGACACCAGGTCTGACAGTCACTGTGATAAGGTATTTTCTCCATTAGCCTAGTCGCACTCTCAGCTGGACAAGATCTCACGCCAACCTCTATTGATATCCACTAACGGCTAACCAGAACGAACGGCCGTTGCTTGCTTTAGCTCCCAAAGGACCTGCGGCTGACATGGCACGGATTACTCGATGATGCCGACCACGTCAATAGCTATTCCGAGCCTGCTCCAGCGGCCTCGAGCTGAGGATGCGGCATTTTCTTCATTAGTCTTATCGTAGCGTAACAGCACCCGTAGAGGAGACCGGCAAAGATTGAGGCAGTGGTGAGGCGGCCAGTCAACATGCTGATGCAGCGCGATCGACCACGGTGGGGAAGTAGGGAGGGATGGTTGATTCATTCAGGAGGCTTTGAGGGTAACGGAGGCACGGTATCTCAGGCCGTCGCGTGATCACATCGCCGGTGACCTGGAGATCCAGGCCCTTTCCTCAGCGTCATCGTCTAGGTCGGACTCATAGTCGGACGGCCGATAAGAGAGTACTGCGGGGGTGTCGAGCGAATCAAAGCGGGCGGTCGCGCTGAGGCATTTTGCTCACAGGCCGCGTCGTATCTTTCGGTGGAGGGATGGGGCATGCAGGGGAAGGTGGAGCTCGCCGAGGCCTTAGACACGATGGGGAATGGAGGGAGAGAGTTGTTGGAAAAGCGGCGGGGGGACGAACGCGTCTTTATACCTGGCCGAGGGTCGGGCTGGCAGATGAAGCCAGCTCAGACGCCATATCGGGGCGGTGAGGGAGATCACGGGGCCGCTAAAGCGCATGGCGTAGTTCACAGGTACCGTGACAACCACATTGAACGTCTGCCGACCGTTACCAGAAGCCCGTTACCTAAACGGCAGGATTTCCAGGGGTTCTCTTAGCGCAAGTCAGTAATCGTTATGCTACTTTACCCGAATTGGCATGCACTCCCTAATAAGGCTAGCGAGATTTGTTTACCTTGCCGTGGCAAGATTGGCATAACGTTTGGACACCGGTCTAGGCATGTAGAAGGTGACTGCCTCTGTGCTCCAAAAGTTACCCTGAGACGGTTGTCGCATAACTTTTCTCCCCCATTTCATCGTCATCCCGTTGAGCACAACGACATCAAGGCAAACAACGGGAGAATATAAGACCTTCCCCGCTGCAGTCCATCTGACCTGCATTGCCGTATTTGACACTTTTCCTACCTCCTACCTCAACAGCGGTATCTACGCCACTGATTTCCGAACCTCAGCCATGACCGAACCAAGAAACCTCGCGTTTCCCTCCATCGCTGCCGCATGGGCCCTCAATCTCGTTCCCCACGGCTACTACTTCGTCAAAATGATGTCTGCGTCGAACTACTCAGCCACTAACGTCACTCCTCGCACAAACCTTGACACTCTAAAAACCCGTCTTCCAGCAGCGACATGGAATACCCTAGCCCGTGCAAGGGGTGCCCACTTGAATACAATCGAGGGCTTTCCCTTGTTTGCCGCTTGTATGGTATGTTTGCATGGTTACAACTTTCACAACAGCATCTCAATTACTCGAATTTCTTTTACTGACGAGAGTAGATTGCAGGTACTGTTGCGAAGCTCCCAGCGCGAGAATTGAACACGCTGGCGGCGGAGTATATCGGAGTACGGGTACTTTACACTACGCTCTATATGACAGTGCGGAGTGAAGCGGCGAGCTATTTGCGGACAGGAGTCTGGTATTGGAGTGTGGCAATCCCGATCTATGGGCTCATTCGCGCCGGAAATTTGTACAATCAGGGTGGAAGTCTGTGATAGTTGCTCGCCTGCTGCTGTAGTATTTAGCTTGAGCCATCTCTCTGCATATAGCGTATCTTGTGGCTTGAACTCGTACTTCCCGATCAGTTCACGCGTAGTAGGAATCAAGCAAGAAGCAGTTCTTGGTCATGGCCCGAGTTCGATGACTGGGCAGCACGATTGGTATCTACTTGAACTGTAGGGCTACGCAGATGTGTGCAAAAATGTTGTGCAAGGTACTCCACTGCGACCCTTGCAAGCTGCGGGAAAAGGTGCTATTTGAACCCAAAAGCACATCCTGATCTGCAAGTGGGAAATCCAAAAGGCGCCTGAGGGAGCTACACGAAGAATCTAGGGTGGGTTATTGCTTGCGTCAATTTTTCTCTTCCATTTCTGTCTTCTTCGGGGTTCTGTTGGCACACAGACTCCGAACGTCACCGCTACTGTCTTTGTACTCGATCAGTACTGCCTCGAGCTCTTCAGTTCGGCAGATGACTTCACAGCCAGATCGAAGATCGACCGAAGGAAGCTTTGCAATCGCAACTCTCAACTCTCGCTCTCAAATAGGGTCAATCAGCTCAGACATTCAGTCAAGTGACAAGGCCTCCAATTACTCAAACTGGGTTGGGATTGTGATATTTCCCCAGGAGCGCTCTGTTCCAACCAGTCTGGTGCCGCATCAAAGTTCATGCTGGGAAGATACTTTGATGCCAGTTTGACCAAGTGTTACGACAAGGGTAAGCCCAGTGGGAGCAGCGCCAACAATCAACATGCTTGTTTCCTCCATCGTATGGATGAAAATGATGGTTTGTTTCAGAAAGGAAGCTAGAGACTCACCAATTTCAGCAGACTGGACCGCAGGTCAACCTCAGACCTATTCCTTTGGTCCGCCGTATGCAGCTAGAGATCATCAATCAACAAACGATGCAAGGGCCTCGGGGTGGCTCGGAAGAGAATCGTGAAACATTTATGAGTCGCACTTTGGTGGGGTAACCTCCTTGCAAGGGAGCGAAAGTACAAAATCAAATCGATCGCTGGTATTCGGGCATGTTTCGTCATCCGCAACCCCAAATCTGGCTAGAGGCGGGGACGGAACATCTAAAATCCTCCACAGGTGAGGCTAGATGCTAGATGGCAGTCCCGAGAGTTCTCCCGGTGCTGTTCACTGATGATATCTCAACCAGCTTCGACGGATAAGGAAATCCCTTCAGCCTAAACTAAACTACCCACTCATGACTGATAAGCCAGTAACGAGATCTCCAGAAAAAGACCATATAACTGAACTCTGGAGTACTTGTTTGAATAGCTGATGAGCCGTACTAGTAGTAGAGGATAGAAACCTAAGCTGGCAATACACAGAACGACTGGATAATTTGTTCCTTAAGACGCAAACTTTACCGCGATTTGAATTAGTTACAACTTTGACAAGAGCGAGATGCTGGAACTAACAACCTCTCCCCCCACACCACAGTAGCGCAACAATTCGCCCCATATTTATTGCCGGGTATCACAATGCATCCCGCTTAATCTTCCTTGGCCTGTTTATCCTGGGCTGGGCCACTAGTAATAGTGTCGTTGTCTTCTGCGTTTCCTGCCCCGTTCGGCCTCCTTCCCTTAATGACGTCGACCCCACCCATGCCATATTCAAGATCATGAGATCGATTCCTCTCCCAATCGCCGTGGAGCAGTGTCTTTTGGCCGTCATGGTAGAAAGCGTACGCTTCCTCGCCGTGGATGGCATCGTCGCCGATAATGAGATCGGCCTCAGACATGCGAAGCGGGATGCGGAGGACGTACTTGATGAAGAGGAGGATGGCGCTTGTCCAGAACCCATCCCAGCCGATGATGAACAGGGCTCCCACCAGCTGTAGCCAAATTTGTCTGTAGTTGCCGTCGATTGCGCCACCTCTGTTGGTGAGGCCGAAGGCGGCGCAGCCCTCGGATGTGGCAATAAAACCAACGGACATGCCACCAACGAAGCCAGCAACCAAGTGCGTATGGAAGACACCAAGCACGTCGTCGACCTGTGCAAAGGCCTTCCACTTCTTGCCCATGATATTCATGGAGGCCCACGTGAAGGAGCCAGAGAGGATGCCAATGGCGATGGCACCCCAGCCGGCGACCACACCGGCCGCAGGGGTGATAGCCACGAGACCCGCAATCTCGCCCTGCACGGCGCCAATGAGGGACGGCTTCTTGAAGTAGAGTTTGTCCCACAAAGTCCAGGTGAGGAGGGACGTTGCCGTTGCGACGTTGGTGTTGAGGACAGCGGCACCGGCGTCGGGCGAGGCGGCGTACGGATCTCCTCCGTTGAAACCGTTCCAGCAGATCCAGAGGATACCGGCTCCGGTGAGCATCTGGAGGATATTGTTGGGTTGGAAGTCTTCGCGGTCGCGTTGCAGGCGGGGTCCGATCCAGAACGCACCGACGAAAGCGGCCGTTCCTGAGGATATATGGATGACATACCCGCCAGAGTAGTCAATGACGCCTCTTTCCTGGAGGAAGCCGCCGCCCCAGAGACTATAGGCGCCAACGGTGTAGCAGAGACTTATCCACAAGGGCACGAAGACCACCCATGCCATGAAGTTCATACGGCAGAGGAAACCGCCTCCAGCGATGACGATAGTGATGGCCGCAAAGACAAACTGGAAGTATACCATTGTCGCTTGGGGAAAGGCAGCTGTAGCTGGTATGCTGGGAAGCGACGCCTGCTGGAGCTCATGGTGCATTGTGACGGCATCCTCCGGGACTCCGACAAATGGAAGCATATATTTCCCGAAACCGGCTTTATACGCATACAGGACCCAGACGACTAGAGTGGCCGAAAAGCCATATAAGGCCATAAACGCAGAGTTGATGGCCCATTTCTTCTTGACGATGCCACCGTACAGGATGCATAGACCAGGCACGCTCTGCAGCCCGACCAAAGTGGCCGCAGTCAACTGCCAGGCATTGTCGCCCTTGTTGAGCCACGTTGGCGCGAGGATAGGACTGGGAGCGTAAGCGGTCGCAGCCGGAGCGGTTGCGGTCAGAGTACTAGCAGCAGCAGCCATTGTGAAAGATTGTTATGAGGAAGGGGGAGGGGAAGGTTGAGTGAAAGACACGGCGAGAGAAAAAAAAAAGGCACACAGCGAGCTCATAAAGACAATACATACTTACCTGACGTAGGTCACCCAACTGCACGTCTCTCCATGTACCCGGGCGAGGAGGCTATGACGAATCTTGACACGACCCACGCAAGGCGCCTTGACACAGGCCCGGGCGGGGTGTTCGCCCTTGCAGGCCACTTTTCATCCACATTCATGCCTTACTCTGTAGGTTGAGGAATACAACGGAGGTGTGGGTCAAAAGTATTCGCACCGCTAGTAATGCAATTTTCGTATTGGAAGTTTCAAGAACTTTCCTGTTAGGTGTCCCATCACCCGTTGCCCAGGGGACAGAGGGCCCCCAAATTTAGGGGAACAGTACCTGGAAGCCTACAGGAAGGCCCTCGGAAAACGCTTTTTCGTGAAATTACATGACCTAATTTACCTTGCTAGCAGCACGGATACTTTTGACCCACACCTCCCTTAGGAATCAGCAGAAATGAGTGGGAGCCTTTTGCAAGACGGGCCTATAAGCGTCGAGATGCTTATCGGTGTTTCTGTGCCACCCTTGATCAATTTTCGATTCGTTTGACGTGGGCCTATGCCAGGGCCCATGCCAGGGCCCTTTATCAAACGGCATGGGTTTTGACGTGAGGTTGACCTCAACCAATCAAGATTGGTCGAATTATGGTTTTGCTAAGCTTTCCGTTGCGTTAGGGGGGGATTGAGGATGGGAAACCGTGATTAGGACAGCCTATTGCATATGCGTCTGGCTAATTCTACAGGCTTCGATTAGTCCGAATATGGAATCGCGGAACTTGTGCAAAATCGCGGATGGGGGCCACCTCCCTTCCGTGGTTAGGCGCCGGCTGCGAACCACGAACTAAATGGTCTCCGCTTCCAGCGAATACCGTGATGCGGCTTTATCTGGGATTGCGTGATAATATATGTCGCTCAAAAGAAGCTCTGAGCTGTATAGTGCGGGCGCCAATAAAGGCAAAGCAGATGCGTCAATTTCCTTATCTTCACCTGACCGAATTTGCGAACGAGTAGTAAGATTGGTGACAAAGGATACAAGAGTAACATTTGATAGGGCGTCCGATTGCTAGCAGAACTTTCCTAAACGCCACGTAACTAGCTGGTTCAGGTACTGATTGTGGAGTCCAACAAGTCGTTAAGCGATTCGCCGTGTTGGAACATTCACCAGCCTCTGGGTAGCCAACGCTAGGTTTCCCCGCGCCCCACACCCAACGCTTGCACAGTCGCGGAGGACACGTGGGTAGATTGGCACTCAGACTAAAACAGTGGGGTGGTAGGCTACTAGCCAGCGAAGCATATGACCAGATCACAGTCTAGCACTCGTTCTCAAGGGTAATTTTCGTTAGCACGACGCCACCGACAGGGAGGGCGTTCGGCATGCTCCTGTCAAGGGGAGGAATGAGGGAGCGTGGCCAAGGAGGACCTATCTCATGGGTAGTTGGTTAGGTAAGGGATGTACAAACTAGAAAGACAAGGAATGGGGTTATGGAAGTCGGCACCAAGGCTAATGGCTCATCACTCTCGACAGCTTCCCAAGCCTCTTTCACTCACACGCCTAGGCTTGTCGTGCGAAGTATGATACTCTGGTACATTCAAATCAGGTGAAAATGCTGGCCAAAGTATAGGGTAGATACCACATTCGTCGAGATCGACTTGCGTCTCTTTAGCGGAGTGTCCGAGGGCGCCATCTTGCATGAGAATAAGCCCGGGATTCATACGTAACCAACGATGAATAACGGGCACAGTATAATCTCAATAGCTTTGGCACGAGATAGGACCATAGTCCTTTCCCCGAAAGATCCCGAGTCCTTTAAAGACCCCGAGAATGACCCTCGAAATATCCATCCAATCTTCTTTGGCACCTTGTCAGAGGCATTCAGGAGTTAATTCTTCGCCGACTTTCCTCGCAACCCAGGTCTTATGGTACCGACGAGGCTCTACCCACGCCTCATCTGTCCAAAGAACGCGACTTCACTGCTGTTCTGTCCAATGCTAATGCTCATGTGCCCATTCAAGTCGTCCTGTCTCATTCTTCTCAGATATCGGTGGCTTTCGAAGAGCGATCCGACGTATAACCACACTTACGTACAGCGGATCTTATCGCGGAAGGAGAAGCCTGAAATAGATCACCGAGCTGTATATGTTACTCTACGGCTAATACGCGACGTAATTATAGGCTTCGATCTCGTTGACTTGCTTGATCGCTAATGTCGGCTTTCTTCCGCGGCTATCCTTTTGGAGTGTATATTGTGCGACACGTTGCGTAACTGTTAGTCTGTGTCGGTTTGAGGGGAATTCGGTTATACGCTTATACGCATATTCTGCTTCGTTCTCGTAGTCATTGAGTTCACGTAAGAGTAAGATGTCGCGTCGGATATCGCGGGTGAGGTGCGGGTCGATCTTTTTGGGAGGCGGGACGACGTGGAGTAGGAGTAATAAGATCTGCTAAAGCTGGTAACGGTGGGTTTAGTGTAGATAGAGCCATGAAGCAGTGTTGTGGACAATGGTCAAGACGCGCGAGATTCGTAGGCGAGAAGCATGCGAACGGCCCCCTTGTCGGTGGCGTCGTACCAACGAAGAAAAATTACCCTTGAGGACGAGTACTGTATAGGTCACAGATCGCTAATCTCAGCCACACCTCCACGCCGCCACATCGTCGCGTCAC
>Ga0335072_10005837_pt1 | contig 18094 bp, 16 predicted proteins | sample Lox_Sample_21_FD_206725 | JGI IMG/M metagenome (GOLD analysis project Ga0335072, IMG submission 206725) | Soil microbial communities from Loxahatchee National Wildlife Refuge, Florida, United States - Lox_Sample_2.1 | ecosystem: Environmental > Terrestrial > Soil > Wetlands | place: USA... | reverse complement strand
AAATTTATAGTCACCAAAAGGCTACGAACGGAAGATCAATACATTGAGAACGGTTATATTGCTATATACTCTACGATGAGATCATCTTGGCTTCCTCTGCGAACAGAGTACTGGTCCTCAGTGCCACGTAGAGGCGTGATCCCTTCACTGAGGTGGGAAAAACAAAACTCACCAAGTCTATGCACAGAAGGAAATGAAGGAGGAGGTGTCAAGGAAAGCTACGTTCACCTACCGGATCCACGGAGCCTTTTCGGATCGTCCTGCTCAGGACAGAGCCTGTAACCCTGTGCTCAAGGGGGTTGGGATACGCAGTTTGCGTCTGCGCCCAAGACGAAGCCTTTTAACGTCTGTTGCTTAGGACGGGGATACGTAGGTTGCGTCTACGCCCAAGACGGGCCAGTTTTGCGTCGTGACCTTGGACGGGTGAGTGGGTGTGGAAAGGTACGAGAGAATTGAAAAAGGGTTGTGGTGAGTTGTAGGAAGGAGAGTTGGGAAATTTTTGCAGTTGGGTAAATGGAAACACTTATAGAATCTTGGGACGCTTGTGTTCAAGCTAGCGGCGACTAAGCCGTGTTTACGTTGTTTGAATTGTGAAGAAGGGTTGGCATGGTGAGGGTTGGCACGGTGTTTGGGCTGTGGCATTTTGGTAGACCCTCGGTACTGATTCTAATAGCCCTGGCTCATCAACAAAAGCAGCAGGACTACCGTAAGATCCCTGATGCCTTCTGGGAGAACACGATGATCTGATCAAGCACCTATACTATCATGTGCTCATAGCAACTTGTGGTTCGTATCCAGTGGATAACACGCTCGACTAAGGGATATTATGATGTGTAGTATTGCCGTGACAGCACAAGGTGTTTGAATGGAGGCATCAGGCCATGGTACTGCCAGTGTAGACCTGGTTGGTGGAAATTGAATCTTGTGCCATGCTTTTAGTAGCCACACTGGATTTTTCTACTGCGGCTTTCCCGCTTCGGTGACTAAGGTCCCGCCCCTTTGCTCACCCTCAGCTCACCTCCGCTCATCTTGGCTCAGGGAGCGCTCCCTGAGTGTTCAGTGAGCCTCACTGATTCCCCCTCCCAAAAAACAAAGGGAATGGAAGGATTAGACGAGACTTACGAACAGGCAATGAAAAGATGACTGAGGTGTCTAGTGGTGGTTGCGATCCCCGATCACCATGCCACACCGCAATACAGCGCAGGGACTGCATATCTCAGGACTCTAAACGTGGTTGTGACGATACCTGGTGAAGGCGAGGATTCGAGCTGTCTTGATTAGGGCCGAGCCCCGCGGGCCTCTATTCTAATGATTCGCCGAAGAATAAGCTTTTCTACAGCGATCGGACTGTATGGGAGGCGAAGCTTCACTCTACAGACGCAGGCGACAACGTGCTTAGTCTGGAGCTCGTATATATGTCCACAACGTCGGAGGACTCGCGTAAGAACACGCATCATCGTAGCGCCGCTAGGCCTATCCTTCTTAGGCACCATAATAGTACAATAGTTGCTCGACGATCTCACCACGTTTTTCGTACTTATTGGCTATGTGTTCACGTGCTCACGTAGCTCGCTTATCCACACCACGCTGAACTGCGCGCTGCTCAGGGTCGTCATTCTGCTCATGCTCGGTAGGCTCTAGTGGTGTAGGAGTGTTAAGAGGTAGGGCTGGCGGGCAGAAAGGTTGTAAGGGCGGTGGAGGATAAGGAGTAACAGGACGAATTTATGGCAAGTTAGCGATCGGTAGAGATCGGAGGAGAGGCTGACGAGACTGTAGAGCTTACGAGATTGATCCTGCTACTGCTGAACCCACAAATTCACGGCCCTGAATAATAGCCTTTGGGCTGAGATTCCAGAGAGCCGGGAATGTGCAGCAGCAACTTCAAGTTCAGTGGGGCGGCCATGGGATTGCAAGAATACTTTCCATAACAAGAGTCATTTTCAGATTTGTGAGATGCCGGAACGGGCATTCCTACGGCGTCTCATACATTAAGCATCGACGTTGGGATAGTACTGTTGCCGAGCAATCACTATTGGGGCACGAATTTCGGGGCTCATCCGAGGTTCGAGGGCCCTTGCATGGATCTATCCCCTATCTCCGAAGGCATTCTGTCGGCCTATTTGAACCTGAGTGGTTCCGCGAGCTAGGCGGACTACTTCGTCTGTGTGATATGCGAGGGCAAGGGACTGCCTAGGGGAAGAAATTCTCCCCTATTGGCTGCTGTAGGTAAAAAGCAACATACAGACAATCCCCACGCCGAGCACTAACATGCGTGTCAGCTGCATAGATGATTCGACTCCACATAGGATGTGGCTTTCAGAACAATCAAGACCTCACCTTCCGATTAACTTGGTTTCAAAAGTAGAGGACCGCAGACGTCATTGAAGCAGGGATACTCCTCGTGGAAATGCTTTCACAATGGAAGCCCAAATCTCTCACATTTGTCTCCTCCGAGAGAAATCAAAGAAACCTTCCATGGCAATGAATACTCTCAGTCTATTCTAGTTGTTCTAGAATGCCACGTTTCCACTTTATCCTCCAACCTCCTCAAGCAGTCTTGTTCTCCCCTCCGATACTTTGTCGCTTCTCATCTAACCCCGAAACATCTAACCCCTCCTCCCTCAACGCCTCCTCCTGCTCCTCCGTCAACTCATCCAAGTCCAGCGTGACCTTCGGGCCCGTGAACCACTTGCGCGCATCGATAAAATAATAGGCCAACGCGCCACCCCAGACCGCCATGTTGATCACGACCGTGTAATTCATATCCTGCGCCGTTGGATTTGGTCCACCAACCGGGAACATGCACAGCGTGATCCCGAAGGCGAGGAAGGTGATCGCTGTCCATGCAATGGGAATGCTGGCTTTACCGGTGTAGAACGGACCGGGCTTGAATTTCTTCTGGCCCCAGACAATACGGCAGAAGATCGGCGTTGCCCACGCGAGATTGTTGCCGGCGACGGCCAGCGAGAACAGTGCTGCTGCTGCAGCCGGGGCAATGAGGCAAAGCAGACCTAGGACTGCGGCCAAGAAGGCGCAGCCGAGCGTCGTGCGAACTGGGATGTAGCCGAAAGTCTTCGAAATTGGGCGGAAGAATTTAGAGAAGGGTAGAGCACCGTCGCGAGAGAAGGCCCACGATTGACGAGATGCTGCGACGAGGATAGAAATACCCATCAAGAATTGGACGATCATGAGTAGAGACATCATCCCAAGAGCGCCGTTTTTGCCAAGTGCTTCATAATAGATCTGGGCCATAGGCTGGCCGAAAGGCGAGCTAAGAATGACACTAGGGTCTGGGTTCATGCACGCTGCGATCACAATGACGAGAACGAACCCCATAAGCCAGGCGGAGCTGATGGCCATGAGGATGCCGTAAGGGACAGCTTTGGTGGCGTTGGCGGCTTCCTCAGACATATGCACACATGAATCAAACGCCCCAATAGTCCTAACAGCTGATTAGCACAAGGCACAAGGTAGTAAGGTACAGGTTAGGAGGATCATGATGGGAGCCTACCAAATGGGAGATAGCCAAGCAATCATGAATGCCCAGCCTGCAGGCCACGTTGTCAGATTTTCGACCTGTGTGAAGATGAATGAACCAGAATTGCGGCTGTGTTTGCCAATTGGCAGAGCGATGATCGTGGCAAAGATGAGAACAAAGTTAAAGGACACAAAAACGGTCTGTAGCTTGCCCATGATCTTGGCCAGAGTAGAAGCGATGACGGCATGGCAGCCCACAGTGCAGAGGAAAACGGCGTAGACGTCCCCATTCGTAGGAACCCAATTGCCGTCACGGGCAATGACGATAACAGACAAGAACATCAGGGCGAAGCCATCTATGCAGGAATTAGCCACAGAAATATCCGGGGGCCGGTGAAAGAGCATTACAGTCGATAGAACAAAGTCCTCCAACAAGTCCGAGAGTGTTGCTGTAGCCGACAAGAAACGAGAGCGGATTTCGGGTGCTTGGAGATGCGAAGAAGTGTGTCCACCAATACAGTCCTCCGCTTGTCGGCATAGCGCTTCCTAGATCTGCCATGGCCAGACCAACAACAAAGATGAAAGCCGACGCAAGGAACCAGCCCCAGACCATACCCACAGGCCCTGCTGGAATAGAGTATGACAAAGTGCTGGCAATGCTCGGCAGCAGGCCTATGATGCTAAAGGCAATGCCAAAGATTTCGATCATGCTGAAGTTGCGTCGCAATTCTTGCTTGTAGCCAAGCTTAGCGAGTACGGCAGCATCATCTTCGCTCGACAAATTCGGGTTGACGGAGAGACGACGTTCAGAGGTTCGACGGTCACTTGAGACGTGAGTTCTGGCTCCGGCCTTTTCAGGCTGAGGGGAGTCAGAGGAAGACATATTCACATATGAAATCAGTCATCAGCTGGACATAGATACTGAAGAGAGAGTCTGCGACAAGGTAGGGGCGATGAGCCAGGAGCCGGGCGCTTTGCAACGAGGGGAATAGTACTTCAGCGACATCGGGAAATTATGTATCCGACCTGGATATGCAGCTTATCTTAGGCGCACGACCACATATCCCCATTCGAACTGATAGCGAGGGGCTTGCAGGAAAGAACCCCCGCGTTGAGAGATGCCGGGGCTAGTAGCGTCGTATAACGTGGAAGGAATGCGCAGATACGCGACCAAAAGATAACGAGGTCGCATTGATACACTAGTCACAAGACAAGGGAAGGCCTCCAAAACCAAAGGACGTTTCCTTTTCAAGTATGCGAAAGTTGCCAAAATCGACCTCCACACTCCAACAGACAGATTCCATATTGGAAGCACATTTCCGACTGAGACTTGCAGTTTTGTGAGACCCATAAAGGAGTTGCGCGCGGAGAAAGAGAAGATTCGGCAAAACCGACTGGCTGCATGCAGTTCCTTGATTCGGAAAGACGACGGCGCTATTGCGACCCACCCCCCCCAAACATTGTGCGTTCATCAACGGGTCAGCCTATAGAACCTTTTTACGCGTTCGTATATAGGCTGGGCGGATTGGCTTACGGGCTATTTAGTTGAGCAACGGGCCGCCGATAAATTTCAAGGCGCCTAAAGGAAGCCTAGACGTACGCCCGGAAGTTACCTCTAGAGGTAGCTTTCAGGGGTGCCTAGGGGAGGTTCTCATTGTTCACGTTTCATCGAGGTTACTTTCCACCTAAATAAGCCTCCTCCAGCCTTAGAAAGGCTCGTCGGTGAGCTCATCGACAACCTCGTCGTCGACCCGCGGATAGCCTATCTCTCGACCCGTTACATATTATGCTAGGCCATTTACACTATAGTGTAATCTTACGTATGCTGAGCAATAGGCCGACCCTATAACTAACAGGGCAGCTGGTTACGGAACGGGTCGATTCCAGTTGGCTAACCCGATTGTTTGGTTGCAGCGGTTGCAGCAGCGCTACTAACTTAGTATCCACGTTGTAGCCAACACATCACGCAGCCGGGGTATTCGCCAGCATTCTTATCTAATTGGTCACAAAACAATGGTCCTCGAGAATGTCATCATAGACCAGTTGGAAACATGGTAACTTGTCATTGCCGAGGCCGTGACCAAAGGATCGTGATACCGACATAATCGTGACTTTGATCGCAAATCCCGAGCAGGACAGTGGAAAAGAAATGTCATTGGTTCTTAATGGCCGTGGAACGAATGTACATTAAGCTTGGTCGCCTTCCTCCATAAACACCAGACCTCCAATATCATCATCAGCCGATTGCACAATTTCGACAGGAATGATTGCTGCGCAGTCGTTCACTCAAATGGTGGACGACTGCCTCTTGTCCCGCCAATGCAACGCGTGTCGATCATAGCATCGCCTAACAAGATGAACTCGCGTCAGCTGGACCGCTTTCCACACTCAGGTTGCACGTTGGATAGAAGAAAGCTGCCAGTGCAATGATTACATAAGCAGCCATCAATAAGGCGCCTTCCAAGTAGTTACTCCTTCCGTCAATCAACAGAAAGTTGACAATGAAAGCGCTAGCAAACAAGCTAATCGTCTCGAAAAGACTGAAGTAGAGGCTCATGTCGGTCCCGAGGGCCCAGCCAAGTAGGACGATAACTGGCGTCACGAAGAGTGCGATCTGGATGCTGCTGCCAAGCGCAACATTGATGGCTAGATCCATCTTGTTCTTGGACGCCATCGTCACCGCTGTGACATGCTCGGCGGCATTGCCGACAATTGGCAGGATGATGAGACCAACGAATGCCTGACTGATGCCAGAGTTCTGAACAAGATAGTCGATGCTGTCTACTAGAAACTCTGCACAAACCGCAACTAGGCCCGTGGAAGCCAGAAGCAAAAGTACAGCTGACGTGCGCGAAAGAGGTTTGGGGCCGTCAATGATGTCTTTAGACTCTACGGAGACTTTTGATTGATTTGCAGGCATCAAGTGGGGCAGAGGTTGAGCCGAAAGTGGGGGTGGCTGGGGCGTGGATGTCGTCCGGACTGTCGAAGTCGTCCCATGCAGCATTTCTGGCAAGGAAGTCGTACGACGGACTGTCCCTGTGTTGAAGCGTCCAGGCAAAGGTCTTGCCCCGAGTCCCGGAAGCATCTGGCCTGGAGCCGGTTGTTGAGAAAAGACGTTGGTCGGAAAGGTTTTCGGGAGAGCCGGTCTGACAGCGGACGACAAGTTTCGGAGATTGAAGGCACGTTTGGAAGCTGTAGCATCGGGTATTTCTTGAACCTCAGAGATGAACCCCACCTGGGGAGGAGATCGGGTTGATTCGTTCGATTCAATAGGCTTGATATCCGTGGTCTTTTCTAGGTCTTTCTCCTCTCCGGACTTCTCTTTTCTGCATCGCCGAGATCGCTTGGCTTTCTTTTTCGATTTTGCTTTGTCATTTCTTTCCTTGGACCGATTCTTCTCGTGCTCAAAGTCGCGTGAAGTAACTGCGTTATCTTGTTCCAGTCTATCTCGTTCGCCGTCATCGTCCGCTTCATCACCACTCAATACCGCTTCGAAGCTATGGCCGGCTTCAGGGGAGAACTCGACGGGCGACTCAGACTTCAGGAAGACTCCAGCGACGCTGTTGTTGTTGATTTGAGTTGAAGGCGATCGGGCCCGTGAAGGTACCGATGGAACCTCCTTTGAGCTAGAAGTTGACTTACGACGCTTCCTACGAAGTGCACGTTTGATTCGCTGGGTTGTGTTGCGGGAAGATGAGGTGACATCAGAGTCCGAGTCTGAACTGGACGAGTCGCTCGATGAGCTTGAAGAGTTTAGCATGTCAGCTAGGACGCCGGGGTGGGACTCCTCGTCAATCAGATGCTGTGGTGTACTTTCGTACATATAGGCATGTGACTTAAGTTGGAAGAGAAGGTACAGAACGTAGACAAAGAGTAGAACCTACGAACTGTTAGTGATATATTCGTCATGCTTCGGCCTGGCAAAGAACTCACGACACTGGTTCCTCTGGACACTTTGATCACGACCCTATCAGCTGTACTAGTATTACTGAAAGATGCATGAAAGGCAGTCTGAGAAGATGGGTCAGCCACATTCTTGGTGGGGCGCAAAATGCTCAAGGGAAAGGGTCAAGGGCTTACCGGTAGCAGAAGGCTGACTACGGCCAAACTGAGAAGACAAGCACTCATTTGTGACACAGCTGTGTTGTAAAGCTATATCAAAACGTTAACAACGTTCGTGAGCGCTAGCAGTGGGTCAATATACCTGTTCTCTGAAGCGGAGGCCGCCGAAAAGGAAACACATCCCGAGAATGAGGAGAAGGTTTGCCAGTATCGAGCCCAGGAGAGAAGCTTGCACAATTCGAATCTCTTTTGCGACCAACGCGATTATGAAGATGATGAGCTCCACTGCGTTGCCGAAAGTGACATTCAATAAGGCGCCCATCGTATCGCCGAGTTTTGCAGCAACGCTTTCTGTTGCAAAGCATAGTAGATATGCAAGAGGAATGATAGCAATAGCATTCATGGCAAAAACCACGTTTGGGCTAATGGGACTTGCTTCGGCTTTCACTTTGGTCATGATACCAAAAGTGATACCGATGGGGACGAAGATCAGAAGCCAGTTGATCCAGCTTGAGGAGATGATTCGTCTGACATCGTTGACAAAACGTTTGCCAACTGACGGCTTGGCCTTGTTTGCTAGGGGGGTAGGTTCCTCTCCATCTCCTTCCGCAGCCACAGAAGGTGTAGTTTGGGTAGCTGAGTTTGACTTGTTGGTCTTGTCTGCATCTTCGGTTCCGACACCAACTGGAGGACTGATCGTATCATCTTGTGTTGTAGGTGGCGCGAAGCTGGTTGGTTCTACACGTGTTCGATCTGAGGTCGAGGTGGAATAGTTTAAGGTGGGGTGAGGATCGGTGTCACCTGTGCCTCCAAGGGGGTTGAGGTTGGAGACATTCGCTGAAATTCTAGCCCATGAGAGATTTCTTTTCGGTAACGGAGGTTCGTCAGAGGCTTCGGAGTCTTTCATCAGGTGAGTACAAGATCTTGAAGAAGTGAAGGCGTGGGAAGAAAGCAACGTTGTTGCTGAACAGCAGTGTGGATGTAAAGTGGTTGAGCAGGGGCGAGGGATAGCGAGATATGATAGAAGTGCCAAGGGCCAAGACTGCGGGCACAAGAGTGGAGATGGACGCAAGCAAGACGCGTCCAGGCAAGGATGACGATTGCGCCCAGAACAACGGCTTCACCCCAGCAGCGCTGTTTGCTTATCGCGAAGGAAGGAAAGCTGGCAAGCTGCAGAATGATCTTAGACAATCAGGTCCACTTCCGGCGCAGCGGCCATCACGAATAACGCCTGTTTCAAGGAAAGCATGTGAGCATGCGAACATCAGGCGATATGTTACTTTGCGCCATCACTCTTGGCTAATTGGAAATGCTGTAAATTCTCTGTTAGTTGATAGCAACGAGATCATAGCATGTATTATTTCCATTTGTTGACACCTGTTACCTGGCACTGTAGTGACAGACGCTGTCAAAAGTACTAAAGGCAGATCTGCACGGCTCAACGTTACTACTAGTAGGGCTGCGGCGCCAGGATCGAGTCAGCAATGAGCAACTCGACCCAACTCATTGACTCGTGGCGCGCTTCCCTCTTCGTCATGCATGGTTTTGTTTTCGGTAGCTGAGAACATCTGGATCACCATTTCTTTGAATGAGCGATGATGAAGCTTGGACGTCCAAAGCGCAAGGCAAAATAAGCACGATCTCGAGCTTAACGCTTCTCAGCAGCTGGAGCGCGATCTTGAGACCGCAATCATTCAGGCGCTGAGCACCTGTAGACCGATCTTTACCCATTGGAATGCCGATACTATATGGTCTCTATCCCTCGCATATCCTCCGAATTCCAGGTGACCATCTGGCCGTCCACGCTACGATATCTTAGTCAACCTCCTGGTTAGCTGGACCGCAGAATGATGTGGCGGGTTGGTTTTCAACTTAATGGCACGCCATCAAGAGCAGTGTACAAAACAGTTGCAGAACTTAATGACCTCCAACAGGAAATCGAGGCGTTTGCATCAAGAGTAGACTCAGCAGGGCAGAAAAGCAAAGAGAAGTCCGAATATCGTTGTTTCCCACGAGTTCACCGACCACTGTGTGTGACTCCATTTCTTCGAAATAATACTAGTACAACTATTGGAGGTCGATCACAGCGTGTTCGTCTTTGCCACGAAGCCGTTCAACCTGTTCAATCTCGGCATCACTTCGACGTAGTGCACGATGTTGCCACCTTCACAAGTGACATGGATTGGAGGACAACTTCACAAGATCCTCTACCCTCGTGGCTTGGGATATCGAAGTTGATCACAAACTCTGACGCCTTATATTACTACTCGACAATAGTTATCTACATCGAGAAGGCCGATGCACAGGAAAGCGCTCAAGCAGTGATCTATACTCCCTACGGCGTACAAGCGGACTCGTTCACTGCCATGATGTCAAGCAGGCCCTTAGTCGAAACGCTGGCATTTTCACACGGCTTGCATGACGTATCCATAGCTCTCTCTAAGCAACTCAACCCTGGCGCACACAACGCTTTGAAAGCTCAGCGGATGCTGAACGCAAAGTACTGGGTTGGGATACATGATGAAGCCAAAATAGGAGGTGGACTTATTGCACCATTCCTTCGGCGAAAGCATACTTGATTCTGGATGCCCTTCGGAAGGAGCGGCGGGAGGAGAGATCCTCTGCTGATATGCAGACTTCGACTGCCTCAAAGGATGTAACGTATATCGATCTCAGCAGTGGAGAGGGTTTACTTCTTCAATAGAGCATGCTGCTAATGACAAAGAAGCGGCAGTGGTAAGAGCTACCGCCTTTACATCCTCCATGAGAGTGCTTTTCCACGTGCGAACAAATCTGAACGCGCTGCGAAAGTATGTGAACTTGTTCTCTTCACTTGGTGTTCCTAAAGCACTTGATAGATCACGTCCACGCTGGCAGGACCGGGATCGATGTTAACGGGCTTTGTATTCATTGTGGAGCTCCGGCAGGCACACACTGCAACCCGTCTAGAGACGCATGCAATATTCCTTGTTGAACCAGTAAGCCAACAGATGAGGCTCCGCTACGTTTTCCTTACTCCAATGACCTAACTCGTTTCAAGGGCGCCCCCGCGCCTTAACCGCTACCCTTGCAAATCTAGACCCAGGTCTACCTACACTATCCACAATTTATGCTGAAGGCGCTTTCCTCTGTGTTGCCGCGGTTCGCCCATTTGATGTAGCAGAGGCTTCTCGGAACAGCTGGTCAACTGAGCCAGCAGCTTTTCACCCCCAGTTTCTGCTTCAGCTTTGCGAACAGTCAAGATCAGTCGCCCCCAATGCCGAAGTCAATGCAGGGCCACTCTTCTACGCATTTATGACCGCACCGAACGCGACTCGTACAAACGCTAGAGCCCCAAACCTCACATATTCTCCTCCTCCAGACCTCAGGAATGTCATGGCTATTTGTCGCTCTCCGCGAAGCGCACCCTTCCAGTCGAATCCTCGAGCCCACCAACGAAACGTCTCGGTCTAGATCGCAAAGACAACGGCGACCTCTACCAGCCAGAGTCCTAGCAGCCCAGAACCTTACCTCGAACTTTTTTAGCAGCCGCTTGCCCTAAAAACCATTTCATACTTCATTTCTCAACTGCTCAGGAGGCTGCAGTGATGCTCAACCAAGCAGAGTGTACGGGCAGCAAAAGGACTCTCAAACTTGCCAGAGGGCCTGCTAGTGGCCCTAGCAGGGCTTCGCGCAAGTCTCTGAGCAGGGGTTCTAGTGATCACAGCGTCGGCTTTATCGCTAGCCATGAAGAGGGGAAGAACACACAGTCCGGCGCCGAGCTGCTCTCACAAGTAGGCATAATCGAGCTATTGGAGCAGGATGAACGACCCACATTCATCGTGGATCTCGCAGATGGCCAGAGCACATCAAGCAGCCGGCTGAATCTGCTATTCGCCAATCCTGCCCTCAAGGCACAGCCTTCTGTCTTGGAAAGCATTGAAGGCAAATCGGACGATCCAACCCTGATATTCGCAACATCAACACCCCACAGGGATTTTAAATCCTGGGTTTTGATCGGCCCTGGTACTCCGGGCGCGTGTGAAAAGCCTGCGACACCATTTGTATTTGCGGGGTTCACTTGGAAATCCCATACCATCCGCAACTGCCTTCGACTCATCCACGGTGATAACGTTGCCGCCACCGTGGTTATAAATGAGATAAACAATGGACCCAATCTTCAACAACTTTTGGGACCTGGATCCCCCTCGCCCAGAAGTGCGCGAGACATACGTCCAGAGCCTGCCAGCTACTTTGACTCTGCTATCTTACAGGGAAGTCAGTCAGGAGCACCTGGAAAGACGTCCATAATCTGCCAAGGTTCTTCAACTGAGCGAACGTCGGCCTCATCGCGAGAGGAAAGATGTGTTCCCCAATATGGTGGCTCACCCACAGCCAACGGGAATATGGGTATTGTTGACATTCCCACGAGTGGCACGGACATAACATCATCTAGCAATGGCCAAAAGGTGGTGTCCCCGGTCAGACTGAACCCCGAAGAATCTGGTACAGTGACAAAAACTGCCCTCTCCGAGCCAGGCTTTTTTGACTGGACTCGAGTCCCTATTACTCCAGCGTTACCTTTGCATATTCAGTTCGCTCGTAGCATCGATTGGGGTGCGACAAGTTTAGGTAGCTTCTGGCAGTTGGTCTGGTTATGTATGTACCAGATCTTGCTAATCTAATCCCAGGACCCATCGATGGATGGTCGCCAGATCTTCGAGGAATGTGCAACTTGATAATGGCGAGTCCGCATCCATCGGCAATGTACTGGGGCCCTGAGCATGTCGCCATTTATAACGAGGCTTATATCGCCCTTGCTGGCAATAAGCACCCTGAGCTGATGGGCAGGAGGTACTCAGATGCGTGGGCGGAGATATGGCCCGCTGTTGCAAACGTCTTTGCCAATGCGCTCTCAAGTGCCCAAGCGGTGATGAAGGACGATGATTGTAAGTTTCTCATCACGCATTCACGTATGACCCGGATGCGGCCGTTCGCTATATTCGGTTCTGATCCAGATTGCTTACGAACACTGAACAGGCCTTTTCATGCAGAGAAACGGATTCATTGAAGAGACATACTTCTCATGGTCAATCATTCCCTTGATTGGAGTAGATGGGTCGGTTGTGGGCTTGTACAATCCTGCTTTTGAGAAGACAAAGAGGAAGATTGCGGAGAGACGGATGCTCACCCTACGAGAAATTGGTGAAAAGACGGCATCTGCTCGCGAGGTTTCCCAGTTTTGGGGTCTCCTAATAGAGGGACTCCAGTATAACGAATTCGACGCTCCTTTAGTCCTTGTTTATTCGCTAACGGATGACGGCTCATCGGATGACGGATCATCAGTCAGCTCAGGTACTCTTGGTCAGCCCAAGCAGTGTGTTTTGGAGGGCTTCTTGGGCATCTCGGCTGGCCACCCCGCCGCGCCTGAACGTATCGACCTAAAATCAGGCAAAGAGGGCTTTGTCTCAGCCTTCAGACGTGCCATGACAAGCGACAAGCCTATTGTACTTTCTGAAGAAGACCAGACTTTGGACACGAGCCTGCTCGACGGCATTCAATGGCGCGGCTGGGGAGATCCGTCTCGTACTGTCGTTATATGCCCCATCAGACCGACCACGGGGGAGTCTACCCTAGGTTTCCTGGTCATGTGCACCAATCCACGCCGACCATACGACGAAGACTACAAGCTTTTCGCGCAACTTCTTGGTCGCCAATTAGCGACCTCTATCGCGTCAGTTGTGCTCTTCGAGGAAGAAATCAGACGTGGAGAACAAGCTGCTGAATTGGCGGCCCAAGACCGCATTGAGCTCTCAACTCAACTTGCTGCTCGAACTCAAGAAGCTGCCGAAAGCGAGCTTAAATTCACGCGAATGGCCGAGCTTGCTCCTGTTGGCATGTTCATGGCCGATTCTCAGGGCCAAATCACGTATTGCAACGACACCTGGTACGACATAGCCCAACACCCCAGGGGCGAAGCAATCGGCGACCGGTGGGCGGCAGCGATCAAGCCAGAAGATCTTCCGACTGTGGAGAAAAATTGGAAGGCCATGCTAGAAGACCTAACCCCAACATCGGTACAGTTTCGCTTCAAGCACCCGTGGCGCGACAAAAATGGCAATACCGGAGATACCTGGGTATTGGCGAATTCATACCCAGAAAAGGGGCCTGACGGCAAACTAAAGAGCGTTTTTGGATCAGTCACAGATATTTCGTCTCAGAAGTTCGTGGAAGATCTGCAAAAGCGCCGTATGGAGGAAGCCATGGAGCTGAAACGACAGCAAGAAAACTTCATCGACATAACCAGCCACGAAATGCGCAACCCGCTCTCTGCCATACTCCAGTGTGCGGATGAGATCTCGGCGACATTGTATGAACTGAGAAGCACGGAGAGTCTCTCTGAAGCACAAGCTGCAGTCGTGGACAGCAACATCGACGCAGCTCAAACAGTCACTTTATGTGCCCTGCACCAAAAGCGGATCGTGGATGATGTTTTGACGTTATCTAAACTTGACTCTGCCATGCTCCTGGTCACTCCTGTCGACGTCCAGCCGGCCACCGTTGTGCAAAGGGCGCTCAAGATGTTTGAAGGCGAACTGCAAAATGCCGACATTGTCCTTGAATTCGATATCCACGAATCATTCCACTCTCTGCGTATCGACTGGGTTCGCCTAGATCCATCTCGGTTGTTACAGGTGTTGATTAATCTTACCACCAATGTAAGGGAGAGCCTTAAGACAGAAAACGTGCGTCCACTGACTAATTCATCGTATAGGCCATCAAATTTACCACCACGCAAGAGAGGCGGACGATCATCGTCCACCTAGGAGCATCGCTCACCGGCCCAACTGATGAAGATCGCCGAGAAGTCATGTATATCCCGAGACGCACCGAAGGCAAAGACGCAACACTGTCATCTGAATGGGGAGATGGAGAAGTAGTCTACATCCATTTCGCGGTACAGGATACCGGCAAAGGCCTGAGCGAGGCCGAGAAAAAGCTCCTCTTTCAACGCTTCTCACAAGCGAGCCCCAGGACCCATATAACTTACGGAGGCTCTGGATTAGGCCTTTTCATCTCTCGCGAACTTGTCGAGCTCCAAGGCGGCGAGATTGGAGTATCGTCCGAAAGTGGCAAAGGCAGCACCTTCGCGTTTTATGTCAAAGCTCGTCGGTCGTCCGCACCAGCCCAGGATTCAGAGGGCGACCTCTTCGAGTACGTGTCTTGGCGAAAAGCTTCTACAAGGTCGCTTAAGTCGTTAAGTATTCGGACGGAAGTCGATCACAACAACAAGTTACCAAGTCAAGGAAGACATCAAAGCACATCGGCCTCAGAGGCGCTGAAGATACTCGTTGTTGAAGACAATCTTGTCAATCAGCAAGTGCTTGCCAAACAACTGCGGAAAGCAGGCTGTATTGTTTACCTCGCTAATCATGGTGGCGAGGCTATCGAACAAGTTAAGGAATCGCGGTTTTGGAAGGGTAGAGAGGACGACGGACTTGACATCCACGTCATTTTGATGGATCTCGAGATGCCAGTTATGGATGGAACGACGGCCGCAAGAAAGATCAGGGAGATGCAGCTTGCAGGAGATCTGATGCAACATATACCAGTCATTGCTGTAACGGCTAATGCGCGAGAAGAGCAGATTAAAACAACGCTTGAGGCTGGGATTGTGAGTCTGGTTACGCTACTTGGGGGGGTTTAAATAGCATGCTGACGTTTTTCCAGGACGACGTGATGTCAAAGCCCTTCCGCATTCCAGAATTGTTAACAAAGATCAGAGGCTTGCTAGCAAGGTAAGACATGACGATAGAGAACCAACAATAGTGATTCGTGCTGGCGATTGGCAACAGGTGGGAACGGCGACGGCATCATGGGATACGAATCATGTGCTTGTACAATTTGTTGCCCGACATGCGACGTCGAGGCATGGGCTTTTCGAACGAAGATGAATTCTGTTGGTTTTGGAATTGTACACATATCATATTGGCGCGGGCATGCAGTTTTGTAGGCATAACATAGCGAGTGCGCATGAAGTGTCGGCTAGAATGCATATATTGACTAAGTCTTTCGATTTCCCTACAGGAAGCCTCTTCCACAGACTGGGCGTTGTACTGTCGCAGCAGAGCCTCGGGTATGAAGCACCTTCTCTTCACATACCAACCATGAACAGATATCTGAGACGTACCTGTTCTACATGGTAGACAACTGGACACAAAGTTTAGCTCCCGTGGCACGGATCAAGTTGCTTTTAACTTACTATATTCGTTGTACTGCAGATAGCCAGTGTTGTGGTGCTTGTTGTCGCCAGGTTTTCCATCCGGCTATGCTAAGTGTCAGTCTTTCACCTCTCAGTCTGCTGGGGGGGTTGGGATACGAGTGGGTGGGAAACGGGGGACTGACGGGCCTCTCTGCGCAATGACTACGCCATGATGCTCGCCAGACCCCCATTTTCTAGCCCTCGACGTTCCAACTTACCATCGAGACTCCTTTCAAGCTCTCGTGCACACACCCAGCGTCCTTCCAGGCCTGCGGCGCCGTACGCCCCACACCCATGGTGGAGATGCAATTGTGCTTCTCCGCTTCTTGTTGCGCGTTCGAGTCGCCCGTCGGTATCTCGTACATGGGCCTGGACAGCTCCGCTTCACACAGCAGCAGGAGGCCGACGTTGCCGGACATGCGTGGGTTGCAGTAATTGGCCGACTTGCTGGAGACGTCAGCCATGTAGACGCCCTTGCCGAATGCGTAGCCGTTTACGGGGGCCTCGGGAGGAGCAATGCGCAGGCCCTGTGAGAGAATGCCACCAAAGTTGGTAGTTCGGGATCCGTGCCACAGCAAGCGCCGGTTCTTGTCCTTGAGCTTCGCAAATTTGGACGTCTCGAACCGATTTTTCTCGCCCTGGCGCTCGATGCGGAAGATGTCCTGCAGCCTGTACCGGAGATTATGGCTCTGGCCGGACGACTCAATCAAGTATTTGGACAGCTCACGATACTCCTGGGAGTCGTGTTGTAGGGGCGTCATCTCTTCCATGCCGAGGTCTTTGAAGCGTTTGTCGAGTAGATTGACGCTGTCGGCATCGCGAGATTTGCCGGTTGTCGCTTTCATGATGGCATTGGCAACCTCCATGTCGGATAGGGTGTCCAGCATGGCAACCTCTCGTCGCAGGATGTCATCGTTGTTGATCAGTGGCGGGGTAATCCTTCCGAATACGTGCGGTATGGTGGAATAGTACTTGTTCGAGAAGTCTTCGATTGCCTGTCCGAGTAACTCCGTTAGCGGTGATAGAGCCTTCAAAAAGCAAATGGTCGCGGAGGTGTAGTCCATTGGTCGTTGCAGACCAGCATCCTCCAACTCGAGCACTCCCTTCTGCTAAGAATTGGGGGGTTACTGACCTCACGTTGCGATATTCCATACTTGTTCTGTGCCAAGCTCGGATGCGTGATCAAACTGGCGAGTTCTTTTAGATGCTCGAAGCCCTTCTTGAGAGTCGACTTTCCCAATTTGCCAAGAGGCAGCTTATCCGCGTTGTAGCCGATTTGTTCCAAGACCGAATTGAAGTGATTCTGGTTGAAGATGAGCTCCATAAGGCGCTGAGTCTGGATAGGAAGCTCGCTCTTGGCTTTTTCCGTTTTCTCGTCATCGTCGTCGCCGTGTTCCCGTTTTATGGCACCGGCGTCCCCTTCATCATCTGACTCGTAATTCTTCTCGAGGAAGGTGTATTTGTTCGACTTTGGCTCCTCTGACCTATCGTCCCAGCTCAAGCCCGATTTGTCTTTGAATTTTTTCTCGAACTCCCTCAATGCTTCCTCCAGGGAGAAGGGTCCCATAGTCTTCACTTGTCCGTATTCCCCGACTCTGCCCCAGCGTGTGTGAGTGTAGTACTGCTTGCGATCATTGGTTTGCAGCAGTTGAAGGCGGTAGAACTATAGATAGAGAGTCAGACTTTCGCGCGAAATGCCAAGGAGCACGTATAAAATAATGCGACCCAGGAATCGAACAAGTACCCAACAAAGTGGTCGTTACGGTGCCGCTTTCATATGTTACAAACGACGAGGACATTTGGAGGATGTTGAGCAAAAGCATCTGACTGAAGTGGAGCAAGTAGTTAAGGAAAGTAGGTTGCGTGCCAACATACCTTGTTGTTATTCCCCCCAATATTTGTCTGGTTCAAAGAGGCATCATAGATGACTTTCTCTCGACTGATATAAACGCCCACCTTGGCTGGTATGGAGTTAGTCGAGCCTCCCAAGAACGCAGTTCAACCTCCTGATTGGGCCGGGCATATGGCAGCCAAATGGACCTTGGCCACGAGCATTGTTAAAGGTAGTGGCGGGAATTGTTGGGGAGAACGCCGAGACTGACTTTGAATTGGAAAGACTAACTCACCGTTTTCCCTGAACCCTTCATCGACTGGAATGTTGATGTCCTTTGACACAGCTTTCTGCCCATCCTGCTTCTGCTTTTTTGATGCAGTCTGTTTGCCAGACCCCTGCTTTCGCTTTTTCTGAACCATTTTGAAACAAGCAATTGAGATGCTTCAGTACATGAGCATGACCTAGGGATGACATGGACA
>Ga0335072_10005835_pt1 | contig 18097 bp, 11 predicted proteins | sample Lox_Sample_21_FD_206725 | JGI IMG/M metagenome (GOLD analysis project Ga0335072, IMG submission 206725) | Soil microbial communities from Loxahatchee National Wildlife Refuge, Florida, United States - Lox_Sample_2.1 | ecosystem: Environmental > Terrestrial > Soil > Wetlands | place: USA... | reverse complement strand
GACGGTTGCTTCGGGCGTAAACAACCCGGAGCGGTCATAAAACGGACGGAATTTTTCGTAAAGCTCGGTCAATTTGGCTTGGTAGTACTCGGTATTTTCGTCTGGATTGGAGGCATCGTGTTCGGTGGCGAGTTTTGCTGCGGCGCTGACTTTGACCCGTGCACCGCTGCCGGCAACGTAATAGGAAATCCGGTCGCCGCTTTGAAAACGGCGGGTCGACTTGAGTGCGAGTTCGTAAGCAGCCGCGACATTGCGGCGTTTGCCACCGATCTTGCTTTTATAAACCTCAGGGGAGTCTTGCAGCGTTTCGGTCTTCATTAGTTCGGCAATAGCCATTCGATGGCTTGTGATGTTGTCTCGATAAGTTTGGAAAAGCTGCGGGATGCTATCTCGCTGATCGTTCAGCAGAAGCTGAAAGAGCTCTTCCATGAAGCGCCGTTGGAAACGTTCGAGACCGCGCGACTTGAGACCCGAGCCACGAATGGTCAGTTCGCCGCTTTCATCGAGCAGAACGTAGTTCTTCATTTTGTAGCTGAACATTCCTGGATATTTGCCGTCGATTTCCAGCCGAATCCCTTCGGGCATGCTCGCGGCGATCTCTTCGAGCAGGTTTTGGGCGGCACTTTCATCGTCCATCGGAAAGGGGGCAACGAAATAGATTCCGTCGGTATCGACTTCGATCACATCCGCGCCCCGCGCTTCGAGTTCAATAATCGCGCGCTGGATCAGTTCACGGCCACGGCGGGTGACGTGATTAGCTTGGACAAAGTCATTGAAATGGCCCATCGCAAAACCGAGATAGCCATAAAAAGAATTGATCAGAATCTTGAATGTCTGCTGCAACGCCTCGAGGTTGCGTCGTTCGGTTCCTTCAAGTTCGCGCACTGATGCTTTCGCTTGCACCCGAAAACTGCGCAAATCCGCCAGCATCCGCAGGAACACACCGAGTTTGTCCGCTGCCGGGCCATGCTTCCCTTCGAGCATCAGCGACGGATAAAGCGACGTTACGTCGCAATGCAGCACGTTGTGGGCGACGCCGCAGCGCCGCACTTCCGTGTAACCGCCCGCGACTTCCGTGGGTTCGGCCGGCGTCGGGATCGAATGATGCTCGGCCAGATAGGCGCGCATCAGAATGGCGTCAATTTTAGTCGCATTACCGCGCAAAACGACGTTTTGATAAGAATAGGGAAAGATCTGTGATTGCACGAAATAGCTGGGTGAAAGCAGTTCGCTTAGTGCTCGCGTCTCGCGAACGTCCTCGATGAGCGCCTGATAGAGCTCAGCGGGCGAGCGATCGAAGGCCTCGCCTGCTCGGTTCACCTCAATGTACGCGCGGTCCGGTCGGCTCAGCCCGAAATGGGCGGTTAACTCCTTGAGACCGAAACCCTCGAGTTCGCGACTCGCGATATCGTAATGTTGAGCGAGGATCCAAGTATCAATCAGGTTGCGGCCGTACACGTCGTAGCGACGGTAAGCGATAGTACGCTCAGCGATTTGCATCCGCGCGGAACGGCCACGAATCACGCCGCCATCGCGCCCCAAATTGAGCTTTAGGCGATAGCGGCGAGCGCGCATCTCAAGATATTCGAGGTCGGAACGAAACAGGTTATGGCCTTCGATTACGTCCGGGTCGCGATCGCGCACAATGCGGACAAACTCCTCGAGCATCGCCGGTTCGTCCATTACAGAACCCTGCAAGAGGCACTCGAAGCCGGTAGTGTCGCTGAGCGCGATCGCGATAATCCGATCACCTTCGCGAGTGGCTGTAGAATGTTCGAAACCCTCTGTGGCGTAAGTGGCAATCGCGAGTTGCATCCGGGACAAATCGCCGAATTGCATTCCTATAAAATAGTTGGTGCCGCTCAGCATTAGATGCTGCTCGATCAGATCGGTCAGCACCATATAGGGTGGGTCGCTCGGGTTTGACGATTGCCGCCGCAGATGGCGCCGGGCCGCTTCCAAGGCATCTACAGAATCGAAGGCGAGCAAATAATGGAGTGTAAAATCGCCTTGAAGCTCGATCATTTGATAAGGACCACGGTGACCTTTCATCAGGGCGAGATCGGCGACCAAGGCAAACAACCGTAGGGGCCGCTTTTCGCGAATCGTGGCACCGCCCCGGCGTTTGAATACCTCGACTTGATTCCCTGCCGCTTCGACGGCGACGATGTCCGCTTCGGCAGGATCGCCGAAGAGCAAACGGTTGCCGTAAAACTGCTCGGATATCGCGTGATAGCGGCTGCTTGAAGTGGTCACGCGAAGATTGTGGCGCGACTTGAACGGCTGAACAATCGGAGACATGACGGCCTTTGCACTCGAAATGCAAGACCCAGCGGCGCTTTTGTGGTACAAATCAAACAGTGGGTGCAAGGGCGGGGGGTCACAAAAGCGAAGAAAGCTGCGGTCCTGTAATTGGCACCAAATTACAGCCGGAATCGTTGTTATAATGAAGTAGGCGGTTAGTTTTAGGGCCGAGTTGTGGTCGAAGGCTTTGACTCTAGGCTGCCCATCGAGTATAAACCGGCGGTTCGGAGATGCTGGAACGGATCTCCGAAGTGCTGATCCGCGATGCCGCCTCGAATCGGCATCCCTCGGCCTCACCGGCCCTCCGATAATAGGAGGCCATGGCCATTCGCGCATGGACTGCTGATGGGCAGCCAGGACGGACGCGTAAAAGCATGAAGCAGAAGTACGAAGGGAAAGACCTCCAAGGGCTGGTCGATCTCGGCCGCGAGCAGGGTTACCTGACGTTTGATCAGGTAAACGATTTTTTGCCGCAGGACGTGGCTTCGCCAACAGACTTGCGGGCCGCCCTCGACAGCTTCGAGGACATGGATATCAAGGTCCTCGATGAGGTGCCGAGCGGAGATAGCGACGGCGACATCGAGGTCGAGGCGAAGGAAGAACCCGATGAAACCGCCGAGGTGGCGACGCCTGCCGATTCACTGGGCGAGTCGTCGGACCCGGTTCGGCTTTATCTCAAAGAGATGGGCAACTTCCAGCTCCTCTCGCGAGAGCAGGAAGTCGAAATAGCCAAGCGGATCGAAGCGGGCGAGAACGAAGTGGAGGACGTGGTACTGCGTTCCCCCGTCACTTTGGATTTCGTTATCAAAATGGGCGAACAGGTCGCGCTTGGAGAGGCGGATCTGCGCGATATCTTTGAGGAAAACGAGGAGCCCTCGTCCGATCCCGACGAAGAACGCGGACCCGAAGCAAACGAGAAGCAATTAAAGAAGCTCGAAGCCTCGGTTAAGAAGTTGACTTCCCTGCGCGCGCGCGCCGATGATGCCGAGAACAAGCTGCTCAAAGAAAAGGCCAAGACACCCAACCGCGCTAAACTGGAAAAATCGATCTCACGGCTGAAGGAATCGGTAAAAGAGGAATTGGCCGATATGGAGCTGTCGCGTCATCTTCAGGCGGCGGTGATCGGCGAAATGCGCCGGTTGCTGAAGGAAGCCCGCGATGCTCATTGGCTGATCGAGCATTACGAAGAAGCGACCGGCCGTTCTAAAGCGCAATTGCTGCGCGAAGCCGCAGATGCAGAAGATCGGCGGCATGTCCTGAAGGTCAACGGCGCACGCGAGAATCTGCTGGATATCGCCACCCGGATTAAAGACGCGCAAAAGCAGATCAAAGAGGTCGAACGGAAGGTTAAAGTCGGTGCAGAAGAATTTGCCCGCTCGATTGAAACCATCGCCTCGGGCCAGGACAAGAGCCGCCGGGCGAAAAAGGAGCTTACCGAAGCGAATCTTCGCCTCGTAGTCAGCCTCGCCAAGCGCTACACGAATCGCGGCTTAGGCTTCCTGGACCTGATTCAGGAAGGAAACATCGGCCTGATGCGCGCGGTGGATAAATTCGAATATCAGCGCGGCTACAAATTCTCGACATACGCAACTTGGTGGATTCGGCAGTCGATGTCGCGTGCTATTGCCGACCAGGGCCGCACAATCCGCATCCCCGTCCATATGGTCGAGACGATCAACAAGCTACTGCGCGTTACGCGGCTGTTGGTCCAACGGCTCGGGCGCGAACCGAGTCCCGAGGAGATCGCCGAACAGATGGAAATGCCGCTGGACAAAGTCCAGAAGGTACTGAAGATCGTCAAAGAGCCGATCTCCCTGGAGACGCCGATTGGTGACGAAGAAGAAAGCTCGCTCGGCGACTTTGTCGAAGACGAGCTTGCGCCTTCGCCGGTCGAAGCTGCGATACAGGGGAATCTGGGCGAGCAGACGCGCAAGGTTCTCGCGACCCTAACCCCGCGTGAGGAGCAAATCCTCCGAATGCGCTTCGGTATCGGTCAAAAGACTGATTACACGCTTGAAGAAGTCGGCAAACAGTTCGCCGTCACCCGCGAGCGTATCCGCCAGATCGAGGCGAAGGCCTTGCGAAAGCTGCGCCAGACTGGTCGATCGCGTAATCTCGAAGGCTTTATGGAACGCGAATCCTAGGTTCTGGCTTGCAGGCGCCGTAAGGCCCGACGACAAGGGAGGAATTTAGGAGAGACCGCCCGCTTGGCGAATATTTCACGGCGCCATGTGAGCCTTTCCTTAGCGGATAGCCTTGAGCTCGCGCAGATGCGTGAGTTCGTCGGCGGTATAGCCGTGCGCTCGCAGAACTTCTTCCGTATGTTCGCCGACTAGCGGTGGCCGCCGGATCTCGCCAGGCGTATCGCCCAACTTCACCCCAAGTCCAGTGGTTTTGAACTCACCTATCTCCGGGTGAGCAATGCGCACCAGCATCTCGCGCGCGGCCACTTGCGGATGGGTAAACATCTCCTGCATGTTCAGGATCGGCCCAGACGGGATACCGGCTTCGTTGAAACGGTCAATCCATTGCTGAGCCGTCCCGCTCACCAATGCGGCGTTGACCTCCGCATTTAATAGGTTGCGATTCTTCAAACGAAGCCCGGGCGTATTGAAGTGCTCATCGTCAGCTAGTTCCGGGCGCCCGATCACTTTCACAAAGGTTCGCCACATAGCTTCATTGCCAACCGCGATATTGAAGGGCCGGTCCGACGCCTGAAAGACGCCATGCGGAGACGATAGCGGATGGTGATTGCCGGCCGGTCCCGGGGGTTTGCCGGTATCAAAATAGATTCCCGCCGACCAGCTCAACACGCTGATGATCGCCTCGATCAAAGAGGTCTGGACCTTTTGGCCGCGCCCAGTGCGGTGACGCGCTTCGAGCGCCAGCAGAATCCCCTGAGCCGCAAAAATCCCGCCGAGCAGGTCACAAATCGCAATTCCGACACGCGTGGGGCCGCTCTCAGCGGTCCCGGTCACGCTCATCAGACCGGAAAAGCCCTGCGCAATTTGATCAAATCCGGGATAACCACGCATCGGACCGTTAGCGCCGAATCCGGAAATGCTGCAGGAGATGATGCGAGGATTCCGCTCGGCCAATTTCTCGTAGCCGAACCCGATCGCTTCCATTACGCCGGGCCTGAAATTTTCCACTACGACATCGGCACTCTCGAGCAACCGATGAAGCACTGCGCGACCTTCGGGTTTACGCATTGATACCTGAATACTCTTCTTCGAGCGATTAGTACTCAGAAAGAAGTAGGTATCTTTGCTGCTCCCACCACCCATCTCGCCGCGCGCGCCTTCGACCGGCTCGACTTTGAGCACCTCGGCGCCATAATCGCCGAGGATTTGCGTGCAGAACGGTCCGGCCAGATAGCGCGTGAAATCGACAACTTTGATATCAATGAGCGGCGGAACATCAGGCATCAGCATTAACTCCAGAGGCAGAGATTGCGAGCGAAACGATTTGCCCTTGATTAACGGCGCTAGGCAGCCTCGCTCTCCCTATACAGGAATCTGCCGATTCCTAAAATTCATTGGCTAGTCACAAAGGAATTGTTGTTGGCGCATGGAGCGTTATTCCACAGTCACTGATTTGGCAAGGTTGCGGGGTTGGTCGACATCCGTGCCGCGGTAGCAAGCGATATGATAGGCGAGCAGTTGCAACGGAACGGTAGTCAATACAGGCATCAGGAAACGATTTGTAGTTGGAACATCAATGATATCCCATGCGACTTCTTCGAGTTCGGGCGTGCGATGGTCCGTGACAGCAATGATGCGGCCATTGCGCGATTCCACTTCCTTGAGATTCGATAGCGTTTTGTCGAAGACGTTGTCGTTGGGAATAATTACGACGACCGGCATCTCCTCGTCGATGAGCGCGATCGGTCCGTGCTTCATCTCACCGGCGGAGTAGCCCTCAGCGTGAATGTAGGAAATTTCCTTGAGCTTGAGCGCGCCTTCCAACGCGACCGGATAATTGATGCCGCGTCCAAGATAGAGGAAATCACGGGCTTTGCCATATTTGCGCGAGATCTTCTGAATTTGCCTTTCCTGCGCGATTACAGCCTCGATCTGCTGGGGAATCGCAAAGATTGGACGCAATAAGTCCTCCGCTTCTTGTTCGTCGATACGCCCAAGACGCTGCGCCAGATGGATCGCAAAAAGGTAGAAGCTCTCGATCTGCGTCAGGAAGCATTTGGTGGTGGTCACACTGATTTCGGGACCGCAGCGGGTATAGAGCCGCGCGTCGGCTTTGCGTGCAACGGAGGAATCGACCGTGTTAGTCAACGCCAGTAGAAAGGCGCCGCGCCGCCGTCCTTCTTCCATCGCCGCCAACGTATCGGCCGTCTCCCCCGACTGGGACACCGCAACGAGCATCGTATGTTCGTCGATCGCCGGGTTGCGATAACGATACTCGGCTGAATAATCGACGTCGGCGGGCAGGCCGCATAGCTCCTCGATCATGAACTTGCTTATAAGGGATGAAATCCATGATGCTCCCGCCGAGACCAGCACAATCCGGCTGATTGACTTGGCTCCAGCGGGCGGAAACAGTTCCGATTCGAAGTGCACTTCCGGCAAGCTGAGGCTCGCGCGCCCTGACAGCGTGTCGATCCAGGCCTGCGGCTGTTCGCTGATCTCCTTGCGAAGATAATGAGCAAACCCGCCCTTCGTGGCAGCGACGGCGTCCCATTCGATCCGCCGTGGCGCGCGTTCTATCGAGTGACCGGCAAACGTCGTCAGATTGATGCTGCTGGCACGGATATCCGCGAGTTCGCCGTCTTCCATCACGAGCGCGAGGCGCGTGTGTTCCAGAATTGCCGGGATATCGGAGGCAACGAAATTCTCACCATCACCGAAACCTAACACCAGCGGCGTGGCGGTCTTGGCCGCGACGAGCCGGCCTGGATCGGTCTCGCTGATTACGACAATCGAGAACGAGCCGCGGAGTTGCGCCACTGTCACGCGCACCGCTTCGGCTAAATCGAGCTTGCGCTTAAGCGCCTCTTCAATCAGATGAGAGATCAGTTCGGTGTCCGTCTCTGAACGCAGCTTATGGCCGCGCTCGAGCAATTCTCCACGCAACTCGATGTAATTCTCGACGATGCCGTTGTGGATAACGGCGACCGGTCCGGCCTGATGCGGGTGGGCGTTTTCCTCGGACGGACGGCCGTGCGTGGCCCATCGGGTATGACCGATGCCAATGTGACCCTCGAGCGGGTCGTCGGTTAGGCGCCGGCGCAGATTACCGAGCTTGCCGACGGCGCGGCGGATTGCGAGCTTTTGTGACGATGGAAGAATCGCGATACCTGCCGAATCGTAGCCGCGATATTCGAGCCGTTCGAGGCCGCCGAGTAGAATCGGGCAGGCGTCGCGCGGACCCACATAACCAATTATTCCGCACATCGAAGGCAGATATTAGCGCATCCGCGCCGCTGAAGCTTGACGCCTCACCGGCCATCGCATGCCGAGGTGGAGTTTCGTTAGGCCACCAAGATAAAGCGAGCCTACGGCGAAGTCGTCGGGCCAAGGAAAAAGTGGAAATGATGGTGCGGCGTCTTGGCAATAATCAAGGCTCGGTGAACTTACATTGTGGTCAATGGGTAAGTCGGGCGTTGCATTTTGCAATACGCCGAATCGTATTTTAATCGTCCAGCCGATTACTAGTTCCCTCAACGTTTGGCATAGTAGTTTGTAGTATTGATGACGCCGGGTAAGTAATGATGCCGCACTCTACGAACTCTCTACGCCCGAAGGCGGAACGAGAGGACTCCACTGCTCGGGTTGAAAACGTTACGGATGTAGCAGGAGATAGCGAACGCATTGCTCGCGATCAGGGATCATTAGGGTCGTTAAAGAGACCTGATGAGCGATCAGTTCTTGTTGAACTGGGGCGATGGCTAACGCGATCGCTCGCAGTAATGGCGGTCGTGAGTTGCGTCGCCCTGGTAGCGGTAGGAGCAACACCGATGTTAACCGGCCTATCAGTCAACGTTGCGCGATGGGCCACTCGCGGTTGGGCTTTGATGAAGGGTGCACCGCTATCAGCGACGCCGCTGCTCTTAGCAGGGGCTGCTTATATCGTACTACAGGCGCTACTTCGGCCCCGCCCTCTAGAGTTGTTAAAGCGGCTGATGCTTGGCAGCGCTTTTCTATTATGGGGCATTACTCAGTTGATGCCCGTCAGCGCTCTTGCGACTGAACTTGGAAACATCGTGATTGCACTCTATGTGATCGATCTCGGTTTAATTATTCGAACGGATTTGCGAACTGTGGGTGCGAACTGACCTTAGAGACACCCTTCGTCAAATCCAAGTCGGGTGACAGGATCAGTTCAGCCGACTCTTGATGTAACTCTGGGAGACCTATCGCGATGGAGATTGAGTGACGCCCGCACGGATCAGTTGGGGTGCCGCTCGTTGAGAAGTTTGGCACCGAGGACGTCGGCGAGACGCTCGGCCGGTGCGAGCTTGACCTCATCGACTGCGAAGCCGGCTGCGGCCGCATGGCCGCCGCCCCCGAACGATCGCGCCAGCTCGGAAAGATCAACTTGACAATCAGCACTGCGGCGCAGGCTAACGCCGAGACTGCGCAAATCGAAGAGTGCAATCACGGTTCGATGCTGCCCCTCGTAAAGGCGTGAAGCGACCTCGCTGCTATAGCCCATACAGCAGGCGCTTCTGACGCGGATGCCATTATCGAGTTCCCGCTCGACCATCGTGGATTTGGCGATCGCGTAACTTTTGTCCATCGCCTTGAGTCCAGCCTCAAGAGCAAGCTTGAGCCGTCGGCTCATCACCGGTTCGTCGAGGCGGATGATCTCGCGATAGGACTCGATGCCGCCTAGCGTCTGGACGGCAAGAGCCCAATCAGCAGATGCGGGAATGCGATGAATCCAGCGGTCGTGATCATCGGCGATCGCGGCGAACGGGGCGAACTTTCGATAAGACGCAAGATGCTGATGATCGCCATCCCGCTCGGCCTTGGCGGATAGAAAGTTGTAGGTGAGGAGCGCGGCCGAATATTCCTCTGACAGCACGCGCTCGGTAAACGGGACCTCAAATTCTGGTGCGTCGGCCCGTCCAACTGCGGTCCGATGGTGGTCAATCCAGTAGGCGCGAGCTCCGCTTTTGATAACGCTCGTAAGATGGCCCGCGGTTTCGGTCTGGGTCCAGGATAGGTCGGTAATCCAGAGCTCCTCGGCACCGCCGGAACTGGCTGAGCGGACGGACTGGATAACGCGGTCGGTGTCGCCGTTAGCAGCGAGCGTCGCAAGTACGCGATCGTCAGGATAGAAGCGGCGGATCGCGGCAGCAGCCATCACACCGTCGAGACATGAGGGTCCATGACTAACAATTTGAATGGTGCGGCGAGGACGGCGAGGCATGACGGACATACTATGCGATCGCGCGAGTACACGCGATCAAGGCGCGTCCGTTCTGAGGCGGCGCGAATCGACGGCATAGGCAGGGTCAGGACGCGGTCTTGGGGCAAAGTCAGAGGCCGTGAAGAATCCGCACGTCCATGCTAGATTGAGTTCGGTTGAGTCATCGTGCGGGGGTTAAGGCGCTGACCCTCAACCTGCTGGAACTGTGGAACCATCGATCCTGGAGCGCTCGGGGCATCCAATATCGCGCCGCGATATTGATGCTAACGTACTCAAAGTTCTTTACCGTCTGATTGCATCCGAGCATATCGCCTACTTGGTTGGCGGTAGTGTGCGCGATTTGATGATGGGGCGGCGGCCAAAGGATTTCGATGTCGCAACGTCGGCCCATCCGCAGGAGGTCCGCGACACCTTTCGCAATTCGCGGATGATCGGGCGGCGTTTCCGGCTAGTCCACGTCTTTTTCGGAGCCCAGAATATCGAGGTCGCAACGTTCAGACGGCCAAGCGAGGAGCCGTCGGATGGCAGCGATCCGATGATCCGGCAGGATAACACCTTCGGAACGCCGGAGGAGGATGCATTCAGGCGGGATTTCACCGTAAATTCGCTCTTTTACGATCCGCGCACATTTCAAGTAATCGACTACACCGGAGGGGTTGCGGACCTTGAAGCCCGGTTGATCCGCACGATCGGCGACCCGGACCTGAGGATGCGCGAGGACCCGGTCAGAATGATCCGGGCGGTGCGATTTGCCGCCAAACTTGAATTTGAAATTGAGCAGGCCACCGCCAGTGCAATCCGGCGTCACTGTCGGGATTTGGTCAAGGCCTCGACGCCGCGCATGGTCGAAGAGATTTTCCGTACGATCGGTACGCATGGGTCGGCGCGAGCGCTGGTGCTGATGGAGCAATTGGGTCTGCTGGAGGTCCTGCTCGAACCCTTGTCGAGGCATCTGCGGAGCAGCATGGAGGCGCGCGAGGATTTTGCGCTGACGCCCACGGTCCGCCATCTGGCGGCGCTCGGCGAGACGATCGCTCGGCATGGCGAGCAACCACGCCCGATGGTGCTGGCGTGCTTGTTTGCGGATCTTTACCTTGCACGGGCACGTGAGAACGATCCCGAGCAGCGGGCGGAGGTGATACGGAACCTGCAAAGCCGCGGCTTCGCGAGGGGAGAGTGCGAGCAGATGCGACTCTTGCTCGATGCGCTCGTGCACATGACGGGTCTAACGCGGCACGTACGCCGAATCGCGCGGCGGCCCTATTACGCCGAGGCGCGACGGTTGCTGGAGTTCGTCGCGCCTGTGGACGGCATCGGGGTGCCCGAACTCGATAGGTTCGTTGCCGAGCGCAACGAAAATGGCGGGGTCCGGCGCCGAGCCAGCGCCGTCGAAGGGCAGAATGGAGGTGGCCGGAAGCGGAGACGGCGGCGAGGTGGCCGACGCCATCGGCGGCGAGCGCCAGAAGGGGTAGCCAGTGTAAGCGAGGCAGCCGCAACCAAACCAAGGTTAGAGGCGAGAGACGTGGCGGCACCTGCGGAGGAAACGGTGGCGAACGAGACCGGGTGCGTACGGGTCCACGAGCGTTAGCGAGAGGCGACACCAGTCGGATTGAGCGCGAGCCGCGGGTCCGCGCTGAACGGGTATCTGCTATGCGCGCCCCTTCCCCAATTGTTCACCACAGGGGACGCGATAAAAGCGGGCAGCGCAGATAGTTAGTAGAATCATGGCTTGTCCGTGCGGACGCCTTCGACTACCTTTGATTTCTCACCGCTGGGCAGGCGAATCGTCAATCAGAATCGATGCTTTGACTTGACCCGCGAGCCGGTTGGCGACGCAAGCGAGAATCGCGACCACAATAGATGAGGATGGATCTTGGCAGCTAACAATTTGCGCACCGACAAAATCTGGATGGACGGCGACTTGATTCCCTTTGACGAAGCCAAGGTCCACGTTCTAACGCATAGCCTGCACTACGGTATGGCGCCGTTCGAGGGTATCCGGTGCTACAAAGGCGACAACGGACGGTCGGCGATTTTTCGGCTCAAAGAGCATATCCGGCGGCTGTTCGACTCAGCGCATATCCTGGAAATGGCGATCCCTTTCAGTCAGGAAGAACTTATCAAAGCTTGCACCGATGTAGTGCGAGCCAACCATCTCGAGGAATGCTACATCCGGCCGATCGCGTTTTATGGCGCTGGCGAGATGGGCGTAGTGGCGCGCAGCAATCCGGTACAAGTAGCTATCGCGGCTTGGCCGTGGGGAGCTTATCTTGGCGACGACGCGCTCAAGGGCGTGCGGCTCAAAACCTCGTCGTTTGTCAGGTTTCATCATAACTCGATGCTGCCGATGGCGAAGACCTCGGCGAACTATGTCAATTCTGCGCTGGCCGGGTATGAGGCGCGCCGCAATGGGTACGACGAAGCGTTGCTGCTCGACGTCAATGGCTATGTGGCGGAGGGCAGTGGCGAGAACTTCTTTGTGATTCGTGACGGTATCGTGCGTACGCCACCGCTGATGTCGATTCTGGCGGGAATCACGCGCGAATCGGTAATGCGGATTCTGACGGATGCGGGCGTTCCGGTAGTCGAGCAGCCATTTCCGCGCGACGTCGTCTATATCGCGGACGAGGCTTTCATGACCGGAACGGCGGCTGAAGTGACACCGGTCCGTGAACTTGACGATCGCAAAATCGGCGACGGTAAGCCGGGACCGATTACGCGCCGCGTAATCGAGACGTTCCACGCGGCGTTGCGCGGCCGCGACGGGCGCTACAAGGAATGGCTCCATTACGTATAGCCTCGCCTGCGCGGGCGTCGGAGTCTTTACTCGGAGGTGTCGGACCATTTGATGGTTCGCTAGTGACGCGGCCGCAGTTCATAGCTCTGGTACACGCGGGCGCATCGCTGTGAATGTGGCGCCTTGACCTTGGTGGTGTGTAAGACTCGATGACGGTGAAGACGGCGCAATGAGAATCCTGATCTTGGTGATAGCGGTGGTGGCTGCGGGTTTCCTGGTGGTTATCCTGAAGCCAAAATCGGCGAAGGCGGAGATGTTGAAGGAAGGTGATCTGGCACCGGACTTCTCTACTCAAGCGGTAGTGGATGGTCAGGTCGTGCCGATCAAGCTCACTGACTATCGTGGTCACAAGGTAGTACTATATTTCTACCCGAAGGATAATACGCCTGGATGTACCAAAGAGGCGTGCGCCTTTCGCGACGGATTCAGCGAATTGAAGGGGTGGGGAATCGCAGTGCTCGGATGCAGCATCGACGATGCAGATAAGCATAAGGCGTTCGCGGCAAAGTATAATCTTCCATTTCCACTGCTGATCGATCCAGACAACAAGATTGCGAAGGCCTACGGTGCCGACAATGGGATTCCGATTCTTGGACTCGATCGCCGGATTACGTATGTGATCGACGAGGACGGGCGTATCCTCAAAGTTTACCCTGACGTCAATCCGGGGACGCATGCGAATGAGATTATTCAGGCGCTCGGAGCGGACAGGCCGCCGCCAACTCCGACGCCTGCACCGAGCGTCGCGGCGACGGTAACGCCGATGGCGGAGGCCACGCCATCGGGTCATCATAAGGATATTAGTGAGGATGATGAACAGCCCGAATAGTCAATAATTGGAATTCGCTATCCCAGAGCTTGGTCAGGCATCATTTCTACTTCAGCCGGCGCAAGGCCGAGGCTAACAGCAAGCAGGAACGCGGCAGACGCGAGCGACGCCGGATTGGATTCCTTACGAATCAAGCCAGCTATCGCATGCAAGTGAGCGTCGATTAGCTCAACTTCAGAATCAAAGAGCTCGGCACCGGTTGCAGCGTCGGTGTCGAAGATCGCTGTAATCAGCGGATTAGGATCGTAGTCGGTTTCGCGCATCGCCTCATGAAAAGCTCGGCGCCAGAACTCGCGCGGTTCGATCCGATCCACGTCAACGAGCGTGGCGATCTGCGCACGCATCAGTGGTATGAGCGAGCGGTACCGTTCGACACCGCTAAGATACGGCGCCACATTTTGAGAATTGAGGAAATTGGCAACGGTTGAGGCGGTGCCATAGACCCCGGCGGAACCCGCAGCAGGTTCTAGCCGGACAAAGGATACGCGCGCGCCCTTACGTTCGAGCCTGTGAGAGCGTTTGCTCGCGAACGCGTGCGGTCCGGGGTCTGCAATTGGACCGCTTTCCAATCCTAAGGGATACAGGCGACAGGCGAGCGGGCGGCCCAAGTGGAGTGTGCAACGCGAACCGTCCAAGGCTGCGCAGCCACCGACAGATTCGAAGCGCAGGAGCGATCCACGGCGGAGAGTGAACCGCGCGATTGCTTCGGTGGTCGAAAGATGGGCGGCGCGGGCAAGCCGAAGCACGTCGTAGGGTGAGAGCGTTATTACCTGGTTATGGCAGCACCGCCCACACGCGTTGCACTGGTATGAAAATGGTGTTTGCGCGTCCATCATAAAACGTCATTCACTCACTGTACCCACTCATGGAGGAATGAATAAGCGAAGCTAAGTATTGCCGCGATGAATCGCGCTACCGAATTGGAGCCGGGTTAGATAATATCGCGACAGGCGCTGACGTCAGTTCTGGCAGCACCAGACTATGCAGCAAAGGCGTTCTATCTTATGGACTTTAATTATTCTGCGGAACAGGAAGCGTATCGGGCGCAGGTGCGGACCTGGCTCGAAGCGAATCAGCCGCCACCTTTGACCGCCGCCGAACGCGAACGGCTTAACGAAGACGTTTTGTGGGAGCGAAACAAACGCTGGCATAAGAAGCTCTACGCTGCGGGCTGGGTCGGGATGAACTGGCCCAAGGAGTATGGCGGACGCGGCGCAACCTTCGTCGAACAAGTGATCTTCCAGCAGGAGCTCGGACGGCTCGGATTACCGATCGGAATCAACGTGCTGGGGATTATCATGACCGGGCCGGCTCTGATGCAGTGGGGTACTGACGCGCAAAAGAAGCGCTATCTGAAACCAATCATAGGGGCGGACGAAATCTGGTGTGAAGGGATGTCGGAGCCGGGCGCAGGCTCTGACCTTGCCGCAATGCAGACGCGCGCCGACCTGCAAGGTGACTACTTCGTTGTTAACGGGCAGAAGGTCTGGACGACACACGCTCATCGATCCGACTTTTGCCAACTCTTTGTGCGTACGGACCCGGACGCGCCGAAGCATAAAGGGCTGAGCTGCATCCTGGTGGATATGCATAGCCCGGGTGTGACCGTCCGCCCGCTCAAGCAGATCAGCGGCGACGCGGAGTTCAACGAGATCTTCTTCGAGGACGTGCGAGTGCCAAAAGAGAATCTCTTGGGACCGTTCAACGCGGGCTGGCAAGTGCTGGTCGCGACGCTGATGCATGAACGGTTCGGGATCAGCGAGACGATTGGCGGGACCGAGGTGATTCTCGCCCAACTAGCCGAACTTGCGAAAACAGTCCCGATGAACGGGTTGGCGACGGCAGCCGAGGATGATGATATCAGGCAGCAAATCGCACAATTTGCAATCGAGGCGGCTGCGAAGAAATACAATGGGCTGCGGGCGTTGACGAAACGGCTCAAGGGGCAGCAGCCAGGGGCGGAATCGTCGATTGGCAAGCTGGTATCGACCGAGTTATCGCAAAGGATGACCAAATTCTCGATGCGGTTGCTGGGCGCCTATGCGACGCTCGAAGGCCGTTCGTTGTTCGCCCCGGACGGTGACTGGATGCGGCGAATCCTGTCTTCGGAATCACTAACCATTGCGGGCGGAAGCTCGGCAGTTCAAAAGAACATGATCGGCGAACGCATCCTTCAATTGCCAAAAGGATAATTAATGCTTTGTAAAGGAAGGAACGCGTGGCGAGTGCCCGGCGTTCCTTCCTGTTTGCGCGGCTGTGCTAGCCTCTCAACCAACTGGCCTTTCAGTGCTGAAACTCAATAGGGCTGACTGATGGCATCGCGGCGCGAAAGTGCACGATAGCATCAGAGTACCTACCCTCGGCATAAGCGGCGAGACCGTCGTCGTATTGTGTCTCGGTTGCCGAATTCGACAACGTACCCGCTTGGTCTTGTGCTTGTCCCGCAGCTTGTAGAAGAAGTGCCCGCGCCTGTCGGCTGGCCTCTAGATCTTCGGTGGACACCGACATGCATGCAACGTCGCTTGGTTTCACCCAAGAGGGCAACTTGTTCGCTGCCGCCCAAGTCAATGGCTGGCAGGGCGCTTCTGCAGCTCTGTTTGCCGCTGGCTTTTCCGACGGCTGCTGATCGAAGAGGTCAGCGAATACCGGACCGTACAGCGCGGTAGCCATCGCCGTTGCCACCAAGGTTGCCGCCAGCTTCTTTGCGATTTTCATGGCCTTTTCCTCCTTGGACTCTCAGCAGAGTAACAAAGGACAGTGTTGACAGCCTTTGGCCCGCATTGAACTTTAATGGAGAGTCATAGATTCATTTAAGCATCGTTGATGCCAACGATACTCTCTGTAGTTTCGACTCTGTCAGCGGGGCGAGAGTGCAAAGTTATCAAAGCGACTGCCAAGCTACCTTGCTGCTGACTGCCGGAATTTCTTGCGCTGCGGGGCTTGTTTTAAGGATAAGGCTCGGCGCGAGGACGTAATTCGGTCCTGTCAAGGGGATCAGTGCGCGGGGGAAGCGGAAACGCTGTGAGTCCTGTCCGGATCTCACTGCGTTTGGGATTTATATTGGAGAGGTCAGCGGCGAGTATTATTGCCGATGACCCCTCCATGCGGTCAGAACCTAGCGCTGGCCGTTGCCCGACAACCTCACGCTTTGCGGACTATTGCTCGCATTATCGCTGATCGACAAGGTTCCGTTGATGGTGCCGGTGGTGGTCGGCGTAAACCGAAGGGCAAAGACGCAACTGGTTCCAGCGGCGAGACTTTTACCGTTCGTGCAGGTGGTGGAAGGAGAATAAATCAGGAACTGGCTTGATATCGTCGAACCGCTGATAATCAGATTAGCGGGACTGGTCCTTGAATTGGTGACAGTGAGATTGTGCGACGCACTGGTCCCGTTTTCTACTTCCGAGCCGAAATTAATCGAGGTTGCCGACAGCGTCGGCGCTAGGGGCTTCGTGGAAGACGGGGTTGGCGTAGCAGTGGGAGTCGGGGTTCGCGACGGCGTTGCGGTCGGTGTTGGCGAAGGCGTTCTTGTCGGCGAAGGGCTGGGAGTCGGAGTGGAAGACGGTGTCGGTGTAGGAGTAGGCGTCGGGGTTGGAGTAGGTGTAGGGCTGCCACTAGCAACTGGGAAAGCATTTACGAACGTGGTTGCGTCGGCAGAGCCCCATCCAGTGGATTGATCGTAACCGGCGGCTGCGGTGAACCCGGCCACGCCGTTATACGTGTTACTGCCGACAGAATGATTGGCGGAATCGTTAGCAGTGGTGACATCGCGGAGGCCGACACTGCTACCGGACGGCCCGAGTTGATAGAGCCGCGTATCAATATTGCCGGGACGCCCGCTGGTCTGGTCGATTAGCCTAACCAGCCCGGCCCATTCTGGGGCGGCGATGCTGGTGCCACCGATACAACATTCCACCGCCGGGGACCCACTATTGTCGACTGCCATATAGTAGCCGGGATAGTAGGGGCTGGCGCCATAGGCGATATCGGGAACGTCGCGTTTGCCGTCGGCTGGAGTATTGGCGGTTTGAAACGAGGGCTTGCTGAATACCGAACTCTTGCCACCGCCAGTTGCGCCAGCCGGGTCATTCCAGACGCTTTCGGTAACGATGCCGGTGTCGTTGTTTGAACTATTATAATTCGGAACGAACTGGGTGCCGCCCACGGCGGTTACGTTGGGGTCGGCGGACATCTCGCTGATATTTTGCGTAGTTGCGATATTACAAGCTGCGTTGAGACCGGCCGAACCCCAATCGCCTGCCGAGACGAAGACTGATTGGCCCTGCGAGGCGGCCTTGGAAAACTGCTGATCAAGCGTGGTCGAATAGAAAGACGCAGTCTCGCCACAGAAAGCATAGCTGATGCTGATCGAACTGCAGGCGTTATCGGTGACGGCTTGTTTAATAGCATCCGGCAACGCGCTATTGCCGTAGCCCATGTATGCACGAAGCGGGGCGTCGGGGGCAACTGCGTGGCTCCATTCGAGATCCAGCAAGACTTCGATTTCGTCGCCGTTGACCCCTGGGTTCGTCGTGTCGGGGAACACGTTTGTGATATTGGCCGCCGGCAGTCCAAAAGTAGTGTCGAAGAGGGTGACGGCTGATGCGAGGTAGTTGGAATCTTCGATGACAGCGATGCAATCACTGCCACTGCCGTTAGTCCCGATGTTAAGCAAAGGACTCTCATCGTAGAAAGTATAGAAGTCGTTTGGACCGAAACCAGCAGCGTAGCCGCCGCCTTCATAATCAGGCGTGGTGTCGCGGCCCGTCGAACCG
>Ga0335072_10005834_pt1 | contig 18097 bp, 16 predicted proteins | sample Lox_Sample_21_FD_206725 | JGI IMG/M metagenome (GOLD analysis project Ga0335072, IMG submission 206725) | Soil microbial communities from Loxahatchee National Wildlife Refuge, Florida, United States - Lox_Sample_2.1 | ecosystem: Environmental > Terrestrial > Soil > Wetlands | place: USA... | reverse complement strand
ATACCTCGGCCGATTCGCTCGGTATTCGATCCGCATCTGGGCTGGAAACCTGAGCCTCGGCCTTGCTCGACACCTCGGCCGATTCGCTCGGTATTCGATCCGTGTCCGGTGTCGAAAGCTCAACCTCGATATTTTCTGACACCTCGGAGGATTCGCTCGATGCTGATTTCGGTTCCTCAGCCATACAGGACGAGTATGACAGCGGGTAATCGGATGGTGAAGTTACCAAAGAACAAGACCGCAGAGTTCAGGGCATTTGCGGCGCAGTTTCTCACCACAGAGGCACAGAGACACGGAGAAAATCACCGGGATCATATTGCGGAATCCTAGCTGTGGGGCTTATGTCTGACACGCTGGAGGAAATTGCGTGTAGAACTCCGCCAGGATTCATTTCTGTTCGAGGCGGTTCTCAGTGCCTTCTTCAAACAGGTTGTATGGCCACTGTTTCTTGCTGACTTTCAAAGGAGCGCTCGGAGCAGATTCGGGGGCGTTCGCGGACGGAGACGGGTTGCTCTGTGCGGCAAACTTCCAATCGTCTGGAGGATTTGCAATCCCCCAGACATTTCCATGGGTGTAAAGCGAAACCCCGATCAGGAAGCCGTCGGCGCCCAATGGAAGGCAGTTCGCGACACGAGCGGTGACGCTGCCGCCGCCGGGAAGACCATTCAGCATGATGGGAGTTTCCAGTTGCAAGGCCCGCGAACTGCGAAAGCCACATCCTTGCGCGCTGACCACCAGCACCATGCAATTCTCGGCAAAGGGACGCAGGCGATCGAGACTCAGCACACTTACGGGAATCTCGACTCGAATTCGCGTGCTGCGGCGCGTCGCTTTGGGCGTGAGAACTTCCATGGCAAACCACTCTATCAAGGCAGAGTTCCGCCTTGGGCTGTACGGCTTTATTGTGGCAGATGGCCGGTTGTAAACACGGTGACGAAAGTAACCGCGTGGGGACACGTCAGTTTCCGATAGCCTGCTAAGGTTGCCGTCCTGAGCGCATGATCTCGCTGCTCTCGACTTGTGCGACGGCCGGATAGGCAGCTTGTTTGCGCCTACGCAGATCGCGAGGGAGTTCTGAACGAAGCAGCCACAATCCGAGCAGCACAGCGGCGGCCCATGTGACCGACACAAGAGCCAACCTGCCGATGTCAGCCAAGCGGCTCGCATGCACTAAACTGACGGGAACCACATGCGCCACTCTCATGCTGATCGCGCCGGCTAACGTGGCGATAATTGCAGCTTTCCCAAGTTCGCCCCAGCGCAATCCGCCAAGCGGAACGAGTCTTTTTCGATGCAGCAACAGAGCAAGCACAATCAAGTTCACGCCAATACCGATGTCTGACGCCCAAGCCAGCCCAACCACTCCGAAGGAGTGAAAGAGAATCGAGTACATGGGTAAAGATGCGATGGTGACGATGGTGACCGCCGTCATTGGAGTGAGCGTGTCTCCGGCGGCATAGAAAGCCCGGGCATACAATCCCTGGGCCGCCCACAGGATCAGCGAGAGCGAGAACCAGAAGAAATAGACCGCCGTAGTCTGTGCGTCAGCGAAACTGAACCGCCCGTGCCGGTAGACGAGATCGATCATAGGCAGCGCCGCCGCCATCATCCACGCGGTTGCGAGCAGCGATGCCGCTCCAACGCGATAGACCGAATCATTCACAGTTTCCGAAAATTCCTTCAGCCGTTTTTCGTTGAAAAGGCGGGCAAAAAACGGCAACGACGCCTGCCCCGTCGCCTGGCCCAAGACAGCAATGGGCACGGTAAACAGTCGCTTGGCGAAGTTAAGCTGCGAGATGCCTCCCACCACACCGGAGGCAAAATAGCGTATGAACCAGTCATCCACTGTGACCAGCGAGAAGCCCAGCATCAAGGGAATTGAGAGTTTCACCCATTCGCGAAATGCAGGATTGGCCAGATCGAACGACAGGCGATATCCCGTTCCGATCCGCGCCGCGCCGATCACGCTGGCCAGGAATGGACCCACGAAACTACCCGCCAATGCTCCATAGGCAAGCGATGCAATCCCAAAATGCCGCCCGCCGAGTACTCCGCCTCCAATGATGAACACGTTATAGATCAGCGGCCCAAATGCAGGGAACAGAAACAAACGGTGCGAGAGCAACACGGCCGATACGACTCCCCCGACATAGAAAAAGATCTGCGCGGGCAGCAGAATGCGCGTGAGGTGAATGCAGAGATCGACCTTTTCCGGAGCAAATCCCTTCACGAACCAGCGTACGAACTCTGGAGCGTAAACTTCTGTCAGAATCGTTCCCAACACTAGCGCCGCCGTCATCACGGTGATGATGGTCGAAAAGGTCTTCTGCGCATCCGCTTCGCGCTTTTCGGCGAGAAAACGGGTGTAGATGGAAATGAAAGTGATCGAAGCCGCTCCACCGGCCACGACGTAGTTCAGAAAATCGGGCAGGGTGAAGGCCGCGACGTAGGCGTCAGTCTGCGATCCAGCGCCGAAAGCATAGGCGATGTAAGCTTCGCGCGCGTAGCCGATTACCCGCGACATCATGACCGTGCCCATCAGGAGCACGGTCGCGGAGAACGCGGTGTGCTGATGCGATGGGCGGAGAAAGCGCAGGAACCTGGTCATTGAGATCCGATAAAACTTTAATCTTATCGGAATCTCAAATGATCAGAGGCGATCGAAAGTAATCCGTGCCGAAAAATACAACGCAGCGGTCCAGAATGGGATTTTCTTCGCGACCTTGTTCTTCGCAATCGTCGCGGCATTCTTCGCGACGTTCGTGACTAAAAGCTCTTACTTGCAAAACGCCAGGTATGCCCGAAGACCGAGAAGCAAGCCCGAAGAACATTCCCCAAAACTCAATTTCTAGGGCGTCACCCAGACTCTCTTCGGCCCCACCAGATCAATATTCGGCAACTCGCAGTTCAGCCGTATGGTCTGCCATCTTGCCTTTTTTGGCCTTTGCGCGAGAAACGTCAACAAATACTGATGCGAAAGCCGCGTTGCCATTTGATCAAAATAGGGCGCAAAGGACACCGGGGGGCCGGTAAAGCCGACATAATACGCTTCACCCCCAGTCTGATCGGCGACGTCCGCCATGTAAAGTTGGCCCCAATAGCTTTCCCAGTAACTATGCCCATAGTGGCCGGCTGCCGGCTCGTAGATGGCCGAAACCATGACGTGGGCGCGCAATGCATCGTCGATGGCCGCATCCAGATACGGATCCTGGAGATTGAATTCGCCGTAGTAGCGATCGATTCCGTCAGTGACCATCATGACTGCGCGGCGAGGCGCGCCGTCGTCGGGCCAGCGCTTTACCAGATCGCTGAGCGAGAAATATGGATTGGCATTCGCGCCCCCGATGCCCATCGGCAGCCGCACCGATTTCGCCGCAGCCGCATGATCGAGAGTGAGATTCTGTACCACCCGGGCAATGCCGTTTTGCATATAGGCGACGCCGACCCTCGTTGTCTCGGGCTGGCTGTCAATGAACTTTCGAATGTCCTCAAGCTGGGTCCCGAGATTTTCGCTGGAACTATCGTCGACAAAGATGAACAGGTCCAACGTGGCGTGATCGCCGGTCGCCGGAATCCATTCCGTAACCTTATCCCGCGTATGCCCTTCATAGACAATCACGTCATCCTGGTTGATGACCGGCACTGCGTTTCCCTTACGAGGTTCGGCTGTAACCACCACATACGTGGGAATGCCAATCTCTGAGGAAGTCTCTTCCGACTGAGCACTTGCCGCTACCGAGGCCCAAAGAGCCATCGCGACCAATGCCGCTATAGAAATCCCTTTCTTCATTGCTCTGACCCCTTCCGAAAACGTCTTAGCAAGGAGCTAACCTTGTCTTCCGTTTGCTTAGATGTGCAAAGACGAGGGACTAGATGCGCGAATTGATCGGGAAACAAAAAGTCCACTCGTGGCACGACGATTTCCGCAGAACCTGTGTTCCCGAGAAGAGGAAACAAGTTCCTGAGTTCCAATAACTTAGGCTTTGATCTTCGTTTGATGTCGGTTTGATTTGCGGTGCATTGTTACGGCTCCTTCCTAGTGCGAAATTGCCATGCAGCCTGAAGAAATAATCGAGGACGGAAGAGGTAATCATGGCAACACAACCGGATCAGGCAGTGACGGACTTCTGCGAGCAGGTCAACCCGCGCCTGCTCTTTGAGATGCGGAGTGGACGAGATAAGCCGGACATCCGGATTCAGCAGAGCTGGCTCGCGCTTCGAGAAAGACGGGCCCTGCTGTGGCTAGCCTGGAACACACCAGCCCGGGTAAATTTTGACCATCTCACGGTATTAGGTTTCGCGGCGCAAATCGCAGCCGGAGCGCTTTACGCTCTTGCCAGATTCGATCGCTTGGCGCTAATCGGAGTCATCTTCTGCCTGGCACTGAATTGGCTGGGAGATTCTCTCGATGGCACATTAGCTCGGGTGCGGCAGCGGCAGCGTCCGCGGTACAGATTCTATGTCGATCACATGGTCGATACCTTTGGAGCGCTCCCGCTCATGATCGGGCTCGGCGCTTCCGGCTACATGAATTCCTGGATCGCGATGGGCTTGCTGCTGGGTTTTCTGGTGCTCTCAATTCAGTCTTATCTCGCGACCCACACGCTGGGCGAATTTCGGCTCTCCTTCTGGCGTCTTGGCCCGACGGAACTGCGCATTCTGCTCGCGATCGGCAATCTCGCATTGTTCTGGAAACCGACGGCGCACCTTTTCGGCCACGCATATCGTCTTTTTGATGTCGGAGGCGTGATTGGAATCTTGGGGATGACCGCGATGGCTATCGCTTTCACAGTCAAGAACACGGCCCGGCTCTATCGCGAAGAGAGGATTCCAGAATGAGCGAGGAACTCCTTCTTCGCAACTTGGGAAGATCCGGCGATGGCCAAGATTTGGAAGCTCAAACAAATGCTCGGACCGCGTCCATGCTCGCACGGTGGGGCAGATTCAATCTGGTCGGCCTGACCGGCGTCGTCGTGCAGTTTGCCATGTTGTTCTTGCTGAACAGCACATTTCATCTGCACTATCTCTCGTTGCCACGACCGTAGCGGTTGAGACAACCGTTCTGCACAATTTTGTCTGGCATGAGAAATACACGTGGACGGACCGAATCAAGGCGTGGCAGACCAAACCGCCAGCTGTTCATGACAACCGATTTTAGGAAATCTGGCGATCATGAAAGCTCTAGTCGATCTGCAGCACGTGAACTATCTAATCGCCAACCTCACCGCGATCGCGGTTTGTTCTCTGGCGAATTTTGTTTTGAGCGATCACTGGGTGTTTCAAAAGTGATGCTTTTTTGGTTCATGCAGAGATAGCCGCCTTCGACGCGGAACGAAGCTCCGCCGCCGCGCAAACTACTCAGATTTTCAGCACGAGTTTGCCGTAATTCTTGCCCTCTTCCAGCAGCTTGTAAGCCTCTACGGCACCAGCGAGAGGAAAAACTTGTCCGATCTGCGGACTGAGTTTGCCTTGGCCAGCCCAAGCGGAAAGCTGCCGCCAGGCAGGTTCCATCACTTCCGCCTTGTGCGAGAGATAACTGAGCCATAGTCCTTGCACGATGGCCGACTTCGCATACAAAGCGCGAACATCGAGCTTCGGCTGCTTTCCGGTTGCCGTCCCGTACTGAATAACGCGCCCGAAGTCGCAGAGGCAACGGAGACTTTTCGCCGTGTGCTCGCCGCCGAGCATCTCAAAGACCGCGTCGACGCCTTCGCCGTGCGTGAGATTTTTCACGACTTCTTCATAGTCGTGCTGCCTGTAGTTGATCGCGTGCTGCAGTCCCAACTGCTTCACTCGCGCGAGTTTTTCCTCGGAAGAGGAAGTGCCGTACATCTCAACCCCGAGCAGGTGCCCGATCTGTACCGCCGCTGTGCCCACCCCTCCAGCAACCGCGTGGATGAGAACACGCGGCTGTCTGTTCCGTTTTCCCGCAGACGGAGGCAGTTGTCCCGGGATGGGCTGTTCTGCTATCGCCTTCGTCATCCCTGCCTGCCAATATAGCAAGTACGCAGTGAAATAGTTCACGGGAAACGCAGCCGCCTGTTCATCGCTCCATGCCGCGGGGATGGCCCAAAGCATGTTCAGAGACGGCGTTGTCTTCTGCGCAAAAGCTCCCCATTGCGCATAACCCATCACGTGGCGGCCAGTCTCGTCGATGCCGGCGAATTCTCGCCCCACGATGAACGGCGGCGCTGGAGTTCCGGGATACCCGCCCTTGGTGGTCATCACATCGGCAAAATTCAGGCCGCCTGTAGTGACCTGCACTGTAGTTTGTCCGGGTTTTGGGGTTGGCTCAGGAACGTCCTGCACTTGAAGCGCGTCCGGGCCGGAGAGCTGTGTAATCACGAGCGCTTTCATGCAGAAAAGTTTAGCAGGACAGGCGTGCCAAACCGTATTCAAGGCTACTGCCGGGTTCGATGTCTTCTCTTGCCGCAAACGATCTGTGGCTCCCTGCTAGACTCGAAATTGGGTGGCGGCTCAATTCAATTTCGTCTTCCGTGAGGCGTCGTCCCGAAGGCCGGTGTTTTTGCCCAACGGGGCCGAGAGCCTGCCCTGAGCGAACCCGAGCGACAGCGAGGCGGAGTCGAACGGGGACCGTGCGAGGATGGCTAAGCTACACGCGAGATCTATCCTTCGCCTGAAAGTGGCTGTGCTTGGGATGACGCCGTCGCTGGGGCATGCCGGTTCGGACATATTTGAAACCGAGCCGCTATCCGGAATTGGAGGTGGTTTGTGCACGCGGTTTTCATACTCTCGGCGGTGCGAACCCCGATTGGAAGATTCGGCGGAGCCCTTGCCCCCTTGACTGCAGCGGAAACGGGAGTGGTCGCGGCTAAAGCGGCGATCGACCGGGCCGGTGTGCGTCCTGAACAAATCGAGGAGACGATTTTCGGCAACGCGCGGCAGGCGGGCGGAGGACCGAACCCGGCGCGCCAGATTTCCGTGCGCAGCGGTATCCCGCATGAGGTTCCCGCATTCACGGTGAACAAGGCCTGCGCTTCGGGGATGAAGGCGATTGCGCTGGCATATCAGGCGATCACACTCGGCGATGCGAGTTGTATTCTTGCCGGCGGCACGGAGTCGATGTCGCGCGTTCCTTATTTGCTGGATCAGGCGCGGTGGGGATACCGGCTGGGCAATCATGAACTTGTGGATGGCATGTATCGCGACGGATTTTTCTGTCCTCTGGCGCAGATGGTAATGGGCCAAACGGCCGAGGCTCTTGCAGGCGAGTACAAGATTTCGCGCGATGAGCAGGATGAATATGCGCTCGCTTCGCAAACCCGTGCGGCGCGAGCGATCGCCGCAGGACGGTTCAATGATGAGATTGTGCCGGTTATTATCGAAGGGAGGAAAGGCACAACGAGTTTCGGGCGCGATGAGCATCCGTTTCCGGATTCGAGCTTGGAGAAGCTCGCCAAGCTGCCGCCGGTTTTCTCAGACACAGGAACGATCACGGCGGGAAATTCCTCAGGGATAACCGATGGCGCAGCCGCTGCGGTTCTCGCCAGTGAACATTTCGTAAAGCAGAATAGTTTGAAGCCGCTGGCACGCGTTGCAGCCGTGACCTCGGCGGGAGTCGATCCAAGAACCATGGGGATCGGCCCTGTCCCCGCTCTCCAAAAACTCCGAGACATGCACAACCTGCGGCTGAACGATTTCGGGCTGATTGAATTGAACGAAGCTTTTGCCGCCCAAGTACTGGCCTGCGATCGGGTGCTTAATTTTAATCGCGACAAGCTTAACGTGAATGGCGGCGCCATCGCGCTGGGACATCCCATTGGATGCACTGGCGCGCGCATCACGGTCACGCTTCTGCACGAAATGCGAAAGCGAAACACCAAGCGTGGCGTTGCGACTTTATGCGTAAGCGGCGGCATGGGCATGGCGCTGGCGCTGGAAAATGTGGTTTAGCATTGGCACCACTCCGGTTCCGCTGTAACGCTGCCGCTATCATTCATCTTCCAGCTTCCACACCGGTTGTCCGCCCAGCGAGTAATAAAAACCCCACGAGGCAATCGCAACCACGCTCAGCAGCGCAAGAATGGAAGTCGTCATGTACCAAGTTGACAGGTCGCCGGAAAAGGGCACGTTCGAAGCCATGTCGACGGTGAAGATCGCAATGACCAGAGGAACCAGCCCGAAGCGAATCACGATCAGCACCGCGATGGCATACACTAGAATCAATGCGGGAAGTTCGATCGACGCGTAGGAACTCGCCAATCCCCTTGGCACCGCGAAAATAGCAACGAACACGATAGCGGCCAGCCACTGTTTGCGCAGTATTGCTCTCAGTCCCAAAAGAAGCAGAAAGAAAAAGAGCGCGCTTTGGATGGATTGTGGCCATTGTCGCAGCCATCCTGCCAGCGCGTTGCGCCCGCCCATGAGCACATCCGTGGAACCGATCCCGGGGGCTGCACCCATGCGCATCGTGAAGATAGACCGCGTGGTGAAGACCAGAATCCAAATCACGCCCAACGCGACGCCCAGTAGAATGTCGCGGCCGACGACGGGATCGCGGAAGCTACCCGAGAGAATTCGGGTCCAGGAGATGATAGTCTTAGGCCACAAACGGCGAACCCAAGGTTCGATCGCCATGTAGAACACCCAGACCACCCCAGACACAAACAATGCAGTGCTGATAGCGACAATGGTCAGCCCGACTGCATCGCCAAAGGTGGCGAGATGGCTATGGCAAAAGAACAGGGCCATTTCCAGCACGAAAACAACGATAGCGAGGCGCAACGTGCCTTCGCGATCGCCGCGCCCACGAAGATAATTTCTGCGGGCAACGAGACAGGCGCCGGTTAGTCCGGCGATTATCAGAAAAATCTGAATGACATTCCCTGCCTTGTCAGCGAACGACTTTTTCTCGCTGCTCACCATCCGATTAGGTTTCGTCCAGTCGCCGATCAACTGAAAGTAGACCGGCTTACCCTGAAATGCCGCCGCTTCCACGCGCAGAGGGCGAGTCGTGCCCGGCCACACTCCGGTCCAGGCCGTCCGGGTGTCGGAGTTGGCGAGCGAATTCCATGCCGGCTGCGTGGGTTGGAATTTCGAAGGATCCAGGCCGGCTGCGTTAAAAAGAGCGTTCCAGTCGAATGAAGTAGTCGCGAGCGGGGCGTCGTTCGATTTGCCGGCGTCCAGTCTCTGCGGAGGAAGCGCCTGAAAATACGTGAGCCGTCCCTGCGGATCAAGGTGCAAGTTGATCATGCCGGACAGTACAGTGCCAGGATTGGTCTCCGTGATGACGCCGGGCGTGAGCAAATTGTCACGAAAATCGCTGGGCACCATGTCGTCCGGACTTTGCCGATACCAATACTGCAACAGCGAAGGGCGAGCTGCGAGAACCGCGTTCCAGTTGGGACGAGGTTTGTCGTTCTTTTCGACCGCATCCTGAAAATCGCTATCAATATCGAATCCATACGCGCTATCGCTGGGCCGCCCTTCGTACCCAAGACGGGCAATCGTCTCATGCGCCTTCTGGGTTAGAACTTCCGGCGTGAGTTCCAGCCCCATCTTGTCGTACGCGTTATAGCGAATGGAAAAGAAAACCATGAGTGCGAGTCCAAGGAGCACTCCGCCGAAAACGGCGACAGCCGTTTTGGGACGGAATCCCTCGGTTTCGCCGGAAGCCGCGACCAGTTGCGGCGAAGGCGTTTCTCCGGCGGCAAGCGCGGCTGCCAGCGGATCTCCTCCAGGCAGTGCACCCGCGACGGCGAGCGAAGTCGCCGGCCGTGCGGAAGGCTCGGTTTCAAGACAGCGCAGGATGACCTTCTCGACAATTGGGTCGAGGTCCTTCACCACCGACGAGGGACGGCTGGGCGTGTGATCGCCGCGTCCACGCAAGGGTGCCGGTTTTTCGGCAAATGCACGCTTCCCGGTAAAAACCTCATACAGCACGAGACCCAGCGCGTAAATATCACTGCGCGTGCTGACTTCCTTGCCTTCCAGTTGCTCGGGCGCCATATAGGCGGGTGTTCCACTGCGGATCTCCTGTCCGCGAATATTGTCAGCGACGCCGGCCAATCCGAAATCGGTGATGACCACCTGACCGCGGCCGTCGAGCATGATATTGGCCGGCTTCAGATCGCGATGCAGCACTCCCTTGGCGTGCGCCGCCGCTAGTCCCGCACAAAGCTGGCGGGCGATGTCGAGCGCTTTATCTTGCGGAAGGCGGCCGATGCGGCGGAGCAATGAAGCCAGATCTTCACCGTCGACATACTCCATCGTGAAGAACGTCTGGCCATCGACTTCTCCGACGTCATAGACCCGGCAAACGTTGGGATGCGAAACCCGACGGGCGGTGCGAACTTCATTGCGAAAGCGCTCGCGCATGGCTTCGTCCCGGGTCGCTTCATCGGGAAGGAACTTGATGGCCACGGCTTGGCCAAGAGTCAGATCGTCGGCGCGATAGACCTCGCCCATGCCGCCTTTCCCCAACAGAGCAATGATGCGGTAGCGGCCGGCGATGAGGCGGCCGGGGAGGAATCGCCCCTCGCTGATCAGAATCTCAACCGGCGCCGAGGTTGAGGATGAGGACGTTCGCGACGAAGATCGCGACGATCCGGAAGTGCCCGGAGGGGCCGGAGAGGTCGCGGTGGCAAAATCGATGGTCGCGAGGTCATCCGTGTTTGGAATCGGCGTACTGGAAGCCGGGCGTCCACAATTCGAGCAGAAGCGAACCGCGTTAGCAAGTTCGACACCGCAAGCAGAACAGAATGCCATGATTTCCCCGCTACAGGATACCGCAGAGGCAGTTTGGAGTTCGACGAATGCGAGAAATCCTGCCGAGTTGGCTTTTTGCGATAATCTGACGCTGAGGCCAGTTACGGCAGAAACTCCCAGCAAGCCTTTTAGCTGGCCCGCTCTGTATTACCATCGCAACAATGACTTCACGTTTGGGACGCTGGTTGCGCGATCCTGTTTTCTTGTTGTGCCTCACAGCCGGCCTGCTGGCCTTCGTGGTTCAATCGGGCGAGCTGGGCACCGCCGACACAACGCATCGTCTGCAGACTACACACTGGCTGTGGACCTCCGAACCGCAGGTTTTTGCGAATGAATATCCGGAGTTCGGCCTGCACGGGCGGGGCGGGCGCCTTTACAGCTGGTACGGCATTGGGCAATCGCTGCTCATGTTGCCGGCGGATCTCGCGGGCACTTGGATTTCCCGGTGGCATGTCTTTTCCGACTATCAGGACGATCCCTCGATTCGCAGCATAGTCGTCAGCTATAGCACGAGCATTCTGATTAGTGTGTTGACGGCGCTGATCGCTCTGCGTTTCTTGCGCCAATTGCATTTCGGCGAGAAAGCGTCAGTTCTTGGCGTCTTGGCGCTGCTGTTCTGCACAACTCACTTGCACTACACGCAAAACATGCAAGAGAACAACTACATCACGCTGCTGACACTCGTGGGATTTTCCTTCCAACATGAGTGGCTGCGCAGTGGGAGCAAGCGCGCCCTCGTGATTGGGTCAGGCGCGCTCGGTTTGAACTTGCTAACCCGGATCACAACGGCTCTGGATATCGCGGCTGTGGGGTTGTTTCTGCTTGTGCTGTGGTGTGAGCGAACGGAGAAACAACAATTTGGAAAAAAGCTTGCTGAGTACGTGAAAATCGCGGCGCCGAATTATTTCATGTTCCTGCTCGGCGAGCGCGCCTACAACTTCTATCGTTTCGGCTCCTGGACCGGAACCTATCTTCCCATCTTCGGCCGGGAACAGCGCTTGCAGGATCCCACGCTGCCAGCGAACTTTCCCTGGAGCACGCCGTTCCATGAGGGATTTCTTGGTGCTCTGTTCAAGCCGGAAAAGTCGATTTTCTTGTTTGATCCACTGCTCGTGCTGGCAATAATGCTGCTCGCACTGCTCTGGCCGCGACTGGAACGCGAAGCGCGAGCATACGCGATCGCAGCCCTTTTCATGCTGGTGGCATACATGGGTTTTTATGCCCGCTATGCTTATTGGGCGGGGGATTTTTCCTGGGGAGACCGCTATGTGGCGACTCCGGTCGAGTTCGTGGCGTTTCTCGCTGTCCCTCTGCTGCTGCGCTATCGCGAGAATTTGAGCAAGTTCGTCTGGCGTGGGGGATTGGCCCTCATTGCCGCGAGTTTCGTCATCCAGACCGGGTCACTCGCGTTCTGGTTTCCACTTGAGATTTATCAATCCGAAAACATGGGCCATCCCATGTTCATCATTGCACTGCGTTTCAAAAATATCATTGCCTTCGCGCTGGGCAAGATGCAGGCCTGGGGGTTGATTACCGAAGCCATGGGCCAGGACCCATGGGATTACGCGCATATCACAACGTGGAATTTCCTGCCTTTCTTATTGCGGCGAGTGGGCGCTGCGCCGAAATGGGTGGTGAATGCGACTTTTGTCGTCTGGATCGCTGCCCTAGCCGGATTAGTTATTTGTCTCTGGCGCCTGAACGACGTTCTGTCTTTGTTAGGGGAGCAGCGGGAACCTGCGCAGCCGCTGGGTGTTTCGCGGGCAAGTTAGACGCGTCTGGCGTCGAATGAACGCTGCAGACTACTCCACGGTCACCGATTTGGCGAGATTCCTCGGTTGATCCACGTCGCAACCGCGGCGCACGGCAATGTGATAAGCGAGCAACTGCAACGGAACGATCTCCAGAATCGGAGATAGTTCATCCGGAGCGGCGGGAATGTGCAGTACATGATCGGCGGCCTCTACGATTTCCTGATCGCCTTCCGTCGCCAGCGCGATGACGACTCCCGACCGCGCTTTCACTTCTTTCAGATTTGAAATCGTCTTCTCGTAGCGCAGCATCGATCCAGGGTCGTTCACATCCCGCGTCGCGATTAGAACAACGGGCAGATTCTCATCAATCAGCGCGTTGGGACCGTGCTTCATCTCGCCGGCGGGATATCCTTCGGCGTGAATGTAGGAAATCTCCTTGAGCTTGAGAGCGCCTTCGAGCGCGATGGGATAGTGAATGCCCCGCCCGAGAAAAAGAAAATCGTGGACCTTCTGGTAATGCTTGGCCAATTCATCGCAGGCATCGTCATGAGTAAGAATGGTTTCAAGCTTGGCGGGAACGCGCGTTAGTTCGAGCATCTCCGAACATGCTTGTTCGGCGCTCATGACGCCGCGCACCTGCGCGAGATACATTGCGAGAATGTATAATGCGGTAAGTTGCGCGGTGAATGCTTTGGTCGAAGCGACGCCAATCTCGGGCCCGGCATGCGTATAGATCGTGCCTGCCGCCTCGCGAGTGATCATAGATCCGACGACGTTGCAGATCGCCAGAGTCTTCGATCCGCGAGATTTTGCTTCGCGCTGCGCGGCGATGGTGTCGGCCGTTTCCCCAGATTGCGAAATGACGACCGTGATTGTGTTGGAATCGACAATCGGATTGCGATAACGCCATTCGCTCGCATAATCGACTTCGACCGGCATGCGAGCCAGGGTCTCGATCATGAATTTGCCGGCAAGCCCTGCATGCCAGCTGGTTCCGCACGCGATGATGTTGATTTTCGTCGCGTCACGGAATTCCTCTTCGCTGATCTGCATCTCATCCAGAAAGATGTGTCCCGTGTCCTGCGAAACGCGCCCCAGGGTCGTGTCGCGGACGGCGCGCGGCTGCTCATAGATTTCTTTGAGCATGAAATGCTTGAAGCCGCCCTTTTCCACCATGATGGGATCCCAGGTGACATGTTGCACCTGGCGCATGATGGGCCGTCCGTCGAAATCGGAAAGCTGCACACCGTCGGGCGTCACTACGGCCAGATCGCCGTCGGCGAGGAAGAAAATGTCGCGGGTGTGATAGAGAATCGCGGGGACATCCGAGGCAACGAAGTATTCGTCATTTCCCAGGCCGATGACAGCCGGTGGACCGTTGCGCGCGGCGACAATTTTATTGGGGTCGTCCGCTGAGATCACCGCCAGAGCGAAAACTCCGCTGAGTTGCTTTACCGTTTGCCGCACGGCGTCTTCCAGCGTTGGTCTGCGGCCATTGTGCGACTGTGAATATTTTTCAACGAGGTGCGCGATGATCTCCGTATCGGTCTCGGTAGTGAATTTGTGTCCTTCTTCGATCAGCTTCTTTTTAAGGCTGAGGTAGTTCTCGACGATCCCGTTGTGCACGACCACGATCTTTCCTGTGCAGTCGCGATGCGGATGGGCGTTTTCTTCGGTCGGACGTCCATGTGTCGCCCAGCGCGTGTGCCCGACCCCGTAGGTGCCATGGAGCGGTTTTTCATGGATCGCTTCTTCCAGATTGTGCAACTTGCCCTCGGCGCGGCGAATCTGCAGCCCATCACCATTCCCGCCGACGGCGATTCCGGCGGAATCATATCCGCGATATTCCAGCCGCCGCAGCCCATCCAGGATGATGGGCACGACACTTTTCTTTCCGACGTATCCGACAATGCCGCACATGGAGAAAACCTCGAGATCGGACGCCGAAGCGCCTGCGTTATTCCGCGAGGGAGAAGCGGAACTCTTCAATTACGGGGTTGGTCAGCACTTCGCGGGCAATGCGCTCGACCTCCGCCTGAGCTTGGTCGCGCGACAGACCGCCGTCAAGTGTGAGTTCGAAAAATTTTCCCTGCCGCACGCTTTCCAGGCCCTTGTACCCCATCTTCTTGAGTGCGCCTTGAATGGTTTTGCCCTGGGGGTCGAGGACGCTCTTCTTTAATGAGACATACACGTAGGCAGTCATACCGGGTCATTATACGGCACGGGCAAGGCGTGGGAGGGCGCGGGCGCGGACCTCAGAGCTCAGTCTTCCGACCTCAAACCGCCCGTTCAGGTGGAATAGGCCGGGGTCTGGACGCTTGAGGTCTTGACACCCGAGGTCTGAAGTTTGAGGTTTGCTTCATTCTTGCTTGCGCAAGCGTTCGTCCAATTCGGCAAGGGCCAAGTCAAGTAGCTTTCTATGCCGAGGATTGTGGCTGGTTTCGATCTGCTGCAGAATTCTCTGTCGTGCCAGACTTAAGTTTTCTTTCTCGCGTAACTTCGCTGCTTCTTCGGGGCCGATTTTCGTCCGCGAAGGGGGCGAAGGCTCGGCGGCTTCTAACTGCTGAGCTTCGACGGACTTACTTTCCCAGCCTCTGGACATAACTGAAGTATAGGACTGCCGTAGTTTCGAAGCGAGTACTTGGCTGGGCAGCTGAACGGCCGGGCTGCGTAATCGTCGCGAAAAGATCTGCCAGTCTTGGATCTGTTTCTGAAAACCCATCAGGGTCAATAACCATTGAGATCAATAGCTATTAGCATTAACAAAAGGGGTTGAATTCGACTTATCTGGAGATATAATGCTGCGCGATTTGTCGAATGGCTTGGGGTCTTAGGGGCGACCCGGCCACGGGAGCCCATGTTGTGTGTGCCAGAATTTTTGTAAATATTGCCAACTCCCGCCGAGCCGCGCTTACCGTTGCAAGCCATGTGCGCCCTCGTCATTGCGGTTCGATCAATTGTCAAGATTGGCCTTTGTTTTCTTTTCTGATTGAACCGGCAAGCATCGCAGGGCTTTTTGCCGGCCGCCTCCCCCTCATACCCAGTTTGCAAATCATCGATTCGAAACCGAGGGTGTCGAGCGACACAGTTTTCAGCCGGAGCTTCGCTTCGGGTCTTGCCTCGATCTTTTTCGGAGGGTCGCTTGTCTTTGATCCCCGAAAATGAACTGTCGCAAATCGAGTCGGTTCTTAGTATGTATTTCGACTCTTCCACGCTCGGTTTTTGCATTCTTGATAGCGAGCTTCGCTATCTAGCGGTTAACAAAGGTTTGGCAATAATGAACGGATTAACGCCTGAAGAACACATGGGCCAAACCATCCGTCAGGTGCTCGGACCCTTGGCCGATCAAATTGAACCTGAAATCAGGCAGTTGCTCGCGACCGGCAAACCGCGACTTGATGTTCGTGTATCCGGTGGGTTGCCAGAGGGAAACGAGACGGGGCACTGGATCGGACACTTTTTCCCGATCAGGTACAGTAACGGACTGGTGACACGCATCGGCGCGATTGTGTTGGAAGTGACGCAGCAGAAACGGATGGAAGCTACCGTTCGTCATCTCAGCAAGGGGATGAAGCTGCAGATGGACCGTCTACAAATGTTGTTGGACGTGGGCACCCTGCTTTCCGCGAACTGGAACGTTGCGCAATTATTTCCGAAAATCTCCGCCCGCATCCGCCGTGTATTGCGCCATGAATATGCTGGTTTCTCGTTGCACGACAGCAGTACCGGCAGGCTCGTCCGGCAGGCCGAGGATTTTCCTCTTGGCAAAGGTCTGACCGCGAATGTTCAGATCAGCGCGAGCGACAGCCCTGGGGCGCAGTCGCTGGAAAAGCGCTCGCCGTTGATCTTCTCCAAGGAGCAGATGCAGGCCTGCGGCGCCGAAATCGCACAACGCTTTCTAGACGAAGGTCTGCAGTCGCTGTGTTGTGTCCCGCTGCTACGCCCGCAGGGGCCACTCGGGGTGCTGGTCCTTGGCAGCACGCGTACGAACGCGTTCCAACCAGATGATTTGGCTCTTCTGAACCAGGTTGCGGCGCAACTCAGCATAGCCCTTGAGAACAGTCGGGCGGCTGCCGAAATCGAGCAGTTGAAGCGACGGCTGAATGAAGAACGAAAATACCTCGAGGAAGAAAACCGGACGCAAGGCCAATTCGGAGAAATCATTGGCGACAGCACGCCACTGAAGAAAGTGCTCGATCAGGTCGCTACCGTAGCCGATAGTGACGCGACCGTGCTGATCCTTGGCGAGACAGGTACCGGCAAGGAGCTCATTGCGCACGCGATTCACCGCATCAGCCGCCGCAGGCACCGCAATTTCGTGAAGGTGAACTGCGCCGCCATCCCGACCGGATTGCTGGAGAGCGAATTATTTGGTCACGAAAAAGGGGCCTTCACCGGGGCAGTGAGCCAGAAGGTCGGTCGTATCGAACTGGCCGACGGAGGTACGCTGTTTCTCGATGAAGTGGGCGAGATTCCGCTCGAGCTACAACCGAAGCTTCTCCGCGTCTTGCAGGATCAGGAATTCGAACGGTTGGGCAGCACGCGCACCATTCGCGTCAACATTCGAATCATTGCCGCGACGAACCGGGACCTGGTGCGTTGTGTTGCCGAACATCAGTTCCGTAACGATCTTTTCTATCGTCTCAATGTGTTTCCAATCCATGTTCCGCCCTTACGCGAAAGACGCGAAGATATTCCTTCGCTGGTGCGTTATTTCGTCCGAAAATTTGCCCGCCGCATGGATCGCCATATCGAGAGCATCCCGAAAGAAAGCCTCACCGCTCTGACACGCTGGTCCTGGCCGGGCAACGTTCGCGAACTGGAGAATTTGATGGAGCGTTCCGTCATTCTCAGCCCCGGACCGGCGCTCCACGTCCCGATCTCCGAGTTGAAGAGTTCCGGAGCCGACGATGATCGCCCGGTCGACGACACCCTGAGTGGCGCCGAGCGCGAGCACATCATCCGCGTTCTGCGGGAAACTCGGGGTGTCCTCTCCGGGCCTAATGGCGCTGCCCAGAGGCTGGGACTGAAGCGCACGACTTTGCAATCCAAAATGCGGCGGCTGGAGATTGCCCGGCGGGAATACATGGATACCTCCGACAAGAATAGCTAGCCGGCATTCACTTGAGGCTGACTTCTATTCGGCAACTTGCCGAGATTTCGGCGGGGTTCCGGAACGCACGAATGATCTTTCCGTTTTGGAACTCGTTCCAAACAGGGAAGTTGCCGCCCTGCGAGTTTCAGTTCCCAAAAGGACCCACGCGTGCTCTATCGGCACAGCAACTTCGCCTCTGGCCGAGAGAAGTCATTTTCTTGCCGGGCGAAGTTGGGGGCGTTCTCCGAATTCTCATAGCCGTCATTCTTATCCGGAGATGCGGGTGTCGAGATGCTGTTATCTGTCAATCGAAGTGCACTTATAGGAACAAGTGTCTTATCAGGAAGATCAGTACTTAACGAGCAATCAAGCTCAGCTAAACCTAGATGCCAAACCCCTCCCGGTTACGCTCAACTTGCCCCGGAATGGGAGGGCAGTTCGAGCATCAGCTCATTCCTACCCTTTTTTTCAGAGACATTGAATTCTCGTCGCGAAAACATTTCCCTTGCCGCTGAGGCGG
>Ga0335072_10005833_pt1 | contig 18099 bp, 18 predicted proteins | sample Lox_Sample_21_FD_206725 | JGI IMG/M metagenome (GOLD analysis project Ga0335072, IMG submission 206725) | Soil microbial communities from Loxahatchee National Wildlife Refuge, Florida, United States - Lox_Sample_2.1 | ecosystem: Environmental > Terrestrial > Soil > Wetlands | place: USA... | reverse complement strand
AGGAACAAACAACCCGCGCGATGAAATCCTCCAGCGCCCGCACCGGCGCCACGTCCCCGAATACGCGCGGCCGGCCCACCCGCAAGGCCGCCACAAAGGCCGCCCGTTCCCGTACATCCGCCAACCGCACCGCGTGCTCAATATAGGCTTCGACGTCCATAGCGATACGATCCGCCAACCCCATGCAGGCCAGGATCGCCGCGCTATGCCGGCCACGCATCAGTGCCGAGGGCGTGGTGACCACGGGCAGATCGCATGCCACCGCTTCCAACGTGGAGTTGCAGCCGGACCAGCCGATGCTGTCCAGGAACACGTCCCCCGCCCGCAGCAAATCGGGGAATTCGTCGTGGGGCACAGGTGGGATCAGCACGCAATGTCGCTGCCAGTCCAGCCCGGCAGCAGAGAAGGCGCGTTGCAACCGCACGCGAAACGCCGCGTCGCGCTGACCGGCAGGAGAACCCAAAAACAGAAACTGTGCGTTGGGAACGCGAGCAGCGATGCAGGGCCACACTGTATCATGGCGCGGCAGGTATTTGCTTAAGGACTGGCAGCACAAATACACCGTGGAATCATGGCGCAGGCCCAATGCGGCACGATCCCCTGCCGCACCATCGCCATGCGGTGCCGTGTAGCAGATTCCCAGGCCGGGCAGCCGCACCAGTTGTTCCGTATAATGCGCATCGCCGTCTGGCGGCTCCATTGCCTCGCTTGATAGATAGTAATCGATGGTCGGCAGGCCAGATGAGTCCGGATGGCCCCATGTCGTGCATTGCACCGGAGCCAGCCGCAGCGCCGCCAACCGCACCGCCGTCTGCTCCATTCCTATGTCGAGATAAATTAATGCGTGCGGCGCATCAGCCAGGATACGGGCGCGCCAGGTGGCGGTGTCGGCCAGGCCACGCGCGAACCCGTCACAGCAGCCCGCGATACGCTCGCTGACCGCATCGCACGCGGGGCTGAGTTGGTAGCCGAACACGGCGAACCGCGAACGATCGAGTTGCGCAATCCAGCCGCCATGCGTCTTCGACACCGAATGCATGTGCAGATAGGCCGAAGCAAATCCAACACGGATTTTTTCCCCCGGCCGCGGCGGCCGCGGCATTGGCGGGTCCGGGAACCCCTGCGCATTCGCGAGCCGCGCGATGACGCCGCCATAGCTGCGTTGCAGTTCGCGGTCGTTCTCGCCCTGGTAGGCGAGCAGGAATGGCTGCGCCAGCCCGATCGCCAGGGCACCCCGTGAGAGCATATCCGGGGTGGCGTTTTCTGTCACCGCGGCGAGTTGGTGCAGTGCCTCGGCATAGCCGGCCCGCCGCCGGGCCATGTCAGCTTCGTCAGTATGTACCCTCGACAGCAGCGAAGTCGCCTGTGTCAGGCGCGCACCGATGTCATCGGGATCGCTGCGCAGACGGAGTGCCAGCACACGCTTCGAGTCGTTTTCATAGCCGGCCATCTGCAGCAGATTCGCCAGCCACAGCAGCGAAGGATGATCGGCATTCAGCGCCTCGATCCGGTCGGTAATCTCGCGCAGCATCGCGCTGTCGCCGCGGCGCACCGCGCGGTCGGCGAAGGACACAAGCACTGAGGTCGCCTCGGCGAGCGCGCCGGCTTCTGCCAGCAGGGCTGCAAGACTGAACCAGGCGGGAATATAGTCTGGATAGTTTTGCGTTGCCTCGCGCAGTCGGGCCATGGCATCGGCGGTGCGGCCGAACCGCTGCAAAGCAACGGCGAGGTTATGGGCGGTGCGCCCCTCTGGCGCGAGGTGATGCGCCGCCTCGATCAGTACTGCCGCCGCGGCGGGGTCGTCGCCGGCGAGGCGCAGCAGGCCCAGTCCATGCAGCGCTTCCACCGCGTCGGATGGCAGCAGGCGGCGATAGGCCGCTTCCGCACCTGCCAAATCGCCAGCCGCATGGGCCGCGCGCGCTTGCTCAAGTCTCGCATCCATGGCGCGGGAACGTGCCATGCGATGCTTAACGTTAGGTTGAGGGCGCTTGCCAAATGCCACTCGTCTGGTCGGGCTTGACCCGCACATCATGCGTCCATGGGCGTGCCTGGCCGGGACGATGCAAGTCCAACCATGGCCGATCGACCCGGCCTTCCGCGGTCAAACCCGGCTACGACACGAAACGCCTGCGGCCCTGCAATCCATCAAAATCCCAATCTTCTTCTTGCCAACGCGGCACCTTGTGCCAAGGCGTACAATTTTGCCTCCGCGATTTCGCGGCGCATCGGAGCCATGCCGCAATTGGTGCAGGGGAACAGGCGTTCCGGCGGCACGTGTTCTGCTGCGGCTTCAATGACCGCGGCGACGTCATCGGGCGTTTCCACGGCGTCGTTCGCCACGTCGATCGCACCGAGCAATACGTCTTTACCCGCGAGCAAGCGCAGCAGACCCAACGGCACGTGCGAATTACGGCACTCCAGCGAGACCTGATCGATATTGCTCGCAGCCAGCACAGGGAATGTGGATTCGTACTGCCGCCATTCCGCGCCCAGGCCCGATTTCCAATCGATGTTCGCCTGAATGCCGTAGCCATAACAAATATGTACCGCCGTCTTGCACGGCAACCCCTGCGCCGCACGTTCCAGCGCCGCGATGCCCCAGCCTGCCACCTGCTCCATGTACACGTTGAACGCAGGTTCATCGAACTGGATCACGTCCACGCCGTCGGCAGCTAGGCCGCGCGCCTCCTCGTTCAATGCCGCGGCGAAGGCCATCGCAAGCGCGGGGCGATCGCCGTAATGCGCGTCGGCAATCGTATCGACGATGGTCATCGGGCCAGGCAGAGTGAATTTCAGCCGATGCGCAGTGTGGGCACGCGCCAACCGCGCCTCGGTCGCATGCGCGCGGCCACGCAGCGCGATCGGCCCCGTAACGGTGGGGACCATCGCTTTGTAGCGGTCGGCGCGGATGCCCATCTCGACGCGCCGATCGAAATCGATGCCGTCGATGAAGGCCAGGAAGCCGTGCACGAAATGCTGGCGCGATTGCTCGCCGTCGGTGACGATGTCGATGCCGGCATCCTGTTGCAGCTTCAGCCACAGCAGCGTGGCGTCGCGCTTGGCATCCGCCAATTCCTGGCCGCTCGCACGCCACGCCGGCCACAGGCGGTTGGTCTCCGCCAGCCAATCCGGCTTCGGCAGGCTGCCTGCGATGGTGGTTTCCAGCATCTGTTTCCTCCCGGACGCTTCCCGCTGCGGGCAGCATATTTGGCGGCGCCACGCCGGCAATGGTAAACTGGCATTGACAGTCCGAACTTCATCTACTCCGATTGGGAGAGCGGTAGGATAATAGTCATTGCCGGGTGCCCGGCCAGGCAGATTGCCCTTGCCGACCCTGGCGCCCCGGCCAATAAAGGACCGTGACGATGGCCATCGAATTCAAACCGCTGCACCAGCATTTTGCCGCCGAAGAGCAAGGTTTCGACATGTGTGAACAAATCGATGCCGCCACCACGCGCGCCTTCGAGCAACCTATCGACCGCTACTCTGTCCTGGTATTCCCGGCACAGCGTGTGAATGACGCGCAATGGTGATGCACCGCGGCTGCCGCTATCACCTGTCGCAGGTCCATGACATGCGGCGGACCACGGTGCTCGACCTGGCGTCTGTCAACGAACGCGATTGCAAGGCAACGGCCGAAGCGGCGTAGCGGCTACGCCACGTAGACCATCCAGCTCACGCCGAAACGATCCGCCAGCATGCCGAAGGCCGGCGAGAAGAACGTCTTGCCCAGCGGCATCCGCACCTCTCCGCCATCGGCCAGCGCGTTGAACTTGCTTTCCGCCTCGGTAGGGTCGGCGGCGGTGATCGACAATGCGAAGCCCTGGAACTTCGGCTGGTCCTGGCTTCCATCGGATAGCAGCAGCGTCGCGCCGCCAATATCCAACCTCGCGTGCATCACCCGGTCGCCACCGCCGGGCGGTATCATTGACGGATCAGGGCAGTCCTTGAACCGCATCATCATGATCTGTTTCGCGCCGAGCGCCTTTTGGTAGAACGCGATCGCCTCCTCACAGCGGCCGTCAAAGAACAGATAGGGTTGCATTTCCATGACAAGTCTCCGTTGGATTATACGCGCCGCACGGGCGGCATGATGTCTGCCGCATCGATGCCCAGTTCGTAAAGCCCCATCTGCCACAAGCAGAAATCCGCAGGTGGGGACTGGATCGGTGCCAGAGCACCATCGCGGAACAGTTGCTCCAGCCGCGAGCCTTTGAATATGCCGTGAGCGCCGCCCAGCGTCAGTGCGGTGCGTGTCACGCGGGCAGTCGTTTCACCAACCACGTATTTTGCGCGATACAGCGCGGCGGTGGTTTCCGTCGTCGGCCCCTGCGTGTCGCTGAGCCAGGCCGACCGATAGGTGATCAGCCGAGCCGCGTCCAGGTCGGCGCTGAGTTCCGCCACGTGGCGCCGCACGTCGGGATGATAGGCGAGCGGCTGTGCATAGCCCGTGGGCTGCCGCGCCTGCACCGTTTCGCGCAAGGCGTTGTACGCCGCCACGGCAACGCCGAGATACACGGCGGTATAGGACGCCCAGAACCAGTTCAAATAGTCTTGCCGGAATGCGCGCACATCGTCGCTGTGCAGCAGCAGCGCGCTCTCCGGCAGGCGGCAATCCTCCAGGATCATCGAATCGCTGCGCGTGGCGCGCATGCCCAGCGTGTCCCAGTTGGCCTCAACGCGGCGGCCCGCGGCATCGCGCGGCACCAGAAGCAGGACGGCGGCGTGGGGATTCGTTGCTTCGTCGGGATACGCCATCACCATCACCTGGTCGGCCGCCTGCAGCATGGACGCGAACATCTTGCGGCCTGACACGCTGTACCCGCCTTCCTGTTTCCGCGCCCGCGCGGAAAGAGGCCGCTCGCCGATCAGCGACGTGGTGCCGGGCTCGGAAAAGTTGCCGCCGATCAGCTGGCGCTGCTGCACCACAAGGTCCGCGACACGCTGTTTGGCGGATGCCGGAACGTCCGGGCTCAACAGCACCGGCATCACCACGGAGGCATGCATGTTGAACGCCAGTGCGGTGGACGGACAGCCCTGCCCCAGCGCTTCATAGGCGATGGTGTGATCCAGGAAGCTGGCGCCAGCGCCGCCCCATTCGCGCGGCACGGTCAGATCGAGGAATCCTTCCGCGCGCAACCGGTCGTAGTTTTCCACCGGATGCGACGCATCGCGATCGTGCTGTGGCGCTCGGGTGGCGAAGTCCGCGGCGAGCGCCAGGCACCGCTGTTGCAGGCGCTGCTGGTCCGGCGACAGCAGGAATTCCACGCGCCTGCTACCCGGGCCGGATCAGCCGCGCGCGAGCGCGTAGATCTGCGTGCCGCCGGGCGGCGGAAGATGCGCAGTCCAGCTCTCGCCGCCGTCGCGGCTGCTGTAGATTTCTCCACCGTTGGTGGCGCAGGACATCAGCAGCGGGCGGCGCTCATCGAATGCCAGCGCGAACATGGTGTGCGGCGCCTGCACGCCCATATCGACGCGTTGCCAGCTATCGCCGCCGTCGCCGCTGTACAGCAGCACGCCGCAATCGCTCTGGAAATTGGCGCCGGCGGCTACGAAAATCTTGCGGGGATTGCCGGGCACTTCGTGGATGTCGCGGCAATAGATCTGCCCCTTGGCGTTCAGAGATTCCAGCTTCACGTGCTTCCAGTGGTCGCCACCGTCGAAGCTTTGAAACATGCCGGCGCGGCCGATGCCGAACACGGTGTCAGGGCGCCAGCGGCTGGCCAGCACACCGTGCATGTCCACCGCATCGTCATTCAGGTACTGGCCGTGGCTCAGGTTTTCCCAATGCTCGCCGCCGTCGGTCGAACGCAGCGTGCCGCCGACTTCGATCGCGGCATACAGCAGGTCCGGGTCGCTCACGCTGGCATCCAATGCCAGCACGCGCTTGGCCGGATTGGAACCCGGCGCGGTGGTGATGTCGGGAAACCGCACACTGACCGGCAGACGCACCCAACGTTCACCACCATCGTCGCTGCGATAGATTTCACTGTTCTCATAACCGACGAACATCACGCTCGGATCGGCCGGATGGAACAGAAACGACCAGACCGGCAGGCCGTGGTCGGGGATGTTGACCTTTTCCCAGTGTTCGCCGCGGTCGTTGCTGTGATACGGGCCGGATTGGGTGCCGGCATACACATGCTCCGCATGTCGCGGATGCACCGCAAGCGCGCGCACGGCGGGCGACTCCGGCAGGCCGCGATACAGTTCCTCCCAGGTGTCGCTGCCATCCGCCATGCGATAGAGGCCGGACTGAACCACCCGCCCGCGCCCGGTCTCCCCCGCCAGGCCGAGATAGATCCACGACGGTTGCTCTGCCATGACCTTGCCCTCCCTGTTGGCTGTGCTGCCGGGCGGAAGCCTGCAAGCATCGGTGGTCGACGGCAAGGCTTTCCCGCAACGGCCGCGCGGTCGAGTATGCTGCCGCACCTGTCCGATGTCATCGCGAGGACCGAAGCGACGAGGCAACCCCGATCGTATCGCCGAACGGACGGTCGGCACCTCAACAAGATTGCTTCCTCGCTTCGCTCCACGCAATGACACGCTGCCAGTCGTGCCCGGAGTATCGCTTATGTCCTTCACCTTCGGCCCCGAGGTCGCCCTCGACCGCCCGGCCTATGTCGATCCCACCGCGCGCATCTTCGGCCGCATCAGCGCCGGTGAGGGCAGCAGCTTCTGGCCCTACTGCGTGATCCGCGCCGAGGGTGCCGCCGTGCGCATCGGCCGCGCGTGCAACATTCAGGACGGCGCGGTGATCCATGTCGGTGGCGGGCGCGGCACGACCATCGGCGACTATTGCTCCATCGCGCATCGCGCCGTGGTGCATGGGGCGGAGATCGGCGATGACTGCCTGATCGGCATCGGCGCGGTGGTGATGGATGGCGCCAAGGTTGGCCGCCGCTGCATGATCGGAGCGATGGCGCTGGTACCGCCGGGCATGGAGGTGCCCGATTGCTCGGTCGTCACCGGCGTGCCCGGCAAGGTCACGTCAACGCGCGACAATTTCCAGGCGACCCGGCGCAACGCACTGGTCTACCACCGCAACGCGCTGGCCTACGCGGAAGGACGGCACGATGCGTGGCGTGGCGAGGCATTCGCGGCATGGCGGGCCGACGTGTGGCAACGCCTGCAGGCGGGTGAGGAAGTTGGTATTTGAATTCCACCCAATGTCATTGCAAGGCGCGAAGCGATGAAGCACCCTCGTTCGCAGAAGCCTCCGAACCGTCCGCGCACTCAGCGAACCGGGATTGCTTCATCCAGCCGCTGGTCGGCCGCGCCGGCCGGTGGTCAACTTGCAATGACAATTTGGCCTGACGCCGCGCTGTATTATTCGGCCGCCAGGTCCACCGGCGCGCGAATACAAGCTGCGCTGTGGTCCGGACCGAGCGCTCGCAACCGTGGATCCTCTTCCGCGCACGCTTGCTCCGCAAACACGCAACGCGGATGGAACCGGCACCCTTGCGGCAAGGCAAATGGCGGCGGCACCGCACCTTCAATGGCCAGCAACCGACCACGTTGCTCCTCGATCTTGGGAATGCTGCCGAGCAAGCCCAGCGTGTAAGGATGCTGCGGATCGTCGAACAACGCCGCGCCGGGACCGCGTTCGACCACGCGCCCGGCATACATCACAGCAACTTCGTCGGCCATTTCCGCAACCACGCCCAGATCGTGCGTGATCAGGATGATTGCCATGCCGGTCTGCTGCTGCAACTCCCGCAGCAGATCGAGAATCTGCGCCTGCACCGTGACGTCCAACGCCGTTGTGGGCTCATCGGCGATCAGCAGATCGGGCGCGCACGCGAGCGCCATCGCGATCATCACCCGCTGGCGCATGCCGCCGGACATCTGATGCGGATACTCGTCGAACCGGCGTTCCGGCGCGGGGATGCGCACGCGTGCCAGCGCCTCGATCGCGCGTGCCCGCAACGCCGCAGCCGACGCTGAACGGTCATGCGCGCGCATCGCCTCGACGATCTGGTCGCCGGCGGTGAACACCGGGTTCAGGCTGGTCATCGGTTCCTGGAAGACCATGGCGATGCGGTTGCCCCGGATCGCGCGCATGTCTGCCAGCGGCAGGTCCAGCAGGTTGCGGCCTTCGAAAACGATGCGGCCCGCATCAACCCGCCCCGGCGGCGGCACCAACCGCATGATCGACAACGATAAGACCGATTTGCCGCAGCCGGACTCGCCAACGATGCCCAGCGTTCGCCCGCGTGCCACGGAAAGATCGACGCCGTCCACCGCGGCGATCTCACCATTGGACGTATGGAAAACGGTGCGGAGGTTATCGATGCGGAGCAAGTCGATCATGCGGAAAGGCGGCGACTTTCGCCTGGCAGGAGAATCTTGCCCCGTTCCTAACCAGACATGCCGAGGATGTCACCGCTCCTGCTAAACCATCTTGAGCCTTTCCATCCCGTTTTCCGCGCGCTCCTGCGATTCGGCCCGGCACAGATCGGTCGACACGGCCACAAGGTTTCCGGTCCCTTGCCAATCCGCTGAAATGTTATACTATAACATTCCGCTCTGCCGGCGTGCCCTGCCGCCAACACGGGATCGACGATGACCAGGCTTGCCGTATTCGCCGCAATCGCGGCCCTGCTTTTGGCCCCGTGGCCGGCGCAGGCCGCGGATCACCGCATCGCGATTGTCGCCGCGGAGAATTTCTATGGCGACGTCGCGGCTCAGATTGGCGGTCCGGACGTGACGGTTCACAGCATCCTCACCAATCCCGACCAGGATCCGCATCTGTTCGAGGCCAGCCCCTCGGTTGGCCGGGACCTGTCGGCGGCACGTATCGTGATCTACAGCGGCATCGACTACGACCCCTGGATGCCGAAGCTGCTCCATGCCACGCATGCTTCCGGCCGGCAGGTCATCGTGGTTGCCAACCTGGTCGGCGGGAAACCAGGCGACAATCCGCATATCTGGTACGAGCCCGCGACGATGCCGGCGCTCGCCGGCCGGCTCGCGGCCGAACTGATCGCGGACGATCCCGCGCACAAGGCTGGCTATCAGCAGCGGCTGGCTCGCTTCAAGGAATCGATGCAGCCGGTACTGAAGAATGTGGCCGCACTCCGCCACCGCCTCGCCGGCACCCCGGTGATCGCAACGGAACCGGTGTTCGGCTATATCTTCGCCGCGCTCGGCATGGATGTGCGTGACATGCCGTTCCAGATTGCAGTGATGAACAACACCGAACCGGCGGCATCCAACGTTGCCGCGTTTGAAAACGACCTGAGGAACCATCGCGTGCGGCTGATGGTGTATAACAGCCAGGCCTCGGACCCGATCGCAGCGCGCATGATGCGGTTGGCAAGACAGTCGCATGTCCCCGTGGTCGGCGCGACGGAAACCGAACCGCCGGGGAAGACCTATCAGGCATGGATGCTGAGTGAACTCGATGCAGTCGACCATGCCCTGCCACCCTAGTGCTTGCAATCCGAGAAGCATGAATCGCCCCTCAAATGTCATTGCGAGTCGCCACCGGCCATCGGCCAACCCGCGGCTGGATGAAAGTGCGGCGTGTCGCATGTTTCTCGTCATCGCCGGGCCTGACCCGGCCATCTGCGCACGATCGCTCGGATCGCTCAGCCGCGTGGCGCCCGATCAGCGGGGGAAGATGGCCGGGTCACGCCCGGCCATGACGGTGTATTTTCTTGCCAGGAGCGTAGCGACGAAGCAATCCCGATCGGGTGGACGCACGGATGGTCCGGCGGCTCTCCTGAACAAGGTTGCTTCGTCGCTTCGCTCCGCGCAATGACACGGCGTCTTGCGATGACGCCGGCCATGAACGCCGTGGAGTTCCGCGACCTGCGGCTGATATTGGGCAGCCGCACCATCCTGGACGGTGTCAGCCTGGATATCGCCGCACGCGAGTTCGTCGGCGTGCTGGGTCCAAACGGCGCCGGCAAAACCACACTGATGCGCGCCATATTGGGCTTGGTGCCCCAGGCGCACGGCACCATCCGCGTCCTCGGCCGATCCGCCATGCGCGGGAATCCCGCCATCGGCTACATGCCTCAGGTGCGTGGCGCGATCGGGACCATGCGCCTCAGCGGCTGGGACTTCGTCGCCAGCACGGTCAACGGCCACCGTCTCGGCCTGCCCCTGCTCTCCAAATCCGGCCGCGCCGAGGTGGACCGCCTTCTCGACCTGGTCGGCGCAAGCGACCTCGCGCGCCGGCCGCTTGCCGAAACCTCCGGCGGCGAGCGCCAGCGCCTGTTGCTCGCGCAGACCCTGGTCGGCAACCCGCGCCTGCTGCTGCTGGACGAGCCGCTGATCAGCCTGGACCCGACCTATCAGCGCATCGTGGTGGAACTGGCAAAATCGGTGCAGACCGAACTTGGCATCGCCGTCTTGTTCTCGGCCCACGAACTGAACCCGCTGCTGAACGCGATGGATCGCGTGCTGTATCTCGGCAACGGCCAGGCCGCGCTGGGCAGCGTGGACGAGGTAATTACCGGTCCGGTGCTGTCCCGGCTGTACGGCTCCGATATCGAGGTCGTGCGTCTGCGTGGCCGCATCTTCGTCATGTCCGGCAGCCACGACATGGAGCATGACGAACACCGCCACGAAAACGGCCACGGCCACGGCCACGCGCACCACCACCATCATCGCCACGACCGCGCCGGCACGCATGTTTGATTACGACTTCATGCGCAACGCCTTCGCCGCCGCCGCGGTGGTGGCCGTCGTGGCGGGCGTCGTCGGCTACTTTCTGGTACTGCGCGGCCAGACCTTTGCCGGACACGCTCTGGCGCATGTCGGCTTCACGGGCGCGACAGGCGCAGTACTGATCGGCGTCGCACCGCTCTGGGGCATGGTGGTGGTGACGGTCGCCGCCGGCATCGGGATGGGGCTGATGGGTGAGCGCCTGACGCAACGCGATGTCGCGGTCGGCCTCGTGCTCGCGCTATCGCTGGGATTCGGCCTGCTGTTCTTGCATTTCTATACCAGCTTTGCAGCGCAGGCGACCTCGTTGTTGTTCGGCAATGTCTTGGCGGTGGACGGAAGCACTGTCTGGATGTTGCTCGGCTTGGGCGCACTCAGTCTGGCAGCGTTGGGCATAATCTCCCGCCCCTTGCTGTTCGCCAGCCTTCAGCCGGAACTGGCGGAAGCAAAGGGCGTATCGCTGCGTCTCTACGCCGTGTTGTTCCTGGCGATCGTCGCACTGGCGACGGCGGAAAGTGCACAGATCGTCGGCGTGTTGCTGGTCTTCACCCTGATGGTCGGGCCAGCGGCGGCGGCACAGCGTGTGACCGGCCGGCTCGGGCGCGGCATCGCACTGTCCGCCCTGCTGGCGCTGGCGGAAGCCTGGGGCGGCATTGCGTTGGCTTACGTCACGGACTGGCCTGTCAGCTTCTGGATCACTGCGCTCAGCGGAGCAATATACTTGTTGCTTGGCGTGCATATCCCCGGCGCAGTAGCGTTGCTGCCCGCCCGTGGACGTAGCGCGTAGGCCACCCTCTCCCGGCCGGCGCCGTCCCCGCGCGCGCAATCTCGGACCAGCACAGGTTTCCTGGTCCCAAGGCCGGCCGCTTGTCTCGCCTCCGCCAGACCCAGCCGGAGACAACACCGGCACCAACCGAAACGGTTCAGTCCTCGGTAATGTCCCGTTCCAGTTCGTCGTTCAAATCTGCATGACAGATCGCCGGCCGCTGATTTAGACTGAGCAAATGCAGCATCTCCGCAATCTTGGCCTTGGTTCCCTCATCGCCCTGTCTGTCCTGTCGGCCTGCGCTGCCGCGGATCCTCCCAGCACCGGCACGGCCGCCCGCCACATGCCTGGCACCTCTTCTGGCGTCTTTGCGGACTTCCTCATCGGCCGCTTCGCTCTGTCACAATCCCACCCCGATCGGGCCGCCACCGCATTCCTGAAGGCGCTGGCCGATCGCCCCGGCGATGCGGACCTGGTGCAGCACGCTTTCGTGGCATGCGTGCTCAGCGGACGGCCACAGGCAGTCGAACTCGCCCGGCAATTGCCCGACGATCCGATGGCCCAGCTGGTGTTGGCCGATCAGGACGCGCGCACCGGCAACTGGGCATCGGCCGAGCAACGCTATCGCGCCCTGCCCCGCCAGAACGTGAATCTGCTTCTTCAGCCGCTGCTCATCGCCTGGTCGCAAGTGGGTGAGGGTGACTCCAGGGCCGCACTTGCCACGCTCCGCCCCTTTGCCGAGGGTCCCCGTTTTCGCGGATTGTTCTCTCTGCACGCCGGCATGATCGCGGATCTCGCCGGGCAGACGGCGGACGCATCGCGCTACTACGCCACGGCCCTGGCCGATATGCCGGCAATGAACCTGCGCATGGCCCAGATTCTGGCGAGCTGGGATGTGCGTTCCGGCCATCCGGCCGCCGCGCAGCAAACTTTCGCCGCCCTCGGGACGGCCGCCCCCGATCTCACCATCGCCTTGCCGAGCCTGGAAGCGACCAGCGCAGCCCGTCCGGTGACGCGGCCCATCGAGGGGATCGCCGAGGCCTATATGGCGCTCGCCGGAGCCCTGCGTGCGCAGGACTCGTCGGACTACGCAATGATGATGCTGCGGCTGGCGCTAGACTTGCGGCCCGACCTGACCGCCGCGCGGCTGATGGCCGCCGACATGCTCAGCGGCGACCAGCGTAGCGCGGCGGCGTTGCAAATGCTGGCTTCGATCCCGCGCAACGATCCGCTGGCCGGCTTGGTCGGCATGCGCCGGACCGAGATTCTGGAGCAGATGGGCCGGACGGATGAAGCATTGCAGGAATTGACGCATCTCGCCGCCGCCTATCCCGACAGCCCGCTGCCGCTGATCCAGCGCGGCGACATCCTGCGCGCAAAGGACCATTACAACGAGGCCATCGCCGCTTACACCGCCGGGATCGCCAAGCTGGGCCAGCAGCAGGCGGAGGACTGGCCGGTCTTCTACGACCGTGGCATCGCCTTGGAGAACGCGCATCAATGGCATAAGGCGGAACTCGATTTCCGCCACGCGCTGCAACTGTCGCCGGATCAGCCTTACGTTCTGAACTACCTGGGTTACAGCTGGGCGAACAAGGACGAGCATCTCGCCGAGGCGCGGCAGATGATCCAGACAGCGTCGGAGCGCCTGCCGAACGATGGCGCGATCACCGACAGCCTCGGCTGGGTGATGCTCCGACAGGGCCAGATCGCCCAGGCGGTGCAGGTGCTGCAACGCGCGGTCGAGCAAGACCCGGAAGATGCGACGATCAATGGACACCTGGGCGACGCCTATATGAAGGCAGGACGCAACCTGGAGGCCCAATATCAGTGGCGGCGCGCGCTGACGCTGAACCCCGGACCGGAGGACACCGCCAAGCTGGAGGCCAAGCTGCAACCGCCGGAGACTTCGACTTCCTCGGTCGCCAGTGGGCGGCAATAACGCGACCCGAGGCTTCCCCTGACCGGTTCGCAGGACGCTCCGCGCGCATTCGCGCCGGCTAAGCTCAATCTTTACCTCCATGTCACGGGGCGGCGGGCGGACGGCTACCATCTGCTCGACAGCCTGGTGGCGTTCACCGGCTGCGGTGATGTGGTGCGCGCCGAGCCGGCGTCGGAGCTGTCACTGACCGTTCGGGGCGCCTTCGCGGCCGGGCTGGCCAGCGAGGCCGATAACCTCGTTCTGCGAGCCGCACGGGCACTGGCAGCGGAAGCGGGGGTGGCGCCACTTGCGGCCCTGACCCTGGAGAAGAACCTCCCCGTCGCATCCGGCATCGGCGGCGGTTCCGCCGATGCAGCGGCGGCTTTGCGCGTGTTATGCGCATTATGGCGTCTGCAGCCGGATTCTGTTGTTCTGGACCGGATCGCGTTGCGGTTGGGCGCCGATGTGCCGGTATGCCTGCACGGCCGGCCGGTTCGCATGGGCGGCATTGGCGAAGTCCTGAACCCTGCCCCGGTCCTGCCGCCATGCGCTGTGCTGTTGGTCAACCCCGGCGTAGCGGTGGCAACTGCCACGGTGTTCCACGCACGCGCCGGCGCCTTCTCGGCGCCGCCGCGGCTGCCGGAAGGCTGGGCGACCGCGGCAGCGATGGCAGCGGATCTGGCCATGCTCCACAATGACCTCGAGCGTCCGGCGCGCGACGTATGCCCCGCAATTGTCGACGTTCTGTCGGCCGTCGCGGCACAGCCCGGCTGCTTGCTAGCCCGCATGAGTGGCTCTGGCGCCACCTGCTTCGGATTGTTCGCGGAGACCGGGGCGGCAGAGCATGCTGCCGCGCGCGTGTCTCGGCCGGGATGGTGGGTCTGGGCCGGCGCGCTGCTGGGTGCCTGACTCGTCCGGCGCTTTACGCGCCGCGGTGAGGCGCCTATTTCAGCCGGTGGCTGCATTGGGGCGTCGCCAAGTGGTAAGGCAGCGGATTTTGGTTCCGCCATCCGGAGGTTCGAATCCTCCCGCCCCAGCCAGCCAAATCAGCCTCAGGCAGTCGGTGGGTTACAGGAACACCGTCAGGAACATCGTAAGGCGTCACGCGCTCCGAGAGAATAATCCTTCCGAAATTGAGCACGTCGCGAACGGCCTTCCATCATGTGAAGGCCTTCTGCCGTATGAACAGCCTTCTGCCATATGCGTGACACGCCTGCTCTCCTCACGGCAGACGGACGGCGGCACGGGTCTTCAAGGGCCATTTAGGGTCCGATGGCGCCTCCCGCCTGGCATCGAAGATCGCGCTCGGGCCACGACCTCATGACGTGACGAAAGAATTGAGCGCGTCACGAGGAGCGGTCATTTTCTTTCACACGCAAAAAGGCGGCGCGCTACGGAATCAATGCGCGCCGCAGTCACAAGCGATTACGACTCGCGGACGGTCAGTCCGGCCGCAGCGGCCCCTGGCAGGTGCGGGTCAACGAGAGGCTGGCGCAAATCCTTCAGATCGTCGCCAGATCCAGGCTCTTTCGCGATATTCTCAGCCAGCGCGCACACCGGACTTGTCGTCAATCGGCCACCGCGGCGGCCAGCAGGCGTTGTTGCAGGGCCGGATCGTCGTCAGCCGTTGCCGCCACGTGATTGTACTCGGTAATCGAAAGCTCCTGCTCGTCGAGCACCTGTACGGCGGCGGCTTCCGCCCGTTGTGCCAATTCCTGCTTCTCCCCCTCGCTGTCAGCCTCGTTCAGCCCTTCTCGGTAGGCCTCCCGGATCAACGCGATCTGACCGACCGCCCGGCCAACCTTGGCCACCGTTTCGTCGGAGAAGTTAGCGGTCGTCCCCCCATCACCAGTATTCCGGAATTCTGCCATGGTCATCTCCCCGTTTTGCCATGCGGACGCAGGGTCCACCCCGGGGTAACGGCGAGACCGGCAACGGGTTCGGTGCCATCGGGCTATATCGCTGCCAAGCGACATCGGTACTCCCGGGCGCTGGCCGCCTCGCCACAGTATCGCCCCGCGGCCCCGGCTCCCGCAGCACGCTGTCGATCCGCCACCAGCCCTGGTCGAGCCACCACACCGACGCGCCCGAGCGGCCTCGTCATCCGGCAAGATCAGTCGACCAGGCCGCTTCCCGCGCTCTCGGGATCGAGAGCAGACGCCGCGCTCCAATTCGTTAACGAACAACCCACACCGCCGGAGCGTTCTGGGTAACCACAAAGAATGGTGCTTGACATGAAACCGTTCGTGCTCGGCTCGTCAATCTTGGTCCTCAGTTGTGTCGCAGCGTTCGCCCAGACCGAGCCTCCCCCGCTTACCTTCGTGCAGCCGGTGCCCCCGGTGGCCATTCAGGCCGTGCAGGACCACCTCCGCGCGGCGGGTGCATACAGCGGCGCGGTGGACGGTGTGTGGGGGCCAGACAGCGAGGCAGCTTTGCAGCGCTTCCAGGCCTCCCGGCAGCTCCAGGCGACCGGCCAACTCAATCAGGCCACCGTTGACGCACTGGACCTCAACACTGTCGCCCTCCTCGGCATGCAGCCTGTCTCCTCTCAACCGCTGCCGTCTCCCGACACGCTCCGCAGTTCCTCCGTGCGGGAAATTCAATCGCGCTTGCACGACCTTGGTTTCTATGCCGGGAACATTGACGGTGTCTGGGGACAGAGCACCCAGGCCGCGATCCAGCAATTCCAACAGAATCGCGGTTTGCGACCGAACGGCGAGCTCAATCAGGCGACTCTTTCTGCCATGGGCCTGAACCCTGACGAACTCGCCTACCGCTGAGGCCGAGGTTTCCAAAACCAGGGCGCACAAGATGCCGTCTGGGTTGAAGCCGTAGACCACGTCGGAAAGCGGCGCCACCGACCATGAGCGCTTTCTGCCGAGCGGTCGGAGCCATTGAAAGAGATGCGCTCTCGCCACGGAAGGTGGCGCAAGAACAATCGGCCGTGGCCGGGCGCTTGGGAAGTCGCGCCGCATCACCACATACCGGTCATAATTGCCTGCTGTGGAGCGGAGATGCCCCGATTGTTTTCCTCCTTCGCCGTGGCGCTTGTGGTGCTGGCTCTCGCCGGGTGCATCCCGTACCACCCGGGGCCGGGGCAGGGGCCGTTTGTATACGATTCGGTCCCGGGCTAAAGTCAACCGATTGGCGCGTGGCGTCGACAGCAATACGCTTGCGGCATGAAAGCCGTCTGACCGTCGTGCCGCGCGAAGCGTTCGCCCGCGTTGATGATGTGAGCAATCGCGCCTTGGCTGAGCGGTTGGGCTGCCCGATCGGCACCGTCCTGACGCTTGCGGATGCCGGCGGAGCTCCGGCTCCCGCGTCAAGGCGAGCAGCGTCCTGTTCCTGGCGGCGAAGCGCCACGGCACCCGATTCTGCGATTGGGTCCGTAACTGCCATTGGTGGCGGCGCATATACCTTTGGTGTCGGCTTGATTGTCGCAGCTGGTATTTGGTCGAAGCCTTTGATCTCGAGACTTTGGAATATCACATCCAACATACCTGCACTGAATGCCAACTTTGGAAAAAGGGGCGACTCATGGACTGGCATGCATTGCGCCAAACGCGGCAGGTCGAAGACCTTATTGTTTACACCAGACAGCCGAAGCGCATCGCACAGGCCGCTGGGGTGCTGGCTGCGCATATGGAGATCAGTGAAGCGGCGCGGAAAGAGGGCGTCGAACCTCGCGTGGCAGCAATGGCGAGCTTGTGCCATGCCCTCGGCCTGCTGATCTGTGAGAACATTGACCCCACGGTTGCTATCACTGCCGCGCTTCGGGATAACCCGGCGTTTCAGGCAAACGCCAATGTGGTGGAAGGGACCAAGAGTGTTAACTGAATCCAGCGCCACGATGTGGGCTGCGACCGCCGTCGCCTGGTGATCGCACTTCTTTCCGGCTGGCATAAGTTAGGCGCTACACAGCGCTATCAGCGCCGGTGACGATCCGGGAAGCTTCAATCCCCACCAATGCGAGGCGGGTCCACGTTTCCCTGCGCACGGGATCGCGACATCTCGCACGCGCGCTGCCGCTTCTGATGCATGGCAGCGCGCGCTTCATATCCGCAAGAAGAAGCGGCGCGCCGGAACTCCGGCAACGCGCCGCCGCTGCTAGGCACGCGATGATGGCCGACCCCGCAAATACGCCGGGCGGACACCGTCAATAGTTTCTTACCCGTTTCCGCCAATGTTGTAGCCGGGCATGTTCATAAGCTCGCGCTGATGCATCACATAGTCGTCCCCGGAACCGCTGCCAATGTGGGCGCCGACGCTGACCGGATCCTGAGCTTGCGTGCTGAGGGGAACCTGCGCCTGGTAGTGGTTCTGCGCCTCCACCGCACCGTTATAAGCCGAGGCGGTCGGGCCCGGCTGATTGGTCATGGCGGATTGTGCGAACGCGGGCACGGCGCCCGCGGCGAGGCCAGCCGCCATGCTGGCCGCAACAAGCAGCGTCTTCATGATGTCAAACTCCTGCTATCCGAGCCGTCGGCCGACGGTCCCGGGGATTCGCGCCGAACACCACCAGCCCATGCGAGCCGGGTTCATTCAGGCAAAGACCCGCTGCGCGAGCAGGCTATGCTTGCAGCGCCACGGGACCATGCTCTCCGCACTTAGGGAGCCGCGATTGCACCCTCATCGACGGCTCTATACCGATCTGTATAGGTTCGGATTCTTCTTCCGATGCCGCGGTTCGTCCCTGATGCTGCCCGCGGGACAATGAGTCGGATAACCAAGATGG
>Ga0335072_10005832_pt1 | contig 18100 bp, 21 predicted proteins | sample Lox_Sample_21_FD_206725 | JGI IMG/M metagenome (GOLD analysis project Ga0335072, IMG submission 206725) | Soil microbial communities from Loxahatchee National Wildlife Refuge, Florida, United States - Lox_Sample_2.1 | ecosystem: Environmental > Terrestrial > Soil > Wetlands | place: USA... | reverse complement strand
TGGATCGCCAGCTTTTGGGATCCACTAGTAGGCCGGCCTTTTGTCACGATATAACCCTGTTAAGGGGTTGTTTGATAGCTGGCTTACCCCTGATCCTTGTTGAGAGGGCGGGGCACCACTATAAGTCCATGGGCTGGTCCCTCTTCTATGAGACAACTTAGAATCAATACATTCAATAATCCTCATTTTCATGTGCTCCACCTGTAAAACTTGACACCTTTTAATCGGCAACTTAGCTTGTCAGGCTCAGTTTTGCCGTTTATGGTCGCCAGCGAGCTTGTCAACCTACCAGTCCATCAGGCGGTCAATCAAGCAAGCAAGCAGTCAGCGACGTCGCCGACCAGCCCGTCAGCCCCCCAGTTAATGAGAGCGCTTCCAGACCAGTCCAGCAACGAAAGTGCTCACGGGTCGCATTTGAAATGGAAAATGAGCTAGTTATTCTGCGGGTTAGTGGGTGCAAAAGACGGAAGAGAACAGGTTAGATTGCTCTGTGTGTACGCAGGGTCAAGGCCTTCATTTTGTATGCAGAATAGGGCAGACGTCAGGCTTTTCACTCGCTAAACCTTTAGAGTACTTGTCTCCAAAATACTAAATTCGTGGTTCATCGATTTGCAAACATCTCTCGTACATACACGCCACATGTGTAGCCCAGGTTAGAGGATGCCTGAAAACGCGCTAGGGCTGGCATGTTACGTAACTAGTGACGGCAGTGGTCGCATGGTTCCCCTATATTACTTTATATACAATATAAAGTACGGTATGGCCGACGTTAAAAGTGATAGCCTAAAAGACCATTGGCTTCAATAGACCGACCGCAGCAAAAACAGGTCACTTACTAACACCCTCCGCCGCGGAAATGCTAGTCTCATGGAAGATGTGGGACAAATTTTTCTATAGCATCCTTCTAACACGATTGGTCAGCATGAGGTAACCTTAGCACAGAATTAGGTCCTGCATCCTGTAACTGAATATTGTAATCGCCCTTTGTGTCCTAAGGCCACGTGAGAATCCGAGGAAGCAGACAATTGCCGATATACCCAGTGCCCAAGACACGACAACGTAGTTTAGACTCAAATGAGGTAGGCTTGGCAATTGAATTCGAGCAATGAACTAACAACTTACTCGAATCCTGGAAGCGTAGATTGTAATCGCTGCATAATAGTCAGCATTCCAAACTACTTGAGCTTGAACTAATACATCATCTATATTACCTCTTATAAAAATTGACGAGGCTTTCTTCATTCTCTTCTGCTATCCAGGAGCAGCTTGGATATAGAGGCGCATCATACAAGATTCCACAGGTTAAGCATCCACTTACTACGGCTTGCCTAATGTCCTCTAAAGGTGTCTCTATTAAGGGTTTATCATTATTTGGTGCTGAAGGCTCTTCAGGTAGCATGGTTCGAAGCCGCGGTTGATGCAGCTCGCGCTTTAGAGCCTCGCGACATGTTATCTGGTCTGAGATGATAACAGATGCAGGAGGACCAATGGACGACTTATCAAACCCCTTCAATGGTGCTGCCACTATGAACAGGAACGGGGACGCTATTGGGCTGTTCAGGCCGCACCAAGAAGCTTGTATCTCAGTCAAGGCTCTAGTCAACCGTACTATGTTTATCAATCCCTGATATGTATTTCGAACCTCTCGAAACAACCCAGCCTAAGCTTTTTGGCCTACGAACAAGTTTATGAAGCTGGATCTCGATAAGACTCAATAGTCACAATATGTAAGGTCGTTGATTATCAGCAATATCAGAAGTTAGCGTCGTTTAAAGTGGGTAGTTGCCCGCTGCCTCTGTGCCCTAATGAAGGCTAATGGCTTCAGCCTCGGATTTTGCACTCTAAAGTCCGTACTTCCGTAACGACATCGAAATCTTTCTCATGCAGAAAATTTGCAATAATTTGAATATAAAAGCTTCAACTAACTCCCGACGCTATGGAAAATCCACCACCAATCGCATCTTCATATACAAGTCAAAATGCCCCCTCAACCCCTAGTATGGTTCATAACTGGCTGTTCCTCGGGCTTCGGAGCTTCTCTAGGTCTCTTAGCTTTGAAGGCCGGTCATAAAGTCATCGCAACGTCGCGTAACCCTGCCAGAACTCCAGAACTTGTACAGCAAGTTCAAGAACTAGGAGGCACGTGGCTGCCGCTCGATGTTAACGCTCCGAATGCAGCACAAGTAATCCGAGATGCAGTAGGCATCTATGGGCGTATTGATGTCTTGGTCAATAATGCTGGTTTTTCGCTCCTTGGCATGCTGGAAGATTTGACGTATGCATATTTGGCGCTTTAAATCTCTCCTCAGTCAAATCCTGCTCCTACATATATCGGCAATATCTTGAAGAGAGATCAATAGCTGAAAGTTCTCTTGGAATTAGGGATGAAGAAAGTCGCCAACAAATGGACACCAACTTCTTCGGGCCCTTCACACTCATTCGTGCTATCCTCCCTTCCATGAGAGCACAAGGCAGCGGCACCATCGTTAATATAAGTAGCGCGGGCGGGATAGACCCCCGACCTGGCATGGGCATGTACGGAGCGTCGAAGTTTGCTCTCGAAGGTAATGTCATCCGATGCAGTTATCCATTCCCAACAATCGACATAGGTGCTGATTGATCAAACAAGGAATGTCCCAAGCCCTCGCAAAAGAAGTCGCTCAATTCAACATCCGGGTCCTAATCGTCCAACCCGGCGCCTTCACTACAAATATGATGAACGCTGTTGTGCTTAACTCCCGAGGCGTAAGCCCCCATTACAAAAACAGTGAAGTAGGCAAATTTATAGGCCTCTTTCACGCCGGCAAGGGGCCAAAATTTGAAGCCGGCGGCAATGTAGATAAGGGCTGTCAAGCGATCTTTGATATTGTGACTGGGACGGGTAAGGGTGTTGGGAAGGAGAAATACCTCCGATTACCGCTGTCAGTTGATTGTGCAGAGCGGACGATGGGTCAAATTCGCAGCTTGCAAGAGACCTATGATGTGTTTCGGGATATCTGGGAGAATACGGCGCATGAAAATGGGAGGAAGAAGTCTTTTCCTATCAAAGAGTAAACCAATACGGACCGTGTGGTGTTGTAAAGTGTGATTGTGCGAAATCTTATCGATAGAGCAGGAACCTAGAATTTATACATCGAATAGTGAATTTGATCCAAAAGCGCCTCCGATGTGCTCTAATTATACAACGTAAATTGACGTGCGATTTGAATAGCCTCAAGAAGCCAAGATGCCCTTCAAATCCTTCACCAATGGCAATAAAAGATCTCCAATAATATCGGACATAACGTTCCCTTTCTCTCATTTAGCGTTAGTTTCATCTTTCATTACTCGGACATCCCGATTCAGCTCCAGGTTGCAGGCACCGGAGACTACGAATAGGGGACAGAGCCCCCTTTAGGAATTAGATATATATATTGTAGCTACAGGGCACTTAATGCCCCATGGAACACATACAATAGTGGTAGCAATCAAATTGATGAGTCTGTTCCTAAGAATCGCCCAACCTAGTTGCACATGCAATAAATAATAGTAAAATCACTCTTATCTATCTCATGCAACACGAAATGCCCTCAATCGGCCTCCAAACTCACCTCCTCCAAACCAAACCGCCTAAAAATAGCTGCTAACGCAAGATACAGCTCCGCATACGCTAAATTAACCCCCATAAGTTACCTGGATCCCTTTTCAAATGACATAAGATGCTTGTCTAAATGTGGATTCTGCATAAAGCGCTAAGGATTGAACGACAGTGGATCAGCGAAGAGCTCAGGATCGTGGTAGATATCTATGCTAAACATGCTGACTAGTGTTCCTACAGCTGATTAGCGACGGTAGGGTTTTTATGGAGCATTTCTTTGATGACTGCTGTGAGGTATGGGAGCTACTCAGTTTCCATGAGCGAGACAGGGACCCTTGGGTCTGGAATAGCGGCTTGAAGCTCGCGTTTGTGCCTGAGGAGGACGCCGGGGTGCATTAGGATGCAGTAAATCCCCGTGGCTGGTGTCCATGCTGTAGTTTCTGTTCCTGCTCCGGTCACGACAACGGCTTCACAGGCGAGACGTTGGCGACATTTTTCATTTTGGGTGGTAGGGGGTTCTGCTTAGCATCTCGTGGAAGACTGTGTAGTGTCCAATGTCGAAGCCAGTCGTCTCGGATTTCTCTTGAATCCTTTTGATTTGGCTCTCTCGTCGCTTACATATTATATATGTTAGCCTTGAAAAGAAATGAAGGCTCACGTGTCTCAAAGTGACGATTTCAGCCAGCGATTCGTCTATCCGCGTGAAAACCCAGTCAGGAAGTCTTTCCATTACGCTGAAAGCTCAACTGAAATGCTTCAATGTCTGAACAGTCTCGGCAGGATCAGACTGACACTTTCGGAACTTGTCATCAAATGTCGGGACCTTCAGGCAGTTGCCCGGTGCGGCAAATGCGTATTCTATGACAATATCTATTATCTTTAGTACGAAATACCAAGGGTTGTGTTATGCAAAGTGCCATTTGTAAAACCTACAAAGGCAACATTTGTATCTATAACTTCCTCCATATCCGTCTTTAGGGTTAGACTCTCAACTAGGAGATCTACCTTCTATTAAATCACATGTTGTAGTTACCGAATATTATGCATTGAAAAGAACGGATTCATTACGGACCGCCTCAATCGGTGGAGATCATGGGGTGCCTCCACAACCATGGAGTCTTTCAAACCACTACTCTTCGTGTTCCAAGTCCACTTGTCGCATTTACGACTGACGTCACCAGATGCGTAAGGGTATCAGAGAACGATTCCTCCTCAATATGCAGTTCGTATGGATCAATGCGAACGATCGACCCATACTTCTTATGCATGTCTTGCATGACATACATATACTGACCACAGCAAATGATGTCATAGTAGAATTTGATCCCTTAATCATTTCAGAATTCTTGTTGGAAAGTAAGTAGGAAAAGTCGCTCATACTACCATGTCAGTACTGCGAGTTTTGGCCCTTGAAACTTGGCGATGAGACTGAAAGAAAAGGCGATGAATGCCTCCGAAGACCAAGTACGGCAGCAGTGTGATCATGACAAACACTATATAGGGCATGATAGGCAACCTGGCACTTGAAAGTCGATATCAAAATTGATTTGCTTTTCCAAGCTAGAATCGCATCGAAGGCAGCTTTTCTGAAAGCAAAGGACTGATAGGAGGCGGAGGAAGTCGTTGATTTATACTCTGAATAAGTGGCCAGGTTGTTGGAGAAAATGCTAGGGTGAGCGAAAGCTGTCTGCTGATGGGTCGGAAAATGCGAATTGGAGATAAGATAGTAGCGCTTATATCACTTTGTCGTAGTAACTAATAATGTCGGTCCAATCTAGTAAGCGCCAAGACGTTGTGCGCCCAAGATCGACTGCGGTCGTCACAGGTTATATAGAATTCCCTATCAAATTAAGTGCAACTTTTAGAGTTTGTCCAAATCCGGAGTATAACAGCCATACCGAAATAGTAATTTGATCATTTCAACACGGCTTTTTAGCCTTCCATTCCCTTCCACTCATGAACCAAACTCCAGCCAACATAAAAAGACCATCAACTCATTCCCAAAATCAACTCCGCCGCCCTCTCCGCCGCAGCCATAATCCCAAACTGCGGATTCACGGTCAACGGCGCCACAATACTCGCATCCACAACATGCAAATTGCTTGTCCCTATCACAGTTGTATTCACATCCACACAACTCCCAATTCCACAGGATGAAGACCAATGATTCACCTCCCCCCTAGCATATGGCGAATACGTCGTGATATAAGTATTAATCTCGTCCACCGTCGCGTTTTGCGGGATGTTCAATGGTGTCAGGCCAGCTGATGGCAGGCCGGCAAAGATCTTGTATATGAAGGCTGCAATGTCGGCGCTGTCTTCGGGGTTGCTATAGTAGACGTCAGAGGACGGGCCGGGGATGAAGTTGTTATCGAGGACTACAGCACCGCGGGATCGCAGCCCGGATGTCCCGTAGATGTTGAGAGTAATGGTATTGTTGTTCGTGTATTGATCGTAGCCGGACGAGTCGATTGTGCCTTGGAAGGCTACGATACTGCCATCGGCACGGGTGGTTGTGTCCCAGAAGACGGAAGTTTGAGATGCGAATGTGTAGGGCCCGCTGCGGGGATGATGGAGATATAGGTCTTCATCTGTTATTGGCGGATCCGCATATGAGTAGACGTAGGATTGAACGGCACTAGATTGCAGTTCGATAAAGGTGTTCGGGTTGTCAAACAGATTTGCACCGACTGCTGTGTTATTTATCCAGTCTGAGCTACTTAGATTCCCCAGTTTTCCAGCAGCTTGGAGTTGAGCTAGTACTGTTGGATCGCCAATTCCAGAAAACATAAGCAACGATGGAGTTTGGATTGCTCCTGCACTAAGAATTACACGGCCACATTCTGAGATGCCAATGGTCTTTTCAACTCCGTTAATTGAGACTACGACTCCAGTAGCCTGCCCCAATTGCCGTTGAACTTGTACAACTCGCACTCCACTTTGAAGATGAAAGTTGTGCCGCTTGTGTGCCTTTTGAAGATAATTTGTCACTGGGCCTCCTCTCTGACCGTTCAAGTAATCGTAAATAGGATGGCCAAAAACCTGTGTCTTATTGTTCTTGTACCGATTTATGTCCGTTTCTTCGAACCCCAGTCCAGTAACTAGCCAGTTTCTTGCTGCATCATAACCTGACTGTAAATACCGTTTCCCATCTCCGGATGTGATATTTGTGGAAGATTGCATGGCGTATAGCTTTGCAATTGCAGATACCATGTCTGTGGACTTCCAACCTTGTGGAAAATACAGATCGAAGTCGCTTGCTGGGGGCTCAAAGAATAGGCCGGCGTTGATGGCAGAGCTGCCTCCTATGGTGCAGCCGCCGTAAGCATTCGTTAAAGACCCACATGTGAGACCTCCACCGTCAGCGAAAATAGAACTGTACAATCCTGGGACATCAACTCTTGTGAGTCTTGTTCCGTTGAGCCATGCCGGCCTCCGAGCATCTAGATCTCCTCCTGTGATGCCATATGATGGTCCTCCCCCCTCAATCAACAGCGTTTCGAGATTTGCCTGTGCCATGCGTTCTGCAACTGTTTACCATGTTAGATAGTTTAGGGGAATGTCATAGGATAAATTGTAGCGAAAGTAGCAGAACAAACTCGGCAGAAAGCCACATAATGCTTACCGATTATACCAGCTGGACCTGCTCCCACGACGATAACATCATAAACCTTAGTCGTCCAATCTGCTAGTGCACCAAGTATGCACACATAAAAGACGAGGATTGAAGCGTGCATAATGAACAAGTCAGTTAATTGCCAATGCCCGAAAGGTTCGTTGCGCCCGAGGAAAGGCAGCGATTATATAGGACCAGAAAAGGAGAGGAACTACATCGTATTGTGTATCGCAGTACGAAGTCTAGCGTGGCATAGTCTATGTTACGCTAGGCGAAAGAACATCGTCATAGCTTGAAACCTTATTTTAGGATACGAGGGCTACAACGTAAGCGATTTAACTATTGCAAATTACAGGAAATGTATCTACGAGAGCAAACATGGTCTTACTTGCCTTATTATGTACATGGAGAATAACTGACATGTGACTCCGTCAAAAAGTCAAGGCTGAAATATGCAAATAAGCACAGCCCACTTCACGTTTCAGCGAGATTGCTACACAAAGTAACGTACAATTTTCAGGCAGGCATTCATCACGAATTTGCCGAGACATCATTGGCCAGTTATTGATGATGCTGTTACCATAGCTGAACACAAGCTGAATGCGCAACACCCAAAAGGGCTTGCAACACCAAGTAATTGGCCGGGCGAACACATACTTCTCTATGGCGCAAAAATGCTTAAAATGATCATACGCCCCACTCGATGAAAGAAATGTGATCATTGGCCATCGTGAATTGGAGACAGTGTGGTGGTCTAATTAAATTGGAGACATATTGCCACTTTTCTGATGCTGGTCTTACGTGGTTGTGGAACATGCCTTTTTCACATGGTTTTAAAGTGTGGCGTTTTTACACATTGTCATTGTGAGATACAGTACATTCAGCCTTACGATAGCCTGCATCTTACCGTTCATGGTAAAGTATCCGTACCTGAGACAAGCGAGGAATATCCAGACTAGTTCTTGGTAATTAAGTTCACGTACCATGTCTTAATTTGATGCCAAAGGATCTAAAAGCTCTAGATCCATTGTGGAAGAAAGTGTGTTTAAACCCCCATGAATTTTAGCAGAGTCCAATAATAGACGCTGCATTTATTTGCGTAGTACATCCCGCGTTCCAGCCCTATGCAACACAAACATCCGGCGGAAGGGAGCTAAGAATACCCTGCGTAACGTGCATCCACCGACCCGGCCTATCCGCGCCCACCCATACTTCCTTATTTTCAGTACTCTCTGCGCCTCGATTGCATACTACCAACTCAACATCCCTTTGCCTCGTAACATATAAAAAGTCTGCATTCCTTGGCACCCTCACAGCTTCCGCGTTCCCGTCACCAGTCACAGCAATATCATACCGCGCCTCCAAAAAGGCCTCAACGTCATATTCGACACCTACGTCCCAATGCCACCAAGCTCTTTGCTCAGAAATCGTTCCGCGTCAAACATCTCCGGATCGTGACGTACAGCCGGGTCATAATGCAACAGGCTACTAGGGATAGCAAGGACACCTTCCTTCTTGAGTTCATAAACCCTGGGAGCATCTGTGCCGCCCTCGGATTCAGCTCCAAGACAGTATCCTCAGTGACTTTTCGCGCGGATCAGGCTGTTGAGTGATAGTGGAAAGCTTCGCGGACAAAAGCGTGGAGGCGGGGGAGGCTGGTAAGGACAATGGCTGCGAGAGAGGGCGGATGGCTGGGAGAATTTGGCGGTAGTGAGTTCGGTGCGGATGGAGGACAGGAGGGAGGGGCATTTGATGAGATGGAGGAGGGTGAGGTAGGTTATAGCGATGGAGTTGAGATTTGATCTATGACAGGAGGATAGGTTAGCCCTCTCCAAGTTTAGGAATGGGCAGCGGCGAGTTGGAAGGTTGCTGAATGGGGTGGGGATTGGAGAGCAAAGGAAAAAATCGGAATGAAGTGCCCGAGTATGATATCAAATTCATTAGAAACTTCTCCTTCCATACTCAGCCCCAGCTCACCAAGCTGTTAAGATTTATAGGCGGAGCACATGAACATGAGGATTATTGAATGTATTGATTCTAGGTTATCTCATAGAAGAGGGACCAGCCTATAGACTTATAGTGGTGCCTCGCCCTCTCAGCAAGGATCAGGGGTAAGCCAGCTATCAAACAACCCCTTGACAGGGTTATATCGTGACGCAAGCTTCTGCACTCGCTCCATGATATACTTCGAGACGTCACCTCTTTCTTCTACACACTCGTCACCACCTCTTCCTGGCACTTCTTAATCCGCTCTCTAGCACTCACCGCCATACGAGCAAAGAAGTTCGGCCTATCACGCAATTCGAGTGCGTGACCGAAGAAGGGCAGGATTACATTTAACATAGCATATTTGACGTTGAGATGGCAAAATAGAGTGTACCCACTCCGATTACCATGGTATTTCTAGAGAATAAAGACAAAGAAAATCCCGTTCTTAATACAATGCCAAGGACAAAGATGTGACTGCATCCCCACTCATCACACACAGTGCTGATGTATCCATTGCAGTAATGCGAGTCCTGCAGTTAAAGTTTAGATGCTAGTGTCATATACATATTAGGAAAATAAATTGGGTGTAGGATACGGGTCACTGTGACTAATTTTAGTAACGGGCCAGCTTTACTGAAAAATGAAATTTTTGGAACCAATTAGAAAAATTCAAGCAAATTGCATTACCATTGGTTCTAAAAGTCTATTGCTTACTCGCTTGCTAAAGGATGCCTGAGGACATAGCACTTCACAAGTTCATCTTGGACTTTGCAGGTATATTGATGTCATTATCATTCTACTGTGGCTGGGACTCTCGCAGTCCTCTTAAATGCCATAAAAGTACATATAGTACAGATCGCTAACACCCATCCGAAACGCCCAACCGATACGCCCATATTTTTTGCCCTCATCGCCAAATCAGTTAACCTCAATCAAGCCCGGCCCCGCAATCGTCGCCTTCGCAACAGCATCAGCATTCGCAAACGACGTCCCGTTTGCCAGCGCCGCAATAGTCAAGCCATTGCCAAAAGTTGTGCCGTTGAAGGGGAACAAAGCCTTGAAAGTGACGGCGTCAGCACTGACTTGGAGGCTCTGGAGCGGCTCAACCACAGGTGTGTTTTGCTGGTTGATATATACAATGTTCAAGGTACTATAATCCATGCCACTAATGGGCGCAATGCTGAAGTCCAACAGCTGGCTCTGTGACTCGACGTAGATGCTCGTGATGGTCAGGATATTAAAGATTGGTAGGTCGATAGTGTTGATGTTGGGGCAAGAGCCAGTGACGACAAAATCCTGGTTGAGAGCTGAGAAGGCGAACTCTCGGGTGCTGGTTGTGAGGAATGGGAGGGCGCTAGGGATCTTATCGAGGATAGTGCGGTACAAGCCGTTCTGCTCGCCTTCTTGTCCGATGACGGCGGCGACGCCCTTGATGAGGCCTGCGTCGCCGTCGGTGGCGAGGAGGCTCTGGACATCTTGAAGTGTGCCGAGGACGACGTCAGTGAAGGTAGCTGCGAGGGCGATCGCGTCCTTGAACTTGGAGACGGGGAAGTTGTATTGGCATGGTTGGATGGGAGCTTCGCCGAAGTGTGCGAGGGCGCCGTTGGCGTTTAGCGCGTGGAGCTCTTCCTGTGCTTGGACTGCCTTGAGGGCTTTGAGAACGAAGGCGACGCCAGCATCGTCATCGGCGATGTCGTGTCTGTGGTAGCCTTCGACTCTGTTGGTGATGTTGTAGATGAGCTCGGTGAAGAAAGCGACCTCGGTAAGTTCGTTGAAGGCGATGAGCTTCAAGCTGGTCAAGGTGTCATTGGTGACAGTTGCAGGCGGTGCGCCGTTGGGAAGACTGCCATGTGCGGTTGTCTCGATATCGGTGAGTGCGTCAGAAGGGTTGGCAATTGTGGGGAAGCCATTCGATAGAGGATAGGTGAATGGAGCAGCAGAAACGACTGAGAAGCACAAGAGGCCAGCAGCGATAGCAACTTTGGAATGCATTATGTAGATGATTGTTGATATGAAATGAAACTAAGAAGGGGAGAAGAGAGAAGAGAGAAACAAGTAAATTGCTCTCTTTTTGTATTGTATTGGAGGCGGGTGGTGGTGATGATGACGAGATGAGGATATCCTACATTTGGGGGGGGGGAGGAGATTTGGATGATCTTATACAGCTTACCGCGAACCCTGAGCCACGAGGAAGTATGAAGCAGCATGCACATTGACATGAACCAAACCATGTCACGCTGTTGAATTTTTGTTATTTCAAGAAGCGGAGCGAAGAGCAGCCGACGAAAATTGAATGGTGACCGCGACATTGTCTGCGAGGGGCTGTGTGTGGCTGCTGACGTTTGCTGACCGGCGAGGTCGCGCTAGGCGTCCAATAATTGGGACCCTGTGCGAAACAACATGATCAATTGGCTGAGTCGGCGAAATGGCCACTAAATTAGCAGGAAACAAAAATAAAGTGTTGACCTAAGCACCCAGTCCTTGGCAATTTGCCTTAAAGTAATTAGGGATAATTCCTAAATATAGGGCTTTTAAGGTCAACACCTTTCCTCTTTCGTTCTCCTATTACCTCTCCATTTCCCATCCAAACCTAACCCGCTACCCAATGTCAATTATGTTAGACCAATAGTAAAGATCGAAAATTAGCATTGACTCCAGTGAGATGTTTACTGTAAGGCTTGCACTACTCAATACCAGGGTGAATGGAACCACTGACCGGGACGTGCGTGACATTGATTACCGTTCGATCCGAAGTCCTGCACCCTGTGGAAATATTTGATTAACCGACCCTACCAAACCATCACATAGTAGTCAGACGTCCCATTCCGTACATTTGATAGGTAGATCACGGAGCCGGAAAGGCATGATTACTAGCCTCATCTGAATACTTGCGCTTTGCAAGAACATTCCTGATCCGTGGATCAAAGTCTTGAGGCGTTTATCTCGCCTGGGAATCACATGACCACCCCCATTACGCGACCTGGTACGCCCTTCTCTGACATGCTTACTGTACTGTGTCGTTCTCGGCTAAAGGGCGTTTCCGCAACTGCGTCCCACTCGCTTCAAACCATGCTGTAAAGCCTCTTTCTTACTCCTATTGTCCACAAGGGGATCATAACAAAACCGCGCTCGATAATCCACGTGTCACTCTCTTCATCCAAAAACCTAAAAAAAATAGCCGCGTGCTTCCGCGACAAGTTTGCCTCAACCGGCCTCGTGTTTTACGGTGACAAATATACTTTAGTCAAATCCTTCAGCTCCATCACGGGTCTATTGATGGCCCGTGCTCTTCGCCCAACTCAAATCGCAGCCCGTTCCGTCGGCCATCGCTTCTCCAAATTAAGATTATGAGCTAGGTAAACCACAAGGATTTACATCAAGGATCACCATTTGACCTCAACCCTACCCCTTAAATTGAAAGATAACAAAACCCTTAAACTCCGTCAAAATTTCGTGAAAAAGATACGGGATACGTAAATTCTTCGCCGAAAATATCCCTTTTATTATCGACCTAGGATTCAAAAGCACCAGATTATCTTCTTTCCGCATCAGTTAACACGAGGGTATTTTTCAATATAGATTTTGTTGCAGCAATTGAATTGCCTGCCTTCTTGGCGGCCCGGCCATGCCTGCTCAAAGCTGCACGGTCCGAAATTCACAGCGTCACGAATAGATTACCGAATTGAATCATAAATGATGATCTAGGTGCCGCATATTGTGGTGGAAAGATCAGATCAGCAAGAGGATCCTCACACTAAGCCCTGCAAACAGCACGCACGGTCTGTTGGACGTCTTTTGTTAGTTGATCTCGGTGCTTCAATTTTCGCCTTCGAATCCATCTTGTGCGTCCATTCGCGTATGAATCGTGCGTACACCATACTAGACGCTAAACTCGAATATAATTAGCTTTTTAGCGGCTTGGCGGCATTCAGCTACACCATGCAATAACCTCACTACAATTCCATCGCCGGAGAAAAGTCGCCGGGCCGGTCACTGACTGGTCTCATTATTCTCAAAGATCACCTTTGGACATGTGTAACGCCTGGCATATTGAAATAATGACTAATTTTAGGAGCACTGGCGCACGGGCCATGTGCATATTCCTCAGCAGGGATAAATATCTCTTTCCAAATTTGGTTTAGTTCTCATCTGAATTCGAGAAACTTGCCTCTTGTAGCAATGTGGCACGTGCTTTGGATTGAAAGTCATTGAATTGACGTACGAAAACCTAGGCATAAGGCCCCTACTTATAGACAAATTGGGTAACTATTCTACCCCAAAACCCGGGGTCCCATTACCCTGTACGGGCAGTCACTTGCCCATTTCGTACGTAATTACCATAAAGTGGCAGCCTTATAAGCGGGGTGCCGAGGCATGCTTGATAATCTCATGTCATGGGAACTATAACCTTCGCAGCACCGCTAAATATTCAGCCCAGATCAAAGCTGAGGCTGATGATAAAGATCTACTATTTAGGTTTGTGATCTTTGTTAATCATAGATCTAAGAACATATTGAAGTCTATTACCACAGGTGTATCTCGTCGGACACTTGTTGAAAATAATGTTCCCTGATCTCTTATTTGCAGTCTCATAGAGTCATATGTCCAAATGCCTTGGTTAAGGCGAACACTCATCTACTGTCTTATGTAATATACGCTACTGAGAAAACCCTTTCAAAACCGCTTTTTCTTATAGACAGATAGGAGCTGAGCTACATACAATTCGTTTGATGAGTTTGTTCCATTGAACCGTCCGAAGTGCAACAACAATCCCGCAGATGTCCTAGCCTTTGTGAAGTAGAGTAAGCCAGCGATATGTGATTGTTGGCTAGGAAATCGTGAAGGGAGACTAGCTCCTGGATGTAGGTGCGATGTGCAAAATATTCGTCTCCTGCCACTTGTCCCTCGTGGTGGGCGAAAGCGAGCGACATTCCAAAATTAAAAGTTTTGAAGACTAGCGCTAATGCCTTAATAGTAAATTCTCTAAGTTCGAGTAGTGCTAATCCTAAAACCTTGTCTAGCTTTATCCCTTAATTTTTAATAGAGAATTTTGTAAAGTAATTGTGCATTCTTAACTAGCCATGATCGCTTTCACCCATGACGAATAGTAAGAGTAGCCCTTCGCTCGCAAAAAAAACCAGGTCTAATGCTATCTATGCTCTAGATGCTGCGATTCTTGATGATGAGAAGTTCATAAAAGCCACGAAAGCACAATGCAAGAACTTTTCATGCATTTGTGCCACGAAGGATGCAGCCGTAATTACAAACAAAGCTAGATTTTCATTAGTGCTATATACGTTTTAAAGGCGTAAGCAACCTTATCGATCACAACCTCTCGACGATATTGTCCATTCGTTCCTAAAAACCTTGGAGCAGCCACTTCATTATGACATCTTGACATGAGATTTTTCGGTGAAGTTTCAATTCTTATCCCCACTTCGCGAGAGTCCTCGCATAAAAGGCCGCCATGAAGAAGTCCGCTCCTTCATTGCCCAACATCATGCCAGCAGCGACGAGAATGCACCTCTTGTGGTCACTGAAGTTAAGGAAATCGAGGCGACACCCTACGTCGAAGCTGAGGTCAAGCAAAAGACAAAGCTATCTCGACATACTCAAAACAGCAGGAAATAAGCACCGCCTATTCATCACCATAACCCTCGGAACCGCAACCCGGTGGAACGGCGTCGGAATCGTAAGCTACTACTTCTCACCCGTCCTTAAAACCGCTGGCATCGCCGGTGTCACCCAGCAAACGCTCATCAACGGCTTATCACCGGTCTAAAACCTAATCATGGCCATCAGCGCCGCCTGCCTCGTCGATCGCCTCGGCTGCTGCTTCCTCTTCTTATGCTCCTGCATCGGCATGCTCATCAGCTACGTGCTTATTAGCCGCCTTAGCTGCTTCGCTGCCGCGACTAGAAATACGCCACGGGCCTCGCGATCGTACTGATATCATTCCTCTACTACTTCTTGTTGGAATTTACAGCTCTATTGGTCCAACCTCCGCATTGGAAGGACTCCCACTCTCCAGGGAAACGAGAGGGCTGGGGAGGCTGGAATAAGGGAGGCTGGATGAGTACCAGTTTGTGCATAAATAGGGGGCCTACGGCCCACTTGGACTATTATCTTTATTATCATCAATTAATTCTATTCAATGCTGCGCATCAAATCACCACTCTATTACCTGTGATTTCAACACTGCTCCTACGACATCACTTTCACGCAGCTGATCATCTGCTACACATTTAAGATCTAGCCGTACATGCTGTGTGCACGTAGTCTTGCAGCCGTCTGTATGAGCACTGCGTTCGTTATCTTCTTTAATATCTTTGTCAGCCCCGATTACGCTTGAGCCAATTAACTGGAGCTACTACATTGTCTTATAATTCTGCTAGTGCGTAATTGCTATTTCTTCTATCCTGAGACACGTTGCTATAGTATAGAGGAGATGGCGAGGGTTTTGGATAAGGTTGATGCGCATGCACCGCATGAGGGGGGTGATTATTGAGCACTTGGCGCATGATCCGGAGATGGAAGAGGGGGATGATTAAGATACAAAACATGTTGAGAACTTTGCGAAGGATAACTGGTTCGTGTGATTGGGTGCCTTGCGATTTTGTAGACTTTAGAAGGGTTGCACCAGCATTACAGGGAATGCTTAAAATGTGTTCAAATTTACCAAAGGGTGTTAGACCCGAGGAAACTGTATGCTATATATCACATGCTGTCAAAATTATTTCTATCTTCATAATTCGAGTTGAATTTCAAGGCATGAGAGAATAGGGAAGAAATGCAAAGTTGTCCGACATTTGTCTATTCCACGGCCAAAATCCCATTTTATTGGTATAGGACCCGGGAGTACTGGTTGGTGGACGATACGAGCGGGAGATGGGCTTTATGACTTCGAGCAGGGGTACAGCCCTGGTGGGGGTTCAAGATCGCTATCAGGGAACGCAATTGGTTTGGCATGCGGGGCATTAGGGCTTAGTCACTGCTTTCTCTTTGGCGCATTTCTGATATGGCGTATATAAGTACTAACGTGCTGGTGCCTTTGGTTTCTTGTTATAAGTATTCCTATTCAAATTCACGCATGTTTGTTAGCAATAATGAGTGGCAGCGCACAACCTGAGAACGAGATCTACGTATTCTGTCAGCTTGATGACAAAGAAACGCAGAGGTCGGATGATCCATTCCGGCGCAAAGTTACTGAACTAATTTCAGTGTCCAAATGCAGACTGAATTCCCAACACAAGCTAGTCCAGAGCATCTATAATGGACATCTTGTGCACCCAGCAGTTCCCTACTCTAAAATCACAAACATTGCAGATATCGGATGTGGCACTGGGTGAATATATTCAAAATAGGATGGGTAATAAATGTACTAAGGTATGATAGAATATGGTTGGAGGAACTGCAAGCCGACGAGCTTCCGTATGTAAACAAGGCGAACATTAAGCGGCGTTTCGACGGCTTCGACATCTCCGACGCGCAGTTCCCAAAAGAAGGTAAATGCAAATACGTAATGCACGATATCCTCAAGCCCTTTCCACCTGAGTATCATGGCCTATATGATCTAGTTCATGTAAGACTCATGTTTCTTACTCTTAAGAGAGAGCAGTTCGAACCTGCGGTGAAGAATTTATTTAAAATAATAAGTGAGTTATGCAATTGACTCTTAATTTACGAATGATGCTTACATTTTGACTTACAGAACCAGGGGGCTATCTGCAGTGGGACGACATAGACTACGAAGAAATCAGACCCTTCCCCTTCGGACCTGTGCATGCAGGTGTCATCTTTCAAACAAGCAAATTCTTCACCGGCCTTGGAATGAGTGTCTTCTGTTCCGACGAAGTAGAAGCAGCATTTAAAGTAGAGGGCTTCAAATGGACAGTAAAAGAACCGCGCAACTCGTACTGGGATAGAGAGCTTGCTCCACTTACGCAAAAGTGGGCAAGGGCCTTGCTGGGCAATGCGCTGCCTCGTTCCCTGAACTGGGAGGGGAAGGCCAAGGATATAGAGGCTGCGAGGAAGATGGCGAATCCGGCGCTGGAGGCGCTGGATAAGGAGTATGCGAATGGTGTGGTGCCAAATTGTGCGCTTAGGATCATTATTGGACAGAAATCGTTGTGATTGGAACCAAAGTAAAAGGTATCGATGAGATAGTGAGAATTAATTGATATGACAGCTTTTCTCTCTAGTAAACGACGATATTTCCTTCGTTCCACTGGAAAATAATTAACTGTTCTAGGCTTGGTCACTTTATTGCGCTGTGTGGAATTACTTTATCATATGCCATAAGATACTTATAGAATTCATCGCTCATAACATCTAGCTAGAGAAACGTAACCCCGTGGTAAGCTCTGATTTCAACACACATCGCCTCAAAAACCACCGCCAGGTAATCCAAGACACAGAGTAAGACTCAATAGAGCAAGGAAAGAACTAAAGAAGAACTAGCCTATTATGTGATTGCTTGCAGCTATACTGTCTCAGTATCTAATCCACGGCGAACAGGTCTTGAGAAGACTTTCCGATTTCAACCACTCTATTTGGACTGGTAGAGCATCAGTCCATACCACCACCTTCTTTGGTAGCGAGGGACAAGAATCGGAAGATAAGCTCATACGTAAGCATCGGATACTGCTGAGGTGGTTACAGCCCGATGAACAAGTTCCCCCGAGCGCCCAAGGAGCGTCAATTGCCCATTTAAGTAATCTTGATGTGGGCCAAGAGACCGCGCTGAAGGATGTTGTTTATATGTCACGCCGGAGATGTCGTGGAAATGAAAATATTGTTCTGGCGATCACAAATAATGAACCATAACTCTGGCATCCAACAATGGAGCGGGGGGGGGGGGGTTTAAAAAAAAAAATTAACAATTTAAAAAAAAGGGTAAATTAAATAAATGGGGTGGG
>Ga0335072_10005831_pt1 | contig 18105 bp, 13 predicted proteins | sample Lox_Sample_21_FD_206725 | JGI IMG/M metagenome (GOLD analysis project Ga0335072, IMG submission 206725) | Soil microbial communities from Loxahatchee National Wildlife Refuge, Florida, United States - Lox_Sample_2.1 | ecosystem: Environmental > Terrestrial > Soil > Wetlands | place: USA... | reverse complement strand
ATGACGCTCAGTCGGCGGCGTTCCCACGCCAGATCCACTTTCTCGCGTATTTTGATGGTTCCGTGGCGGGTCTGTCGCCTGGCGCGGAGGTGACGTTGCGCGGCATCAAGATCGGCACGGTCAGCAGTGTCGGGCTGCAATATGACAAGAAGATCGACAACGTGGTGGTACCGGTGCGCTTCAACGTGGAACCGGATCGTATCAGTCAATTGAACCTGCCCACAGGAGGCGATCTCGACACGAAGATGCGCGATCTGGTGCGCCGAGGACTGCGGGTGCAACTGGAGAGCGCGAGTCTGATCACCGGGCAAAAGCAACTCGCCATGGATGTCTACACTCATGCGCCGCCGGCAACGCTGAGCAAGCAAGGGGATATCTATGTGATCCCGGTGTTGCCGGGCAGCGGCGAAGACGTCGTCACGGCGGCGTCGGCGCTGATGTCGAAGCTCGACGCGATCCCGTTCCAGCAGATCAGCGATGATCTGAGCAAGACGCTGGCGGGGGTGAACGGGATGGTGAATGGGCCGGAGCTGCAGGGCTCGATTGCGTCGCTGCATCGGACGCTGACGGATGCCGATGCGCTGGTGCGGAATTTGAACTCGGCGACCGGACCGTTGAAGCAGAAACTGCCTGATATGATCGCGGAACTGGATTCGACGGCGCGGCGGTTGAACGTTTTGGTTGGGTCGATCCAGCGGGGGTACGGGGGGAACTCGCAATTCAATCAGGATGCCAGCCGGCTGCTGGTGCAGCTGACCGATACGGCGCGGTCGTTCCGTGTGCTGGCCGATCTGCTGACGCGCCATCCGGAGGCGCTGATCCGCGGGCGGCCTGATGAGGGATCGCCGTGATGCGCATGAGCGGCGGCGAGCAAGGCAACGGGATTGTACGGCGCCGGGTGCTGCGGCTGCTTGCATTGCTTCCGGCAGCGTGCACGTCGCCCAACCCGAACTTGTACACGCTGGCGGTGGTGCGGGGGCCAATGCGCGCGGGAGCTCCGCAACGGGTCGAGTTGCGGTTAATTTCGCTGGCGCATTATCTGGACCGGACACAGATCGTGCGTTCCAGCGAGGATTACCGTCTGGACGTTCTGGGCAACGATTGGTGGGGCGAGCCGCTCGATTCGATGCTGAGCCGGGTGCTGGTGCAGGAGCTTTCGCAGCGGCTGCCGGAGAGCGCGGTTTATGCTGAGAACAGTGGAATCAGTGCTACGCCGGATGCGTCGGTGGAACTGAATGTGCAGCGGATGGATCAGGATAGCAGTGGTGCCGTGCTGTTGTTGGCCCAGGTTGCGGTGACGCGGGCGGGACGGGTGACGCAGGCCCGGAACCTGCGGTTTTCCGTGGTGCCGCAGGGCGTGGGGACAACGGGACTGGTGGCGGCGATGAGCGCTGCCGTGGGACAGTTGGCGGACGCGATCGCCGATCTTCTGACCTCATCCGCGAAGCGGTAATCGGTTCTGCATGCGGCTTTTTGCGGTGTGCCGACCCGACCACCCTTACCCCCGGCGCTTACGCACTTCGACCTCTCCCGCTTCGCGGGAGAGGTTACCTAACAGAACAGCAATCGCACCTGGCCCAGAGTTCGGAGTACCAGCTCTTTTTGCACGGAGCTCCGCTTCGGCATTGTAATTCGTATTGGTGTTCACATCGTACGCCAGCACGCGTCCTGTCAAATCGCCAATGAATTCGATACCGGCGACGTCAATTCCCGCGCCGGCCAGGAAGCGTTCCAGGCGTATCCACAACGTGTCGGGGATCCCATCGATGATTGTGAACTTGTGTCGCGGCGCCTCGCCGACCGGGCAGTTGGCGTCGCCGATAGCGCAGGCATCGGCGGGGCAGAGTTCGAAGCCGTCGCTGGTATCGACTTCCACTGCGTACAGGAAGCGGCCACCCACGAACTCCGCGCGCGTGATCAGCGGGCGCGGGGCGCGCACATATTCCTGCAGCAAGGCCAGGCCGTCGACCGGCGACACCCACGCGTCGCTTTCGACATAGGCCGCCAGGCTGTCGGCGGACGAGAACAGTTGCACGCCAAGGCCTTTGCCGCCGCGGTTCGGCTTCAGGATCACCGGCTGACCGGAAAAATGTTGCTGCGCCGCCGCCACGATATTGCCGCGGCCTGCCACAAGAACAGTACGCGGGGTCACGATGCCGTAGTGCTCCAGGGCGGCATACTGCCGCACCTTGCTGATTTCGAGATCCAAAGCGCCGGGACCGTTCACCACGCGCCGCCCCCAGCGGGTCAGCCAGGCCAGCACCGCGGCGGTGAGTTCGGGGGAAAAGCGGTGGTCGCGCGTGTGCGACGAGGCGCTCATGCGGTTGTAGAACACACCCTCGGGCGGCGGTTCGGCGAGATCGAAGGTGCCCTCGTGCAGGAACCATTCGGTCCAGTCGAGGCCGGCGCGGTCGAAGGCTTCGGCCAGCGGTGGCAGCCAGGCAGGGTTTTCGTGCAGGACGTGGATGCGGGACACTGGCGGAACTCCGAGACGGTTCGGCGCATGTGACAGCGCGGACATTCGACGCCTATGAAAGGATTTTTCAAAGGACGGCAATAGGCTCGTAGAAAATAGAATAAATCACTCCGGTCACGGGCTCGGTTGCTATGTTCTTTCCTGTTCGACGCTGCGGGGCAGAACATTTGCCGTCGGCTCTTGTCACGCCGGCACCGGCTTGATTGACTGCCGCACCGCACAACGAACCCGGGGACCTGATGCACGCTGCCCGTCTTGCCGTCGATATCGGCGGCACGTTTACCGACCTCGCCCTGGAGCATGCGGGCCAACGCACTACCCTGAAGGTCTTGACCACCCCGGCGGCGCCCGAACAAGGCGTGCTGGATGGCGTGCGCTCGATCCTTTCGGCCGCGCAGATCGCCGCGGCCGATATCGGCATCGTCATCCACGGCACCACGCTCGCGACCAACGCCATTATCGAGCGCAAGGGTGCCCGGACGGCGCTGATCACTACGCAGGGTTTTCGCGACGTGATCGCGATGGGGAACGAAAGCCGTTACGACCAGTACGACCTGAATATCACGCTGCCGGAACCGCTGGTACCGCGGCATCTACGCCTGACGGTGCCTGAGCGGCTGGACAATGAAGGCACTGTGTTGCTGCCGCTGGACGAGGCCGCCGTGGGCGCACTGGTGCCGGCGCTGCGCGACGCCGGGGTGCAAAGCCTCGCCGTCGGTTTCCTGCACGCCTTCGTCAATCCGCGTCATGAGCAGCTTGTGTATGAGATCATGGCGGACGCGCTGCCGGATGTGCCGGTATCGCTGTCTTCCGAAGTCTCGCCGGAAATGCGTGAGTGGGAACGCTTCTCCACCACCGTGGCGAATGCGTACGTTCAGCCGTTGATGGCGCGATATCTCCGTAAACTGGAAGCCGGCCTGCGCGGGTTGGGCGTGGCGACGCCAGTGTTTCTCATGTTGTCGGGCGGGGGACTGACCACGATCGAGACCGCCTGCCGCTTTCCGGTGCGCCTGGTGGAGAGCGGGCCTGCGGGGGGTGCGATCTTCTCCGCCTCGATCGCGAAAGAATGCGGGCTGGAGAACGTGCTGTCCTTCGATATGGGCGGGACCACCGCCAAGATCTGTCTGATTGATGGGTTCAAGCCGCAGACTGCGCGGGCTTTCGAAGTGGCGCGGGTCGGACGGTTCCGTAAAGGCTCGGGGCTGCCGCTGCGAATTCCGGTGATCGAGATGGTGGAGATTGGCGCCGGCGGCGGCTCGTTGGCGCATGTCGATGCGATGGGGCGGATCGCGGTAGGGCCGGAGAGCGCTGGCGCCGATCCGGGCCCCGCCTGCTATGGCCGCGGGGGGACGAAGCCAGCGGTGACAGATGCGAATCTGGTGCTGGGGCGCTACGACGCCGCCCGGTTCGCCGGGGGATCGATGACGTTGGACAGCGCGGCGGCGCATGACGCGCTGCTGGCCGAAGTCGGCGGGACGCTGGGGCTGACCGCCGAGATGGCGGCGCTGGGCGTGGTGGAGATGGTCGATGAGAACATGGCCAATGCGGCGCGCGTGCATGCCATCGAGTCGGGCAAGACCTATGACGGGCGCACGCTGATCGCGTTCGGCGGCGGCGGTCCGGTGCATGCTTGCCGGGTGGCGGAGAAGATCGGCATTTCCCGTGTGCTTGTGCCGTCCGGCGCGGGTGTCGGGAGCGCGATCGGCTTCTTGCGCGCTCCGGTGGGATACGAGGTGGTGCGCAGCCTGTACCAACGGTTTTCCACATTCGATGTGGATGCGGTGAACGCTCTGCTGGCAGAGATGCAGGCGGAGGCCATGCGCGTGGTGGCTGCTGCGGGGTCCGGTTTGACGACGACCGAGACGCGCACGGCGTTCATGCGGTACGTGGGGCAGGGGCATGAGATTCCGGTGCCGCTGCCGTCGCGCGTGCTGGTGCCGGACGATGTGGCGGCGGTGCGGACACGGTACGACGAGGAATACACGAAGTTCTATGACCGGCCGGTGCCGGGTTCAGATGTGGAGATCATGGGTTATGCCGTGGTGGTGGCGACGGTGATGGAGGAAACCGCTATCGCCACAACGCCGCCTGTTGTGGAATTGCAGGCTACATCGAATGGCACACAGCTAGTGCGCGACACCACGACGGGGGAAGTGTCGTCCTGGTCGGTTTACGATCGTGGTGCCCTTGCACCGGGTACGCGCATTGCCGGACCTGCCATTATAGCTGAAGACGAGACATCGACGCTGGTCGGATCAGGCTGGACTGCATCAATCGATGAGATGCGATACCTTGTGTTGTATCGTGCGTAGTACCCGATATCAGAGGAATGCGACGTAGCCCGCACCATGTCGTTGCGAGACGCGCAGTGACGAAGCAATCCCGCTCGTTCGAGCATGCTGACGGCCCGGAGCTTCCGCGAACGAGAGTGGGCGCCCTGCGCGCTCACCTGATGGCGCCCCCGGCTGTTGCCGCTTGGCGGTGGCAGGCGTGGCGTGCTTGCGAACCGCTGCCATCGGAGGCTTCTTACCAGATTACATTTCGCCTTCGTACGCAATACTCTGCTCACGTGCAGTCAACTGGTGTGTCCCGGTTGTATCGCTATACTCGCCGCCAACGCCCACACTTCGCAGGCCACGAATGTCCCACGAAACCGCCGCCCTCGCGCAAATCCATCGCCAGATCATGTGGAACCGCCTGATCGCGGTGGTGGAAGAGCAAGCGCAGATCATGATCCGCACGGCGTTTTCCACCACGGTGCGCGAGGCGGGGGATCTTTCCGCCGGCATCTTCGATCTCGCCGGACGCATGATGGCACAGGCGGTGACGGGCACGCCCGGCCACGTCAATTCCATGGCGGAGTCCGTCGGGCACTTTCTGAAGAAATTCCCGGCCGAAACCATGCGGCGCGGCGACCATTACATCACCAACGATCCGTGGCTCGGCACCGGACATCTGCACGACCTGACGGTCGTCACCCCCGCCTTCCATCGCGGCCGCATGGTTGGATTGTTCGCCAACACCGCGCATGTGATCGACATCGGCGGCCTGGGCATGGGGCCGGAGGGACGGTCGGTGTTCGAGGAAGGGCTCTATATCCCGATCGTCAAATGCTTCGACGCAGGCAAGCCAAACGAGACGTTTTTCGATTTCATCCGCGCCGGGTCCCGGCTGCCTGTGGAACTGGAAGGCGACATCTACTCCCTGTGCGCCTGCAACGACGCCGGCGCACATCGCCTGGTAGAGATGATGGACGAGTTCGAGATGGACAGTCTCGAACAACTCGCGCAGTTCATTTTCGAAAGCTCGCACCGCGCGACGCTGGCGGAAATTGCGCGCCTGCCGCGCGGTACCTATGGCGCGGAGATTTGGTCCGACGGCTATGAGGAGCCGGTGCGTCTCTCCGCCGCCATGACGGTGCTGGAGGACGCCATCGAGGTGGATTACGCCGGCACATCGGGCCTATCTTCGCGCGGCATCAACGTGCCGCCGGCCTATTGCCGCGCCTATTCCTGCTTCGGCATCAAGTGCGTGGTCGCCCCGGAGATTCCCAACAACTGGGCGTCGCTGGCGCCGTTTCGGATGAAAATTCCCGAGGGCTGCATCCTGAATGCGCCGCGGCCGTATCCGGTGTCGGTGCGGCACGTGATCGGGCATTTGCTGCCGGATCTGATGATGGGCTGCCTGCATCAGGCGGTGCCGGACCGTGTCACGGCGGAAGGCGCCTCGGCGCTGTGGAATCCGCCGTTGCGGGGCGGATCGTCGGTTTCCGGCCAGGCGCGGGGCAACAAGCCCGTGCTGCCGGATTTCGAAATCATCACGTTCAATTCCGGCGGCACGGGTGCGCGGCGGACGCAGGACGGGCTGAATGCCACCGCCTATCCCTCCGGCGTGCGCACGATGCCGGTGGAAGCAACCGAGAACGTCGCGCCGATCGTATTCTGGCGAAAGGAGCTCAAGCCGGATTCCGGCGGAACCGGGCGGACGCGCGGCGGCACCGGGCAAGTGATCGAGATCGGCGGCAAGGGTGATCTGGAATTTTCCCTGAACGCCTCGTTCGACCGTGTTGCCCATGCGCCGAAAGGACGCGAGGGCGGAGGCGCCGGCGCACCGGGTGCGGTGCACCTGAAGTCCGGCGCGAAGCTGCGAACCAAAGGGCTGCAAATCATTCCCGATGGTGATCGGCTGGTGTTGGAACTGCCCGGTGGGGCCGGTTTGGGCGATCCTACCGAACGCGATCCGGCATTGGTGGCGAGCGACGTGCGGGATGGCCTGGTGTCGGCGGAAACCGCGCGCTTGCTCTACAAGGTTGTCGTCGGCCCGGACGGTAACCCGGACGCCGCGGCGACCGCCCGGTTGCGAAGCTGATCCGGCGATCATCGCGTACCGCCTTGCGGGTTGCGTAGGCGGTCAATCCCGCACCGCCGCGTAGCCTGTTGGCCCGGCCGCTAATGGTTGGTCCGGTTGCGTTTTCTTGACATTCGCCGGCGTGCGGGTGCACCGTGCGCGGTGTTATAATTTCGGGCAGCGAAATGGAACGCTCGGCCCAAGGGAGAGGAGGCTTGTCGTGACGACCAGGGCTCCGTTCTTGAAGACGCGTTATGGTGGCTATCATCACCGGCAGGTGCCGCGGGAAGATGCCGAGCTGACCCATATCGGCCCCGACACGCCTTGCGGCGAGTACATGCGCCGCTTCTGGCAGCCGATCTGCTACACCGACGAACTGAAGGACCTGCCGATCCCTGTGAAGCTTCTCGGCGAGGAACTGGTGGTGTTCCGCGACGGGCGCGGCGCCGTCGGCCTGCTGGAGCGCCACTGCCCCCACCGCGGCACGTCGCTCGAATTCGGCCTGGTCGGGGCGAAGGGAATCCGCTGCTGCTACCACGGCTGGTTGTTCGATGTTGACGGCACCATCCTGGAAACGCCGGGCGAACCCGCAACCAGCACGCTGAAGGACCGGCTCTGCCACGGCGCCTACCCGGTGCGCGAGGCGCACGGGCTGGTGTTTGGCTATCTGGGGCCGCCCGATCGGATGCCGGCCTTTCCCACCTATGACAGCTTCACCCGGCCGGGGTATCGGCTGATACCGGGACAGAAGTATCTGTATCCCTGCAACTGGCTGCAGATCCTCGAAAACACGATGGATGCGGTGCACACCGCGTTTCTCCACACGATCGTCAGTGGCTCGGTGTTCACCGATGAATTCGGCGTCGTGCCGGAGCTGGAGTTTGCTGAGACGCCTGTCGGGATCATCTACATCGCAACCCGGCGCGTCGGCGACAATGTCTGGGCGCGGATGGTGGAGAATGTGCTGCCCAATCTGCAGCAGGTCGCGCCGATCTGGGAGACGGGGCAGCAGCCGCACCCGTTCAGCGGACCGATGATGAGCCGTTGGATCGTGCCCCTCGACGACACCAACACGATGCTGATCGAACTGCGCCATATCAGCGAGACCGAGGGCGTGGTGACGCCGGCCTGGTGGGCCGACCGCAGCATCATGCTGCCGGGGCAGATCGCCGCCGACAGCTATGAAGAAAGCCAACGCCGTCCGCAGGATTTCGAAGCGCAGGTGTCGCAGCGGCCGATCGCCGTGCACGGGCTGGAGCACCTCGCCACGACGGATCGTGGGATTACGATGTTCCGGAACCAGGTCCGCGCGGGTATCCGCGCAGTCAAGGCCGGCACCGATCCTGCCGGATTGTTCCGTAACGGTGGCAGAGTGATTCCGACCTATTGCAACGACACGGTCGTGCAGATGCCGCCGGCGAAAACGCCGGAGCAAGACAAGAAATTGCTGCGGGAGACGGGGCGGCGCCTGGCGCGGGGCTATATCGATGCGCCGCCGCTGATGGCGGCCGCGGAATAAAACAAATCGGACGCCCCCTTCCCTTGCGGGAAGGGGATCTTCTCCCTCGCGGGAGGGGGGATCTTCACGTCTGCCTTATTGACCCGTCGCGCGGGCGCGGTTTGAACTGAGCATACCCCGGTAACAGTACAAACCGCGAAAGACGCCCTCGCATGCCCCACCACGACCTGATCATCCGCAACGCCACTGTCGTCGACGGCACCGGTGCGCCTCGCTTCGCTGCCGATGTTGGCGTGACCTACGACCGCATCGCTGCCGTTGGCGACCTCGGCGCCGCTACCGCCGACCGTGAGATCGACGCGACCGGCAAAGCCGTTGCCCCCGGGTTCATCGATGCCCACACCCACGACGATCGCGCCGTGCTGTGCGGTCCAGCATGCATGCTGTGCAAGATGTCGCAAGGCGTCACCACGGTTGTTGTCGGCAACTGTGGTATTTCGCTGTCCCCGGTCCGCATGCGCACCCGGCCTGTTCCGCCGCTCGATCTGCTGGGCGACGAGTCCTGGTGGACGTTTGACAGTTTCGGCGACTATGCGGATCAGCTCTCGCGCGATCCGGCGCCGGTGAACACCTGCGCGCTGATCGGACACATGTCGCTGCGCGTCGAAGCCATGGCCGGCGATACGCAGCGTGCTGCCACCGACAAGGAAGCGGCGCAGATGCAGCGTCGCCTTGGCGACGCACTGGCCCAGGGCGCATCCGGCTTCTCGACCGGGCTGTATTATCCGCCCAACATGATGGCGCCCACCGACGAAGTGATCGCGGTGGCGGAGGGGCTACGCAACGCCGGCGGCCTCTACGTCACGCATATGCGCGACGAGGGCAAGGACGTATTGCTTTCGATCGAAGAGACGCTGCAGATCGGGCGCGCGGCGGGAGTGCCTGTCGTGATCAGCCACCACAAATGCGCGATGCCGGAGAATTATGGGCGGTCGGTCGAAACGCTGCCGCGCATCGAAGCCGGTGCGCGGCAGCAGAAGGTGGCGTTCGATGTCTATCCGTATCGTGCCGGCTCGACCGTGCTGATGCCGCAGCGGCTGCGTCCGGATGTGGCGGTGCAAGTGACGTGGTCGGTCCCACATCCCGAGCAAGCGGGCCGCATGCTCGACGATATTGCGCGCGAATGGGCCGTGACGCCGCGCGAGGCAGCCGAACGGCTGCTGCCGGCCGGGGCGATCTTCTTTCAGATGGATGAGGAGGATGTGCAGCGGATCATGCGGCATGGGTTGGCGATGATCGGCAGCGACGGATTGCCGCACGATGCCTATCCGCATCCGCGGCTGTGGGGCACGTTCCCGCGCGTGCTCGGGCATTATGCGCGCGATCTGGGCTTGTTCAGCCTGGAAGACGCGGTGCGGAAGATGACCGGCCATACGGCTGAGGTGTTCGGGCTGGTCGATCGCGGGGTGATCCGCGCCGGCGCCTATGCCGATCTGGTCTTGTTCGATCCTGCAAGGGTACGGGATGCCGCAACGTTCGATGCGCCGACGCTGCCGGCGGAAGGAATCCTGGAAACCTGGGTGAACGGGTGCAGCGCCTATGTTTATGGGTCCGGCGCAACGGCGGAACGCGCGGGCCGGCTGGTCACACGGAATCGGGCTTGACCGCGGTTGGACAAATCGCGGCCGTTCCGGCCGCAGTCATTGCGAGACCCGCAAGGGCCAAAGCAATCTTCCGCGAAACCAAGCGTACATAGTGTCCCCGCGTCGGACCGCTGCCTCGGCGCCGCGCACTTCGCTATGACAGGAAGTGAAGGCCCGGGCGCCTCATGCGCCTGTTTGCGTCCCTAATTCGCTTCTCCGCCAGGGGCGGCGGCCAGGGCGCTGCTTTCGCGCACACTGGCGTGCGTGGCGGCAAGCGCCTGCCGTGCCGACAGATCGGCGAGCAATGACCACACGCGTGAGGGGTCCAAAGGTACGTCCGGATCGTTCAGCAAATGGTCGAGCTCTTCCAGCTTTCGGGCGTACTCGTCTTGAGTCATCGACATCAAATCTCCTGCCAACACAGATCGCGCCCAGTCTCCGCATCAATACGGCAGCGGTTGGGCGCGGTTATAGAGATAGGATGGTTACCCAGCGGTTAATCGGGACGGATCATCACAGCGACGACAGCACTGCCGGTGCAAGCGCCGCGAGGCGCGCCGCGGGATGGCGCGGGTTACGAAAACGCAGTTCTCCGTCTGCTGCAGCATCTGGCTCGGAACACCCAAGCAATTCGAAACGCGAGGTACAACTTACCGCGACGACGGTGCGCGCCCCAGAGCCAAGCAGAAATCGCTGCGTTTCTCCTTCAAGTTCCAATCGCCCGCGCAGCGAACGCCACTCTGTCCGGTCGGTATCTTCGAGCAACATCGCCAGAATGCCGGGGCGCGTGCCGGTCAGGCGCGCTGGCGGCAGCAGAGCCATGCGTCGGCGGACCGCGGCGCCGATCTCGTCGCTGCGACCGGCACGCGCCGCCATTGCGAACATGCCCTGCGCGCCGGTGGTGACACACAAATGCGCTTCCGGTCCGAATTCGTCGCGCAGCAGTGTCAGCAGCGCTTGCTCATCGCCGCGGCATGCCAGCGCGGGCAGCGGATCGAGGCGCATCATGGCGGCTGGGCTATCCTCCCGTCGGGCGCCACGCGCGAGCATGCCACAGATACGTTGCTGAAGCGTTCGTGTGGTGAATTCCGTGGTCTGTTCTTGGGCATGCTTGCGTAGGCCCAACGGTAGCGTCAGACGCAACAGATGCGTGCCGGGATGGGTAGCCAGCCAGTGTTGCAGGTCTTGCTCCATCCGGTCTGCGAAATCGAACCAGGCGGCGCGCTGCACATCGCGGCCGGCATCGGCGGACATCGTGTCGCACGCAATTTCGGCTGTGATGCCTCCGCGCGACAGCAGTAGATCGAATGGTGCGTTGTCGCACAGGCCGGCGAAATGCACGGCAAACCCGCGTTGCACCTGCAGCTCCGCTGTGCGGACCAGATGAAATACCGGGGCCAGCGTCGCATCGCCCGTCAGTCTGGCTTGAAGCATCTCGGCGAACCGGTTGCGTCCGGCCGATGACAGGCAGCGCTCCAGGGCGACCGCAGCATCGATCAGCTCGATCAGCCTCCGGGTTGCCGGTGTGTGGCGCGGGGTGTCGCCACACAGCCCGTTGATGATCAGTTCGATGGCGTGACGCTGCCGGATTGCCGCGGCGGTATGCGGCCCCAGTGCGGCCTGAAGGGCAAGCTGCCGCAGTCTGGCCGCCCAGGCCTGCGCGCCAACCAGGGCGACGAACGCGTCGCGCGGGTTGGCGCTGTGGGCGGAGTGCGGACGGTGAAGCGCTGTCGTTGCCACGAGCGAAACGACGCGCGCGGCACGCGATATATTCCCGTACGCCGAAATCAGTCAATGGGGCCGGTGGCTTATCCGATGAATCGGGCGAGCTTGCCGATGGGGGTGCCAAGCACCTCGTCGTCCTGCATCACCATATTGCCGCGGACGATCGTCGCGACCGGCCAGCCGGTGATGTCCATACCGGCGAACGGCGTCCAGCCGCAGGGAGAGACGATCCAGGAGTCCTCGATGCGCCGCTGCTGTTTCATGTCCACCAGGGTGAAATCGGCATCGTAGCCGGCGGCAAGCCGCCCTTTCCCCACTACGCCATACACGCGCGCCGGCCCGGCGCACATCAGGTCCACCATGCGGGTCAGCGACAGCCGCCCCGCATTCACGTGGTTCAGCATGACCGGCACGATTGTCTGCACGCCGGTCAGCCCGGCCGGGCAATCGGGCCAGGGCAGCAGCTTCTTTTCCCGGGCATGCGGCGCGTGGTCGGATCCGACCGTGTCCACCGTACCATCATTGATGGCGCGCCAGCACGCCTGCTGCACTTCGGGCCTGCGGATCGGCGGGTTCATCACGCCGAAGCCTTCCAGCCGGTCGTAGCAATCCGGCGCTACCTGGGTGAGGTGGTTCACCAGCACCTCGCAGGTCGCGAGGTCGCGGAAATCCTTCAGGTAGTCCAGTTCCTCGGCGGTGGAGACGTGCAGGATGTGCGCCGGCCGCCCGGTGGCGCGGGCCAGTGCCATCAGCCGCCGCGTGCCGAGGAACGCGCATTCCACATCCCGCCATTCCATGTGCCGCCGATGCGGGTCGCCGCGATGGAACATGTGCTTGCGGTCCTGCAACCGGTACTCGTCCTCCGAGTGGTAGGCGATGCGGCGGCGGCCGGAACGCATGACGCGCTCCAAATGTTCATCGTCCTCCACCAGAAGGTCGCCGGTGGAGCTGCCGGCAAAAATCTTGATGCCGCACACGCCGCGGCCGAGTTCCAGCTTTGCCAGCTCCGGAATGTTGGTCTTGGTCCCGCCGACATAGAGCCCCATGTCGCACCAGGCCTGATGCTCCACGTAGTCCTGCTTCCAGGCGAGTTTTTCCCCATCCGTGATCGAGGGCGCAGTGTTGGGCATGTCGAACACCGCGGTCAGCCCGCCCAGCACGGCGGCGCGGGTGCCGGTGGGAATGCTCTCCACAGCCTTGTCGCCCGGGTCGCGGAGGTGCACGTGGGGATCGATCAGGCCGGGCAGCACGTGCAGGCCGCCGGCCTCGATCACGTGATCGGCGGTTGCGCCGGAGGGAACCCCCAAAGCCGCGATACGGCCCTGGCGCACGCCGACGTCGGTGGCTTCCGCGCCCCAGGGCAGGATGCAGGTGCCGTGGCGGATCAGCAGATCGAATTGCTCTGACATGGTGTGCACCATCCTGGTTGGCGCGCCAGGATCGGTCCTGGCATCGGGGCGGGCGAAAGCGCCGGGCCGGGCAAAAAATCGTCCCGAATCCGTCGCGGCGTTAACCTGATGCTAGCTTATTTCTGCGCATTCCTGCAGGGCGCGGGCGGGAGAAAACCTGCTCCGCGATCCGACCCTGTGGCAGAAAATCGAGCCGAGGTGCGCGATGCAGAATCCGACACCCGGGCCGGTCTGGCGGGCCGTCCGCTGGGTGCTGGTACCGATCTTTTATCCGGAGTATCGCCGTCTGGTGATCCGAACCTACGTGCTGTCGATACGGCTGGAGCTGTTGTGCACATTGTTCGCGGTGGTCTCGCCGTTCGCGACTCCAGGGCTGTTGCTGCTGCTGCGTCGCTGGTTCGAAAACCTGCGCGTGGATGTGGCGGAGTTCGGGCGTGTGGTGCGCGCAAGGAACGCCGGCAGTGTTGCGTCGATCGCGGCCAGCGCCAGGGCCGCGACATTGCGCCCCGAAAGCTTGGGCACTGAATTCCAGAACCCCTGGGTTTGAGGCCGATCCGGCGGCTGGACAGGGTGTTGGTTGCATTGAGTTCGTGGCAGCGGTTGAAGCGATGCGACGATGCCGTGCGTGGACCGGGCGGCCGATGGAAGGCTACGAGCCGTCAGAAGTGCAGTGCTTATAGAAGCAAAGACCCCCGCACGCATCATTGCGTTTGAGCGGGGGTCGATTTTGCGAAGTCTTGCTTCGCGCTCGGGCTTGATAACGCCCGGCTAGAACTTGGTCTTAAGGGTTCTGTTGCCGATGCCAAGCGGGTCGGCAACCCCAAGCATCCCAGGTGGAGTCATGCTGTGTATGCACCCTCCTTTCCGTTGATGACAGCTTGATGATATGCCCGCCTGCCCCTTTCGTCAAGGCCTTGTTTTGCTGGTTCTTGCGATTCATTCGGCAGCCGGGAGAGCATTCGTTCAAACGCTTCGCTGACCGTTCTGGCGCCGTCGATAGCAAGCGGCTGTTGCGGATCGTTCGGAACGAACCCTGCATTCGCCGCCTGAATTCAAGTTGCCGGCGCATTGCCTCGGCTTTAACGTCGGTTGCGGAAGGATTCGCTGCGAAATCTTGTTCCGGGGGAGGGGTTCGGATCATGAAGCTTGGAAAATTGGCCGCCGCCGTGATGACGATCACGGTCCTGGGATCGGCCGGCGCGATGGCGCAGACCGTGAAGCTTGGAGTCATCGACTCCTATTCTGGGCCGATGGCCGGAGTGGGAGAGCAATTGGACCGCGGAATCCGTCTCTACATGAAAGAGCATGCGAAGGATCTGCCTCCCGGCGTGAAATTGGAGATCATCCGCCGCGACGATACCGGTCCCAATCCGGCGGTGGCAAAGCGGCTGGCGCAGGAGCTGATCACACGCGACCACGTGCAACTTCTGGCTGGCGTCATCTTCACTCCGAACGCGCTTGCGATCGCTCCGCTGGCGACGGAAGCCAAGGTACCGTTCATCATCATGAACGCCGGCACGTCGATGATCACGACCAAGTCTCCCTATATCGCCCGCGTGTCGTTCACGCTGTGGCAGTCGAGTTATCCGCTCGCGGAGTGGGCGGCGAAGCACGGGATCAAGAAGGTGTATTCGGTGGTTTCCGACTACGGTCCCGGCATCGACGCCGAGCAAGCCTTTACCAAGGGCTTTACCACCAATGGCGGACAGATGGTCGGAGCTGTGCGGGTGCCGCTGGAAAATCCGGATTTCGTGCCGTTCTTGCAGCGGGCCAAGGATGCCAGACCGGACGCGGTGTTTTCCTTCGTTCCAGCCGGCAAGCAGGCGACGGCGCTGATGAAGGCGTTCGGCGATCTGGGGCTGCGGGCGGCTGGGATCAGGTTGATCGGCACCGGCGACATCACCACGGATGAAGAGTTGCAGAACATGGGCGACGTGGCGCTGGGCGTGACCACGATGTTTCATTACTCGGCGGCGGGGAACAGACCGGCGAATGTGGCTTTTGTGAAGGCTTACAAGGCGATGTTCGGTCAGAACCAGGAGCCGAGTTTCGAAGTGGTCGGCGGGTATGATGGCATGGCCGCGATCTTTTACGTGATCCGCGCGCAGCATGGCAAGATCGATCCCGACAGGACAATGACACTGTTGAAGGGCTGGCGGGACGACGCGAGCCCGCGCGGGCCGATCTATATCGATCCCGAGACGCGCGACATCGTGCAGAATGAATATCTGCGACAGGTGGAGAAGGTGAACGGGCAGCTCGAGAATGTCGAACTGGAGACGATCCCGATGGTGAAGGACCCGTGGAAGGTGCTGAACCAGCAAAAGTAATCTCCTCCGCACAGCGTGCGGGCGAGGCCGCCGGGCGAAGTCCGGCAGGTTGGTGTGATGTGGTGTCTGTCGAAGCTTTTTTGGATGCAGTAGAATGATCATGTGCGTCACGCTTCACCTTCACCCGGCGCTGCGCGCCGCCCTCTCCCACTTTGTGGGAGAGGTTTAAAACGTGGAAGCTATCGTCAGCATCCTGTTTCTTGGCCTTGCCTATGCGATGATTCTGTACCTCATCTCGGTAGGGCTGTCCGTGACGATGGGGTTGATGGGGTTCATCAACCTGGCGCATGGCGTGTTTGCCATGGCTGGTGGCTATATCACCGTCACGCTGATGAACCGGTGTGGGGTTTCGTTCGGAGTCGCGCTGCTGGTGGCGTGTGTTGGCGTTGCCTTGCTGTCTATCGTGCTGGAGCGTTGTTTGTACGCACGACTGTACGGTGCCGGGGAATTGGAGCAGGTGCTGTTTACCATTGGATTAGTGTTCATGGCAGTGGCGGTGGTGCGCAAGATTTGGGGACCGCTGCCGCAGCCGATCACGGTGCCGCCCGTGCTGAACGGCCAGATCAATCTTGGGTTTCGTTCCTTTCCGACCTACCGTACGTTTCTGATTGCTGTCGGTCTGGTGTTGACGCTGGCACTGTGGCTCGGCATCGAGCGGACCAATTTCGGCGCCCGTCTGCGTGCCGCGGTGGATAATCGCCGCATGGCGGAATCGCTGGGCATCAACACCGGCCAGCTGTTCACGCTGAGTTTTGCGCTCGGATCCGGGCTTGCCGCGTTGGGAGGCGGCCTGGGCGCCGACATCCTGGCGATCGATCCCGGCTATGCAATGGAATACCTGGTGTATTTCCTGATGGTGGTCGCGGTGGGAGGACTGGGCTCGATCCGCGGGCCATTCGTTGCGGCGCTGCTGCTGGGGATTGGCGATACCGCCTGCAAATACCTGGTACCCCAGCTTGGGGCGTTCTTCATCTATCTTGCCATGATCGCCCTGCTGCTGTGGCGGCCCGCCGGCTTGTTCGGGCGCTCCTGAATGGCGGTTGACTCGCCGGTTGCTCAACTGATCCGCGCACACCGCCTGCGTCCGATCGAACTGTTGCCGTGGGTGGTTGCCGCGGCCGCGTATTTCCTTGCCAGCGGCTATCTTCCCCTCGGCAGCCAGATCATGATCATGATTCTCTTTGCGCTGTCGCTGGACCTGGTGCTGGGCTACGCGGGGATTGTTACGTTGGGTCAGGCGGCGTTCTTTGGTGTTGGCGCCTACGCGGCTGGCATCTATTCGGTCCATGTCAGCGGGGAGCCACTATCCGGATTGATCGTTGGCGCGGCGGCTGCGGCGATTGTCGGCGTGGTGTCCGGCGCGATCATCCTGCGCACCAGTGGCCTGACTCTGCTGATGCTGACGCTGGCGATCACCTCGCTGCTGGAGGCCGCCGCGAACGACGCCACCGCCATCACTGGCGGCAATGATGGCTTGCAGGGCGTTGCGATCAACCCGGTGCTTGGCTTGTTCGATTTCGACCTGTACGGCCGCACCGCCTATCTGTACTGCCTGGCAGTGTTGTTCATTGCCTGGCTGTTTGTGCGCCGGCTGGTGCATTCGCCGTTCGGGCAGTCGCTGGTGGGCATTCGCGAGAATGCGGTGCGCATGCATGCCATCGGCACGCCGGTACGTCACCGGCTGCTGACGGCTTACACCATTTCGGCGGCGCTTGCCGGCGTTGCCGGTGCCTTGCTGACGCAGACGACGCAGTTCGTGGGGCTGACCGTGCTGAGCTTCGAACGCTCCGGCGAGATCGTCATCATGCTGGTGCTGGGCGGCACGGGACGGATCTACGGCGCGTTTCTTGGGGCGGCGATTTACATGATTGCCCAGGACCAGCTTGCGGAGGCCGATCCGGTGTTCTGGGATTTCTGGATCGGGCTGCTGCTGGTGCTGATCGTATTGTTCGCGCGCGGCGGTATTTTGGGTCTGATGGACCGTCTGCTGTCGATGGTGCCGCGGCGCCGATGAGCGTGGTGCTGGAAACCATCGGCCTGGCCAGGCAGTTTGGCGCGCTGCGGGTGGCGCAGGACATCTGTTTCCGTCTCGAGGCGGGGGCGCGCCATGCACTGATTGGACCGAACGGCGCCGGCAAGACGACGTTCGTCAATCTGTTGTCGGGCCGGCTGGCGCCCTCGGCGGGGCGCATTCTGCTGAATGGCGCTGACGTCACCGGGTTACCGCAGGCGGAACGAGTCAAACGCGGGCTGGGCCGGACGTTTCAGATCAACGCTTTGTTCAAGGGCCTGTCGGTGCTGGAGAACGTCTCCCTGGCGACGGCAGAGCATGCTGGGCTCGGGGGGAAAATGTTCCGCCGCATCGGTGGCCGGCGCGACACGATCGACCAAGCGTTCGGGTTGCTGGAGCGGCTGGGCATCGCGGATGTCGCAATGCGGCGGGTGAAGGAACTGCCTTATGGCCAACAGCGCCTGGTCGAAATCGCCATTGCCCTGGCGCTGCAACCGAGCGTGCTTCTGCTGGACGAGCCAGCGGCCGGCGTGCCGTCCGCGGAGAGCCGCCTCATTCTCGATGTGATTGCGCAACTGCCGTCCGCGGTGGCGGTGCTGATCATCGAACATGATATGGAGCTGGTGTTCCGCTTCGCGGAACGCATCACCGTGCTGGTGCAAGGTGCCGTGCTGGTGGAAGGCACGCCGGCCGAGATCACCGCTG
>Ga0335072_10005830_pt1 | contig 18107 bp, 12 predicted proteins | sample Lox_Sample_21_FD_206725 | JGI IMG/M metagenome (GOLD analysis project Ga0335072, IMG submission 206725) | Soil microbial communities from Loxahatchee National Wildlife Refuge, Florida, United States - Lox_Sample_2.1 | ecosystem: Environmental > Terrestrial > Soil > Wetlands | place: USA... | reverse complement strand
GAGGCGCCGGCGGCGGTGGTGGAGGAGGAGGAGGAGGAGGAGGAGGAGGAGGAGGAGGAAATTGAATGTGATAGTGGTTATCTGGAAACGAATGACGACGGTAATAATGATGAGGATGGAGGCTCTGGGGTAGGGGCGGAGGCAGCGCAAGAGACGGAGGCTCTGCGGCGGGGGTAGGGGACACAGGCACTTGGGCGGAGGCAGCTATATACCCGCGAAAGAGACCCGTGAGAGAGGCCCACGAGAGAGGCACGTTCATAAGATGCACGTCCATAAAATACACGCCTATGGGATGCACGTCTATGAGATGTATGCCCATAAGATGCCCGCCCGTAAGAGAGGCTCACGAGAGATATACTTATGAGATGCACGCCTCTAAGAAACTTTACGAGTGTGAGAGTGCGAGGTATTATGGAGTCAAACTGATGCAGATATCTTATCTACCTCAGCTATTGCCCATAAAAACAACCATTCCTCGCTGTGCGAATCGATCCCCCTGTAGTCTTGACTCTCAAGTGGTCAAAAAACAGCAGGCCCTTCGAGTAAATTTACTTGTCTTACCATAAAATTTCCTTTGCAGGGATACCCCTCGTCATCAACTTAGGCGGCTTGTGGCCTCCAATCACCAACAATCGCAAGCTCCAAGGTCCAACGCCCGACTCGTATTCCCTAGGCAGCGGCTTAGCCATGAATATAAACGCCTACCTCCAGTCCTAGAGACAATAATCATTGCTCCTCCATTTCTGTGGCTCTACTGATATGTACAAAGGCCATAGATACCACGAAGAGTGATGGCTGAAGCGCTCGCAGCGCTGAGTGTGGCGGCGGCCGTTGCCCAATTTGTTCAAATTGGAGCTGCTGTCGTAAAGCGCATCCATGAGTTTGTCTCCTCATCCCAGGACGTACCGGACTCTCTCAAGGCGACTGCGGATCAACTTCCGGTCATGATTGATATCTGTCAGCGGATCCTTTCCGATGGCGTCGATGAAGAGGATACAGCCTTGCTTAATCTGGTAAAGGGATGCACCGAGTGCGTTCAAGAGCAAGCAAATCTAATCACAAGCCTGCTTCCTAAGCCGGAGGACAAGTTCATCGTCAAATCGAAGAAGGCTGTGAGAAGCATCGTGACAGACAAGAAGATGCAAAAGATCCGGGATACTTTGGAGTCTTACAAGTCAACGCTAATCTTTCATCGAACGCATACAACGAGCAAGGCCAGCTCTTTTATCTCGAAGCAGGCTACGTGCTATTGTTACCCCTCGCGCAGTATCTCCCAATTTGTAGAACGCGAAGCAGTGCTCCTCAGTCTCGAGCAAGCACTTTCTAGCGCCGACAAGAATAGGCCTCGTTGTGCTGTCTTGATTGGAATGGGCGGGCAGGGAAAGACGAGCCTTGCCATCGAGTATTGCCGACGTAGCGCCAAGAACAAGAGGTACAGGACTATCCTTTGGGTCGATGCATCCTCGCCACTGGCCCTCGAGCGCAGCTTCTCAACATGTGCAGATCGCATATCAAGTGAGACGAGAAAACTAGATGATTTGGCATCGACTGTACAATTCGTCAAAGATGCGCTGGAAGGCCATGATTGGCTCATGGTATTCGACAACTATGATCAACCCGAGGATTTTGATGACTTCTCGAATTTCCACCCTGACCATGGCAACGGAGCTGTACTGATCACTAGTCGTCACGCCGATGCTGCGGCTCTAGGCACTGAGTTGCAACTAGAGGGAATGGAGGAAGACGAGGGCATCGAGCTGCTGCTGCGGCGGACAAAATTCAACAAGGCCGAACGAGATGTTCGCATCGCCACAAAGCAAATCCTTCAGAGGCTCGGCAACCTTCCATTAGCCATTGACCAAGCAGGTGCATATATGGCGGCCCGGAAGCTGTCACCGCCGGCCTTTCTACAGCAGTACGATAAGAGGGTCGAACACTATTTCGGTCAGACTCCCAAGGTCTGGGACTATAAGAGACGGGCGTCAGACGAGACGAAAGCCTTCCCCTTGAGTGTTCGCACGACTTGGGAAATGTCTTTAGAGCAGATATCGAACGACGAAGGTCGACGAGAAAGCGTGGAGCACTTGCTCGCTCTTTCTGCCCTCTTGGGCGGGGCTGATATCTCTAGTCTGGTCTATGAGGTCTTCTATGATTCCGCAGATGAACCACCGCCATGGATGAGTCTATTTGCTACCCCTGGCAGCTGGGATGCGTACGACTACGAGGATGTGATTACGGAGCTGTCAAGGTTGTCGCTATTACAGCAAATGACCATAGACAACGATGAGTCTACCTTTTCCCTCCATCCATTGATCAGGGATTGGGTTCAACTCAGAATGCCACAGCAGAGGCGAACCGAATACGTTGTCGAATCCGCAATAGTGCTTGCAAGCTATGTCAATAAGCACATTCCTACCAGCTCTTTGCCCACGAGTCGTCGGATTCTATCGTACCAGGATGCCTTGGTTCAATCTATGTCAAGATTCTCTAACCCCAATGTTCAGTTGGGGACAGGTGTACTGCGGAATGCTGGCCGGTGCTTTGCCTTGTTCTATAACCTCCACGGAAGATACGATGACGCAGAAGTATTACTTAACATGGTTCTTGCGAATGATGAGCGGCAACACGGACCTACCCACCCTTTCTTACTTGACACCACTCGGCATTTGGCCTCGGTATTGAAGAATCAAGGCCAGCATGTAAAGGCGCAGCAATTACTAGAACCGGTCCTGAAGAAGGCAGAAGCTGTTCACGACTCAGCACCAGAGGTCTTCGAGCTACGGATGGAGCTCGCTGCAGTCTATGCCAAACAGGGCAGACTTCAGGAAAGCAAGATCGTCCACGAGAACTTGCTTGAATATTACACCAGTCATACCGGTCCGTGCAGCGCCCAAGTTCTGAGGTGCCTCGAACAACTTGGGCAATTGTATAGATGGCAGGGCAAGCACGAAGCGGCGATTGGATACTTTACGAGAGTCCTTGAGAATTACGAAAAAAATACTGGTCATGACAAACTGCATACTTTTCGAGTAATCGCCCATCTAGCAAACGCAAGGCGTGCTCTATCCCAGTATGCAGAGGCTGAGCAATTGCTCTGGCAGGCTCTAAGAGGATTGGAGAATAGCGTTGGAACCTACCACCCGGACACAGCTGGAGTCCATGTCGATATTGCCATCTCCTTTCGCAGCATTGGGCAATTTGAGAAGGCTGAGTCGCATTTTGCTCTCGCTTTTGACGGTTTCAATAAATCTCTTGGCCCTGACCATCCTGACACACTTCGAGCTATGATGAACTTTGCAATACTGTTAGACCGGCGAGGTCGGATTGCGGAAGCAACAGTGCTCTACAAGCAAGTTCTCAGTGGGCGCTTGAAGAAGCTTGGCCCCGGGCACGCATACACAATGAGAACTGTGGAGCGATTGGCGTACGTACTCTGGCTACAAGACGAGCGCGACGAAGCTGAAGCTTTGGCTACGAGAATCCTCACAAGCAACGGCAAGATCAATACACAAGAATCAATCAGTCCGAGCTCACGAGGTTCGAATGCTCCCGAATATAACGCTCTAATCCTTCTCTATGAACAAGCGATAGCCCGCGACAGCGCCAAGCTCAACCCAGGACATGTAGACGTAGTCGAGGCTCAAACAAGCTTAGCCGCGATACGCCAGGCACAGAAGGAGACCGAAGACAGCTTTGATGATGCTTCCCAGGCAATCACACCCCACGAGAGCCGGAACTCGTCATTTACAGATGGTGTCACCCTTTGCGACTCCTCAATATCCACTCCGCGCCTCGACTCCGTCAAAGTCGGTGATGTGAATATCCAAGTCACAACTGTGGACCTCGGTACCCTCAGCATATGATTGAATCAAAATCCTCCGACGTTGACATGCTCAACGTCTTATTCAAGCAAAGCTCCTGGTCCACTAGGCCCCTCATCCCCGGTCAACTCCACCAATACAGTCTGCGGCGCATCCTTTAGCAGAAGGTGTATGTGTTCCAGAGCCCTAACACTCTGCAGCGCTTCGCCGTTCTTAAACCACAGGGTCCTGCTCCTCGCATCATCCGCGCTTACTCCCTCAGTGCGAACCAAACGCTGCACGATTTCCCTTTCTATAAAGTCCTTCACGATAGCCTGGGAGGGTGGATCCAGAGTTCCAGTGACCCTGTCCGCCTCGAATGGGACCTTGGACCATAGTATGAGATGCGCTATCCCTGGTGCGATAGAGCCATATGGCCAATCATTCCAGAGCAATTTATAGTCGGACGGATCGGCGAGCAAGGTTTTCCCTCTTGGAGCAAGGCCGGAGGACGGAGCGGTGGACGATGCAGGTGCCGTACAGCCGGCAAGAGGACCCCAGCCGAGACGTTCGATGGAGACATAATTTGGCACCGTCTCATAATTGGAGCGGATCTCGCGGGCCCAGGCTTTGTAGCGGATACGGTTTGCAGGGTAGCGCTTGAGCTCATCCAGGGCTCTGGTTTCTAAGGGACGGCGAGAGTTAGGGGAAGAAGGATATGAGGTGATGAGAGGAAGAGATAGCCTACCGATGATCCTTTGGCAGTCTTCCCAGGAGAAGATCTGCGTGACGCTGTTCGTCTCGTTTGTCTCTTCCGCCGTGGTTTCTTCTTTAGGCGGGGCCATGATGTCCTTTAGATGTCAACTATGCTAGAGGGGATGTGGAGACTTTCCATACGCTGGTATGTTTTAAACCATTGTATACTCTGTCTACGATGAGATCCTCATATATAGTCCAACGAGTTCCTATGACTTTTGGGAGTTGGGTTGGTGTTCTGGGTTTCCGCTCGTGGAACAAAGAGAGTAGGCAGATGTGCCTGCGCCAAATGCGTCTCGCTTGTATCTCGTGGATGAGTGTTTGAAACCAACCACCACGTGGCTGCGTTCTAGAAGAGTCCGTATGTACAAGTTCTTTGTGGTCGACACAAAAACCAAGCGGGCTAGGAATGCTGACCCGAGGGGGGCTGTGAGAGCGGCCGAGGAAGAGGAGATAAAGCGGCGTGGTGGATTTCGACGGTAGCCTGCGACTGGAGGTGCGTTAGCAACGTTGGCGAGGACGTAGAATGTGACCACTATACAGAGCTGGAGGCATGGCAGGTTCTATCAAATAAAAGCGGCGGGCGGTCGGTTGTGGTGGCCGATAGGAACAGCAAGGGCCAACGCAAACTTAGCGCCGAAGAGAAATGCCAGTGGCCACCAAAGCCGCTAATACGTACGTATGACTAAGTAAAATGGCTACATTTTATCCATGGTGGTGGTTGGGGTGCTTATTGCATTTGATGAAGCGAATCGACATCGTCGTCGCTGGCGACCGGATTAGTATGGAAGCCTTTGTAACATCCGCTCGCTATCCCCTGGACAACGACCCCTAAAGTTTAGAGGCTAAGCCCTCGGATGAGGCGCCTTCTCGGGTAACGACCCTTTAAAGTTTAGGGGCTAAGTCCCCAGATAAGGTGCTTTCCAGGGCAACGACCGCTTGAAGTTATTAAGGCTCCACGAGGTGTCGGCCCTAAAAGGTCATACTACGGTGGGCGTATATCTACCTGTATGTATTTCACAAGTGCGTATCTCATGGGCGGGTATATCACAGGCATGTATCTCAATGGTGTATATCTCATGAAGATACACTTCATAGGCGTGTGTCTCATCTCACGGGCATGTGTTTCATGGGCGTATATCTCATGGGCGTGCATGTCATGGGCGTGTGTCTCAATAGGCCTGTACCTTCTGGGCGTGCATGTCATGGGCGTATATCTCACAGGCGTGTATCTTATGTGCGTGTACCTCACGAGCGCGCATCTCATGTGTGGCTATCTCATGAACGTGCATGCCATGGGCGTGTGTCTAATAGGCGTGTCCCTCACAGGTATGCATCTCATGGGCGTGCATCTACCGGCGTGTGTCTTATAGGCATACGCCTCACAAAACATTGAATCCTCAGCCCTCACTACGGACAGAATGCAGCTGTTTTACTTGGTCGTGCGTACGTATTTGCGGGGTATAGTGGTCGCATTTTGGCGCTGAGTGTACGTTCCCTATCGGCCACCTGCGGAGGGCCCCGAACGACCGATCAGCCACCGCATCAGAGACGCTAACCATACAAACTAAAAGCATGAAATTGAGGCGTCCTATTAAGCGAGGGACTTACTCATTACAACGAACAAGCAGCATTTCAATATGGAATGCTACAAGCTCAGCGAACTACCAAATCTGCCTTTTTAGTGATGAGGCCTATGCAGTTCTTAACTTCCGAGATTGCCGCGCCCTCTTGCCGTGGTGGTACGTGAGGTCGAGGACCCGCAGCTGCCAGCCTCTTTATGAAAGCATTACGAGTCCAAGTAATATGACAACCGACCTCCGACATGCAGTATCAACCTGACACGAGCGTTCTACCGGCGGAGCCTTGGAAGGATGTTTTTCTGGTGAGCACATTTCGCTGGGACAGCCCGAATGCCAGAGCTAAGGCAGAATAGTCCAACAGAGACCTTTCATACCAGGTGCCTATCAACTTTGTCACTCATCCAGGCGTGTATGTAACAGCTGCATGCTTTGGCAACCGGACTTACAGCGCCGTTGCGGTTGAAAAATGCATGTCAAATCTACTTGCTGCGCAATACAGACGATTTGTGCTAGACCTCTATTGGCATCCAGATGCTCGACTGTTCAGCCTATGTCCTGTTGAACTCCCAAGTTCGGCAGGACAAACAACAAGGACTCTGCCAACCTCGACAGTGACGACTGCACATATTTCTACCGTCCAACTCACCCGATCCTCAACACGCATCGAGGAAAATCGCCGTCAAGCAACTTCGGCTACTTCGTCCCCCTCCATTAATGCGACCGCCTCCGCAATCTCAACTTCAACTTCAATGCAAATTCCGGTCGCGACCTCGGTAACTCCCTCAGGCGAAACGTTGTTCTCATTAGGCTCGTATCAATGCAGTCAGAACCTGGACATCCATAATTTCAACCCCTTGATTCTGGGCTATCTTCAAAACACATCAGACACTCTCAATGCCCAACTGTTGTGGCTTGAGTTCAACCTTCATGCTGCAGCTTCAACCGATGCTCCCGATGACCCTGCTCAAGCTCCACCCAATTCAGCACTCCCTTCTGAGGGCCAGCTGTTGAGTCAGGGGATGAACAGTACCATGCAAGCTTACATCTACACACCATCTGAGCTGGCTTCTGAGAGGAGCGACTTGAACGAGTCTTGGTACCATGGTTCGTCTTCATATTATCCAGGTCCAAGATATTACACGACACAGCAACAAGCAGATGGAATGCTTTCGACAACTGATGGCTGGCCCACTGAGGCATACGTCCAGCTTGAGAAAGTGCGGCGAGTGCTGCTTGGTTGGGGCGCCATCGATTCTCAAATGGCAGATTACAACTTTTCGGGCGATAGTGGCACGATCTTCCCTGAAGGATATCTCTCAGAGCCACGACTAATCCAAGCGGACAGCGCCGGTCAAGTCACATCTGGCTGCTTTTTTGATTCATCAGTGACGATGGTCTCGCAACTCAACTCTTCCTGGGCCTTTTCTTCTCTTACCCAAAACGGAACTCTTTCGGCGTTGGTGAACAATCTTACAGCTTGCGGAATATCACCTTTACTCAACGAGACGCTAGACAATACTTCAGCTGACAGAAATGTGACACCCTACGTATCCTTCCCACGTTCTGCCATCTGGAACTGGGCTGCTGGAGAGCCTCGAAACACCCCGGTCTCTGGCTTTGATGACGATAACCCTCAGCGGGAATTCCGCTGCGCCATGATGGACACCTCTTCTGCTTATGCTGGTCACTGGCGCGTGGAGGACTGCCCAAATCAATATCGCGCTGCATGCCGAGTGGATAACGGCCCTTATGAATGGGTCTTGTCAAGCAATCAAGTCTCATTTTATGATGCTCCATTCTCTTGCCCAGATGATGCGGTTTTCTCTGCACCTCGGACAGGCCTCGAAAACCACTATCTATACAACTATGTGCTATCTAGCCGAGTCCCAATTAATACGGATGAAGAAGCGACAGGAATTTGGATCAATTTCAATTCCTTGGACATTGCGACCTGCTGGGTGACAACCGGCCCCAACGGCACATGTCCATACTTTGTTGATGAGAGTGCGGAACAGTCGCGACAGATCTTGGTGCCGACCATCGGAGCTATCATTGTGTTTGTGTTGACAGCTTTGACAATCTTTGTCAAATGCAATGTCAACAGACGAAACAGTCGTACTAGGAGGAGAGGTGATGGCGGATGGGATTACGAAGGTGTACCGTCTTGAGCAGCTCATAAAGCAACATCGAGAATGGCATACCAAGAACCCCCGCGAGCGGACGCCTATCACCGATTACTCTTCGCGAGTTATATGTCGAGGACTTCTTGGGGTGGGACGCCTGGAATCGATCACTCCCCATGAGTTCGTGGATCGAGAGCTCTTCCCAGCCAACGCTCATGTTCGGTCACTTCCCCATCATCTGGAAGAGTACGATCCTCTTTGAGTTGGCAGCAAGCTTGGGAGGATCTCAGCAACTACAAATCATTCTAGACAATTTGCGCAACGGAAATTACCATCAACGAATCCTTTCGCCAACATTGAAAAACTTCCCTCGGCGATGCCCAAAGTCACTATCCCTATCGTTCCGCACAACAACCTTCCCGACGATTTCCGTAACCTACCTACGCATAACATGCAATCTTTAAAGAACCTTCTGCGCCCGACGCTGGCGGATCACTTGACTTGGCATCCTCCAATGCTTGTGGACAACATGCAGAGAAGGACAGGAGCTAACTGCTCTCAGAACACCGAAGCCATGAGCATTGGTACCTGCCGCTTCAACAGAGTCTCACAGTCATAACTACTGTTAAAGGCCGGTGGTCCGTGGCCCTAGATATGATCGGTTTGAGGGCGCATGCTTTGTGCTGACTACAAAACACCTCACAGCAATTTGCCAAAGCACAATACTTGAAAGAGCGAGATTCCAGCTTTCACTTGGGATGGGTCCTAAATATCTATGCTCTGGGGCGACAGATGCCGCGAACGGCGAGCAACCCATAAATCAAGACTTCTGGTGCGAGAAAAGACACTTGGTCCAACGGTATTGGTACGGATTTAAGGACAGAGACAACTTTGACAAGGGAACGATAACTGAATGGATCACGTACTGGCTTCCAAGTAAAGACGGTCCATGAATTCAGAAGGATGGTATCTGGATCTACCTAACGGATGCGAATGCAAACCTCGACGGAGAAGCAGTGCTTGAGGGGGAAGGCTGACAGCTTAGTCGCCGAAATTGTATCTCGCTGCGTATTATCGCGCCTGTAGTAACTTGCCAAGCGCAATGTATTTGGAGGGATTGGAATGAGAAATTTCTCTATGGCTTAGAAGGGCTGTGATGAATGGGATCCTCTCTACAGGACTATTCGAGCAAATGTCGCACGTTGGGCGAAGAGAGGAATAAACCAGGGTTACCACAGCATTTGATGAGGCTGTTTGACGAAGCCAAGATCTGAGACGAGCCTACTTTTGAGCGAATATCAATATCCGCTTAGCCCATAGCGTGGCTAGAAGTAACAGATACCAGCGCTCCAGCGCTCCAGCCATGTCAGGCACTTGCTACTGCCAACATCTCGCTCACTCTCCCCAACTTATCCCGGACCCTGCCCTGTTGCTCGCCCCTCGCCCTTTCAACTCTATCAATCCTCTCCCATTTCCGCCAATCGACAGGTTCAACCTTGATGCCCAGCTTCTGCGCATCACCTGCAAAGCCACGCCATCCCTCTCCTGAGGCTTTCAGGAATGGACGTCCCTCATCCCAGTCAATAGCGATTGATTCGGCGGTTGCGAAGGCATCATTCATTGTCGACGCGATTACACCAGTGGGCCCACGCTTGACCCATCCCGCGCAGTATAAACCTGGTAAAGGGTTGAGATTGTCCGACTTGTTGCCAGAGGGAAGTATGCGACCAAGGCCATCATTTTCTATAATGCCTCTTCGTTCGTCGAACGATATACCAAGTTCATCAAATCCAGGCATGGGCGCAGACTTATAGCCGATTGAGCGGAAGAGAGATGAGGTAGGGACGTACAACCTTGGGGAACTTTCGTTGGATGGGAGCAGCGCGGATGTCGGCGAGAACGGCTCGGCCAGAGTGTTTTGCGTGAAGGTGACGCCGGTAAGCGTTTTGGTTAAGGTCTTATGAGAGACGTCGGAAGGAATGGGTGAAGACGACAGAGATCGTGGCGAGAGGAGGAAATCCAACGACCAAGATTTCTGAGCACCAGGGCCACAAGCAGAACCTTTCTGGAGAAGCTGCATTATTCGCTTCTGCGGGCGTGGGAGCGAGGACACATCGGGAGGAAAAAGCTCTGCAGGTATAGGTTTTAAATGCGTGTTTGGCAACTGCATCAACTCCCGGACCTCCTTGATTGTAAATGCAGCTTGCACTGGCCCGCGGCGGCCAACAATTCGAATATGCTTGATGCGACTTTCCGCGAGTCTTTCCAATGCCCAAGTTGTGATGTCTGTTTTGCGAAGGACATCAATATCGGTGAGCAGGATTCGCGCCACATCTAGAGCAACATTCCCCTGCCCAATGATGATTGCATCCTCACCAGCTGCGAGATCTGGGTTCAGGTCTCGATACTCGGGCAGTCCATTATACCAGCCAACGAAGGCTCGAGCAGAGTATACGTTCTTCATATTCTCTTCATCTTCAAGTCCAAGCTTTCGGTCCTTCGATGCTCCATACGCAAACACGATGGCATCATAGTGTCGTGTCAAAAGGGATAGGGGGAGACTGTGTCCGAGATTGATGTTCCCAATAAAATTGAAGCGCTTGTCCTGTGCTACCTCTGTGAACGTATCTTGACAATTCTAAAGCGAAGATTAGAAATCTGGAGATACAGCCAGGAATCAATACTCACCTTGACTTCTGGATGGTCGGGTGCAACCCCGAACCTCACAAGCCCGAACGGAACTGGCAGTTTTTCGTACATATCGACCGAGACATTTCGTAGCTCCATCAACAGCTTACGAGCAGTGTAAAACCCAGCAGGGCCCGAGCCGACGATGGCCGCGCGAAGTAATCCATCTTTGCCAACATGGCTACTGCTGTACCTCCGCTGAGAAGGACGAATTAGTCGTGCTTCTTGTAGCACACGCTCAGGGCACCTTCCGAAGTTGGTAACACTGAAGGCTCGTCGATAGAGCATCCCTTGTTACCAGTGGACTGGAAGGACGCCATTATGTACCATCCGTCATGTCTGACGATGTGACAGAGCGAGGCAGTTTCGGGGAAAGAAAATGACACAGATGCAGGGCCAGGGTGTGGAAAACTGGTCCGAATCGGCCAAGACCACCTAGGGTTCCCCAGAGTAACCATTCCCACCAAAAAGCATTAATTCCAGTACTCTATTGACAGAGTCTCATTCTTCGAATATTGTAATCCGATGTGTTTTGAACTAACGTATCCCAACATATAATCGATTCACCGATAGCGCGGATTAGCACTGGTGAATTGACGCTGAGTTATCGCTGAGTACTTCACGCTCCGCCGGTTTGCGCCCGTGCCATGTCACGACTCCATCCAATTGTGCCATTTTCGGACAGGCCAGACATCGTGGCAGTTCACCAGAATATTCTATGGACATGAAAGGCCTCTCTCCACGGACTTTCTGAAACCCAGTGAAGCCGTGAAAAGGCTCGAAAGCAGGGCTTGTGAAAAGACCTACGTGCCGATTAGATCCGGAATTGGTTTTACCATGGCTCGCCGCGCCATCACTCTTGGTGAAAAGGTTGAAGACGTGTTCAGTCAGCGCGATAGCGGTCTGATGGGCTGGAAAAGAGCTGTGGTGAATTGGAGACAGCTCGAAAAAGCAATGCATGGGGAGGGAGTGAGCCTATCCCTCGCTCCGCCTCTTAACAGCTCGTGGGCGATCATCTCTGAATGGATATCTGGAGATCTTCAAGAACCCGAGTTGACTGCAGCTATTCAAGACTGGATCAGTGGAATTGAAGCTGAAAGTACTTGGCCACCTCAAGCCCCCGATGTGGAATCAAAGCTTGCAGTTGCCTCGCAATACTATGATGCACCTCTATGTCTCCGGCTTTCCGATTCAATCTATCATGCCAAATTGTTTGATTGTTTCCGTGCAGAATTTCTCAATCACCAATTCTTAGAGCTAGGAATGATGGAGCTTCAAGAGGACACATTGTACACAATTCGATCAGTTGCTTTGCAGCATGCTGCTGCCCGTAAGCTTGCGTCTTCTCTGTGCATGGCCAGTCAGAATATGGCTGCCTCGCATTTGCCCGGCCGAAGTAGCATCCTGGAATCGGCACCTTGGATTGAACGAGGACGGAAAGAAGAAGAGTTGCCGTATTTTCTATGGGACATCGCAGCTAAACGTACGGTGGTAGTTAACCAATTGAACATAGTCCCTAGTTACACATGTATCAGCCATACTTGGGGCCGGTGGCGCAAAGAACTCTCAGTGACCGTGGAAGGAGTCGAAGACTGGGAAGTTCCTCAGAATACCAGGTTTCGCGTACAGGACTTACCACAAATATTTGCAGACTTGGAATGGAATACTCCCTACCTATGGTTCGATCTCTTTTGCATACCCCAAGATGGGTCTCTAAAGGCCCTTGAAGAGATCTCGCGCCAGGCGAAGATTTTCAGCCATTGCTCCCAGAGCATTGCTTGGCTAAATGATATTCCATCCTGGGAAGGAACTCAGAAAGCGGTGGACTGGTTGCTTGCGAACTATCTTTTGAGTACCTCTACGTTGGATATTACTCGCAACAGTGGTCTTGTAGAAAAGCATGCAGCCAGAGCGAGGATAAGAGTCGAGCTGCTCAAGCCAAGAAGTCTCTTGGAGAAAAGCGGTCATCTCCTTCGCGAGAAGGTCCTGAGAAGGAACGAAGAGGTCGAGCTACTGACACATGCTAGGCTGGTAGGCTGGTTCACCTCCCTGTGGACGCTTCAAGAAACCTTCCTATGTCCACACATGACTCTAGTTGATGCATTCTGGAGGCCACTTACGAGTTCAGGTGGGGCTATCATCGCACTTGACAACCTTGTGAGCTTGATTGATTTGGTCAATGCATTTGACAAAGCAGCTCCGCCTCAAGCCGATCGCACTGAACTGGCATGGCTCTCGTGGCCAAAGGGTCCGAAGCAGCTGGCAGCACTTGGAATTCTCACAGATTTAAAACACGTCTTACTCCCTTCTCGAACAGCCGCACTTGTACTTGGAAACAGGCGACAGTGCTCAGAGAGTCGTGCAGAAGCCATCATGTCAGTTGCAGGAGCGACCCAGTGGTACGAGAGACATGTTGCTCAATACCACAAACCGCCACCAGAAAACGAGCTGCTCCTTGGGACCTATCCACTTCCATTTGCTCGAGAGGCAGCTGAGAAGATGGGAGGGAGATTTTACACATGTCTCATCCCGGGACAGCGTTTTGAAGGCGCCAGAAAGGAGATAGGGTCAATGCTACCGTTCACTTCTCCTAATAACGTGCAAGGAATACCATTCCTTGGCGCAGATATGTTCATGGAATATATCGAGGATCATCCCGCATTGGGTACTTGGACAATTGAACGCTCAGCAGCTGTGAGGATCAAGGAAGCAGGGATTCTGGGTTCAAGCTCTAGAGGTTGTAGGCAAGCAGTCGAAGTTGAGGTGATTTGCAGAAAGGAAGGTCGTTGGGACTTTCAAAGGGCAAACCTTCAGGAATGGCTCGACCAACAGCCACGAACGGAGCAGGTTATACTTGTATCTCTGTACCGGACGTTGGCCAACCAAATGGGGATAATTCTTCAAGTTGTTTCCATTCACTCGGAGATGCCAGGGTATCTAGAATTGATTAAAGTGGGCCTTTTCACAAGCAGGTATAGAGACTTCCCTTCAACGGAAGAAGTTGACTGGAAAGTGTTGTGAGAAGAGAAGGCAGTCGCTCAAGGAGACGTCCAGCTGAAGAGATCTTCATAGGGCAGTCGTTCGCTGCAGACCTCCATAGAAGAAGCATCTCATAGGACGAGATACAATCATGCATAAAGAGTGATTCGTTCGGGAAGAGAAGCGGAGGAGTCTGTGTAGGTACAGCTGATAATTTTTCAGCCAACGCTGTGGTAATAGCGGGCGCTCAAAAGTCTCACCTGTGCTAACTTCCGCAGACGTTAGTCCTCCGGCTTCCAGTTGCTGGCTGGGGTTCGAGATGTCTGGGTTGTTTCCATAAGAGGATCGGCATATTTGTGGACATGCATGTCAGAAGGAAAGAGCAGAACAGGGACTCATTTTCGTGGGGGAATAGTGAACTGAAGTCATCTGATTCGTAGATGCAATACGCTACCAATGTTAGAATATTGGAGCACTGTTACACCCTACGTAGTGTAGAAAGCTTTGGTTGGCCTTATCTGACTGTCATTGAGGGTTGTGTTCCTCTGTTAAGCTGCTATCTAGAAAGTAAAGGAAAGAATAGAGCCATCCCACGTTCGAGGCTATTCCTCCTTTAGGTTTAGCACCTAACAAGGACTCCACCGTCTCTCACAGCCCGAGTGTTTGTCGACGCATCTCTTCCGCCTGCTCGTGCTTGCTCTGCTTTTTCAGCCCCGACGCAAGGTTGTTTATGCTCGCTAGTGTGAGAGGATGGTCTTTGCCCAGCACCGTCTCACACTGCCTGCCTGCTTCTCGATGCATCGCTTCCGCTGCTCGTACTTGCCTTGATCACCCAGCACCAAAGCCAGGTTGTTCATGCTAGCTAGTGTGGATGGATGCTCTTTCTAACACCTTCTCCCTCAGCCCTAGTGCTTCTCGATTCATCTTCAGCCTGCTCATACTTGCCCTGATATCTCAATATTTCTCAGGTTGTTCATGCTCTGCAATGTGCCAAGATGCTCCTCACCAGCTGCCTTACTCATTTTCTCGAAATGAAACGCCTGAATCACATACTCATCGGGCCACCGACCTAGACAATGAAGATAACCACCCACGACAGCCAGCAATTCGAGACTTTCGTCGTCAATGGTCGATAGCGCTGTATTTGCGCCCCTCAAAACAAAAGTTTGCCATCAGATGTGGAACGGGCTCCATTCCGAAGACCGAATTGCCAGTCGCAGAAGGAATAATGTTGACCAATAAATCGAGAGCCTTAGACTCGGGTGTCGCTACTGCTCTACTATTAGTCGGTCTTGCCCCCAAGCGCGTACCAGCTTGCGCGTCGCATATCCGCCCCCAGCCATCTCGCCACTAGACCAGCGAGTAGGTCCGAAGGACCCCAAACGCCGCCTCGACGTCATATTGATTGGCCGGATGGTCAGGTGAGACGTATGACGGCCACTATCGGTCAGACACTCGGCTCATTGCTGTTGCCAGCTTTTCCTCACCTGTAAGCCGCTCAAACAGTGCTGGGAAGATGCGCCAAACTTCGGAAAAGGCAGCTAGCTGAGCAGGCGCGCAGCCGTCGGCGACTGCCGCTCCAGCGCTGCGAGCGAAGTCTCCCACATGCTGAGGACACTTGCCTTCATCTCCGGTAACTGTTTCTGTTGTTCGTGATATTCCGGCAGGCACAAGCGGATGGCTGACCTTAACCATAGTGTCGCTGCGATATAGGATCCCACCAGCGCGATCGCCAACGCAAGCCTCCCCAATTCCTCCACAATCTTTAGCACTTCAGTCTCCACACCTAGTCCGGGAGATTCAGCTTCGCACATTTCCGAGACAACTCCGCTGACTCAGTGGTCTCCATCTCGGCCTGAGTAACGCAGCACTTGCTCGCCGTGCCTTTTCGCCTGGCGTAGGGCTTCCTGGAACTGATGCATCAATGAAAAAGAATGCTTTGGCCACAGTAATCTTTGGCGGGTTCCTAGGCCCTGGCGCGATCAGATGTGGGGATTCGGCTAAGCGGTACATGAGTAGACATCGTTTCAAGATGCACTGTTACGAAATCCACGTCCGTCTGCAGACCTCTCATTTCATAGCTCGCTATGAGTTCCGCCAATATGATCCACACGAGGTGGTTTCGGGCAACACCCAATTACCGAGTCGCGCATGCAGATGAGGTTCAGAATGTGTTTCAGACATTTCTGGATCCAGACCACCACGAGATCTGCATCCATCTGATCGCCCACAGTTCATCAAAGCCAGTCCTGACGTTCTCGCTCTATAGAGCCACCAGGCTCATGTAGATATGGATCGTCGGGTAGGACGCCATGTGCTTGCTTTTGGTTTGCAATCCAATCTCCTAGTGTTAAGTGCTCTGTATTGACCTCGCCCTTGCCAACCATTTTCCACTCTTTTCCAGGAATTTCCAAATACTCATGATCTGCATCACAATTGAACATGAGTGTGCCACTTGAGCGGGCTCGAAAACAGTCGTTGCAAATACCTCTGAAAATACACGATTTGCATATCCAGAACGAGCCAATGAACCCGCTCTTCTTGCATTTGTCACAAATATATTGGGGCATTGGTTCCGATGACAAAGACCTCTCCACCAACTGTTCAAAGCAAATTCGAGCGGCTTCGTAGTTCTCGAGGCCCATGAAGCAGAATCCAAGGTCATTCAGATCTTCTTTCAACAACTCCAAGCCCGCAGGATCGGCCGGGATTGCAGTTGGGATGTCCTGAAGGAGATTTTGCGTATATCTTTGAAGAGATAAGATTCTCTCGTGCCTGGAAAGAGGCTGCTGCTGTGTCTCCCACCTTTCCAAAAGGTTCCACGCAGGGTGAGAACTGTCGCGAAAATAGTCAAAAACGGTATAGCCACATATGTCCCTAGCCAGAGGGTCAGCTCCTGATTCCAAGAGAAGTTTGAAGCCTTTCAAGTCGGGGTAGTTTCCTGCCATCATGAGCGGCGTCCGACCAGCTCGGGTCTGAACGTTGACCTCCGCGCCGCGCGTGATTAGAACACTGCACGCAGCCCAATTTTCATGGCTGATTGCCCAATGCAGTGCGGTCCTCCCAGCGCGATCTTTCGTATCTAGGCTCACGTTTGCGTCAATCAGTTTCTCCAGCAAAGATTTGTCCGGAAATTGGACGGCGAGCATTACGGGCGACACGTTTAGGCAATTCAAGCCATCCTGCGCCGAAGCGACTACTTTCAGCTCCAGCAATCGATTGACTACCTCGAGATGGCCGCCATTAACTGCCATATGGATTGGCTGCTGGCCAAGATTTGTCCGTGCTGAAGCATCCGCTTTACACTCCAGCAATCGGTTGACTACCTCGAGATGGCCTCCTTCAGCTGCTGCGTGGATTGGCTGCCAGCCAAGATTTGTCCGTGCTGAAGCATCCGCTTTACACTCCAGCAATCGATTGACCACCTCGAGATGGCCATCTTGTGCTGCCGCATGGATCGGCTGCCAACCATTCTTCTTCCGTGCTGAAGCATTCGCTTTATATTCCAGCAATCGATTAACTACCTCGAGGTGGCCACCCCCAGCTGCCATATGAATCGGTTGCCATCCCTCGTTGTCTTGTGCTGAAGCATCCGCTTTTAACTCTAATAAACGGTCAATTACTTCAAGGTAGCCACCTTGTGCTGCTGCGTGGATCGGCTGCCAACCATCCTTCGTCTGTGCTGAAGCATTCGCTTTATATTCCAGCAATCGATTAACCACCTCGAGATGGCCACCCCCAGCTGCCATATGAATCGGTTGCCATCCCTCGTTGACTTGTGCTGAAGCATTCGCTTTTAACTCTAGTAGACGGTCAACTACCTCGAGATGGCCACCCTGCGCTGCTGCGTGGATCGGCTGGGAACCGTTCTTCTTCTGCGCTGAAGCATCCGCTTTCAATTCTAGTAGACGGTTAACTACTTCAAGACGGCCATCTTGTGCTGCTGCGTGGATCGGCTGCCAACCATCCTTCGTCTGTGCTGAAGCATTCGCTTTCAACTCTAATAGGCGGTTAACTACCTCGAGATAGCCACTCCCAGCTGCCATATGAATCGGTTGCCATCCCTCGTTGTCTTGTGCTGAAGCATTCGCTTTATATTCCAGCAATCGATTAACCACCTCGAGATGGCCACCCCCAGCTGCCATATGAATCGGTTGCCATCCCTCGTTGACTTGTGC
>Ga0335072_10005828_pt1 | contig 18115 bp, 19 predicted proteins | sample Lox_Sample_21_FD_206725 | JGI IMG/M metagenome (GOLD analysis project Ga0335072, IMG submission 206725) | Soil microbial communities from Loxahatchee National Wildlife Refuge, Florida, United States - Lox_Sample_2.1 | ecosystem: Environmental > Terrestrial > Soil > Wetlands | place: USA... | reverse complement strand
ACTGTATGCATTCTCCTGATGAAGCAGTTCCTGCCAGAATGTCACCTGCAAAGTTTTTCCATATCCGCATTCCCGTGCTCGGAGTTTTGGTCGTTGCTGGGCCCATGCCATCTCGTGCATAAGATCCCAGACCTAAGATCCCAGAACCACGCCCTGGCTTTGCCCTTAGCCCTTAGCCCTTAGCTCGGATCTGCCGGAGACACCTCGCACTGACCAACCTGCTCTCATTGCCCTACAATTGGCGCGGCACGCCTTTCCGCTCGAACGCCGCTCAACGCCGTCAAACAAATTTCCCTGAGTCTCCCCCTTTCCTGGCATGCATTTCTCAGCTCGTCCATAGCTTTTCCTGCTTTTGTCATTCCTGGTAAACGAAGGTGAGGGTGCGGGCACTTGGCTACCACCCGCGTTGGGAATGACTCACAGACTTCGAGTCTGTCGCCGGGTGATCGGACGATGGAGCCAATCCTCATCCACCCGGTCTGTCCCTAGTTAGGCTTGCGGCAAACGGTTTGCCCTATGGCTTGGCTAAGCTGCTTGCGCCTTCATTCTCCAATAACAGTTGACGATGAAAGCTAAATTGGTCATGCTGTCGAGTCAGCTTTCTTTCAAATGTTTGGTGTGCTTCGTGCCACATCAATTTGCGAGCTGTATGAGATGTACAAATTCTTTAGCAATTTCGAGTACAATCCTCTTGCACTGTGGCGAATTACGTCCGGCTTCGTGCTGTCAAGGTAAAAGCCCCAGTTATATCACGCCGGGGGACCAAAGACTTGTAGGGTTGCCAAAACAATGCCAGGTGGCATTGACACCTCATGCTCGACATGCATGGCTTCCTTGTCTCCACAATCACCGTTTTAGCGCCTGAGTCTCCTTTTCTCCGCAGGCCGGACAAGGGAGCGTTTCTCTGGCGGCTTTTCGGCATATCTGTCGTCGTGGGGGCTGCCAGAGGCAATGACAACTTCCTCGTGTCTCATCTGCTTAATCGGTGCGAAGGGAACAAAATGGAAAGTTAAGTGGATTTCATTCTGCTCTTCCTTGCACCATCTCTCACTATCGTTACAACCTCGGCCAATTGCCGAAATCTTATGCCCATCAATACATTCACCAAGTTCTGACATCGTCCTAGGACAACCCCCTATCTCCCCGCCATGCAAACGCGTCCAAGACCCTCTACTCTCCATCTCCATCTCACATCCAAACAATCTCTTCAACATCATCACCAAGATCCAATCCAACAGATCCAAACCTACATGGCCACTAGATCAACTGTGGTACACCTGCGCAATATTGGAGCCCCTGGGCCTTCAAAGGGCCGTGCCATTCTGGTTGATTCACATAATATTCCCCATACTTGGGTGAGGTAGATATCTTTCTGTCAGGGAGCTTCCTCACAACGTGTCTTCAGACTTCTGCCTGTCCTCGATGCCATCTTCCCCCTTGGACCACCAGCCATTTTGACAAGGCCTTTATCGCCTCCTCGCCATGCTAACATGAAGTCTGATGACAAATAGGCTAGACGATTATGGAGTTGAGGCATGTGTTCATCTTGAGGGTCGAAGTTTCCATTAAAGGAGAGAAGTAAGGATACTGTCAGCGACTTGTATGGTGGAGGCATTAATTGGGCTTTGATATTGGCCTTGCAGGAGGATCGATCTCATGTCACCCCCGCACCTTGACCGTGAGTAGGAGAGTGGTAAATAATGTCAGCAGAGCCGAAAGCAAGATTGGTAATAGACCTCTCTACGAGTTTAGTGTGCCTCGCATAAGCGTAGCGGTGTTAGTCGTGTATGGAATGGTAATTTCAGCTCTAGGAGGAACAGGGACTGAATGCTGAAGAGAGACAAATCTCTTCCGAGAAACTCGCTTCATGCTAGCGGCTAAGTTCTCTCATTACCTCCGCATAGATCAGATCACTATCAGTCTGCGTCCAACGCCTGCCCACAGCAGATTGGGGCTGGATAGGCATGGATTCGATGTCACCTGTTCTTGCAGGCAGAACTTTCTCGTTGTTTGGATCCGTAGGCACAATACGGATATCTTCATGATGCTCCACAACAGACTTCTCTAGATCCTCCATCCATTTCGGCCTTGGCGCTACCAATTTTTGTGCCGACGAAAGTTTCGTCAGATCAGATGTATTTCTCGAGTCAACGTATGTATCTGCGTCCAACAGTGCATTCGACAGCGAGCGCTTGCTAGACTGTGCCAATTCAATAAGCTTGCCCAGGATTGCAAATTCCAGCTTGAGCTTGACGCTGTATATGAAGCTCTTGAAAGTCTGCTCGAGTACATGGTAGTTCCTGTACTCGATGGCGAGCAAACCAATGTCCAGCACGATGATAATGATATTGATTGTAAAGAGCTGCCACATCACCCGTCGAGTACCTTTCTTGGAGGTGACTTTGAGAATCTGGAGGGTGTTCCAAATGTACAAGCCTGACAAGATGAATTCTTGAATGCAGAACATCGTCATTTGAATCTTTTCGATCCACTTGTACCCAACTTTGAAGTGGGCCTGTTGTCCGCCATAATTTGCGCCGAAGAGCAGCACTGTCGTGGTGGTGTGCAAGACTATGGCATCAATAATGATCATCCACTTGACGGTTTTGAGGATTCTCGGACTGTTCAAGACAAGGTGCAGCCTAGAGTACAGCACGAAGCTTTGACCTGATATCAGTAGAACCCAGCCAATAGAATCTATGCTCATTCCAATGGCCTTCGGGGCCCCGGTGAAGAATTCGGCAATGAATCCGACACAATAAGGGATGATGCCGAAGGTGGCGATCAGCAAACTCCAGAAGTAGAGACCGCGCCATTCTCTGAAAGTGGTGAAAATGAGGAGGATCAGTTCGATGGCATTGTATAGAGAAATAGCTGAGGCTACTGTAACAATGACATTTTGATAGTTGTATTGGCCATTGAATTGGCTCTGTTGGTAGGGTGGCGGACTGCTCATCTCCAGTCGGCACTTCCAATCAGGGTTCAGGGCGTCGATGCGGCCCGTGAAACATTTCAGGGTACAGATATGTTAGGAGGGCGTTCTGCGTAGCTATACCTGGCATTCGAGTACCACTAGCTAATGGGAGAGTTCAAAGCAGTACAACATCCAACTCAGACAGTTGTAATATGTGCCTTTAAGCGCGCTAACGACTCACCTGAAGCCACCCCTCCCGCCCAGGCAGTTCAGTTTTCTAGATCGGCGGCTGGAGGCGAGTGCCAAAGCGATATGGAGTGTGGGGAAAGTCGGAGAAGGAAGTTTGTCGGCGCCTCAAAACGCGGGGAAATATTGGCGGTCTCCGGCCAATATTACCCTATCCAGCAGGAAATATAAGTGTCGAAGCGTAGGTAAAGCACTCGATGATACACAGTACATGACAGGAAAGCCCAATTTAACCGCCTCTTCTATCTACTTGACTTCTTCAGTTATGTCTCAAAATTTTGCATTTGAGGATGGCAAGTGATGTACTCCTTTTTGTTTCCCGAACCAGTTGGATATGATAAGGAGTTGTTCATGGAGTAAGAACCTAGTAAGATGGCCGACCAAATGGTAGGTAGTTGACATGTCTTTGTCATATCGAGAACGAATGTTCGAACGTGACAGAGACTTAAATGCACCCCCCAATTCCAGTCAGATCAGCTTCCACACGCGCAATCAGAATCCAGAAAGCAGTATCACTCCGCAAACATAGCTAAAACAGCAGCTCTCTCTCAACACCTTCCCATGTTGTGCGTCCGTAGCTAGGCGTAATCCAACCTAACTGGCGACATTGGGCTAATCTGGCCCGGATCCGCTCACTGGAGACAATCCCGGTTGAAGTCGGCGCTTCGAAGCTGGAGAACAGCTCGAGCATGGCGTCGACAAAGGTCAGAGAGTGGAGGCGAATGAAGCTACTCGTTGCCGCAAGTGTGGAATTCCAACGAGCCCGCTCTTAAACAGCGGACTTTCTGGCCATTGGGACGGTGCAGCAACACGGTTGGAAGTAGCCGTGTGCGCAGCGGCGGACGGGCGTCACGGTGAGCCATCAATGACTGAAGCACTTTCCAGCACCATGGGAATAATGAACAACAGCTTCTGTCATAAATGGAGGAAAGGTAAAGAAGGATTGAGAAGAGCCCATGAGCCGCCTTCGTGTGAGGCATTCGATGATGTGGTGCAGCAGGTTAAGGCCGCAAGACCTACGAAGTGATCCGTGTGATATGCCTAGTGCAATGATTTCCGCACCCGTCCCATACTTACTTAGATTCTGTTCATGACATATTCATTCCGTTATCATACCATACCCTCTTCCTCAAGTTTAATGCCCAACTGCAATTGGCCTCTCTTGATTCTTCATCCTCTCCTGAATGATATCTTTCCTCTCCTTCCTCAAGTTCCTTGCATAACTCACACCAAAGCCATGTTGGAAGACTTCTCGGATCTCCTCAAGTGTCAATCCAGAGACTTCCGGGTAGAATAGGATGATCAGAATCCAACCCAGACCACAGATGGCAGCGTAGAAACCGAAAGCACCAGAAGGGGTCAGGCCTTTCATCATGGAGAGGAAGGTGGAGGAGACGATGATGTTACTGCCCCAGCAGGAACAGGTGAGCCACATTGTGCCCATTGCTCGAAGTTCCTGGATTTTCGTCAAAAAAGTGTGACGCAGGTTAGAGGACAGATTTGCTTACCATGGGAAAGAAGTCTGTGCTCATCCAGGCCGTGTTTCCTACTGAAACACCATAGAAGAATACGAACCAGATAATGAAGACCAAGACGACGATGGCCGGAGCAGACACGGTTGTTGCTTCGAGGACTAGAGTATGCGTGTTGACTGGAATGAAGTGGAATGCAATAGCGACTGAAAGTAATCCAGCGCTCATGCCCCAGACCCTGAAGAATCGCCAACGTTAGTTATGGACGGACCAGGGGGAAGGGGTTTCTAAGCAGATCGGAATAAACCCCGAAGGCAGGGTATCCGAGATAATGAAAGGCACTTTGGCGGTCGATAGACTGGAAATAGTGTCGGAGACATTACATGTCACCGAACTAGAACCGGGGCTAGACCGACGCGTGTTTTGAAGGCTGGGTTTGACTTACGTGCAAATGAGCAACCTCCTGCGGCCGAATGGGTCCACCATCATCATGTTGACCCAGGTCATCACGAAATTGGTACCAGCGACCACCAGACCGACAGCGACTGGGTTGGAGAAGCCGACGAGGGCGAAGAGTGTCGAAGAGTAGTACATCAGTGTGTTGAAGCCGGACAATTGAGAGATGACCATCAGGCCACAAGCGCAGACAAGAGCGCGGAGGTTGGCTGGATTGGTGTGAAGCATCTTGACCTTCTCCCAGCGGGTTGCGGTGCCAGCTATCTCTTTGGCTTCCTCACAAGCAGCAGCAATGAGAGCTGTCTTCGCGCGAACCTGCTCGGGTGTGGCACTGGCGTAGATCTTCTGAAGGACCACCTCGGCTTGCTGGAGTTTGCCGTGATAGATGAGTTGTCGAGGGCTTTCGGGGCAGAATGGAAGAAGGCATGCCAACGTGACAGCAGGCACCCCACCAAGACCGACCATGTATCGCCATCCATGGGGCACGTGAGCAAAAGCAGCTCCAATACCATACGAGATGACCTGTCCGCCAGTAATGGACATGTTGTTTAGACCGATCATGCGACCGCGCACCTTGCTGGGAGCGATCTCGGCAATATAGAGCGGAACAACCATAGCAGCGGAACCGACACCAAACCCAACGATCAAGCGCCCGACGCTCATTTGGGCAATGGAGTAGGCTGCGGCTTGGAGGATCGCGCCTGCCGTAAAAAGCGCGCATCCAGCATAAATGGCACCCTTGCGACCCTAGAGTGAGGCGAAAATTAGCGTCGGTACAGCGAGAGGTCGGGTCACAGGAGAACGACGAGGGAAATTCCTGAGACAACCGGGGGAAAGTACTCATGCGGTACATTGAGCATTGAAGCCTCTCGTTGCCAGAGAAAAAGTTCCTGGGCGGTAGCAATGGAGGTCTTGAGGGAAAAGAGTAAACTTACAAATTTGTCGGCAGTAAGACCAGCAATGATTGCACCAATGAATGCTCCACCCGAGCATAGAGATGTGATCAATTCCTTCTCGTTGGGTGACGTTTCGTGACCACCTAGGTCAGTGCCCAAGTAGACTAGGACTGCTGAGATGATGCCGGTGTCGTAGCCGAAGAGGGACCCAGCAATGGATGCAGTGAAAGCGACAAGCCAGACGAACCAGCTGGTCTTGGTGTCCTCGATAGAGTCTTCATCGCTGTCGTCCACCTCTAGGTTCGTTTTATCAGGAAATACCATGGCGATATTGGACTTCTCAAATGATGCGACAGTGAAGCTGCCTCGCTTTGCTGTGCTGACTTGAGAGTGTCTTCTATTGAAGCCATCGACAACTACTGACGACTGCCGACGACGCTCGTAATGCTCGGCCTGGCCGTGTTGCTTTGGCTGCGATTGCATGACCTTCGACTCGAGGACTTGTTGATCGCGGTCCATGGTGATAACGGTATGACCGTTAGGGTGTGTTGTCTAAGTCGTGTGATGGCTTTGTCACAGTTGGACCTGATCACAGAACCATGGGGAGGAGACGACGAAACTTATATACTCTCCGCCACAAGAGGGTATGGCCATGGCCTCGACCTCATCGAACCGGTTATGTTGTGTCTCTCATGACTTGTGTGTGGGGAAGGTGGATGATCTTTGATCCATGCGCCGGACCAATGAGTAGTGTTACTATATGAATTTCCCGTCAGCTTGGACTAAGTAGCAATGTTAGGCGAGCTATCAAGAACCGGCTAACTTCATAAACGCGGCAAGTTGCTGTATGGGGCAAGTCTGGACGGTGTCTGGATGCACTCCCGGAGTGTGGGGAAATGATGGAAAGGGTTTTGGAGAATCCAAGTCCTGCCCCAAATTGCCCACTTCCCCAGAAAATTGCCCAAATCCCAAGCTCGCCGAATACCTGCCTTACTGAGGATCCACGGCGATTTGGGCAAAGTAGTGGTACTCTGGAGGCATTTCCGGCCTCGTTCATTCGCTCGTACGACGACAGTCAAGGCGAGCTTGATCGCGGCTACGGTCTCGTCCGCCGGGCGAGGTTGCAATTAGCTCTGCATGCAATTTGCCATTCCACCTGGTGATAGATCAGGAAACGACATGGAGGTAGACAAGGTTGGAGCAAGATGCCTCTTGGGTCGAGGCTTTCCGAACAGCGAGAAAGGCTAAACCTTACGCTTCTTGCTCTGGCGTTTCGACAATACGTCCTTGGCATATGATGCTCAGACCATGTCTAAGTCAACGCCAAAATTGTAATTGAAAGCATCTGAAGGGTTTCTATCCCTGCATATAATATTGGAAACTTCTTTCATGGTCTTGGGACTTGTCTGCTTCAGCACCTAAAATGCCATGGGACTGCTAGATCACTTCGATTTCTCTCTGAGCTTCTGGACACTAATTCTTCTCTCTTTTCCGCCAACTGCGCCGTTCAACTTGGATCCTCGAGATCGCTCAAACCATTTGTATGCTATTGGTCTGGGCTGTCCCGCCATTTCCCTCAACTAAGGTATGTAGCACCTCCGATGGCAAGGAACGCTAACACAACATAGTCATTATAAGGCGATGCTTTCGCAAGCTCATGGAACGTGTTGGTCAATGTCGCGTTCGACCCGAGCTCTCAGAAGATGTGGTGTTCGCGAAGGGATCAATGGCAGACGCGAAGAGTAGACGTAGCGTAGTACACGTAGCACGGTAAACAGAGAGAGGCTGAAATACACACTGTAGGTGTGTTGAAGGGCATAGATCGGTTAGCGTCAGCACGATTTGTTAGGCAATGAGTCTTTTGAGGTTAGAAAGCTGTCTCTTTCCCAATAGCTCCGGATGGTAAGCATGCCGCTCGCCGTGCGTTATTGAAGATGTATGGAAGGCCTCGAGAACACCCTTGCGCAGTCGCCGCAATGGCTTGCAATGAACCGGTCGGTGCTCTGCCCACAAAATTGGACGACAACAACAAAAATGGGAAATTTGAGTCTTGGCACGCTAAAATCTACTTCGCCGAACGACTTCGGCTGCAAATTTCCTTCGATTGCATCTCTCCCTCCCGGCCTCACAATGTGTTCCGGGGTTTGACGCAAGGCAAACGGCACTTGAGCTTTCGGCGTATGCACATGTCAGAGGTATGGGTCCAAACGATTGACGCATTAACTACGGATGGAAATGGTAAGGACCACTACTAAATTATGTATATCTCATTTGGGTCTCGAGCAAGCACCCCATTCTGTTTGCTTCGACACTCGAGTCATTGTGACTATTTGGCATCATGTTAGGTCCGTTATTTGCCGCTGTCACCCTCTTTTCTCTGTTCTTCTACCTTTTTATCATCCCCGTGGCCAAGTACTTTCGTGACCCTAAGGGCCTTCGAAGGTATCCGAATCTCTCCTGGTGGTCAGGAATCACAGACCTCCATTTCGTCTATGAAGCACACAGGGGTTTTAGATCTAAGAACCTTCTCGATGCCCACAAGAAGTCACCCGTGGTCCGGATTGGACCAAACTCCCTCTCTTACGGCGATATACGAGCCATCAAAGACATCTATGGGCATGGCACCCCATGCACCAAAGACCTAATGTACAGTGAACTGGCTGGCAGCCACTATCACCTGGCCGATGTCATTGACAAGCACGAGCATGCGCGAAAAAGGAAGGTGCTATCAGCAGCATATGCATTGAAAAATCTTGAAACATGGGAGCACAAAGTTGCAGACATGACTGCTCGAATGATCAAGGCTTTTGATGCCAGGTGTACAGCGCCATTGCCGCAGGGCGAGCGGCCACACGAAAAAGATCTCACAATTGATTACAGAATGTGGAGTAACCTCTTCACGGTCGCTGCAATCGCCAACATTGGTCTGTCAGAGGACCTGGGTTTCTTCGAACAAGGCTCAGACTTGATCACATCCGAGCAAATGAACGGCACTATCCGCAACGTTCATTTTCGACAATGTCTCCATGCCACCGCTTGGGCCCAGTCTAACCTTGTCTGGGCTTATGGTTGGTATCAATCACTAATCAAGCTCAGCAAACTCATCTCGCCGAAGTATCGTGAAATGTGGCGCCTCAACCGAGACTGGGATGGCATCGTTCTCCATCGCGCCACGAAACGCCTAAAGCGCTACCAAGCTGGCGAGAAGCTTGATGACTTCTTCAGCGCCCTTATGGAAGATAAATCTGGTACACCTAATAATCTCGAATGGGGAGAGATTGTCGCTGAAGTCAGCATTATGATGAACGCAGGTTCCGACACCACTGCAATCGCCATCAATAACGCAATGTACTGGCTCCTCAAGAATCCAGAGTGTCTCCACAAGCTCCGTGTCGAGATTGATAACGCGCTCGATGAGGACGAAGTCGTAGCACCATACGACAAGATCAAGTATCTTCCGTATCTTCGTGCTTGCATTGATGAGGCGCTTCGGATCACTCCGCCCACTACCTTTGGTTTACCCCGAAGGACACCTGCTGAAGGCACTCCGATACTAGGCGAATTTATTCCAGGAAACACCTCCGTGTCCATCTCCGCCTACGTCGCACACCGTGACCAAACTGTCTTCCCAGATCCAGAAACCTACAACCCAGACCGCTGGCTCGATGAGAGGGGCAGAGAGCTGCAGCCCTATTTTATTACCTTCTCAGCTGGCGCTCGTGGCTGCATTGGTCGGAACATTAGCTATCTCGAGCAGACAGTACTATTGGCGTCGATTATTCACAGGTTCGAGTTCGCGCTGGCGTACCCCGAATGGGAACCATCTAGACGGGAGAATTTCAATTTGAGTCCTGGACCCATGCCACTGAAGGTGTGGAGGAGAACGAAGGAGTATAGTTTGGCTGATGAGAAGTTGTGAGCGAGGTGATGGTGGAGGTGGTGGTCGAACTTGACTTTGCTGTGGATAGCGCGGGCATTAGATAGCGGCATGAATTCAAAACTAGACATCAAGTAGAAACTAATCGATCCCGCGCCGACGAATGATCAGATCAAAATCGATGTTCGAACGGACAAGTGTCCATGCCAGGCTTTCTCAGATGTATCTCTGTGAGGTAACCCAAGACGACTTGCTCTCTTGTTGTGCTCATCTGACCTAAGACGAGGTTTGTAACGTATCTAAATTACGAGCTGTTGCTCGCGTTCTTGGATGATCTACTCCCACTGCATTCTTGTACTCTTGCAGTACCGGCACGTCCATCGCCTCCGCCTCCGCCTCCGCCATCTTGCCTTAGTTCTTGTACAGCACGCCCAGATTGTTGACCGTGTCCAGCGTTGACGTATGTTCCGCTCCCAACACCTTCCCCTTCCCTTGAAGCGCTCGTACGTACATCTGCTCAGCCTCAGCCAGCTTGCCTTGGGTCACGATACAGGCCCCCGAGATTGTTGACGGTCAAGAGGGTCGAGATGTGGTTAGGTCCTAGCGTCTTCTCTTGTACCAAGCCAGCGCTCGTGCCTGCAGTAGTCTTAATCGCTGTAGCTTCACGGCAATTTGAGCAAAAGAGAAGAGTAAAAGAGAGAGGCCGTGTTCAACCTGGCACTAGGTGATTTTAATTCCAGGCCAAACCCTTTGGATTGTGGAGAGCCATCGCTATGTTTGGATGTGTGTGCAGTATCTTTGATATCTGCTTCAAAGCTCGCGATCCTTAAGATATTGCCGCTCTATACCTCCGATGGGACGTGCATTAGCAACGTTGGCGAGGACGTAGACCAAAGGCACGGCAGATTCCGCAAAATACAAGCCGCGGTCGGGTGCTTACCTGGATCTGGTTTCGGCGCCCATTTCAACTGGGGTTGACAAATGCGGGGCAAGTCCAGGGCCGAAGACCTGGCATAAGAAAGGCAATTTTCCTCGAACTTGTCTGTTCTTGCTTTCTCGACCATTCGGCGAGATCTTGAACCTTATTCGTGGTACCCGGCGAGGCAGAAGCTGTTGATGACGGTCAATTCTCATAATGGACAACAGTTCGCAGGCCGTGACTGAAGAACCACCAGGGACCAATAAGAAGAAAAGACGTAGAGTTGACCCGTGCACCAATTGCAGATGAGCATTCTTCAGTCCGGAATTACCGCACGTGATACTAACCTCGTTGCACATACAAGCACCTCAAGTGTAAGCTGCTGTCGATGAGATCCTAAGCTACCTGGCTGATTGAGCAGGCGACTACGAGAATTCCATTTGCAGCCGTTGCGAGAGCAATGGCGAGGAATGCAAACGTGGCGGAACCCGAATCAAGTTTCGGCCTGGCTCGTCAGCAAGATACGATTCTGGCTTCTCAAAGAATCAAACCTGGCTGAAGACTGCTGTGCCAGCAAGTACGTCATTCTCTCGTCCCCGTCCTAACACACATCGTTGACTTACTGTCAAGCACATCTTGACTATGTCGATGAGACAGCAAACGTTGCAGCATCCTATACGCAAGGGCAAGGCGGGACAGACTCTGACACTGAATCCATTACCGATGGTCACGGGGTGTTAAGCCCGAGGCCACAGGACCTCCAACTCAATAACACATCGTTGGAGACGAGCAATGGCGCTGTCTCATCATCCACACGAAGCGCAGGAGATATGGGCCCTCCAAATCTGGTGTCTCCAATACCAAGGTCCACAGATGCCTTCGGGTCACCACTTAAGCGGCGCAAGGGGAATGAATTGAAGCCAAGCTCTTCGTTCGGTAATCAAGAGAACGATGATCCTCGCTCTCTACCAGCGCTATCACCTGCTCCTTCCTGGCTGCATCTCCACTCGCCAGCTCAGAGCTATCGCCGCCCCTATAGTGCCGATGGCAGCTTACTTCTGAACGAAAATTGTGATTTCGGATTAACACCACTTCCCCTACCAGACTTCATATTCGACCCAACTGCAACGCTTAGTTCATCACTGAATCGTATTAAACCTGCTTCCACAGCTCTCGAGAACGTCCCATCAACACCTAGCTATCATCCAAGTCCTTACTCGCCAAATCTGCATCCTCCACTAGAGCAGTCGAAGGTCTCAAGCAACAACACTTGGACCTGGGAATCCCCAACACTGCGCGAAGCAATCCTTATGCGCTACTTCACTGATAACCTGGCTCATTGGTTTGATCTTTGCGACCCAGAAAGACATTTCCAACTTGTTGTTCCTCAAAGGGCTCGTCGTTGCGCACCTCTACTCAATGCCATCTTCACTGCGTCTGCTCGCCATCTTACTCGACTTCCCAAATACAAAGTCAAAACCACTATTGATGGCATTGAACGCGAAGTGGTGGCCTATGCAGGGAATATTCTATCTGACCTCAAGGTTGAAACAGCAATCCAATACCACAATGAAAGCATCAAAGCCCTCATTCAGCTAAGTATGGACCCAGACCAAGTCGACAACGAGGATTTGCTTGCTGCCGCCATCATCCTTCGCTTCTACGAAGAGGTCGATTCACCTCTCCGCGTCGGTATCGCTGCGGAAGACTCGAACGACGAAGAAAGCGATGATGTTGTCGACACCGAATTGTTTCTCAAAGTGACAAACATCTTTCTTAACGCCCAGCAACCCGATATTGCACAACTCCCGCACAGCTCCCCGGTTAACTCGCTTCCAACGCCTGGTGACAACGACAGCATCGACAGGGCTAGCTATCCGGTCTTCAACGCCTCCCCATCATCTATGACCACACCTCCGCCTCTACCCACTCAGCATCACCATTCAGCCTCAATCTCAGCCTCCGATCCGACTCCTCGCGTAACTCGAGCAGATGGCCTCCGCCAGGCTTGCTTCTGGGTCGCTTTCCGCCAGGAAATAACGGTCGCCTTCCTCAAACAGCGCCCTTTCAACTTTCCCCTCTCCCGCTGCGCCGCCTTTCGCTCCTTCTGCGCCGCCGAAGACGCCGTCTGGGCCGACCGCCTCATCATCTTCTGCGCAGACGTCCTGCGATTCTGTCACGGAGGTGCAGACCCCGACATGCCTAATCCTAGCTGCGATACAGATTCCATCGCTGCCAGCCCACCATTGCGACGCAAGAAAGAAGAAAGAGAAAGATGGGACGAACTCCAATCGACGCTGCAAAAATTCTCCACTGTCCTACCCAGGTCGTTCGAGCCAATCTACTTCCGTTACCCCAATCCTGCGTACAACGAAGTCTTCCCTGAGATCTGGTATCTAGACGCCATCCATGTGACGGGCATCCAACATGTGGAACTTGCTCGAATTCTCCTTGCGGTATCCAACCCCTACCTACCGAAACTCGGACTGGGTCATGTAGCTGCCATGGGCAAGCTGTCATCCGAGCTGAAATCTATCGTTCTACGACTTTGCGGGATCGCGCTCTCAAATCGAAGAACGCCACCAGGGTTAGTGACGGCGTACATGGGGATCGCGATGTGTGGTGAGCATTTTACGGAGAGAAGGGAGCAGGAGTCGCTAATGAGGGTATTGCAAGAGCTGGAGAGGGAGCACGCCTGGCCAGCTGAGCGGATGGGATTGGGTTTGAGGAGGGCTTGGGGGTGGGAGTAGTAAGGGGTGTTGCGGTTGCAACCCTTAGGATTAGGGAAACTTCTCACGGTCAAGTGACCGATGAGCTGGAAGTGCGGAATCAAGCTTGAAGGGGCACAAAGACAATGCACAAATGTTGTACTGTATAGATAGGTAGTCTCATGCCTGTCTCATAGGGTACATTCAAGGATGGGCTCCGGATCGCGGATCCGAGCATCATATTCAGTTGATTGTCGACGCCAAAAATGTGAGGCCCAGATCGATATAGTCACAGCATTGAAGTAACTAGCCACTGTCCACGAGTGATAGCAGTAAACCAGGCTGGTCGTCTCTGTGGTTGCTGACCAACCTTGGTTTCAGTGGTCAAACGAGTCTATTGCTCTGAAGTCTACAGTGCCGTTTTGAGTGGGGCCTGGACTAAAGAAAAATAGACCAGCAAGTGGGACAAACGCCATGCTAAAGACACGTTTCCACCGAGCGTACAGTCACAGGCAAGCCCGGCAAGATGATGGTGAAACCCATCTCCAACATGAACACCGCGGCCATCGCAGACAAGATTGGGAGAGAAGCGTGAAGAACTTCCGGAATATTGGCAGGTATTTGAGCAGCTTGAAACGGGAATGTGGGTTGTAAGATTAGAAGGCGTTGCAGGATAGTTTGCAGAGTGGGGAGACGCCGAATCAGATTTTGAAGAGAAGCAAAAGCAAAGGTGTAGAGTAGAGTAGATCTAATCGCTCTTAGCATAGAATGTGGAAGTAGCGTTGCGAGTACACCAACACCGAGCTTTTCATTGCTCACTTTCCTTCGGCATATTTTCTCGGCCTTGTTGCGATACCCAGATTAGTTGCACTGAGTTTCCAATTCGACCAGATCTGGTTCGTCCTAGAGGGTGACCAAGGCCGCCTCAAGCCTGAGCTTTGGGTGAGGAAGAACTATTGCCGTATGCATCATGGTGCAAAGACTCAGAATAGCCGCAGGCTGTCTCTGTCGGTAGAGAAGGATCCTGGCAATCCAAAGGTCATAGTTAGCTCCGGAAAGAGAGATGATACAGGTGCGAATCAACTCAGCTGTGAATGGCGGTGGTACAATGTACCACATACCTTCATTGATGATACTGGCAACGCGCTTCACCAGTTGGTGCTGTTCCCAGGTAGAGGCCAGGAATCTCACTCTCATCCTTTAGCAAAGACTGCTTTGTTGTACCATGTCCATAAGAAGGTGCAGCCTGAATACTAGCTCGCTGTCATCGCTGCTCTTGCTAACCATGGCACCCACCTCTCTGAGTGAGAATGAGTGAGTCTTATGGCATCTGAACCTTGAGCTTGACCGTATGGCCTATTACAATTTGGCAAGGTTGAAGACAATGTTATATGATGGGGATGGGTTGAAGGCGCCGTTATTCTGGGGAGAGAGCACGTTTAGTTTGATGCTGGTTCGCAGATTCTATCAGTGTGACTACCGCTATTAGTCATACGAATTTTTCTGTTCGGCCAGATCTGGGTTCGTCTTAGAGGGTGAGCAACACCGCTTTAGCCCTGGGCTTAGAGTAAGCCTTGGACGCGCCTGACTGAGCGCTCCCTGAGTACTCCCTGAGGCATGAGGAGAAGCCTGATCGATCCCTGAAACCTGGCTAAAGCTTTGCAGCCCCGGCAATGTATGGTCCTGCTGCTGCCTCCCTATAATTTCCACATTCGCATGTGCCCTAGTCGGACCTGCTGCGCCCTGGATTGTCTGCCCATCGTGCACTTACTGGATGCAGCCCAACCCTCAGCCACCTATCGCAACTTGTCGCTCAAGCTATGGAATATCGATCTCACTCGCAACGTATTGAACCGAAAGTCCAATATCTGATATCCCTCTACCTCCATATAAGTTTTTGGCTCTCCTACTCGAAGTAATGGTCCAGCTGGCAGTATTAACTTTACTCCTCCATAACGCCCAAGGTCATTGCCGAAGTAGCAGCCGCCGGGATTACGGGCGTAAAGGTGTACTCTCAAGGTGAATCTCACTACGGCAATTTTCTTATGGAGAACGATCTTTTGACCACTTCTTAAGCGCGACTACAAACTCCACATCAGGCGTTGCTACTTATGCCGAATTCTTTCCCGTCTTCACAGCAATGGAGAAGTACGATCTTGTGCTTAGTCTGCATGGAGAGGTACCAAACAATCCTGGGTCAGATATTACTGAACTAAATGCTGAGGAAGCATTTTTGCCAACACTGATTATGCTACATCAACGGTTTCCCAACCTGCGGATAGTGCTTGAGCATTGTACATCCGCATCCGCAGCCGCACAACAAGAACACTAACCGCGATGCTCATACTGCGTGCTAACAGACCAGTAGCAACAGTGACAGCCCACCATCTTTATCTCACTTTCCAGCACTGTTGTGACCCGTTCGCGTTCTACAAGCCTGTTCCAAAGATGCCCGCGGACAGAGATGCCTTGATTGGAGCTGTGTGCAGTGGTGGCGCGAAATTCTTCTTGTAAGTCACAATGATACAATTGTATAGCTTTTGCACTAATGTGTTTCTCTTCAGCGGGAGTAATAGCGCGCCGCATCCGATAATTGCAAAACGAGGTGGAGTTGAAGGGAAGAGCAGGCCGCCAGCAGACGTATTTACACAGCCCTTTGCAACCCAGTACGCTATCTTGGCTTTAGAAGAGGCGATAGAAAGGGGAGTCATAAAAGAGGAAGACGTTACGCAAGAGCGGCTCGAGCAATTTTTAGGCGGGTTTGGTGGACAGTTCTACAGGTTACCTGATACTGCGAAGGGAAATAGGATTGTGCTTGAGAGAAAAGTTGCAAGGATTCCGGAGAGTATTAAGAGTGGGGATAACAGCGTCGAAGTGGCGCTATCAAGAGGCGGAGCTAAAATACTCAGTCTAAGTTGGGATACTCTGTAGGGAATGTTCTGATCGAGCAAATATTCAGTATCCTTTTATGCCCGCGGATACCTCATCAGCCCCACACGCGCTACTCCCTCTCGCCCTTCTACACCTTTTAGCCGAAAGAGAACAAATACTCTAGTTGAGAGAATTCCTGGCAAGCTTACTCCTACTCGCGTACCACCAGCACGGCAGTCTGCGCCAGAACTGTCCCAACCAGCTCCCCCACCTCTATCTACAGCACTAGCTATACTACACAAAGGGAAGGGAGGAAGAGAGCGCATGAGGACGAACAAAGCGGCTGAATCTAAGGCCGCAGGCTGGTTGACAGAGTCGCAACTTCGCGAGTGAGCTTGTAGGCTTAGAGCTACTTTGGGCAAAACCTTAGCTCGAGATCCTCGGCGTTGGCGCCGGCGAGGTCAATGTATGGCTACATTTGCGTGCGCGTGTCACTACAGCTAAGCCACCGCGGGGTATTGGGGCGGTTGGGCTTGGGGGGCGTTGCCAATGGGGTGCTCCCGAGTCAGTCCCACTGTGACAACCGTCAGCTGTGGTGGCGATGGTGGAGGTGAGCCTTAAGCGTAGAAGATACTAGAATCGGAGTGGCGAGTGCGATGACTATATAGGCACACGTTCCCCTGACCCCTCTATGAAAAAGAGATTTCACGAAATTTATTGGAATTCAAGAATAGTGATTTGACCGGATGCATGACCTAACACAAGAATACTGCCTTGAAAAGCAGAACAGGTTGCTCGGTAAGCAGGAGGAAGCCAAAGGAGGTTCTCCATATCTCGAGCCACCCAACGCTCTTCCACAAATATATCAGAGTCGCCGTCCGAGGAGAATGCCACCGCCCTGGCTGGGCCGGAGTAGCCCTCGAGCGTTTGATACAAGGCCCCCGTGGCCGTATCCCAGAGCTTGACTGTGCCATCGCCGGAGCCGGACGCCACCAGCTTGCCGTCCGAGGAGAATATCACCGCGTGGACCGGGCCGGAGTGGCCCTCGAGCGTCTGCTGCAGGGCCCCCGTGGCCGTATCCCAGAGCTTGACTGTGCCATCGTGGGAGCCGGACGCCACCAGCTTGCTGTCCGAGGAGAATGCCACCGCCCTGATCGAGCCGGAGTGGCCCTCGAGCGTCTGCTGCAAGGCCCCCGTGGCCGTATCCCAGAGCTTGACTGTGCGATCGCTGGAGCCGGACGCCACCAGCTTGCCGTCCGGGGAGAATGCCACCGCGCAGACCCAGTCTGAGTGGCCCTCGAGCGTCTGCTGCAAGGCCCCCGTGGCCGTATCCCAGAGCTTAACTGTGCGATCGCCAGAGCCGGACGCCACCAGCTTGCCGTCCGAGGAGAATGCCACCGCCCTGACCGAGCCGGAGTGGCCCTCGAGCGTCTGCTGCAGGGGCCCCGTGACCGTATCCCATAGCTTGACTGTGTGATCGCTGGAGCCGGACGCCACCAGCTTGCCGTCCGAGGAGAATGCCACCACGAGGACCGAGTCGGAGTGGCCCTCGAGCGTCTGTTGCAAGGCCCCCGTGGCCACCGCCCAGACCCAGTCTGAGTGGCCCTCGAGCGTCTGCTGCAAGGCCCCCGTGGCCGTATCCCAGAGCTTGACTGTGCGATCGTCGGAGCCGGACGCCACCAGCTTGCCGTCCGAGGAGAATGCCACCACCCAGACCCAGTCAGAGTGGCCCTCAAGCGTATGCTGCAGGGCGTTC
>Ga0335072_10005827_pt1 | contig 18115 bp, 31 predicted proteins | sample Lox_Sample_21_FD_206725 | JGI IMG/M metagenome (GOLD analysis project Ga0335072, IMG submission 206725) | Soil microbial communities from Loxahatchee National Wildlife Refuge, Florida, United States - Lox_Sample_2.1 | ecosystem: Environmental > Terrestrial > Soil > Wetlands | place: USA... | reverse complement strand
AGACCAAGGGGACCCCGGACAGAGAAACCTGCGAACCTCATCGGATCACGGCGTGATCTAGAGCGAACCTGACTTCTTGGATCTCACGGTACACGGAACGGGATTTGCTAACGAACATATCCCGTCCGGCCACGTCCCCAACGTCTATTGCAGTGCGCAGCATAACCTGATTATCCATGAACTCAGTCTCAAGGTGGGCAGCGTACCTCTCAGCGGCGGAACGGTCTGAGGGTGTCATGACGGTCATTAGTGGGTTCCTTTCGGTTGGTTGCCACGGAGCAACGTAGCCGGTCAGATGGCCCGGGGCAAGGCACTCAGAGGTACTAAGAATAGAGCCGACCAGCAAGGTTGACAGCGGTACTATGCCGCAAGAGCGAACAATGGGCATACCTCGGCACAGTTGACCGTGGCCACCTGGACGATGGGAAGACCAGACTTCCAGCGTTCAAGCGCATAGGCAGCAGGACCTTTGTCGCTCTTGCTCAGGTTGCACGCAGCGCATGAGGCGCGTAGTCCGCTAACAAACTCGCCATCACACTCGGAAGCGTAATCCGCAAACTTGGCGATCGGTACGACGTGTTCAACGTGCATTGTGTCCAAGGTAATCGCGGTACCGCAGATGTAACACGCCCCATTTTCACGCTCAAAGATCTCAAGATCTGTTAGGTTCTCGTAGTTCGCGTTAGCGAGACGCTGACGGCGGTTACGATTCCTTTCGTGCCCGGCCGCTTTACCCTCGGGTGTGGCACGGTAGGCAGCATAGTATGCCTTGCGTTCGGGTGTTGAATCTCTGGCAGCCTGGCGCGACTTGACTTCAGGCTTGGCGTGATAAGTTGCCTGCCATACAACCTGAGCTGCCTTACCCGCAGGCGTGGCACGATAGGTGGAGTTGGCGACATGGTGGCATTCCCGGCACAGCATTGCGCCCTTAGGCGCTGTGTTGTCGCATCCCTTCATGCAGCAGACCGACTCGGAGGATAGTCTCTCCACATTCCTTTTGGCGGTTTGTTCAGCGTTGCGCTGCACTGCGGCAATGCATACATGGTTGGGGTACCCATTAGCGCGCGGCGGATGTCCCTTGGGTCTCCCACACTCTGACATCACACCGGCTTTACGATCCATCACCGGGAAACCGCAAAGTTCCTTGGTACTCACGCCGCAAGCGCATCCTCAGCGAACCCCTCAACCGCGTACCGAGCTGTCGCAAGCTCAGACGCGTACTTAACCCTCAGCATTGCGCGCTTGCGTTCCTGCTGCCGATTCCACACAGCATGGGAGATCTTCGACGGCTTGGCCACGTTCGCCACCGACTCAAACTCGGCCACCAGGACCGGGTAACGCTGAAAGAGGATGCGCGCGTACCGCTCGCGCTTGCCCCGGCCCATCGGTGCCCAATCGGGGGAAAGACTCAGTTCGTAATCCTCGGCATCCTCGGGCGCTGGAGACCAGGGGACGGAGTACCCGTCAACCGAACTGACCTGAGGGTCATACGGAATCGTGGCCTCGACAGGAACCCAGCGCCTAGAGCCGTCAGGCTGCCTCTGGTACTTGTACCCAAGCTCAGGTAGACGCTTATTGATCCAACGGTTCAACGCGAACGTGAGGTCTTTACGGGCCAACGCCTTCTGATCACTCCAACCCTGCCAACGCTGGGTTGCGATGATCCAAGCTTCCTGCTGCAAGTCTTGAAACTCAAAAACATGACCCCAGCGACGAGCGGCTTTGGTCGTGGTGAACTTCACGATTTCAGCGAAGTACCGCGCTACGGTCTCAGGTATCGGGGGTGCTTCAGTAGTCACTGTCAAACTTCCATCTCAAGTCAAGTTAGGTGCTTCCAACCCTCGGGTTCGAAGGTCCCAAGGTCCACTCTGATCCTGTAAACGTTGACCCGACCGGTTACGAAGGGTTCATAGACCCTGTAACCGACAACCAAGAACCGTTACAAAGCTGTGACATAAAAAAGAGCTGAAAACATGCGCCTGGTAGATTAATGAAGTGTGAAGGAAGTTAAGAACCTAAGAACCAAACAACCTCTGGTCACAACGACCAACGAACCTAACGTCTTGAGGGTCTTTACTAACTTCACTCCTTGTGAGTAACGATTAACCACAGTAGGTAATAACGGAAAACGGGGCTTAGGGACTAACGCCTTCCAAGCCTCGGAGGAGTAACTACCTCTTTAGTTTCCATCTTCGGGGATCTTCCCCCCGAGGTTCTTTACACAGAACCGGTTAACCGTTCTTTGCAACTTCGAAGAACCTGAAAGATCTCGACTGCTTCCAAGTCGGCATGGATTCCCCAACATATCGTCCACCAGGACTCAGACACGGTGGATACGCCGCATCCAAGGATGCTAGGACGAACACCTACGGTGTCTCGGCCCGAAAGCGTAGGGAACCTCAAATCGAGATCTTTCAGGTTCTTCGGCTTCTTGTGGAATCTTCCACCCGGGGCAAATTCTTATCCCAGACTGTCAACTCCGACCGAAACGAGCGATCACATGATCGAGATTAACGAGATTGTCGACGCTCTGGAGTCGACCGATGTTTACGACACTGCGAACCTCATTGATCGAGTTTCCATCACCAAAGTAGCTCTCAGTCTTGCTGAGACGGCTACGCCTAACGAGTATCTGGAAATGCTTAGTCTGTGGGCGATTCACCATCAGGTGAGCACTACTGATCTTGCTGTGGATGTGCTCGTGGTCCTGGCGCACGCTGGCGAGTTTGTAGGCACGATCATTGCGACTTCAGCAGCCTCACAGCTTAGGGCGATGAATCTTCAGGCTGTACCGGCGTAATGGACGTTGACAGCATGACAGACGGTCAAGTCCTGGCTGAGTTGAGACGGTATCTGGCATTCTGCGAGTTTTTGAGGATCGAACTTGCGAAGCGCGCTAACGGGGATGACGATGAACGCCGACGATACGGAACACTACCGGCAGACGCTAGCGGCGAACGCTGACGAGTATTATCAGGCCAAGTTCCAGGATGGCGAAGTAATAGCCGGCTGGAGTTTTACACGCTGGACGCTGGAACGTACCGCGGCTTGGGGCAAGCGCTCAACCAAAGGCTGCCATGTAGCGCGTTATCAGTGACAGCAACCGAACGTCAACACGACACAGACAATCGGAAGACTCTCGGGTGTGTGTGGCAGATGTTATTACTCGTGGCACTGTCGACACTCGGACGCAAAAAATTTAAGGGTTTGGTTCGAGGTCTTGTGTTGTCTCGCTCTCTGCTCTTCACCCCCGGCAAGTTGTTTGCTCCGCATAATTATTCATGCATAGGGGTACCCGGCAGGGTGTGAACTGTGGGCCGCATGGCCGATGCGGATCGACCTACACCGCAGGCGCGTGCGCTCTCGTGTGCCAAGTTTGGCGCGCGTGACAGCTAGGTTTCGCTCTGCGTAGCGATTTAAGCCTGAAATTACGTCAAATCTCGAGTTTCTAGCAAGCCTAATGCATAATTATACGAAGGCGTCATGATGATGTTGCATCCTCTGATCCTTGCGGAGCAGGAGAAGCGACGCGCAGAGGCGCCCGAAACCTGCAATTTCGCTTGGGGTTTTGTCCATTATACGGCTGGGAAACCTCGTGCCTCATGGTGTGCGCGTCCCGTGGACCATGCTGGTTTGCATATGGATGAGACGCGTTATGCGGAGTACAGGGCGATGGCGACGAGACGCCAGCATCGAAGGAGAGGCAAGGACTAACTATGAACGTTGGCAGACTGATTACCGGCCCGAATGATAAGGGCTATGACGTTGAGCGTTTTCCACAGTTGAGCGAGGCTGAGGTTTGGCTAGCGGAGCTTAACGACGATGCGACTCATAATGAGGGTCGGCGGGGTATGGCCGCTCGTGCGGTTCTCAGGTCTTCGGCTCGTATTGTCCGTGGGAACCACGGTGCCTGACGTTGACCCCCTGGAGGTGAAGCGCGGTCTACTCGCTGAGGCTCTGAGAGCCGAAGGCCGTAACCCTGATGAGCGCTTCATAGCTGGGATGCCTGAGCAGGTGCTAGACAGCGTGCTGGAGTACTGGACAGGTCCCGTTCATGTCGGCTGAGTACCTGATTCTTAACCCCTGGGAAATCTTCCCTGGTCTATTGATTGGATTTTCGTATGCCTGAGCGTCGCAAACTGAGCAGTGGTGAAAGTCAGTTCAAACCTGATGCCGAGGATGAGTTTCGGAAGGCACAGCAGCATTTCAACGAGGGTCATTGGACGTTTCACGCCGAGGGCCCTTTTGGGACGATGCTTGCTTGTTGCTCTTGTGGTTGGACTGTGATGTCACCGGTCTTCCGCAATGTGAACACGGTTTACAAGACGAATTGGGCTAAGGGTCAGGGCAGGAAGCATCGCCAAGAGCGTGGGCTACGACAGCTTAAGGCTGGTAGCTAACTTTAATCCCCTGTAGTCACTCCGGGTGCCGCGGCTTGTCACCGTGGCAGTCTCCTTTGGGGCTTAGCTTCGAGCCTAAGAGTGACAGAGCAAAGACAGCGGGACTCAAACCCGTACGGCTGGACGATTCTTCCACTACTCGTCGCTGCCGATGCCAGAGCGAAACTGGCCCCAATTCTTGAAGGACGCTCTGTCCTTTTGAACCCTCTGGCTATCTGGCTGTGGGTTTGCCCCGCCCGAAGGTAGCTCCTTGGGGCCATGCAATCAAGGAAAATAATGTCACACGTTAATCAGATCCGCATTGAGATGCGTGATCTTGCAGAGTCTATTCGTCCTGTTACAGACAAGGCGAATAGGGGTGAGCGGCTTAGTGTCGCCGAGTCGCGCAAGCTCGCTGATGCGTCTCAGAAGATGTCGAGTCTTGGTGTCGAGTTTCAGCGTGCGCGGCTTGATTCCGCTGCGGCTGCCGATGCAGCGTCTCGGACGCCTGGCGATGGTCGATCTTCTTTTGTTGATGATTCCCCTGAAGCACGCGCGTTCACTGAGTACCTGCGTAATGGCACTGTCTCCCCGGAAATGCGCGCGGCTGGGGAAGCTGCGGGCTCCGCTGGTGGTTATCTTGTTCCGCCCGGCTGGTGGCAGCGTCTCCAGGTCGCGCTTAAGGCTTATGGTGGGGTTGCTTCTCATTTCCAGCAGCTTCCTACTGATACCGGTCAGCCTATGCAGTGGGCGACCGTTAACCCGACTGCCGTTCTGGGTTCTCTGCTTGCTGAGAATACGCAGGTTTCCGAGTCGGACTATGCTTTCGGCCAGGGCACGCTCTCGGCTTACATGTACAATTCCGGGGTGCAGCTTGTCAGCATCCAGCTTGCACAGGATAGCGCTTTTGATATCGACGCTTTCATTTTGGCGCGTTGCGCTGAGGCGCTGGGGCGTGCTGAGGCTGCTGCGGTTATCTCGGGTACTGGCTCCGGTCAGCCTCTCGGTATTATCACTGCGCTTGCTGCGACTTCTGGTCAGACTTCGGGTGGCGTTTACCAGCTTGGGACTGGCACCAAGGTTAACGTTGCTGGGGCTGCGAGCACTACTGGCGCTAACCAGGTCACGGAGCTTATTGCGGGTACTCTTGCGCCTTCTGATTGGCTGGGTGTTCTGGCTTCGGTCGATAAGGCGTATAGGGCTCTGCCGGGCACGAGCTGGTTTATGAATGACGTCACGCTTCAGAACACTCGCCTTCTGACCAACGGTTTCGGAGACCCCTATTACCCTGAACTTCAGGATGACACGGACCCGAAGCTTTACGGGTACCCGGTCGTGGTTGATAACAACCTGCCGAACCTTACCGCTTCAACCGCTTCGGGTGTCATTTTCGGGCACCTTGAGTCGGCGATGGTGCTGCGTAAGGTTAAGGGTGCCGGGCTGCTGAAGCTTGACCAGCGTTATGCTGATTTCTTGCAGGTCGGCTACATTGGGTACGAGAGGATCGATTCGCGATCCAATGACCTGCGCGCGGCGACTGTTGTTAAGGCTGCTGCCAGTTGATTTGCCAGCATCCGGAATGCACAGGTAAGCACCACGGGCGCGTCCCCGTGGCGGAACAGTGTCCGGCCTACGTGGAAAGGCGCCGCGAGTATTCCCGCGATCACATGCGCGGGAACCATATGCGGTACAAGTACGGCCTGTCAGACGCCGAACATAAGCGGCTTGTAGATCGCTTTGACGGCAAGTGCTGGCTGTGTCGCGTAGCCGATGGTCAGTACGTAGACCATTGCCACGATTCAGGCCGCGTAAGGGCTTTCCTGTGCCCCGGATGTAACACCGCGCTGGGTCAGATCGAGCGTCTAGAACGTCTTGGTCTGACCTCGCGCGCATGGCAAATCATTGGCAACCTTGACGACTCGATTGGTGAAAACATATGACACGCGATGAAGCTTTTTCCGCTTATCTCCGCTCTGGGATTATTTCCCCTGAGCTTCGGGCAGCGGGTGAAACCACGCCTAGCGCCGGCGGCTATATGGTGCCGGAAGCTTTCCTTGAGAAGCTAGCCGTTCAGCTTAAGCAGTACGGTAACCTGTTTGCGAATTTCTCGAGGTTCACCACGTCTCATGGTCGTGAGATGTTCGCTCCCTCGGCTAATTTCGCTACGGCTGGTGTTGTGGTCGCTGAGGATTCGGGTCCTATCAGCGCGAATGACCGTGTTTACGGTCAGGTCACGTTCCCGCTTACGCCGACTATTGCTAGCGGCGTGCATGAGGTCAGTTTCCAGCTTGAGCAGGATTCTGGTTTCCCGATCGAAGACATTATCTCGGCTTACGCTGCTGAGAGTGTCGGTCGTGTTCTGGCAACCTATTCGGTTTCCGGTACTGGCTCAGGTCAGCCGCTTGGGATCATTCCCATTGCGACAAATCAGGGTGCCGCAACCTTGGGGACCACTAGCGGTGGTTTCCTTGGTCTCGCTGCTGCTACAGCGGTTGAGATTAACGGAGCAGCTTCTACTGAGCTTACGTCGGGCGCCCTGGCACCGAGTACCGTTCTGAAGCTCATGCAGGCTGTTGACCCAGCCTATTACGGTGATGCTGCCTGGTATATGAATGTGGCGACCTATGCGGCACAGTGTCAGGTGACTGATACGACTGGTCAGCCTCTTATCCGGCCTAATGGTCCTCGGGAGCTGCATGGCTTCCCGATCGTGATTGCGAATGAGCTTCCGTCGCTTACCGCTAGCACTGTTGGCGGGATCACGTTCGGCAATCTGGCTAAGGGCATGTACTGGCGTGATGCTGGGTTCGAGGTGAAGCGCAGTGTTGAGCTTCACGGGGATTACCTCGCAGTCTCCTATATCGGTCATGCGAGGTATGACCTGAACGTGAGGGATGCACGGGCGTTCGCGACCGTTAAGCCTGCGGCAACCTAGTAAGACAGAAAAGCCCCTCAAGGGTCTTAACGGACTCTTGGGGGGCTTTTTGCGTTTGACGGCTAGATGTGTTCCCAGTTTGAAAGCAGGGAGTCAGCCCGCCGGATTGTCTGTCCGCACTGTGCGCAGGTGGCTTGGATGGGGAAGTGCCATGGCATGACCGGAGGGTCTATCGGGTTGCCGTCTTGTTCACGTCGGAATGTGGTTCGCACGGGCAGACCCTCATGCCCTGGCAGTGCGTGCAGTGCGGGTGTCTCGCGTGGTCCCATACGGTCATGCTAGGACTCAATAGGACTCTATAGGGTACCTGTGAGACTCATGGGACACCTGAGTCTAACTAGCTGGCAGTTTCTCTCACTGTGATCATGGTTGTTGTGTCTAGGACTCCTGAGCTTCCCAGTGAGCGCGCGGAACGTCTCGTGCGGGACGCTGTGAGCCACGCTGAGCCGGGTACGCAACTGCCAGCCATCAAGGTGTGGGCTACTGAGCTTGGGACGACACGGGCGACCCTGAGCCGTGTACTGAAGAAGCTTGAGGGTGAGGGTCTGGTGGTGGTGCGGCATGGTTGGGGGACGTTCGTTGCGGAGCGTGCGGACGACTAGGGCGCACATGCTGATACTGCTGCGACCTGCACGAATCGTTGATTCGGGGTTCTAGGTACGATCACCTTAGGAGACTGCTGCTCGCGTCCTAGATGCCTCACAGGCTGTTTTAGAGCTAATCGGCGCAAAGCTACCTACCGGCTACCGGCGGCAGGCACAGCGAAGACCTACCCTGAAAACCAAATCGTTACTGTCCAGGTAGCACATGAGGGTCGCGAGGCTGACCGCCGTCAGCGCCCACCACCGTGTCTTCGCCGTCATGGCTGCGGTCCTTCCGCTTTGGCGCGTGTACTAAGTACCTGTATGGCGTACCTGTACGACGCTCTTATACGTTGTACATGTCGTCATTGCCGATCATCACCTGTACGGCGTATGGTTGTCAAGTGACTTCTTCTTCAGCTTCCTCAGCGCAGCTCGGCACCGGCGCCGAGCCGGCCCGCGGCGACGCCGAGCGCACCCGGCTGACCAGGGGAGCGGTAGTCGACCGGGCGATGCAGCTAGCGGACAGCGCCGGGCTTGACGCGCTGACGATCCGGAAGCTCAGTCAGGAGCTCGGCGTCACCCCGATGGCGTTGTACTGGCACTTCCGGAGCAAGGACGAGCTGCTTGACGGGCTGGCCGAGCGGGTCTGGTCCGAGATCGACGTCGACGTCGACCCGGGGGCGCCGTGGCCCGACCAGCTCCGCGGGCTACTCGAGTCGCTGCTGCAGGTGCTTCGGGCGCACCCGGCCGCCCCGGCGCTGCTGCTGCACAAGGAGACGCAGAACGAGTTCTTCCTGCGAGCGACGGAGACGACCCTGGACGTCTTGCGCAATGCCGGATTCGATCCGCTCCATGCCAGCGAGATAGCCCGCTCCACCCTGTGGACCGGCATCACGCTGGTGATGAGCGAAGCAGGGATCAAATCACTGGACGCCGACGACCGGATCGAGCTGCAGCGCAGGAAGCAGGTCGTGTTCGCGACCCTGCCGACCGTCAGGTACCCGAGGCTGGTGGAGTGCGCCGCGCCGATGACCGCGTGCGACGATCCCGAGTTCCACTACGAGCTCGGGATCGATATGTTCATCGCCGGCGTACGGGCGATGGCGGACAAGGTCAGGCGGTAGGCCGCCGGCCGCCGTAGATGACGAAGTCGAGGTCCTTCCAGTACACGTCGACGCCCTCGAAGCCCGCCCCGCGCAGGTAATCGAGCTGCGGGCTCAACGGGATCATGTACCGCACGTGGTTCTCGTAGCGGAACTGCTCCTCCTGGGTCCGGTGCGCGCGCTTGCCGGCCGCCGTCGGGTCGCGCCGGTCGCCGGCCCGCAGCCACGCCTCCTCGACCACCGCGTCCGGCGGCAGGACCGGGTCGTAGTTCAGGTACCAGCCGCCGGGGGCCAGGTGGGCCAGGATCTCCGCGAACAGCGTCTGCTTGCGAGCGTCGTTCAGGTGATGCACGGACAGTGAGCTGATCGCGGCGTCCACCGGATCGGGAATGCCGACGGGCCAGGCGGCCGCCTTCGTCAGGTCGTACTCGACGTAGCGGTACCGGCCCTGGTACGGCGTCAGCTCCACCTCGCCCTGGGCCATCATCTGCGGCGAGAAGTCGGCCAGGATCGCCTGCGCCGCCGAGTAGTGGTCGAGGATGATCCGGGCGGCCGCGCCCGTCCCGGCTCCGAGGTCGATGACCGTGAACGGCTCGTCGGCGGCGAACGGCAGCAGCTCCGCGAGCAGCGTCCGCTGGCCCGCCCGGCGCTGCTCCCGATCGGCCTGGGTCGACTTCCAGAAGCTGACGCCGATGTCCGACTTCCAGACGGCTGCGTTGGTGTCCTCGATGTCCGGCATGAGACCGATGCTAACGCGGCGGCATCCGACTATGGCATGTCGAGGTTCTTCCTGATTCGCGGGGCCGCCACCCCGCGGTTGTCCAGGCGGACGCGCTGCACCGTGGTTGACGTCATCGCCGGCAGCCAGGTGACGTTCCAGGCCGACGCGTCCAGCCTGGCGGCGTTCCAGATCTCGGACCCGATGCCGTCGAAAGCGCTCGACACCCCGCTCCCGACGCCGACGCCGCTGGCGCCGACCACGGCCGCCACCGTCGCAAGCGACGCCCAGACCTGGCTCGCGCCGCTGAGGTTGACGATCACCAGCGCGAGCAGCCCGCCGAGCACGGCCAGCGCGATCAGCACCAGCCACCAGAACCGGCGCAGGACGACCTCCGCGATCTTCGCCGACGCGCGGGCGATCGAGGACCCCGCCTGCACCCAGGCGCCCATGGACGGCGCCGCCGACACCTCCGGGTCGGCGATGAGCACGGAGTACCAGACCCAGCCCTGCACCCGCAGCGCGCCCAGCACGACGTCGGCCTTCCCTGACCAGGCGTCCGCGCCCGACTCGGTGAAGCTGGCGGCGTTGACATCCAGCCAGTCCGCCCAGTTGTCGAGCGACTGGCTCACGATCGCGGCGGCCGACGTGGGGAGCTGAGAGCCCGCCCCAGAGAGGAGCGTCTTGGTCGCGGCCAGCTGGGACCGCGAGAACAGGTTGACGAGCGCGCTCGGCCTGCTCGCGGCTGAGCCCTGCGTACCGGGTTCCGGCTTGCACGGCAGCCACGTCAGGTCGCTCAGCGCGAGGCCGAGCTGGTACGCGCTGAGCCGTTCCGGCGTGTCCGCGAACTCATCGAGGATCGCCTGGTTGAGCTCCGACACCGCCGCCAGGAAAGCAGCGGGGGAGAACGCCGTCCTCCTGTTCGCCGCCTCGGCCGGCTCGGCGAATTCGGCCGTGGCCGCACCGCCGTCGGCGGGACCGGCGGCGTCGGCGTCGGCAGCCGCTTCTCCCAGCGTCACGGACTGCGCCGCCACCGCCGCCTTCAGCTTGCCCGTCTCGCGGGTGACGGCCGCGACCGGCCTGGCCAGCTTCTGATACCACCAGACAAGCTCGGTCAGCTCAGCCGCGAGGAAGACCAGCTTGGCGTCCGGTCCCAGGTCAGGCACCTGCGGGAGTTGGACGTCGGCGTTGAAGGACGGCTGGCGCACCGTCGAGCTAACCCGCCTTCGCGGGTCGAACAGCTCCGCCATCAGCCAGCCGAGCGAGAAGATGGTCCCCGGAGGCGGGACCGCCGGCCGGGTTCTGATGCCTTCGATAACCGGCAATATAGGGATGACCGGCATGACCGGCCCATCACTGCCCTGGCTGCTTTCCGACATGAACACCCAGATTAGTCCCATTGGGTTAAACGGGGGCAGGTTCCGCCTTAACAGCCGGCACCGCCCCCGTTGTCTTACCGGCAGTCGAACTCGCCGTTGCGAACACCGCCCACGAACACATTCCATTGATGAACGTCAAATTCGAGAACAGGGCCTGGCCGGCGCCTGCTGTCGCGCACTGCCACGACCCCGTCGGAGACCTGACCCACCTCTACGCAGTCGCCGTTCGCCCAGCTTCTACTGGCCTTCCGCCACCCCTCCACGGGCTCTCGGCCGGTGCCCTCGGTCCTTGCGCCGCGCTTGAAAAGCCGCATCGGGCCTCCTTCTGAGACGGCACTTACTTGCCAGTATCAGAGATGGAACCAAGGACCGCAAACCTCCAAAATTAACGCAAGCCGTCTACCTGGCTAACGCGGGTCGTCGACGCCGTTCCTGATACCGTCGACAAACGCGTCCCACCCCACCGGGCCGATGACGAGCGTGCTCCCGCCAGGGTTCTTGCTATCCCGCACTCTGACGACCCCGCCAGAACGGCTCGCCACTTCGATGCAGTCCGAGTTTGCCCAGCTGAATGAACTCTTGCGCCAGTCAAGTGGCGACGCGTCGGATGAACGCACGGCGAACGACCCCATGTCTCTCCTGCCTCAACTCTCTGCGTTAATGGTCCACTGCCAAACCTAGCGCAAGGGGTGGCGCCGGGCTGCGAGGTGTCCTACGGATGATGAGGTGTCGTGACTAATGGAGCGACCATCTAGGCCGGGCGGGCCATCACCTTCGGTCTAGTGTCACGTGCCAGTGACGCAGGAAATACGCCTAAATCCACCCGACCTGCTAGATCGCACCTGACGAGTTATTGGCGGCCTTGCTGTGCCGTCTGGATGATGAGGTCTCGTGACTCATCCTCCGACAGCGACGCCTGAACCAGCGCACGGAAGATTAGCCGGTAGACGTAGGTGTCGGTCTCGCCTTCGACCTGAATGGTGTCCGTCAGGCCTTCCATGCTCACGACGTCGCCGAGCTTGCTGGTCTCATCTCCGGATTCCGCACCGAAGCCAAAAACCTGGAAGGGGGCTGGCGGAGGTGAGCCACCCCCGCTTAGCGGCAGGATGCGCAGTTCTACGTTCGGCAGTTTAGACATGTCAGCCAGATGCAGAAGTTGCGCGCGCATGAGCTCCGGCGAGCCGAGCTGCCGAAGTAGGGCCGACTCGTCGAGCACCACCGACAGCTTCAACGGTGGATTGCGAGTGGTCAAAGCCTGCTGCCGGATCATGCGCACGCGGACCCTGCGGTCGATGAAACCCGGCGGGATGGGCATCATCTTCAGGTAGTTGACGTGGACTTCCCGCGCATATTCCTTGGTTTGCAGCAAGCCGGGCACCCCCGTCACCGCCCAGTGAATGACCGATTCGGCCTCCGCCTCGAGTCCGATGAACGCCTGGTACTCGGGCGGGATCGCGTCGGCGTGCTCCTCCCACCAGCCGCGCTGATTCGCGTCCGCGGCGAGGCCGAGCAACTGGCTGCGCCGGGGCTCGGGCACCCCGTAGAAGTCGAGCAGTTTCTCGACCTCGTCCGGGGGGAAATTGGTCTGGCCGAGTTCGTATCGGCTGATCTTTGCGGGCGACCAAGTGAGAGCCTTGGCGACCTCGCCACCAGTCCGGGTGCCGCGGAGCCGACGGAGCTCGGCCGCGAGGCGACGTCGTCTGACGGTAGGGCTCGCGGACGCTGCCACGTCAACCTCCCCTATCGCTTAAGTGCTCCCTGGCGGCAGTTTGCCACACCTCGTTCGCCGTCTCAAGAAAGTCGTCGAGCGTTTCCCGGTAAGACACTATTAGAGTCTTGATGAAATTCTCGTCAAGACTCATGATGAAGGTACCAGGTAAGGCATCCTGAACCGCAAGGGGTTGCCGTGGAGACCAGACGGGGAAGCAAGCCGGTCTCCAACAGCGTTGTTGGCCCGGTCTCGGCGCGGGGTCCGCCGCCGGCTCGACGCGGATAAAAGAGGCCCACTGCGATACCGCTCGCAACAGCACTCAACCAAAAGGCGCGGCCGAAGCGCCAACTCCGACCGCGCCTGGACACCGGACCCGTGCATGGATCCTCGCCCTAGTTACAGGTAGTTACGCTACCTCGCCTGCAGGATCTTGCAAAGACCCTCTTCATACCGGTTATCCGAAACGTCCTGACAACCGGTATGAGAGGGGCGGCCAGGCCAGAGCGCTGGCGGCTGCGCACGAGCCGGTGATGACAGCCCATCACAAGGCAACGCGTGCCAGGAGTCTCCATGCCTATCCAGCCTCCCCAGCCCCAGGACAACGCCGGGATCGTTGTCATCGTCCTGATCGCCGCGGCCCTCTGCGTCCGCTACTGGCGCATCGCGATCCCCCTGATCGTGATCGCCGCGCTCACCCTTACCGTCCTCGGCGCCATCGAGGGCCTGAACGCCTTCTACCGCATCGTCGCCTGAAGGTAATCGGCTGAAGATTCGCGACTAGGGGGCGCCGATGCCGCCGGGGGTGGCGGCGGCACCGGCGCCGTCTAGGAGAACCAGCGTGGGCAGCGTCGCAGACGGGCCCACCGCCCGCCAGCGCTCCGCCGCCACCGCCTGCGCTAGTCACAGTGTGACCGATGCAAGCGCTTACAGCCAATCCCCTGGGTGCCGCGTGACGGCCGCCACGCCGGTCAACGTTCGCGGATCCCCTATGGACGCACTTTGTACAATAAGTGTGTCGAGCCGAAGATAGGCCCAGGTCACAGCGGCATCACTACCACACGGATCGAGCACTAGATCCCTGTTACATACGGCTGACCTGGCGTAATCGGGGCCGTATCGTATAAGAGAGCGGTCTTGCGGGCACACCATGCATGAGTGTCGCGGGACCCAAGCTCACCGGCTAGTGTGCATGACATGACGAACGACGCAATCGGGCTGACTAAGGTTGAGGCCAAGCTCACAGACTTGCAAGCGCAGGTTGCCGAGATGACCAGCAGGCACGAAGACCCTCACTACATCATCGGCTGGATGGAAGGCGGCATCCGAACTGCGCTGATCTCGATCAGCGTTTGGAAGGATGACCAGTGACCGACTACGGGTTCATCAGGATCAGCACCGGCAGCCAGGATGCGCAAACCCAGGAACGCGACATACTCAAGGCGTACCCCGGTGCGCTGATCATCCGCCCCGACACCAAAGCTGCGAGTGCCAGCAAGGGTGAACAGGTTGACGTGCTTGACGCTGTGATAGCGAAGCTCCGCAAGGGTGACCGGGTGATAGTCACCGACAGCTCACGTCTTGACCGGCGAGACAACCTAACGTCTCAGGTTGAAACCATGATGGGCATCAGGAAGACGGGCGCCGTGATCGTATCGCTCTCACCTGGTGAAGAGACGTTCGCCAACGGCGATGATCTGGGTAGCTGGGTTACCACGCTTGTGAAGCAGAACGCGAACGCTGAGAAATCCCGTACGGTCAAGAATATGACGTATCGCGGGGTTACTTCGATCATCCAGAACAGGGCGCACTACGGGACGCTTCCGGCCTTTTGGGCTGTCAAGGGTGACCGCTACGCGAAACAGGCTTACTGTGCCAACCCTGATGCTGTGAGGGATGTTTACGGGCGGGTGGCTGCGGGTGAGTCACTGGCGAACGTAGCCCGTTCTTACGACCGGTACCCGCAGCAGATTAAGAACCTGGTGCGCGCGTCTGTGAACCACACTGGGATCGTTGAATGCTCCTACACCTATGAGGGCCGCACGGAGACATGGACGCACGAGACTGAGACTGTGGTTGATTCTTCCGTGTGGTGGGCGGCAAACAAGATTCTTAATGCCAACCTGACTGGCGACCGAAGGAACAAGGGTGGCCGGCCTGCTATCGAGAACTGGGTATCTGGTGTGCTTGCGTGCCCCGGGTGCGGGAACAGCCTGTATCTGAATGCTGGTAAGACAGCCAAGGGGACGGACCGCACACCTAAACTGCGTTGCTCAGGAGAGAAGAAGAAGCGCGTCTCTTGTGGAAAGTTCAAGGGAATCAACGCACAACCGATCATCGAGAAGATAAGCCAGCATTTTGATGATGACACCCTAACACCTTTGCTCGCTTTCCAACGGGTCGCGGGCAACGCACACGAGCTAGACGAACTCAAAGCAACCCTTCCACGGCTACAGGCGCAGCTAAGCGTGATTACCGATCGTGCCACGCGACGGGAAACGCTAGCCGAGATCGAGACTCTAGAAGACCGCATCGATTCATTCGAGATCATCCCGGATTCCTTTGACTACGCGCCTACTGGGCAGACGGTAGCTGACATGTGGAGTCAAGGGGATGACACTGTTAAACGTGGTATGGCGCGTGCCGTCAAGGAATCTGGCCTTATGGTTCTAGCTGAAGTCAACGGACAATGGACAGTGCAGATGATGTTGATTGTCCGTCCGGACGGAAGCGACAGCATCATAGACCTTGGTGGCGGCATCTGCTTCCGGTGGGGATACTGGGAGTAGCCCCTAGAACGTCCGTAGATGGCATAGAAGAGCCCCCGAACCCAATCCCACGGGTTCGGGGGCTTCGTCGCCTCTGTGTGGCTCTCAGGGGTCTTTAAGGGCATAAAGAAGGCAGGCCCTATGGTGTGGGTGGACACCGTAGGGCCTGCCTTGTCCGTGTGGCTACTCCGCTGCTGCGTACTCTGCTAGGTATTCGCTCGCTGGTGTCTCCACTACGTGCGTGCGTGTGCGAAGCCAGTTGTTCAGCACGTACCCAACTTCACGGATGGCGTACTTCTGCATATCCTCTTCCGGCCAACCCCACATCGAGCCAATGTGGGCGCCAGCACGAGCGGGAAGGGCAGTCGCCTTGTTCCGTTCGACGTGCTTACCGTGCTTCATACGGCAGTTGTACGAGCAGAACTTGGCGCCCTTGCGAACCTGGTCGAGTGACCCGCCACAGCTCGCGCACACGGTCTCTGTCCGGACGATTGGCGGTACAGCGCACTCTGTCAGGATGGCCAGCGCTTCGGATAGAAGCTCATCAGCGCCTACGGCTCTGGCCCAACCAGGCACCATCGTCATGGGGATAGCGACGGAGTTTCGCGCTGCGGTGAGAGCGTCATGGGTGGAGAGCCAAGGGTGCAACGTCATTAGAGGTTCCCGTTTTTCAGGGCAACGTTAACCTCGGCGATCTCCGCGTACAGGTCACGTGACCGGTCAGTGCAAGCGCGGTACGCGTGGGAATCACCCACGGCCTTAGCGGTGTACAGAAGCTCATTGTTGCGGTGAAACTCCCTGCTCAGGTGGGCAGCGTACTTCTCTGCGGCGGCTCGGTCTGAGGGTGTCATGGCGTTCATTGTGGGTTCCTTCCGGGTGGGTTGCTGAGAGGGAACCTAGCCGGGTGGAAGACCCTTGGTCAAGTCGCTCAGGGGAACGAAAAACAGCTCTGACCAGGTTGACAGCGGTACTAGGTGGCCAGAGCGAACAACGGGCATACCTCGGCACAGTTGACCGTGGCCACCTGGTCTACAGGCCCTCACACCCGATAAAGCACTTAACGCGACCTTCCACGTGCGCCGCCAAGTAGTGCGCATCCCTCAGTTCCGCACCAAGGGATATCTTGGCGTCACGCTCATCTTCGCGTCGGGATATCTCAAGACCTGTTGTGTTAGCTACTCGATTCAACTCGGAACTACCGGCTTCGATGGTGCCCAGCTGGAACACTTCACCATGAATGAGAAACCGGTCTAGTTCATTATGAAAATAGCTCTCGATTTCCTTGGGTGCGAACATAGCCCAGACCGCATCGGCTTGCGGAACAACACAACGGTACTGGCATAGCCGACTGTGCAGGCTTGTGGTTCGACCGACCTTCCATCGATTATCGCCAAGGTAAACGCCGTAGACAACATTCTGATGCCTGACATTCTGTTTGGACAGTCGGGCCGCAAGCTGGAATCGGGCGCTCATGAGTCGTCTCCGTCAACCGCAGGCGATCCGTCGTAATTGGTGAAGCTGGAATAGCCAATGAACATCTCAGGTTTGCACGTGTCACACCCGATACCGCCACACGTGCAATACAGCCTCTCGACGCTCACAGCTGGGTCTCTGGGGTCCAATCCGGTCACAGGTACTCCCTCGTGAACGCGTCCGGGTATGCCTCGTCGTACAGGCCGAGGGCGTCAAAGCATGAGAGGCACGCGCCGCAGTCGCACGGGGTGTTCGAGGTGTTTTCCTTATAGACCTTCGGTGCCCCGGTCAACTCGATACCGCGATCTTGAGCGCAAGCACATCCGACTGCCATTGCCGCTTATCGCGCTGGTATTCCTCGGACTTGACGTAGCAGTCCTGGCACGTCGGCCTGTAGTTGACGTGATACCGCGTAAGAACGCCACACGGGCATAGTCGCTCAGGACGGTTGCCACGCTTGCGCCCTGGCATGGCGGGCTCAGGCTTAGGGTCAATGCCGTTCTTAATCCACCCGTGAAGAGTCGAGAGCGGTATGCCAAGCTTTCGGCTCGCCTTACGGACACCAAGCCGCTCGGCCATCAAAACCGCTGCCCGCTTATCCTGCGTGGTGTAGGTGTGGAGGGTATTTCGCCGGGGGGTGTTCGAGGGGTTTTCCCTATAAGGGTCTAGGGCTTCCTCGGCCTCGGCGAACCCGGGGAGATACGACCGTAGAACAGCCCGCGCGAAAGCCTCATCGGGTGTTCGAGCTATTTTCCTTATAGGGTTGTCGGCCCCAGAGACCCAATCGGCGTAGTCGTCTGCGAAGCTCACATCATCGGCACACCAAGCTTGGTAGTCGGCTTCCGTCATCGTCGGGGCATGAAAGTTAGACGTACTGTCCGACACCATAAACACATCGGGTTGCACTTCCACGCGTCCCCGGAACTGGGTTGTCGTGCTCATTGTCTCCATAACCCTGCTGTAAACGTTGACCTCAAAGACGAGCACGTGTCGGTTACCAAACAACCCCCGACCTGGGGTGTTCGAGGTATTTTCCTTATAAGAACCCAAGGGGACCAACACACCTCG
>Ga0335072_10005826_pt1 | contig 18118 bp, 17 predicted proteins | sample Lox_Sample_21_FD_206725 | JGI IMG/M metagenome (GOLD analysis project Ga0335072, IMG submission 206725) | Soil microbial communities from Loxahatchee National Wildlife Refuge, Florida, United States - Lox_Sample_2.1 | ecosystem: Environmental > Terrestrial > Soil > Wetlands | place: USA... | reverse complement strand
CGGGGCCGTGGCCGATGGCGTGACTCCGGCTGTCGGTGACGGTCGTGCACCAGGTGGAGCGGGGATTGCGGGCCGCGGCGGTGGCCAGGCCCTGGGCCAGATCGGGGTCGACCGGGCCGGTCCCGACATCCGGATCTGGCCGATGTGAGTGCGTGAAATGCCACATGCTATTGAGGCTGTGGCGCCGCCGTTCCAGCACCAGGAACGAGATTTCCCTGGAGCAAGGGCGTGGCAGGCCTGTGCCGCCGAAAGGTGCTCACACCCGCATCAGGTTCCACTTTACTGACGCCAACGAATTATCGTGGACATCTACGGCTGTCATAGCGACCGTAACGGTCCACGATAACGAGGCCAGGCGCTTTCGCGGGACCGTCACCGCCGAAATGCGCGCTTCTGCCGCATATCGCGCGCGGCCGCGCTGGTCGAAGAGGCCATGGTCGACGCGTACGGCGATGAGGAGCAGCTGAGTGGTTTCGCCGTGATGATCGAGGACAACCTGGCGGTCCCCTTCGAAACCACGGTTCTGGGCGTGACGGTGACGGTCCCGAAGATCACCGAGACGGAGTCGGCATCGTAGCCGATTGCGTTCGCGACGGCCACCACCAGGCGATCTCCGTCCTCGACCTGCCGCTGCCCGAGCCGCCGCCGAGGGGCGCGCCGTGGATTGCTGCCTGCCGGCACTGGGCGGGTGGCCGGTGAGAGAGTGGCAACGCGCCGACCCCATAGTCCTGGCAGATGACAGGCGGTGCCGGGTACTCAGGCTGAGGCCCAGGGATCTATAACCTCAATGCCAGTGCCTTCGAAGTCGGGCAAGTTGCGGGTCGCAAGCGCGGCGGCGCGCGACCGGCAGACAGGATCCCTTGGGGAGGACGCCGTGGCCGTGGCGACGACGATCGTGAACGCGAAGGTATTCGACGGGACGAGGTCGCAGGACTGGACTTCGGTCCGGTTCGCTGACGGGCTGATAACCGAGTGCTCGGCCGCCTCGGCCGCCCGAGAAGGCGACGAAGTGATCGACGCGGCGGGCGGGACGGTGCTTCCCGGTCTGATCGACGCGCACGTGCACCTCGTGCCCGGCGCCCTCGCGCAATCGTTGACCTTCGGCGTTACCACCGTCCTCGACATGTTCAGCAAACCCGACCTGGTGACCGGGGCCAAGGAGCAGGCCGGCTCCCGTCCGGACGTGGCCGATGTGCGTTCCTCGGGTGTCGGTGCCACCGCGCCCGGCGGGCACCCGTCGATGATGTACGCCCCGTTCCCGACGTTGACCGCTGCTGACCAGGCCGAGCAGTTCGTCGCGGAACGGATCGCGGAGGGCTCGGACTATCTGAAGATCATCTCCGGCACCGGGGGTCTATGGCCGTCGCTGGACTCCGACACCATCAAGGCACTGGTCACTGCCGCGCACGCCCGCGGCCTGGTCGTCGTCGCTCACGTGAGCTCGACGGCCGGTGTCGAGGAGGTCGTGTCCGCCGGTGTCGACGTGGTGGCCCACGTCCCCGCGGACGCCGACCTGGACCAGGCCCTGGCCGGACGCATGGCCGAGGCCGGGATCGTGGTCGGTCCGACGCTGCGCCCTCGTCCTCGCCACGGCCCTCCAGGCCTGGGCACGACACGCCGGCACCCCGCTCATCGAGCTAGCCCGCGCGGTGGTCCGTTAAAAGCCAGTACGACCCCAGATCCGGTGGGGGCGGCCGGGGCGGCCGGTCTCAGGAGAACGACCATCCTTGCGACTCGCAGGCCTGCTGGACCTTGCGGCGGCCGAACGCCCCCGCATACACCTCCTGGCCGGTGGCATTGTCGCGCAGCTTAAGCGCGTAGCCGGTGTACTCGGAGCCGACTGGGCCATTGCCGGCCATGCGGAAGCTGAGCATGCTGCCGGCGGCGCGCCGGATGACCTGCTGAGGGGGCGGACCGTTGCCCCGTCTGCGCCGCCTGGTGAAGGTGATGTCGGCTGCGGTGACGACCAAGGTCGATCCCATGTTGCGCAGCAGGTACACGGCCAAGACGATGTCCAGGGCCGCCAGCACGGCGCAGACGCCGAGGATGATCGTGCTTGGCGGGTGCACGAAGAGCTGCCTGATGACCATGGCGAGCAGGGCGACCGCGAAGAGAATCGGGAGCTGGAGCAGGTTCGCGGCCGGCTGCCGCAGCTCGACCGGCCCCCGCGCTAGGGAGGTCACCCGGCCCGCCTCCCGTTTCCGCGGCGCTGACCTCCGTGTCCCGCAGGCAGCGACGACAGGCTCAGCGGGCGCATCGCCCAGGCCCCCTGCGGACAAGGCGACTCGCCGGCGACCAGGCCGGGAGCCTATCCTTCCCGCTAGCGCAAATGTTCACTGCTCTTCCTCTCCTGGGCGCCGGTTCCTTCCCCTCCACCCTGAAGACGTTCCAGCGCGGGACATGCCGTTCCATTCGCGGCCAGATTCCGCCTGCCCTGCCCGTGTCAGTAGACCGGTCCGGGCCCACGTATTCCTGCGGATGCTGTCGTATTACATGAGCTGGCACATGCAAGCCCGCCTCGCGCCGCTGCTGTTCGCCGACGACGACAAGACAGCCGCCTCCGCCGCCCGGACCAGCCCGGTCGCCCGCCGACCCCGTGCTGCCCAGCGTCCAGCTCGCCACCACCCCCACCGTCCGGCAGCGGCAGGCCCTCGAACTGCTCGGCGTCAGCTACAACACGTCCGGGCTGAGGGAATGGCTATACCGAGTTGGTATCGAAAGGAGAGTGACCAGGACGCAACCGGAGGGCGGGGGTCGGCGTCATCATGATGCGACGGGCCAGTCCGCTGGGGGGGACGAGCCCGACCGGGAACAGCGGATGGGCCGGAGGTTGGGATGGGCGGGATCACACGGCGCGTGGCCGCGGCTTCGCTGGGTGTGCTGGCGCTGGCCGGCGTGGTGTGCGGCGGGACGGCGACGGCGCAGGCCAGCGGGCTGGCGGCGGGATCGGCCGGGGCGGCGGGATCGGGCGGGCCGGGGTGCCCGGCCAGCGCCGGGACCAGCGTCACGGTGACGACGGCGCACTGGGCGACCGGGGTTCCCTGGCGCAGCGTCGGGCGGGGCTGGATTCTCGCCGACCTGGCCGCGTCGCAAAAGCTGGGCGCGCCGGGAACGGTGTACCTGGTCTCGCCGGGCGGGCGGCGCTACCGGCTCGGCCCGGCACCGGCCGGCGCCTCGCTGGAGGACTGGTCGGGGAACGGGACGGACGCGCTGTTCTTCGCCCAGGGTCAGAACTCCACGACCGGGACAATCACCGTGCTCAACCTGCACACCGGGCGGGCCAGCCGGTTCACGGTGTTCTCCAGCTCCCCCTACCCGGGCATCTCGTTCTCCCGGCCGGCCGGGACGGCGGTGCTGTTCCAGGCCGGGACCACGCAGAACGGCACGTCCCTGCCGTTGCAGCGGTTCAGCCTGACCGGCACCCGGGAGCTGTGCTACCCGACCCAGTTCTCGCGGGCCGGCGACTTCGACGGCGGCTACCAGGAGAACGCGACCGGCACCGAGCTCGTCTTCAGCACCCAGAACGGCCTGGAGGTGGTGTCCAACGCCGGCCAGCCGATCCGGGCCCTGGCCATCCACGCGGCGGACTCGTGCAACCTGCTGAACTGGTGGAGCAGCGCCAGCGTGCTGATGAACTGCGGGGCGCAACTGCTGGCCTACCCGCTGTCCGGGGCGCGGCCGGGCGCGCTGACCACCTCGCGGGACGGCGGGACCTTCCTCGGCGCCTGGCACCTGCCGAGCGGGACGTACGCCGAGGCCGCGGCGTGCGGCACGACCTGGCTGGAGAGGCTGAACACGAACGGCACCGCCACCACGCTCACCATCCCCGGTGCCGCGGACGCCGGCACGGTGCAGCCGCTCGGCACGGACGGCAGCCAGATGCCGCTGCTGATCGGCGGCGGCTGCGACGGGCACTTCCCCTACAGCTTCGTGGACTGGTACAACCCGGGCGCCAACACGGCCACGACGGTGATCGGAGGGCGGGCCGGCGGCGGCTACGTGACCGGGGCGGTGCTGTACCGCTCGAGCTGACCAGCGGCAAGACCGGCGAGCTGGGCCGCTCCTCCCTACCAGGAACGCGGTGGCGTTCTTCCCAGCAAAACGGCCCAGACCTCGCCAGCATCCCGAGCGTACGAGCCGCCCGCGAGGCGCCGCATCGCCCGGATTATGTAGGCCGTTGTGTATTTCACGATCGCGCAATCGCCCGGGACAGTGGGCCAAGCGGCGCTGGTTCAGGTTTACTCAAGGAATGCCCGCCCCCGCTCACCTGCCCGCGGAGCCCAACCGCTTCGTCGGCCGCGAGGACGAGATCGCCGGGCTGCGGCGGCTGCTGCGGCAGGTGCGCGCGCTGACCCTGTGCGGGCCCGGCGGCATCGGCAAGACCCGGCTGGCGCTGCGGATCCTGGCCGACGCGGCGGGCGAGTTCCCCGACGGGACCTGGTTCGTCGAGCTGGCCGACCTGCGCCAGCCCGATCTGGTGGCCGCGCGGGTGGCGGCCGTCCTGGGGGTCAGCGAGGAGGCCGGGCGCCCGCTGCTCGACACGCTGGCCGACGCGCTGCGGGCGCGCCGCCTGGTGCTGGCCCTGGACAACTGCGAGCACCTGATCGACGCGTGCGCCGAGGTGGGGCGGCGCCTGCTGGCCGGCTCGCCGGGGCTGCGGCTGCTGAACACCAGCCGGGAGCCGCTGCGCATCGCGGCCGAGACGGTCTGGCAGGTTCCGCCGCTGCCGGTGGCCCCGGCCGACGCCGGAGGCGACGCCTACCGCTACGCGGCGGTCCGCCTGTTCGCGGACCGGGCCGAGGCGGCCGATCCCGGGTTCGCGGTCGACGCGGGCAACGCCTCGGCCGTGGCCGCGATCTGCCGCGCGCTGGACGGCATCCCGCTGGCCATCGAGCTGGCCGCCGCAAGGGTGCGGGTCCTGTCGCCGGAGCAGATCAGCGCCCGCATGGACGACCGGCTGGGCCTGCTGACCGCGGGCGACCGGTCCGCGGCGCCCCGGCAGCAGACGCTGCGCGCCACCATCGAGTGGAGTCACGACCTGCTCGCGCCCGCCGAGCAGGTCCTGTTCCGGCGGCTGTCGCTCTTCGCGGACTGGCCGCTGGAGATGGCCGAGCAGGTGTGCGCCGACGAGGCGATCCCGGCCCGGGACGTGCTCGGCCTGCTGGCCGCGCTGGTGGACAAGTCGCTGGTGGTGCCCGAGCCGGCCGCGCTCGGCCAGGCCCGCTACCGGATGCTGGACGTGATCAGGGACTACGCGGCCGAGTGCCTGGCCGGCACGGGCGAGGCAGGCCCGTTCCGGCTCCGATTCCGCGATTACACCCTGCGGGCCGCGGAGCAGAACGGGGCCGTCGGGATGGCGCGGGTGCAGGCCTCCTGGCCGGCCCGGGTGGACGCCCTGCGCCGGTACGACGTCGAGGCCGGCAACGCGGCCCGGGTGCTGAGCTGGTGCCTGGCCGACGCCGACGCCGAGACCGGGCTGCGGATCTGCGCGGCGGTCAGCCCGTGCTGGATCGTGTGGGGCACCTTCGCCGAGGGCCGGGAGTGGCTGGACTCGTTCCTGGCCCTGGACACCTCGGCCGTCTCGGCCGGGGTCCGCGGCGCGGCCACCGTGGTGCGCGCGCAGCTCGCCCTGCCCAGCGATCCCGCCGCGGCCCACGCCCTGGTCCGCGCGGGGCTGGAGCTGTGCCGGGAGGCCGATGATGAGTTCTGGACCGCGGTCGCGCTCAACCTGCTGACCGAGATCGCGCTGCACACCGGGCGGGCCGGCCAGGCGGCGGCCAGCGCGGACGAGGCGCTGGCCATCGCGCGGCTGGCCGGCGACGGGTGGAACGAAGGGTACGCGCTGGGCACCCGGGCGGCCCTGGCTGCCGGGGCGGGCCAGCTGCGTGAGGCCGAGCAGCTGGCCAACGCCTCGCTCGCGGTAATGCGCCGCATCGACCAGCAGTGGGGGGCGGCCCGGGCCCTGCTCGGCCTGGGCGACCTGGCCCGGCTGCGCGGTCACCCGGGCGAGGCGCACGGCTGGTACGTGCAGGCGCTGCCGATCCTGCAGGAGGTCGGCGCCCGGCCGGAGATCGCCCGCTGCCTGGCGGGCCTGGGCCGGGTGGCCATGGACCTCGGCGCGACCGGGCAGGCCCGGCAGCACCTGGCCGGGAGCCTGCGGCTCAGCCAGGCCACCGGATCGCGCATCGGCGTGGCCCGCGGGCTGGAGGCCTTCGCGGCCCTGGCCACCGGTGAGCACCGGCCCGAGCTGGCCGTGCAGCTGACCGCGGCGGCCACCGCGCTGCGGGAGACGGCCGGGCTGCCCCCGCTGTCCGGGGCCCGGGCCGAACGGTACCTGGCTCCGGCACGGCGCCTGGGCGAGTCGGCCGTCGCCCGGCTCTGGGCCCGCGGACTGGCGCTGAGCAGCGAGGAAGCGGCCGCCCTGGCCCTGGCCGAGGACCTGCCCGCGGCGCCCGACGCCGACGGCCGGACGCTGAGCGTGGTCGAAGCCTACGAGGTGGCGGCCGCGCCGCCGAGCTCGCTCACCCCGCGCGAACACGAGATCGCGGCCCTGGTCGCCACCGGGCTCAGCAACAAGGCCATCGCCGCCGAACTGTCCATCAGCCCGACCACCGCGGCCCGGCACGTGGCCAACATCCTGGCCAAGCTGGGCTTCAGGTCACGCAGCCAGATCGCCGCGTGGGTCACGACGGCCGGGCGTCCTGGCCCCCCTGCAGAGCCGCTAGCACCTCGGCCAGATCGCGAGCCAGGGGTATCTGGCGGTCCAGCCCGGTGACCCGGAACAGCCGCCGGGTCTGCGGCCGGGTGCAGACCACGTGCAGGCTGGTCCCGTGGGCGGCCGCCTCGCGGGCCGCGCCGACCAGCGCGCCCAGCCCGGTCGCGTCGATGAAACTGACCTGGTCCAGGTCGGCCACCAGCGGGACGCCGGCGGCGGCCAGGACCGACAGGCGCTCGCGCAGCCGGGCCACGGTGGCGATGTCGACCTCGCCCGCGACGGCCACGATCACGTATCCCGGTTCACGCCGGGCCCGGATGGTCAGTGCCTTAGCCATCCGGTCACCCGCCCAGCCCGCCGCCAGTTAACGGTCCCGGCTGGGCCTGCCGTCCGAACAACGCGCCGCGCCGCCCGTAGCCGCGGGTATCCGCCACGAGGCCATGCTACGCGGAAGCCGCGCGATGGCGATACGACATGCCGTCGGCGGATCAGACCGGGCGCCGCGCGGCGGTGACTTGGGAATAGCCGCACTTTGCTGACGTTAGCCGCAATCGATTGAGGATTGATTGCGTCAATAATCGCGATGCAAATTGCCGGGACCGGATCTGCACGGCGGAGAGCCCGGCGGCCGGGCCGCCGGCAATCGTTTGTGCCGTTTCGGTCATTAAAGTGTTTCTTGACCGCCTCGGCGGTATACGCGCACTATGGCAGGTAAGGCCCACACCACCACCCCCGCCTGCCAGTGGGCCGTGTGCTGGGCGAAGGCGCCAGCCCAGCATCGCTACAGGACCCCGCACCCCTCCCTTGCGGGGTCCTGGAATTTCCCCGGGTACCAGCCGGAAATTGAGCGCGGTAATAGCAAATTATCCGGCTGGGCTGGAATCGGGAAACCGGGGTCCGGTGACGGTGAAGATCTTTGTACCGAACGGGTCCAGGGTGACAGCGCCCGCGATCTGCGTATCGTCGAGCGCCGGCCGGACGGTCAGCGGCCCGGCGTCGTGACTGGCCAGGGCGGCGAAGATGGTGCCGTCCTCGCGGACCAGCGCGTCGCAGGCGACCCGGGGGTGATCGACACTCACCGCGCGGCGCACCCGGGCGTGCGCGGCCAGCGCGCGGTACAGGGACACCGCGTCGTCGGGGTTGACCCGCGGCGTGAGCGCGGCCATCTGCTCGACCGGGTAGGTGCCCAGGACCAGCGAGCCCCGGCCGATGCGGCGCAGCAGCAGCGCGGGCCGCCCGCGCTGATCGGCCGCGATGACCTCGGCCCCGTCCGGCTCGACGGGCAGGAACGACCGGCTGTACTCCTCGCCGGCCACCGCGAAGGACAGCGTGGCGCCCGCGGCCAGGCCGCCGAAGTCCCGGTGCAGCCGCAGCACGGCCGCCTGGTCCTCGATCGGGCTGGCCAGGCCCACGTCGAGCTGGTGCCGGACGCCGAAGACGGCGTCCAGCCGCCCGTACCACGGCCCCGGGTGCCGGGGTGTGTCCCCCGCCGAGTAGGACAGGTACACGCAGGCGCCGCCCGCGGCGAGCCGCTCGAGCGCCGCGGCGGTGGGCGCCAGCAGCTGCTTGACCGAGGGCGCGAGGTACAGCCGGGCGCCGCCCGGCAGGCCGGCGCTCTCCCGGACCAGGGCGGGCGGCAGGTCGGCCAGCCGGGCGCAGACGTAGGCCTGGGCCAGCGTCCGTGCGATCCGGGGCCCGTCGGCCGGATCGGTGAACGGGTAGGCGGTATCCAGGTAGGCGGGGACGATCAGGGCGGTGTCGACCTCGGCCCGCGCACAGCGACGGGCGTCGATCGCGCGCAGCGTCGCGGCGAAGGCCCGCATCTCGGCCAGGGCCGGCTTGGGCCCGCCCGCCGCGTCGGTGAGCCCGAACCGCTGCTCGAAGGCGTGGTGCCGGTACGGGTCCTGCCCGGGCAGGTCGAAATCGGTGTTGTTCCAGGCGATCCAGCCGGTCGCGCCGGCCAGCAGGCTGTGGTGCAGGACGGCCGCGACCGTCTCCGGCGGCGTGCGCTCGCCGCCGTACAGCGGCATCTCGTTGGACACCAGCCAGCCGGCCACGGCCGGGTGCCCGGCGAACCGGCGGACCATCTCCCCCGCGAACCAGGCCTGCCGGCCGACCAGCCAGACGTCGGACAGCAGGTCCCGGCCCGCTCGCCAGGGCGGGTCCCAGTTCTGGCCCGACATGTGGCCGACGATGAACGTGGGCACCGTGACCAGGTGCTGCTCGGCGTGCCGGTCGAGGAAGTCGGCGAACCTGGCCGCCATCTCCTCGTCGATCGTCCCGGGTCCGGGCATGAAGTCCGGCCAGTAGAAGAACGACCTGGTCATGGTCAGGCCGTGCGCGGCCAGCACGCCCAGCTCGGCGCGGATCACGGCCGGGTCGTAGGTCCGCCACATGAGCGGGCCGCCGGCCCGGGACCAGAAGTTGGCCCCCAGCCAGACCGCGGGCGGCCCGGCGGCCGCGATCCGCGCGGTGCTGCGGCGCATGCCGGGTCAGCCGGGGGCGGGCGGCCGGACGTGGTGCGCGGGCGGGCCGCCGGACAGGCGCCCGGCCGACCAGGCGCGGCGATAGTACAGGTCGGCGTCGTGCTCGGAGGTGAACCCGAGGCCGCCGAACAGGTGGACGGTGGTGTCGGTCACCTCGCGGTAGGCGTGGCCGGCCTGCTGGGCGGCCAGCCGGGCCGCGGCCGGGGCCTCGGCCGCGCCGTCCGCGGTCGCGGCCGCGGCGTACCGGACCGCCGTCTCGGCGGCCTGGAAGGCGGTGAGCATCTCGACGCAGGCGTGCGCCACGGCCTGGAACGAGCCGGCCGGACGGCCGAAGTGCTCCCGGTCCTTGGCGTACACCACGGCCGCGTCCAGGCACCAGGCGATGCCGCCCACCGCCTCTGCGGCGGTGGCGAGCAGGAACTCGTGCTCGGCCCGGTCCAGGGCGGCCGCGGCCTGTTCGTCCTGGCCGAGCAGGACGGCCGGGGTCGCCTCGAAGGCGGCGACGCAGATCCGCCGGGTCAGGTCGGGACTCCGCTGCGCGGAGGACCGCAGGCCGGGCGCACCCGCCTCCACCAGGAACATCGCGGGCACCGACCCGGCCTGGGCCGATACGACCACGATGTCCGCCACGTGCGCCGCGATCACGTACCAGCAGCGGCCGTACAGCCGCCAGCCGTGCGAGGTCAGGTGGGCGCGGACGCCGCCGGATCCGGCTGACCACCGGCCGTCCTGGTTGGCCACCGCGATCGTCCCGGTCACCGACCCGTCGGCCAGGACCGGCAGCCAGCGTTTGGCCGCCGTCCGGTCACCGGCTGCGAGCAGGACTCCGGCCGCCAGGTGGGTGGGCAGGAACGGGCCCGGGTACAGGGCCCGGCCGAGTTCGGTGTGCACCACGGACGCCTCGACCGGTCCCCGGCCCAGGCCGCCGAACTCCTCGGGCACGGTCAGCCCGGCCAGGCCCAGCTCCCGGGCCAGCCGGGCGTGCAGGTCCGGACGGTACCCGGGGTCGGCGCCCAGCGCCCGGCGGAGGGCCGCGGACGGAAGCTGATCGGCCAGGAAGCCGCGCAGGGCGTCCCGCAGGGCGCGCTGATCCTCGGTGAGGGCGAAGGAGTCGCGAATCGTCATGATGCTGCTCCTCACGCACGGCGCGTCAGGCCGAGGACCCGGAGCGCGATGGCGTCCACTGACGATCTTATGCAGCGCGCGGAGATTGGTGTATCTCGGCTGCGGACGGCTTCTCCGTACCGGAGGGAGCCCATCGGCAGCGGGAGGGACAGCGACGAAGCGGCGCGTCAGCATGGCGTTCTGGATCGAGTGCGGGCTGGGTTCGGTGACCATGTTCCTGGCCCTGCTGACCCTGGTCTGGCCGGACTGGATCGAGGGGGTCTTCGGCTTCGACCCCGACCTGATGATCGCGGACAGCGGGAGCTTCGGCCGGGTCTGCGTCGGCTCGTTCGCGGACCAGCCGCTGATCGTGGTGGCCAGCGGCCTTTGCCGGCTGACCATCACCGGGATCACGTCGAGCTCGGCGGAGTTTCTCGTGCCGGAGGCGCTGTCGTACCCGATCACGATCGGGGCGGGCGACGCGCTGCCGGTGCCGATCCGGTTCCAGCCCACCAGCTTCGGCCCGAAGTCGGCGACGATCACGGTGGCCAGCGACGACCCGGCCAGCCCGCGTGTCATCACGGTCTCCGGCGACGCGCCGGCCGGGAAACTGGCCGTGGCCGGCTCCACGACGTTCGGCGGCGTGAGCGCCGGGTGCTGCGCCGACCGCACGGTCTCGGTGTGCAATGCGGGTGACTGCGCGCTGCACGTGACCAGCGTCGAGTTCCGGCGCCCGAGCCGGCACTGGAGGCTGCTGCACAACCCGTTCCCGGCCACGCTGCACCCCGCCTCGTGCCTGCCGGTCGTGCTGCGCTATCACGCCACCGAGCGCTGCTCGCGCATCTGCGAGCTGGTGATCCGCAGCGACGAGCCGCAGACGCCAGAGAAGATCGTCGAGGTGGCGGCGTACACCATCTGGGATGACCGCCGCGAGGACTGCGATGACTGCCGCCGGGGCGGCTGCGAGCGGTACCACTGCCGGCAGGGCTACCCGTGCGGCTGCGAGGACGACGAGTAGCGTTGGAGGTCGCCCCGTTTTGGTGAGGGAGGCCCGGTGGACGGTGCGGCGCGGGAGGTGGCGGCCCGGATGGCGACCGCGGCGGCGGACTGGCTGGGGGCACTGGATCCGGGCCAGCGGGCCGTGGCCACCGGAGACGCGCCCAGCGCGGACACCGCGGCGGACGCAGAGCGCCGGCGATGGTTCTACACGCCGACCGATCACGGCGGGCTGCCGCTCGGCGCACAGCGGCCGGCCCAGCAGCGGCTGGCGCTGCGGCTGGTGGCGACCGGCCTGTCCACCCCCGGGTACGTCACGGTGGCCACCATCGTCGGGCTGGACAACGTGCTCGACCAGGTCGAGGGCTGGAGCGCCAGCTGGGGCCGGGAGCGGGGGCGCGATCCGGGGCTGTACTACCTGCGGGTGTTCGGGACGCCGGGTGACGCCGGGACGTGGGGGTGGCGGTTCGGCGGGCATCACGTCTCGCTGAACAACCTCATCGCCGACGGCGCGGTCCGCGCGGTGACCCCGTGCTTCCTGGGCGCCGACCCGGCGGTCTCGCCGCTGCTGGGCCCGGAGCCCCTGCGCCCGCTGGGCGGGGCCGAGGACCTAGGCCTGGCCCTGGTCCGCTCGCTCGATCCGGATCAGGCTTCGGTGGCAATCCTGCTGGACCGGGCACCCTCGGACATCGTGGGCGGCAACCGGTCCCGGGTCGGCGACGGGGACCGGATGATGTACCTGCGCGAGCTGTGGCGCCGGCCGTTCACCGAGCCGGAGCTGGCCGAGCGGGTCGCCCGGATAGACGCCGACGGCGAGCGGGCCTCCGGCTACGACGCGGCGGACTACAAGCGGCTCGCGCTGAGCACGACGCCCAAGGGGCTGCCCGGCCGGGAGCTGGGGGCGGGGCAGCGGGAATTGCTGCGGGCGCTGCTGGGGGTATACCTGGGGCGGGTGCCGGACGGGGTGGTGCCTGGTGATGAATCGCTGGACGAGGTGCACTTCGCCTGGGCCGGGCCGGCCGAGGCGGGGCGGCCGGTGTACTACCGGGTGCAGGGACCGCGGCTGCTCATCGAGTACGACAACACCCAGCGGCAGGCCAACCACGCGCATTCGGTGTGGCGTGACCCGGCGGCCGACTTCGGCTACGACGTGCTCGGGGCGCACCTGGCGGCGCACCACGCTCTTTAGCCCGGGTCGCTGAACCGGGGCGGGCGGTGCTCGAACTCGGCGGCGACCGCCTCGGCCTGGTTGGGGCTGCCGATCAGCGCGCCGATCTCCTTCTGCTCGGCGGCGAAGCCGGTCTCCAGGTCGACCCGGCCCGCCAGGTCCAGCAGCCGCTTGGCCGCCCGGATGGCGTGCGGGCTGCGGCCGGCGATCGAGGCGGCCAGCTCCAGGGCGGCCTGGCGCGGGTCGGGGTCGGCCCGGGTGGCCAGGCCCAGCGCCACGGCCTCGGTCCCGGTCACGATCCGCCCGGTGAAGGTCAGCTCCTTGGCCACGTCCCGGCCGACCAGCTCGGGGAGCAGCTGGCTGCCGGTCATGTCCGGGATCAGGCCCCACCTGATCTCCAGCACCGACAGCCGGGCGTCCGGGGCCACGATCCGGATGTCGGCCCCGAGCGCGATCTGCAGCCCGCCGCCCAGGGCGTTCCCGGTCACGGCGGCGATGACCGGGACGGGGATCTCGGTCCACACGTAGGCGGCGCGCTGGCCGGCCGCACGGGCCGGGCCCTGGACCGGGGGCAGGTCGGCCAGGGCGCTCAGCCGCTCGCCGTCCCGCATGGCCCGGAACGAGCCGAAGTCCAGGCCCGCGCAGAAGTCCGGTCCGGCGCCGGACAGCACGACCGCCCGGAGGCCGGGCTCGGACTTGAGCCGCTTGCCCGCCGTGACCAGGCCGGCGAACATGGCCGGGTCCAGGGCGTTGCGCTTCTCCGGCCGGTTCAGGATGACGTCGGCCACGCCGTCGGTGATCGTCACGCTGACGCGCTGTTCGCTCATGTGCTGATCCTAAGGATGGGCGCCGTTGCGTCACACGTGAGCTAGCAGATGCGGGGAAGAGGATCGCCGACCAGCAGGTCGACGATCCGGGTGCCGCCGAACGCGGTCTTCAGCTGCACGATGCCCGGCTGCTCGGGCCGCACGTGGCCGATGACCGCCGCGTGCTCGCCGAGCGGATGGGCGCGCAGCGCGGCGACCGCCTGGTCGGCCGCGTCGCCGGGGACGACCGCGACCAGGCGGCCCTCGCAGGCCACGTACATGGGGTCGATGCCCAGCAGTTCCGAGGCGCCGCGCACCTCGGCCCGGACCGGGATCTGGTCCTCGCTGACCAGCACGCCGACCTCGGCCGCCTTGGCGATCTCGTTGAGGATGGTCGCCACCCCGCCGCGGGTGGCGTCGCGCATGGCCCGGACTCCGGGCACCGCGTCCAGCAGGCCCGCGACCAGCCCGTTCAGCGGGGCCGTGTCGGAGCAGATGTCCGCCTCGATGTCGAGCTCACCGCGGGCCAGCATGATCGTGATGCCATGGTCGCCGATCGGCCCGGACACGATGATCGCGTCGCCGGGCTGGGCCCGGGCCACGCCGAGGTCCACGTCCCGGTCGATGACGCCCACCCCGGCGGTGTTGATGTAGCAGCCGTCGGCCTTGCCCTTCTGCACCACCTTGGTGTCGCCGGTGACCACGTGCACCCCGGCCGCGGCGGCCGCGGCCCGCATCGAGGCGACGATCCGCTGCAGGTCGGCGACGGGGAAGCCCTCCTCGAGGATGAACCCGGCCGACAGGTACAGCGGCGTGGCGCCGGACACGGACAGGTCGTTGACCGTGCCGTTGACGGCCAGGTCGCCGATGTCGCCGCCGGGGAAGAACAGCGGCGAGACCACGTAGGAGTCGGTGGTCAGCGCCACCCGGGCGTCGTGCACCCGCAGCTGGGCCGCGTCCTCGAGCGGCTCGAGCAGCGGGTTGCGGAACGCGTCGAGGAAGATCGCCTCGATCAGCGTGTGGGTCGCCTTGCCGCCCGACCCGTGCGACATCGTGATGCGCTCTTCCCGGACCTTGGGACGGCGGCGCCGGGCCCGGTCGATCCGGTCCAGTACCTGCTGCTCCCGGTCCGCCAGCGGCAGCCGCGTCCGGCCCTCGGCCTCGAGCTGGTCGTGCTCTGCTTGCTCGGCCTGGGCCAGCGCCTCGCCGATCCAGCCGGGCTGGTGGTCGTGGTCGACGGTCATGACCGGGCCACCTCCGCCTCGGCGACCCGGTTGCGGTTCATCCGGCCGAAGTTGTAGTAGGCGGCGCAGGCGCCCTCCGGCGACACCATGCAGGTCCCGATCGGGGTCTCCGGGGTGCAGGCGGTGCCGAACACCTTGCACTCCCAGGGTTTGAGCACGCCCTTGAGCACCTCGCCGCACTGGCAGGCCTTGGGGTCGGCGACCCGGACGCCGGGCACCTGGAACAGCCGCTCCGCGTCCATGGCCGCGTACTTCTCCCGGACCTGGAGCGCGGAGTGCGAGATGAAGCCGAGCCCGCGCCACTCGAAGTAGGGCCGTAGTTCCATGGTCTCGCCGATGGCCTTCAGCGCGACCGGGTTGCCGTTCCACGGCACCACCCGGGAGTACTGGTTCTCCACCTCGGACCGGCGCTGCGACAACTGGACCATGAGCATGTAGATGGACTGCAGGATGTCCAGCGGCTCGAACCCGGCCACCACCACCGGCTTGCCGTAGTCCCGGGCGATGAACTCATACGGCCGGCAGCCGATCACGGTGGACACGTGCCCGGGGCCGATGAACCCGTCCAGCCGCAGGTCCGGCGAGTCGAGGATGGCCTTGATGGCCGGGATGATCGTCACGTGGTTGCAGAACACCGAGAAGTTCTCGATCCCGGCCGCCGCGGCACGCAGCATGGTCATCGCGGTGGACGGCGCTGTCGTCTCGAACCCGATGGCCATGAACACGACCTGCTTGTCCGGGTTCTGCCGGGCGATCTTCAGCGAGTCCAGCGGGGAGTAGACCATGCGGATGTTGGTGCCCTCGGCGTTGGCGTCGAAGAACGATCCCCCGCTGCCCGGGACCCGCATCATGTCGCCGAACGAGGTCATGATCACGTCCGGCTGCGAGGCCAGGTGGATGGCGTCGTCGACCCGGCCCATCGGGATCACGCACACCGGGCAGCCCGGGCCGTGCACCAGGGTGATCGACTCCGGCAGGTAGTCCTCCAGGCCGTGCTTGTAGATCGTGTGGGTGTGACCGCCGCACACCTCCATCAGCTTGTACTGACGGCCGGGCTCGCAGAGCGCCGCGATCTTGGCGGCCAGCGCGTGGGCCTTGTCGGCATCACGGAATTCGTCGACGAACCGCATCGTGCCCACCCTTCTATTCGATCAGTGATTCCCTCAGCGCCGCGATCTCGTCCTCGTAGGCCTGCCCGATGCCCTCGAGGAACTCCATGGCCGCCGCGGCCTCCCGTTCGTCGATCTTCGACAGGGCGAAGCCGACGTGAATCAGCACCCAGTCGCCGGGCACCGGCGGGTCGTCGGTGAGCAGGCCGATGTTGATCAGCCGCCGGACGCCGCTCACGTCCACCTTGGCCAGGTCGGGCTGGTCCGGGTGCAGCTCGATGACCTCACCGGGTATGCCGAGGCACATGTGCCATCTCCTTCGCAGTCAGCTCCCATAGCACCTGGTAGATCGTGGTCTGCGCCTCCTGGATCCGGTGTACGGAGGAGGACGGCACCACGAACAGGTAGTCGATGCTGTCCAGCTCGGCCATCTTCCCGCCGTCGTAGCCGGCCAGCCCGATGGTGAGCATGCCCCGCCGGCTGGCCTCGTCGAAGGCGCGCAGCAGGTTGGCTGAATTGCCGCTGGTGGACAGGCCGACCGCGATGTCGTTCCGGCCGCCGAACGCGGCCAGCTGCCGGGCGAACACCACCTCGACGCCGATGTCGTTGCACAGTGCGGTGACCACCGACGTGTCGTTGGCCAGCCCGAACGCGGGCAGCGGCCGAGCGGCCCCGCCATCGATGGGGCCCGGGTCGAGGAACAGGGTAGCCAGCTGCTGGGCGTCGGTGGCGCTGCCGCCGTTGCCGAACGCGAACAGCCGGCCGCCCGCGGCGAACCGGGCCGCGGCCTGCCGGGCGCACTCCTCGATCCGGGCCGCGTCCCGCTCGCAGACCGTGCGGCGCAGCTCACCGATCTCCTCCGCCTTGGCCACGGTCGAGGCGCGGACCTGTGCCATGACCGCCGACAGGTCACTGGTGTCGGAGTACAGGAACGGGTACAGGGACTCGAACTCACTCATGCCCGGCCCCTACCACGGCGATGGCCTCCCGGGCGTGGACCAGGATGGTGTCGCCCACGCCGGCGCTGACCAGGGCCACGCTGACGGTCTCCTCGCCCGCGCCGGTGTCGACCACGGCCATCTCGTCGTCCAGCAGCCGGACCACCCTGACCTGGACGGCCGTGTCCGAGCAGGTGATGCAGACGTCGCCGGTGCATTCCGGCAGGTTCTCGCTCACGTGATCACCCCGGGGCCGAGCACGCCGGGCTGCTCGAAGAACACGTGCACCAGCTCCCACAGCACGTGATAGGTGGTGACGTGCATATCCTTGACCACCCGCGGATCGGCCGATCTCGCCACCAGCAGGTGATCGACCGCCTTGCTGGCCGCGATCGGGCCGCCGTCACCGCCGGTCAGGGCGACGGTCAGCAGGCCGAGCTCCCGGGCTTCCTCCAGGCCGGCCAGCACGCTGGCGCTGTGGCCGTCGGGATCGATGCCCAGGGCGATGTCGGCCGGGCTGGCCAGGAAGCGGATCTGGTGGGCGAAGATCGCGTCCACGCCTGCCCGTTCGGCGATTCCGGTGACCGTGGCCACGTCGGTGGTGAGCGAGATGGCGGGCAGTGCGCGCTTGCCGACGATCACCGGGTGGACGAACTCCACCGCGACATGCTGCGCGTCGGTGCTCGACCCGCCGGTGCCGAACACCACGAGCTTGCCGCCGCCGTGGAACCTGACCGCCATGGCGTGGCACGCTGCGGCCACCGCGTCAGCCTGCCCGGCCAGGTCGCGCACTGGCGCGCTGCGTAGCTCGAACAGCCGACCGGCTTCAGCGCCGCCGGTAACCATGACAGCCACCGTAGGCCACTTGCGCGGGACCGTCCAGTAGCCGGCAGGACACTTCTGGGTAATAGCCGGACACTTCTGGGGTGGAGCAGCTCAGAGCAGGCGGAGCTGGCGGTCACCGGTCCGCCGCGGCCGGGCCGGCGCGACCGGGCCGAGCAGTTCCGGATTGACCGAGGCCAGGAACGGCGACCGGCCGGCCGGCTCCTCGCAGCCGTGCCTGGTCCGCCGGGCCGCGCAGGTCAGGATGAGCCTGCCCCGGGCCCGGGTCATCCCGACGAACAGCAGCCGTCGCTCCTCGGCGGTCTCGGCCGGGGTCAGCGGCGGGGCCCCGGGCAGCCGCAGCGGCAGCAGCCCGCGCTCGCAGCCGGCCAGGAAGACCACGTCGAACTCCAGGCCCTTGGCGCCGTGCAGGGTCAGCAGGGTGATCGCCTCGGCCCGCGGATCCAATGCGTCGGTTTCGGCGCCCAGCGATATCTCGGTACGGAACCGCTCGGCGTCATCGCCGCACCGGCGGGCCAGCGGGGCCAGCACCTCGCCCGCGGCCCGGATGTCGACCACCGTGGCGTCCCGCTCGCCGCGGGCCGCGGCCAGCGCGCGGACGGCCCCGGCCAGCTGCCCGGGGACGTCTCCGCCGCCCGCCGTCAGGCTCATCTCGCGCATGATGTCGGCCACCGCGGGCCGCCGGGCCAGCCGGTCGTGCGAGCGCTTC